>OJPS01000001.1_pt1 | contig 376604 bp, 322 predicted proteins | sample 1598551 | NCBI WGS metagenome assembly OJPS01 (sample SAMN03922488, study PRJEB24848) | human gut metagenome | isolation source: stool sample | host: Homo sapiens | place: Germany | collected 2011-05 | reverse complement strand
CAGGGATGCCGCCAAGGAAGGCGTAATCAGTAAGCGCCTCGGAGATCTTGCAGCAACAATCAAGGATGTCGGTAACGGATCAACTCACAATATCTTTGAAGAGATCAGCAAAGACTATGCCGAATTTATTCTCAGTTTCATGGATACATTGATTGAGGAGACCTATCAGGAAGACGGGCATTTGGCAAAACTGGCGAGTTTGAGTCAACAACTTAAACAGGTAAAGGCTGAAAAACTATCCATTAATTCCAGTAACTAATGAACCAAAGATGCTGTCCTGATTGCTGACTTGTGGGAAAGGTTTTAATTGGCATATACACAGATTATCGTTTTAGGTAATGGATTCGATTTAGCGCAACATATCCCGTCATCCTATCCTGCATTTTTCCGCTATAGATACAGGAAATATCGGAATGAGAAGGGTATTGTTCCTTTGCTCATGCCGAAATTGATTGACGATCCTCTTGACGACGGTAATTGTATATGGGATTATCTGTTTGCTGTTTGGCATGACACAGCCAAGAACCTTGATGACTGGAAAGACGTGGAGAGCGCCATTAAGGAATGGGTTGTCGGGAAGGATGCGATAAGTCTCAATGATGCAATGGATTTTTGGGAGGGTGGTCTTGCGGTAGAGGATCATACTGACGAAGTCAAAGCTGCATACTCTATGATTAAGAAGCATCTGCGGGAAAAACTGCCAAGTGTTGATTTCTCAATCTTAGAGTTTCCATCCTTAGATGAAGAGCGGGATAGATTCCGGGAACAGGTACTTAAATTCTTCGCATTAGAACTTCATATTATAGAAGATGAATTTGCAAAATACCTAATCAAAACCATAAAAGATAATCCCTCATACGAGCCAGGATGTAAAAACACATACAAAGAGATTGCAACAATCGGCACAAGTGTTCCTCTTGAGCAACAAGCTAATGTCATCCTGTCTTTTAATTACACGACACCGCTTCTTGAGAAGTCAATAGATGATTCAATTTATTATCAGAGAAACGTACATGGAGACACCGGGAATTACGAGTACAGTCAAACTTTTGGTCGAGAATATCATGTGATATTTGGCATAGACGGTCTGTCCCGCATGGATAAACCAGAAATCTATCAATTCACTAAGACTGCGAGGGTCCTAGAGCTACCTAACCAATACCTACCTGAAGAAATGAAAGGGAGATCTATCTTTGACGCTCAGGAAAATGGAGATGAAATCAAGGAAATCAAATTCTTTGGACATTCATTAGGGGAGGCTGATTACTCCTACTTCCAGTCGCTTTTCGATCAAGTTGATTTGTATGGAAGCAAAACAAAGCTGACTTTCTGCTACACGACCATGCATGGACCTAACTATGACGCAATCATCGAACTGATGAACCGATATGGGGAGACAGTTATCCCGGAGGCACATGGAAGGAATTTGCTTCATAAACTACTTCTTGAAGAGAGGTTGAAGATTGCGACGTTGAGCCCACTGGTTGTGGCTTAATCCATTGTTCCTCAGTCGTCCGGTTGCTTCAGTCGCGGAATGACGTTCGTCATCGTGTCTGTGGCTCAGACACGATTCAGACACGATGACCCCTGAGAACAGCGAAATCAACGGCAATCAACGAATCTCGCGAGGGTCGCGAAAACGGCATCATTAAGCCAAAAACGAGACCAACGAAGCTCACGGGATCCAGTGAAGCGACCTCTCGAACTAACAAGGGGTTATACTCAGTCATTGTCAGCACAGATTTGTAACGCTAATTCAAATGGATTTGTTTCGGTTCGAGATAGCTCTCTGGCTCAGACCATTCCACCAGTAACCGCCCAAATATTCCCAAACGACAATCCATGCAATTCTTTGGGCACAAGCCCGGTCTCCTCACTCACCGTGGAAACCGATATGCCCTTCTGCCTGTTCGTATCAGCCACGAAGCGGAATACCTTCGACTGCTCTGGCCGCAGGCCACGAGGCTCGCCACTCTTGTATCCTTGAACCGTCAGTTCCGAGCAAACCTGCCGATATTCCCATTCAGACAATCGGCCCAGCTCATAGGCCCGGCGAGCCATAGCCATTGCGGAAACCTTAAAATATCGTTTCGCAGCCAAAATCTGCGACACTGAAGCGTGAGTCGGCACCATGCCCAGAACACGGCGCTTCGGCATCAAAAGATTCGCGGCGAACGAATGAGCTTCACCTTCGATATCGCGCGTTCCGGCAGCCGCTACATCTTCAGACACCATTTCATGCATCATCAGATGTCCAATTTCATGCGCAATATCGAAACGGACACGTTCTGCGGTCTTGCTGGTATCTACCGCGATATACGGCACACCATCGAACATAAAGCTGAAAGCATCCACTTCTCGTCCGACAGTCGGTAGACTAAATAGTCGAATGCCATGAGCTTCCGCAAGACTCGTCATCTCGGGCAACGGATTCTCGCCATATCCCAAAATCGCGCGCAGCATAGTCGCTGCCAAGTCCGGACGCATTCCGGCGCTATCGGCAAAGGGCAAATCGCATTCAGGCAGCCGGAAGTGATCTTCAATCCATTTGAAGAACAGCAATGCATTCCGACCATGCCCCACTGCCGAACGACGCTGCCTTACCGTCGACTTCCTCAAAGATCTGAACCATACCTGCCCTTCCGATAAATCCTCAATCAGCGGAGCACTAGGAGACACGGAAAAGAACGACGGCATGACCTGCAAAACATCGGCCAACGCCGCTACCTGAGACACCGGTGCTCCGACTTCTTCATAATTGGTAACCGTCCGCGAAGTCACACCGAGAGATTCGGCCAATTGCACCTTGCTCAGTCCTGCCGTTTCACGGGCACAGCGGATACGTTCTGGATTCAGCGAAGCCTTCTGCTCAACGCGCGGAAATGGCGACGGCAACTCCATCTTCACCACGCTCATCGTTACGTGCCTCCACAAACTGATCGGTCAAATTAACTTCGTCCAACATAAGTCGCTTATCCCAACCAATGATTTTCCCATTAGAATCCACACCAGCGGGAAGCGACACTTCCAACCGCACCAAATCAGCCTCTCGGTAGTACACCACCAACCACATCTGCGGACGCGCCGGCACCATGGAGGTCAAGGCATCGAAAGACAGCTCTCGCTGCTTCGCCGGAGCTTTCTCCTGAAGCTCCAGTAATGTTACAGTTCCCGGAACCTTCTTGAGATGCAACTCTTTGTTGATGTTTCCGGTAGCCGGAGATCCTTGGGCGAAGGCTAATGTTAAACCATCAGAACGGTATGCTCGTGGAGACGTTTTGTTATCGTCCGAACAATTTGCGCTCCATTCGTCAACGGTATCGATGAAAGCTCGAACCTCTGACACAAACTCATGATAAAACTTCGATCCCGCCGCACTCAATTGGGAGTGGACACCATCAGTTCCAGTAGCGACACGCAGTGCACGCCATGCTGATTCCCGGATTACAGAAGACGGAAACCCGAAAATGCGTTGGAAAGCCTCATCTGCTGAATTACTAGTGGACCGACGTTCAACATCACCAAAATCAGCTTGTATAAGACCCATACGCACCTCTCAAAAAAGTGTTTGAAACCAGAAACGTTTATAGAATAGCACGTTGCTGGTGCTTTCACTGGTATACGTTTTCTAGAGTCATTGCCGAGTTCCAGTAAGAAGGTTGCTCCACTCTTTTTTTCATTGTGTCTTCCATGAATCTAAGAGCCTCACTCATCCGTTCGGCAACTTGCATTATTGCTATGCCGTGATTTCATCATCGCCACCGCGCGATAATAGTACACATGGAACCAATCAAAGATGATGGACGGCCGGTGGCATTGGTCACCGGCGGCACGAGCGGTATCGGCAAGGCGACTGCACGGATGCTCGCTGTGCGGGGTTGGCGTGTGATTGCAGTGGGACTCGGTGCGGACGAGAATATCCCTGAGACTCAGCGTCTTGGCCACAGCGAACTGCTTACCTACGAAATGGACGTCACCAAGCCGGCTGACATCACGCGCATTCTCGGCGCTCTCCCCCGATTGGACGCTATCGTCCATTGCGCGGGATTCGGCATCGCCGGCTCTGCGGAATGCACACCAATGACGCTCGCTCGCAAGCAGTTCGATGTGAATTATTTTGGCGTGTTGCAGGTCAACGAAATCGCACTGCCGTTGCTGCGCCGTACCGCGGCACGCAACCGTAAGCGGGGACGAGTCATCGTTGTCGGCTCGATTGGAGGACGGCTGGGTTTGCCGTTCCAATCGCACTACTCTTCCACAAAGGCGGCGCTGGAAATGTATGTGGAGGCGCTGCGGTTGGAGGGGCGCCGTCATGGCATCACCGCCACAATCATCGAACCGGGTGACCTATCCACTGGATTCACCGGCTCGCGTATCCTCGCCGAACCAGCCAATTCACCGTACTACGACGAATGCCAACGTTCGGTCGGGCAAATGGCTCATGACGAGCAGACCGGCGACGGTCCGGAAAGCGTGGCCCGAGTCATCGTCGCGACGCTCGGCAAACGCAATCCCCCGGTGCGCATCGCCGTCGGCAGCAGCTACAAGGCCCTGATGCAACTCAAGCGCTTCCTCCCAGATCGCCTGGTAGAATTCGTCATGCGTCGTATCTATATGAAGCCCTGAAAAATGACGGAAGAAGACACAGAACCATCAGTCCAGCTCCGGAATCCTCATCCCATCACATGCCACTGTTCTTCATCAGCTTCTCCGACTCCAAAGTAAGTGACCCATCCTCGGCCAGCAGAGGAGTATCTAGTACGGCCTTGATTGATGCTGCAGTGGACGCAGCTGCGGCAATAGTCTTCTTACTTTCCTGACGGAATTGCGAATAATCCGTTCCCTCGGTCTTTATGATATTTTCCATTTCAAGAATTGAAGGCAGGAATTTAGCATCAAGACGGGCGAGCAAAGCGTGGAACATATAGCTGCGTCTACGAATGGCAACGCACTGGTCCGCACCGGCCATCATCTGTTCACAGTATTTGCTTGCCTCAGCAGACTGGGTCTTCGCTTCCTCAAGGTTTTTGCCACCCTTGGCACCGATGATAACGCCCATGACCAGCAATGCAGGACCTGCCACCAAGCCTCCAAGTACAGCGGCTCCGCCAGCCATGCCCAAGCCACCTGCGGCCAAGGACCCTCCCCCGAAGAACGCCAACGTGGCGTTGGAAGCAGCCACACCACTTAATGCACTGATCGCAGTTCCTGTGGAAGCCGTGGCAAGTGCCGACGCGGCACTATATGCACCAAACGCAGCCAATGCACCGCTGGCTGCCCCGGCCACACCGCCTTCCAGCAAAGACGAAGCTATGTTTCCCATGGTTTTAAGTTCATCAAAAGCCGCTTTGTCTATGCGCAGTTTATTGAGTTCATCAAGCCCTTCGGACGCGGTGAAATCAACATTTTTCAGCTGTTGAAAAGCACCAAGGAAGCGCTGAACGCTCCCATCCAAAATAATGACTTTCTCTTTGCCCAAGGCATTCAGGGAATCTGAACATTGCCCACGAAGCTTTTCGAGGTTATTAGCTGCCCATCGAATGCGTGCTCCGGAATTGTCGTTAAGCTGATTCGCCGTGTGCTGATCAAGACTACCTTTGGCAGCCATACCCACGCCTGCGGTACCGGCAGCAGCGGCCATTCCGATGAATAGTGGAACAACAAAAAATGGCATAGTGAATTCCTTCCTGGGTTTCTCTTATTTGCGTCCAAAGAGGCCACCGAAGAAGCCTTGTACAGCATTGGCCGCATCGCCCGCACGTTTCGCAGCCTCATTGGCCGCGTCACCCGCATGTTTCGCAACCTCATTGGCTGCGTCACCCGCACGTTTCGCAACCTCATTGGCTGCGTTGCCTACCGGTTTCAGCACTGCATCATTCACCGGCTTCAGCGCATCGCCAACTTGGTTGAGAACAGGAGCAACATTATTGTCAAACGTATGCTTCACCGCATCCGCGGCTCCCTGAGCACCCTGCTGAACCTGATCCACAACCGGAGCGACCACCGAGTCAACAGCATCCTTGGTCTGATCAAACACGTCCTTCTCTGGAACCATGACTTCCGGGGCTGGCGCGGCCGTCTCGTCTTCAATCAGCAACACGGCAGCGTTTTGGAGAACATTCACGCGCTCTTCCAGCTGATCCACCATGGGGCGAACTTCACTATATGGCAGTTCGGAATTGCTGATCCAGTCGAGCTCGCCTCGCACGTCATACGCCGCGCGCATAAGATGTTCCATTTCGGGGTATATGGAACGATCGGCAATCATCGTCCGGGCAATATGTTTGATGAGTCTGCTTTCTACTGCATCATATTCCCCATCGGCGAAGGCAACTGACAACATATTCCACAGAAGCAGCCTTGGTGCAATTCCTGCAGCTCTTTTATCCGTTCGATGCGACAAGACTGCATCAACACCCTCAACAATTACGTCGTAGCGATCATCGGAATCGTGGCACTGGTTTATACGCTCATCGCACGAATCGATAATCTCTTTGCGATAATCATGGAAGTGCTTTGCATCCAAATTGTCACCTATATGATCGAATAGTGCGCGTTCGTCGTCACGGACTGATCCATCGACAGCAATCAGATAATAAAATGCTTGTAATGCATCACGTGTTTTGATGTACTTCATTAACTGGCTCCTCCTTATAAAACGAAATTGTCGTCTGACGCCATCAAATCATCAAACTCCTGCTGAGTCCGAAACCTTGGCAAGTATCCCAAGGATTCTTGAATTTCGGCGTTTCCGGTCAAATATCCATCAATATCATTGGAAATCAACGCTTGATCCATTGCATCGAATGCTCTATTAAACAATTCATCATGAGTCGCCAGATAATTCTCGACATCCCTAGACATATCACGCCTATATTGGCGGATGAGCTCCACCGCTTCCGCACATTCGCGTTCCACACGAATACGCTCCTCTTTCGCCAGCTCATAGTCATGCAGAGCAGTGGATAATTCCTCATATACGGCAACAGCTGCAGCATATCCCAAGGTGCTTCCAGCCATACCAACCATCGCAGCCATAAAAGCACCATCTGCAGGTACTGCGGCCATCGCCACGGCAACGCCCATCACTCCTCCGAGCTGCCCCATTCCCTGCTGGCCGAGGCGCTCTATACAAACAGCTCCAGTAATCTCGCCGCGGCAATACAGTGCAACCACCTTGGAAACATCCGTTACAGTGGAGACCATCGTAGCTGCAACGTTCGTTCTCGATAGACTACGCAGATACTCGCTCGACGCGTTTTGCATGGCACCCTTAATGGCAGCGCCGGAAAAAGCGGTGACATAGCCGAACGCCGCAGCCAAGCCTGCATCGACGCCGACGTTTCTCGCTGCCTCCGCTGGCTCAATAGAGCCATTAATGCAGGCAACCATATTTCGAATCAGAGAAACACCACCACCAATCAGCGCACCATTCCTTGCCTGCTGCAGACCGGCTTTATTGGCAACTCTGGCTACATCTTTCGCCACCATGCGTCTGGGATGTTCTCGCGCATACAACGCTTCTCGCTTGGTGAGTCCACTTTTCCGCAGGCTTTTCTTAATCTGTTTCAGATCATCGATTTGCTGCTGAATAGCCTCAGAATTCTTGCCGGCAAGCCGACCTCCATCCAGCTCGCCCTGAAGTTTTCGTATCTGTTCGTTGATGCCGTCAGGCCCATCACCCATCAGTACATCGTAATAATCATCCGGAATAACCATGCTGACGTCTGCATCACGATATTTTGCATATTTCTTGCTTTTCAACTTATCAAGAAGCTTTTTCGGGCTACTGCCGACGAACTTCATTTGAGCCTCAGAGCCGATGATTGGTTTGCCCAAGTCATCCACTTCGACAATGTCCACGATGGGGTCGTTCGACACTTGCCGTCCATCTGGATGCTTCACGTCATCATATCGTTTGAATCGCGTATCGTTGCCAGCAATGATGTTATCGGCGTTCTTCCTGGCTACCGCCTCAACCTCGGCACTAAAACCCGCTTGCTGAGCTAGATTCTGCTTTTTGAATTCATTGCTAGTCTCCATCTTAGCAATGGACTTCAAGGTCTTAGGAGGTCTGGAATTCTCATCAGCAGGTTTCTCTCTATCACCCGCATAGGCCGCTAAATGTTCCTTGATGGCAGAACCAAAGCGTTGCACGGTTTCCGCCGCAACACCTTCCAGCGCCTTTCCCATAATGCGACGGTTTTCGTCTTCCTTGCGTTCCTCGTTATTTCGACCGATATGAGTTTCATCATCCGCCATAGGATGCCCCCTCGCATATGCCACATCTACGCCAACCACATATATCAGAAAAAAAAATGTTCTAATACTGTAATCAGTTCTTCAGCCGTAACCTGTTAATAATCCTACATTATAGCGGCAGAAAAACTCACCATATCGTCATCCTCGATTAACGATTAGATAGACATACTTTTGCGAACAACACAGGCACCACCGTATGGAATGTGTCCAACAACCGTTGGCAAAGCCAAATCCCTCACACTATTCGAACCCGAATGCGTCTCAATCTCTGTCCCCCACTAGCGGCGTATCCCCGTCCAAAGCAGTCTAGGCGTCAAGCAAGTGGGATTCGATGATGCGCATCCAGAAGAAGGGAGTTCTCGGCAATGTTCAGCGGAACGAGACATGGGAGCGTCCAGTGCTTGGGCGTGATCGTGGAGAACAGTAGGCAGGGAGTCCTCACTGTTGATGGTGGCGTACTGGCCATCTTCATCGCATACGGAAACAGTAGGTTGCTACTCACCGCGAGCGCCTTAATGCCACGCCGACTCCGCCCGTCCAAGCACATCCTCAATAAGCTCACGCCCGCGCAATACCGCCAGCCACTGAGCGGGAATGGCATCGAATCCATATTTGATGCCGGCCAGGTATCCGGCGACGGCGGCGGTCGTGTCTGTATCGTCACCCAAGTTGACGGCGGCGAGCACACAACTCGCATAATCATCGGTATTCGCGAGGCACCAGAGCGCCGCCTCATACGTGTCTTTGACGAAGCCGCTCGAACCAACTTCATCACGCGGCATACCGCGTAGCGGTTCATCATCCAGCTCTTGCGGCCATATGCCTTTGATGAGTCCGTCGCGCAACACATCCACCATGCTCGAACAGGTATCCATCGAGATTGCATGGGCGTGCGTGATTGCAGATGCGGCACGTACGTCATCCGCGGAAGCATCCGCGAACGCCAACGGCATGATCCGCATCAGTGAGCCGTTGCCATTGTCTCGTTCACCGCTTAAGCCCACACGCTGCTGCAACGCGACGGAGACCGTTCGCCCGCAATCGAAGACTCGTCCGTCAATCGCGTATTCGCCATTACTCAGCCATGCCAGATATCGCTCTCCCATATCTTCAGTATTGACTTGCCATTCATTGGCGATCAGCGAGTCCAATGTGGCGAGCATCATGCTGGTATCGTCCGACCATGTGCCAATCGGCTGGTTATGCGTACCGTATCCCGTCATACCTTCGCATCGGAAGGCATCTCTCGGCATGAATTCATAAGGCACGCCCAAGGCATCACCGACTGCTTGGCCATACACGGCTGCTCTTAACTGCTCGAATGTTCCGTTCATCATTGACGCCTTTCGATTTATGCCCCTCGCTCTACATATGTTTCAACGATAGGTATAATCGGGCCCACTGAGCACAAGTGAGGTGGGTAATGAGTCTAAGGGAGCTAAGGCAGAAGCGAGGGCTATCGCAACAACGTTTAGCAAGCAAGGTAGAAGGCATGAGTCAAGGTCGCGTAGGTGACTATGAGTCATGCCGGATACCCATCGAAAACATGACGTTAGGCATGGCCTTAAAATTGTGCGACGCATTGAAAGTGAGTAACCCTCGCAAACTGTTAGAGGCTGAGAAGCCGAAAGAAAACACTAGCGAAAGCTAGGTGTGCGCCCTAATCAATTCTTTGCCTGACTGTGGGCATTGTACACAGTCGGCCTAGCTCACTGGGTTTACCCCATAGTCTAGGCACTGGGCCGTTTGGCCCCTCGGTTGTTCCGCTCGGAACATGAAAAAACGAAAGCCGCAAGTGCTGTAACGCTTGCGGCTTTCGCGTCCCTTGCGGAACTTGGCCCACACAAACGTGCGGGTCATCCTACAACCGAGAGGATATTAACCATGATATATGGTCTCGGCACCGTATGGCGCTGCGATTGCTGCGGCGAATACCATACTCTGCTAATCATAGACGATTACCCTAGGGTGATTGTCCTGATTGATGGCGTGGAAGTGCTGACGCTGAACGTCGGATAACACGCTATCGTGCCGGGGATTCGTCCCCGGTTTCCTCTCGGTTGTATCAAACGTAAATGCCCCGCAAGTGTTGGTAGCGCTTGCGGGGCTGACCTTTATCAATGCACTCAATAGAGGCAGTACCCAAGTGTACCGCCTCACACGGAAGTAAGGAACCATGACTGACTTATCCTGGATTACCAAGCAACTGACCGGCGAAACTACAAAGACGCTGACAGCACACCGTACACATCTGTGTGAGTATCGATCCGCCGCTCAGAACTACTTTGCAGAGCGAAAACACGGATAGGTCAAGGGAATACCCCGCTGAATCGTCGTCAGCGAAGCAACTCAGAGAGTTAGTAGAGGAAAAGCCTCGCTAGTGGCCTTTTAGTAGAGCAATGCCTCAGTCCGCCCGAGGATTTGCCTCACTGAGACTGCTCAGCGAAGCAAAAGCTCGACTTAACCGCAGAATCACTTCTCCAGCTTGTCCAGCGCTTTCAGCAGCGAATCAACATGACCTTTGGCACGTACGTTGTAGCGAGCAAGCGCCACGGAACCGTCGGGATTGATGACGAGCGTCGAACGGATCACGCCTACGTGTATCTTGCCGTAGAGCTTCTTTTCGCCATATGCGCCGTACAGCTTGTGCACGGTCAGGTCGGGATCAGACAGCAGCGGGAATGTGAGATGGTCGTGCTCGGCGAACTTGCGCAGTTTCTCGAGTGAATCCTTGGAGACACCGAGCACCGCAACATTCTGCGACTCCAAGCGTGCGAGATTATCTCGGAAATCGCAAGCCTCAGTGGTGCATCCGGGCGTCATTGCCGCCGGATAGAAGTACAGTACAACCCTACGTCCGTCCTCGAGCACGTCAGACAGATTGATTAAGCCGTTCTCCGCAGTGCCGGGCACAATCGCCGGCAGAGTGAAATCAGGAGCATCACTCCCCTCTTGCAGACGAGCGTATACAGGAGCTTGGGCGGAATCATGAACAGTAGCAGTCATGCGTCCCATGATAGGCGTCCGAGCCCGCGACATCTATCACAGACTTTCGATGACCACTGATTGCGTCAATAATTCGGCACGTTATATTCGACAGTAATATGCCATCAAAGCGTCGGCAGCGGGCTCTGAAAGACTCGACTAATCGGGCAACTGCGGGTCGGCAAAACGGCGATTCTGCAGAACCGGCATTATCTGGCGTGCGGAAGCAAGGCATTCGCGACTAAGCCCAGTAGCAATAAGCTCGGCTCCCTCATCGCCCGCTTCGGCAACTACCTCTCCCATCGGGTCGATGATGCGACAGCATCCGATGTTCCGCGAACTCACCTCACTGCAAGCCAACACATAGCAAGTGTTTTCCAATGCGCGAGCCGCAGTCAGCAGCTTCCAATGCTGCTCTTTCAACGGGCCGCGCACCCAAGCGGCGCTTACAACAATCGCATCTGCCCCGCGCACGGCCAGTGAGCGAGCGGTTTCCGGGAAACGAACGTCATAACAGGTCATGACGCCGATTTTCCAACCGTCAATATCGACGATAGGCGGCAACGCATCTCCTGGGAGAACCACGTCGGATTCGCGGGCCGCGAACGCATCGTAAAGATGCAGCTTGCGATATTCAGCGATAATTTCACCATCGCGAATCACAAGGAACGTGTTGGAAACTCGGGAATCTGCATCCCGTTCTGTTACTTGCTCCGGCGCAACATGCACGGTACCCATCAGCACAATATGCCGCTGCGCGCTGATACGCCGCAAGCCGTCTACAAACGGCCCGTCCAGTGGTTGCGCGTGCGCGGCAGCATATGAATCGTCATCGCCGCGCCGCGCAATCAAACCTTCCGGCAATGCCAGCAACTTCGCGCCGCCCGCCGCCGCATCACGCGCGAATCCGTCGATGATCTCCAGATTCCGTTCCGGCTCCTCCGCCACCGTAAATTGCGCAATCGCAACTGGTAAGGACTTCGCACTCGTCACGCCAGCCCCAATGTCTTGAAGGCGTTGGCTAGACCGTTGTCGCGGATGTCGGTGGTAATGATGTCGCAGAAGGCCTGGATGCCGTGGATGGCGTTGCCCATGGCCACGGACGTGCCGGCGGCTTTGAGCATGGCGGTGTCGTTATCGGAGTCGCCGATGGCGATGGTGTCGGCGATGGCATAGCCAAGCAAGGAAGCCACGTCGCGCACGGCGGTGCCTTTGTCGATGCCGTTGATGAGCAGTTCGCCGTTATTCGGCGAGATCTTGTCGTATGAGCCGTGCACGAGTTCGAACCAGGGGGCAAGATCATGCTGAGTGTCCTCGAAGGAAGTATCCGGCTCGGGCCCGGTGAAATACGATCCCTTACTCACATGAATCGTGTGCCCCAGCGTAGATCCAGCCGGAACCTCTACCTCGTCCAGCAGATGCCAGAACCGCGCAAACTCACCACGATTCCACGTCTTGCCCTTGGACTCCAGATGGCGGCGATAACCTTCGGAAATGTACATGCCGTCCGCACCCTGCCACTGGTAGCTCTCGATATGGTGTTCGGCAAAATAGGCCATCGCCGCATCGATGGCTTCGGGCGATACGAGGTGCTGGAACAGCAGCTTATCTCCGATATTCGCCTGTGCGCCGGCTACGGAAACTACACCGTCGAATCCAAGATCCAGAATGTTGCGTTCGATTTTCGGCACGGATCGACCGGTGCAGATGAAGAGCTTGTGACCGTTGGCTTGGGCCCGCGCACACGCCGTTTTTGCCGACTCCGGCACAATATGATTCTCATCAGCCAGCGTGCCGTCGATATCAATGAATACGAGTTTGCTACCAGTCATGTCGCTTTCCGTCATATGTCGAACCTCCCCAAGTCAGCTTACGCTGACAGCCCCCTCCAGAGGGGGCGAAGAGAAAAATAAAACCTGCCGAAAAAGGAAAAGTACTGCTGACACCTCCCCCAGTCGGCTTGGCCGACGGCTTCCGCTGGCGGAGACCAAAACGGCATCACACGGCGTAGGCGGCCCAGCGGCCGTGAGTGTGCTGGACTTCGATGGGCATGCCGAACAGGTCGGAGAGACGCTCGTCGGTTAGACCGTCTTCCAGCGAACCGGTATAGACGATAGTGCCAGCACCGGGATTGCCCATTGAGTCGACGCCCGCTTCGGTGGCATCTTCGGCGGGAATCGGCTTGCGGCCCATAATGGCGATGTGATCGAAGCCTGCCGGAATCTCTTCCAGACGGTGGGTGACCAGCACCACGGCACGTTCAGAGCTTTCCTCGCCGATTCGGCTCAACGTGCGCATCACCTGCTCGCGGCCGCCCAGGTCAAGGCCGGTGGTCGGCTCGTCCATAATCAAAAGCTCAGGATCGCCCATCAGCGCACGGGCGATCAGCACACGGGTGCGTTCGCCTTCGGACAGTCGCCACATCTCCTTGCCTTCCAGATAGGAGACGCGGAAATCACGCAGCAGCTGGCGTGCGCGGGCGTATTCTTCGTCCGTGTAAGTATCGCGCCAACGTCCGGTCACGGCGGACAGGCCGGTGACCACGGCATCCAGCGGGTCCTCGAACTCGGGGAACTGGCGACCCAGGTCGGCCGATGCGAGACCGATGCGGGTGCGCAGCTTGAACACGTCGTATTTGCCGAGCTGGTGGCCGAGAATGAACACGCGGCCTTCCGAGGGGAAGGTGCGGGTGGCCAGCATGCCGACTGCGGTGGATTTGCCGATGCCGTTCGGTCCGAACAGCACCCAACGCTCCCCCGCATGGATGGTGAGGTTCACGTCGGTGATGATGACGCGGCGGTTGCGGCGGAATTCGACGTTGTCAAGTTGGAGGACGGTTTGGGACATGATTCTCCTCAGTGGTACAAAACGGAGGGAGAGCACCGCTTATTGCACGGTCTCTCCCTCCGTCACGCTGCGCGAGCCTGCGCTGTCTCGCTTTTACTTCTTCTGCTCGTCGAGCACCGACTGGTAGACCTCCACGGTCTTGTCGCCGATGGACTCCCAACTGAACACGTCGCGGGCGCGTTCGTAGCCGGCCTGGCCCATCTTCTTGGCGAGCTCCGGATCGGCCATGATCTTGTCGATGGCGGCGGCCATGTCGTGCACGAACTTGTCCGGATCGGTGGGGGTGCCGGTGCCGTCGTGCAGCTGGTCGATCGGCACCAGATAGCCGGTCTCGCCGTCGACCACAACTTCCGGAATGCCACCGGTGGCGGAGGCGACGACCGGCAGACCGCAGGCCATGGCCTCAAGGTTCACGATGCCCAGCGGCTCGTAGATGCTCGGGCAGATGAAGGCGTCGCAGCCGTGCTCCAGAGCGTTCAGCTCAGGCTTCGGCAGCATTTCCTCGATCCACACGATGTTGCCACGCTCCTCGTCCAGCTTGGCGAACGCGTTCTTGACTTCCTCGGCAATCTCCGGGGTGTCGGGCGCACCGGCGCACAGCACCACCTGAATATCCTTGGAAATCAGGTGCAGGGCCTTGAGCAGGTACGGCAAACCCTTCTGACGGGTGATGCGGCCCACGAACAGCAGGGTCGGCTTGGAACGGTCGATGTTGTAACGCTCAAACACCTTCCAGCCCGGATCGTCCGGCGCCGGAGTAGCAAAGTCAGACATGGTGATGCCGTTGTAAACCACAACCACCTTGTCTGGATCAAGATTCGGATAGGCGGTCAGAATATCCTTGCGCATGCCACCGGAAACGGCGATCACGCGGTCGGCGTGCTCGTAGGCGTCCTTCTCGGCCCAGGAGCTCAGGTTGTAGCCGCCGCCGAGCTGCTCACGCTTCCATGGGCGGAACGGCTCCAGGGAGTGGGCGGTGATGACCAGCGGCGTACCGTGCAGCATCTTGGCCAGGTAGCCGGCCAGGCAGGCGTACCAGGTGTGCGCATGAATAATGTCGGCATCCACATCATTGGCGATCTGCAAATCAACGCCGAAGGTCTTCAATGCGGGGTTGGCATCAGCCAGCTCAGAAGGCGTGTCATAGCCGACGACCTTCAAGCTGCCCTTAGCATCGGCAGCATTCGGGATAGCAGGAATGTCCGCCTCGGTGCGCTTGCCATCAAACGCACGAACGGTTACGTCGATGCGCTCGGCAAGCACCTTGGACAGTTCCTCGGCGTGTACACCGGCCCCACCATAGACATGCGGCGGGTATTCGCGGGTTAGAATATCAACTTTCATCGGACTGCCTCTCCTTCGTGCGTCAGAAAGAAACTCAAGCACTTCTTACTTTAGGGCACCGCATACAAGAAAACGCACAACTTCCGTCGTGCGTTTTGCTTTTCAAGCCGGATTTACCGGGCAAAAGATCAAACGGCCGTGCCGTTCTGGTCCAGATTCGGATTGTGCTTGGAATCGCCAGCCGTAAAGAACAGGCTCAGCACACCCACAATGAACACCGCGGAAACGGTGATGATCAGCCACATCGGATGGCTTGGCAGCCACATAACCACGAAGAACGCGATAATCGCGATGGCGATCAGCGTCCAGCTGCCCACGCGGAACCACTGACGCAGCGAATGCGGTGCCTTGAACATCTTCGGATTCGTGTAGTTCGGGTTAGTGGTCAGCAGGGTTTCGGTGTCCGCAATCGTACCGCCGCTGGGCTTCCATTCGGTGCCGTCGGTGCCGTCCTGCAGACGCTGGGACTTCTGCTGCAGCTGGTATTCGTCAATCATTCCCGAGCGACCGCGGCCACGGGTCTGGTCATACTGCGACGGCACTCCCCTGCGGCCTGCTTTGGCTTGGGCACGGCGTTCTGCACGATTCGGCATTTCACTACTCCTGTTTCGACGGTGACACTGTTGGCTATATTACTCGCTTGTCGGCGGCAATTTGCCACCAGTCCATCGGAACCCACTGTGTGTCATTGTATTTTCAGTCGGTGATGCGATAGGTTTGCGTATGGAAGTCGCAGGTGACCGCAGTGCCGTCCGCGAATACCGAACGCTGCACCAGCGGATCATCATCCACGAACTCGTGACGAACCAGTTCCTGCATGCCGACCCGCTCATGGAATGCAGCGACCGTATGGCAGCGTTCGATGTCGTTTTCCGTGCGAGCGCGCTGTTCGTCGTCCATGTCGCCGTCAACGCCGATGTATGCGGCATCGCGAATCAGGTATGGAGCTCCGCCGTTGAGCAAGGCGTACAGCATGTAATCGTCGCCGTTCACCACACGCTCCATCATCCATGGTTCAATAACGCAATCATGGTAGACAAGGTTATACAGCGGCACCGGCACACCTTGGCGCGGCTCGTTGGGTGAGCGCATCTGGAAGTCGTATGGTGCGTAATGGCAGAATATCAGGCTTGGCACTGCCCAGTCCGATACCTCTTCGGACGAGGAGAGGATGCCGTGCGAGAGCAGATATTCGAAGCATTCGGCGCGGCGGTCAAAGCATTCGCGGCGGGTCATGCGGTGTTCGGGGTTCGAGCATTCGTCGCCTTCGTTGCAGGTGAAAACATCCAAGTATGCACAGTCGAGCTTGATGCCATGCGCGGCAATCTGGGTGAAATTGCGGCGTACGTAGTCCGGTGCGAGCTCGGCGCACAGGTAGGTCTGGTGGCCGCCCGCCCAGCGTGCGTGTTCGGGCATCGTGCCGTCTGCCAGCCGAATCGCATTGTTGGCATCAAAGGTTTGCGCGGTGAAGTAGTAATCGCGGTACTGGTCGTGCGTGCCGAAGATATCACCTTGCTCATGACAGGCATCGACCAACGATTTCATGCCTTCCCAGCCGCCCGCTTCCTGGCAGGCCGGCAGATAGTCGGGGTGTGCGTTGTCGTATCCGGGCTGCGCCCAACCATCCAAGTGCATGTACAGTCGGCCTGCACCCATGCCGTGCAGTGTGCGCATCTGCTTCTCGCGCTGCGCAAAGGTGACCAATGAATCGTTCTTTTCGGGATGGTCCTTGTCATAGTAGAACGAGTCGGGCTGCACTTTGGTTTTGATGCCGACGTGCACCCATGAACGACCAATCAGGTCACGCACGGAGGGATTGCGCGCCGCCTTTTCGGCGAGCGTACGCAAGCGACCTCGTTCGTTGACGTACGAACGATAGGCCTTGCACACCGCCGTGTGATCGGCGTGGTCGAGGAACTGGTAGCGTACCACGCGGCGATAATTCATTGTGCCGAGGCTTGGCTCAAACCAAGTATTGATATGGGTGTACGGACCATTGCTGGGATGGTCGATGCCGTAACCGGCATTCCATGGGGTTTCGCAGATGGCGATATACCCGTGTCCGCCTGCACGAAGCTGCGCGAACCACGGCATGTAACCGCCAGCCGTTTCGAAGCGGCCGTCGAAGGCGATATCTTTGGTGCTCACGGCGGTAGGCCATGTGTTGGGGATCATCACACCTTGCTCATGGGTGATGAGTGTCGTGTCATGGTCGTCGGCGCAATCGAAGTCCATGGCTGCGGGCCACGTCACATTAGTGATGTTCAGGCCTTGCTCATTGAGCGGAATCCATTCGAAGAGCACATCGCCTGAGGCACGCTCCACCCATACATAGGTTTCAAAGGAGTATGCGCTGTGCCCAAAGCCGGTGAAGATGCTGCGAATGCCGGTTCCCGTGCCGGTTTCACGCTGCTCATGGGTGATGGAAGTGGCATCTGCGAACGCGAAGGTGCCTTGCGCGCATTGCAGGGTCGGCTTGAAATCAGCGCAGGTATTCCATTCGGCACCGTCGCGCGTAAAAGCGAACTGCATTGTTCGTTCATCGAATCGCACGGTAGTGCCGGATACGGTGAATTCCATAGTTAATGTGCTCCTGTATGTTCTCGATTGCTCCCGATTATGGGAACTCGCTCATATAACAAGATTAGGGGTGGTCTGCTGTTTGAGACCACCCCCAGTCGGCTTTGCCGACAGCCCCGCCAGCGGGGGCCAACAGAGGTCAGATTGGCTCAGCCCATGGTAATCGGTCGGCAACCCGACCTATAGCAAGGCCAACTCTTTCCAGCAAAGTCGCGCTTACTGCTTCTTGGTCAGTGCGGTGAACACTGGGCCGCCACCGTAATCGAATTCTACGCCGGAGACTGCAGAGGTGCTGACTGCGGTGGCATTCTGGTTCCACAACGGGATAGCCGGAAGGTCCTGCAGCAGAATCTCCTCACCTTGCTGATAATACTTGTCGGCTTCCTCGGTGGACGAGGCGGAAAGAGCCTTGTCCATCATGGCATCGAACGCGGGGTTCTTGTAGTTGCCGCTGTTGCCGCCCTTGCCATCGGCCGAGCTGGAATCGTACAGCTGCACAAGGTAGTTGTCTGCGGACGGGTAATCCGGGCCCCAACCACTGCGGTATGCGGAGGTCATCTTGCCCGAATCCACATTGGACAGGAACTCGTCGGAAGTGGACATCGGGATGCTCTTGGCATCGATATCCAGCGTGTTCTTGATGTAGTTGCAGATTGCCTCAACCCAGTTCTTCGCAGTGCCATCAGCATTGTATGCAATGCCGAACTCACCGCTCCACGGGGAGATGGCGTTGGCCTTGGCCCACAGTTCCTTAGCCTTCTTCGGGTTGTACTTCAGCACTTCATTGCCCTTAAGGTTCTTGGAGTAGGCGCTGATTGGCGCTGCAATGAAGTCAACGGCCGGCGTGGACGTGTTGTTGAAGATCTTCTCGGCGATGGTTTTGCGATCGATGGACATGGAAATGGCCTGACGACGCAGATTGCCTTCCTCATTCTGGCCGAAGTGGTCAAGCCATTCCGGAATGGTGAAGGAGAGGGTGTTGCCACCGGGCTGATTGTAAGCCTTGATTGACTTATCGGACTGGAAGGTCTTCAGTGCGGTGGATGGGATGGCGTGAGTGAAGTCCAGGTTGTCGCCGCGCAAATCAGCGTAGGCGGAGTCCGGAGATGTGTAAATCATGAAGTCAAGGCCATCGTTCTTGGCCACGCGATTGCCCTTGTAGTCAGGGTTCTTGACCATCTTGATGCTGCGGTTATGGCTCCAGGAAACAAACTTGTATGGGCCGTTGCCAACCGGGTTCTCACCGAACTTCTTCGGATCCTTGAACGCGGATTCCGGAAGCGGCATGTACGCGTGGCTGCCGGACTTGACCGGAAATGCGGAATCAGGCTGGCTGAGCTTCACATCGATGGTGTAATCGTCCACAACCTTCAGACCGGAGAGCGTTGCGCTCGGGTCAACATCCGACTTCTGCAAATCGTCATAACCCTGAATGGTGCTGAAGAAGCTGGCGCTACCCTGCTTGTTGGCACTGTTGGCGGTGTAGTTCCAGGCATCAACGAATGAATGAGCGGTGACCGGCGTGCCGTCGGTGAACTTCCATCCCTTCTTAATCTTGATGACGTAATGCGTGGCATTGTCGCTGGAGGTGATGCTCTCAGCCACCTCGTTGTGAATGCCGCCCTTGGTATCATAAGTAACCAAGCCTGCAAACAGCTGATCGACGACCTTGCCGCCGCCTGCCTCGGTCACAGCGCCTGGGAACAGCGGGTGTGCCGGTTCGCTGCCGTAGACGGAAATGATATTGGAGCCTGACGTGCTGCTGGCATTGCTGAATGAACCAGTCGATCCGCAACCGCTGAGCAGCATGACAATTGCCGCACCGGCCGCGACCAGTGAAGTGACATGACGTGTGTTCATGAATCTCTCCCATATATTTTGGCGTCGTCTTTTTGGCGACGAAAGACACCATAGGAGCTTCATGTTAACCATGTATGCAAGATTCTCGAAGTATAGACATTACAAGTATTTTTGGAATAATTAATCAGTTTCTACATCCTCGGGGACGCGACTACGGAGAATTTGCGAGGACGTTACACGAATGATGACGGTACTCACAACGACGGCTAACGACATTTTCAGAACCAAGTCACTGAAGTTGGCTACATCCGAACAAGTAAGACCACCTTTGTAAGGAGAAATCGCAAACACTGTCCATTCATATGAGTTGCAATGAAGCGCAAAAGGTTCATGCAATGTAATCTATTAAGTATCAACATATTTCTTGAAGACTTCTCCAACGACAACGTTGTCGTCCACGTTCGGTTCGAACTGACGATATTCGTGACCACAATCAGCCGACGCTTTCTCCCCCTGAAAGGGATTATCATGAGAACCGCCAAAAAAGCCACCATTGTCGCTCCATGCAATGTCCAAGTGCTCGCTTCTGGAAGCGCAATCGTGCCCAGTGCGAACGTATGGGGTTACCGATATTGGGAAAGCTAGGCCATTATGAACACTCGACTGGCAACAAAAACAAAGGCCGCAATCATCGCTGCCGCGATCAGCCTATTGGCTCTTGCCGTCGGCCTCATATGGATGATGACTCCACATGGCAGTAGCAATGATTCTGCGGCTTCGAAGCAACCTGCTAAGGCACCCGTTTCCGAGCATGTTCTCGACAAACGCTCCGTGACAAAACTCGATAACGCCGTACAGGATGCCGTAGAGCTCAATCGCGAATCGTTTCGCGCGTCGTTCAACGCACGTCCCAGCTATCAGACTGATGAGACCGGTAAACGAAAAACCATGTCCATTCTTGATACTGACAGTTCACCATGGGATGCCGGCACCTACCAGCTCACGGTGTACTGCATGGGCAGCGGGACGCTCAACGCGTCATTCTCCATCGGAGAACAGTACGAGGATCGCACCGTCTCCTGTACGGATGACATTGCGCAAGAAACACTGACCATACGAACGGAAGGCGCCTCTGAGGGTCAGGTCAGCATCGCGCCATCCGAAGATTCAGTAAGCGAAATCGCCTACTGGATTAATCATCCCAACAACTAGCACAGATTCTTAATCTGTACCGATTGGTGAAGATTCCACATCCCTGAAATCTCGTCAATAGAAAGATTCCTTCGGAGAGGACTCACCCAGCAAGAAGAGTGAGTATATCATGTGGACGGTGCACATAGCCGCCCACATGATATACGGATATTGCAGTGTTTGGTATGAGCGCCTTCCAACTCTCCTATACCACCGAGCAACTCTTCGTCGCCGGTATGCTGGCACTCATACGCAAGGAAGCACCGACACAAGAGTACGTGCACATCATTGGCAGGGTCTTGGCAACAAACATCTGATGCAATGGCGGGAACACTCGTTGTCGTTTGAGCGCATGATGCTTACCGACACCGAATTGTCAGTGCTGGGCACTAACGAGTTGAAACGCAATCTTGCCGGATGGTGCTTAGAGGGCATTATCGACTTAGCTTCTGGCTTATGCCAGAAGCTAAGTCGAAGGGGGATCCGCTGCTAAATAGAAAACGGCCCCTCAAATGAGGGGCCATGAGGACTATCTAGTGTTGTATGTAAGTTTCCTCGTGAAAGGGAACCACAACGGAGAGATTCAGCGAGGCAGCATCATCGGACGCTGGCTGGCCTTGATCGGAGCCGGCAGCTCACTGGTCTGCTCGCTGGAGAGGTACTCGTCCACGGCTGCGGCGCAGGAGCGGCCTTCGGCGATGGCCCAGACCACGAGGCTCTGACCACGGCCGGCATCGCCGCACACGAACACGCCATCCTGGGAGGTGGCGAACTTGTCGTTGCGGGCGATGTTGCCACGCTTGTCGAGTTCGACGGGCAGCTGGTCGAGGATGGTCTCGGTGTCCGGGTGCAGGAAGCCCACGGAGATGAGGACCAGATCGGCCGGCAGCACGCGCTCGGTACCGGGCTGTCGGGTAAAGGGGCCGTTCTCGCCGGGGGCCACAGAGACAACCTTCAGGCCGGTGACGTGACCGTGTTCATCGGCCACGAAGCCTTCGGCGGTGGTCGAGTTGTCGATGGTGACCTTGGCCTTCTCCTCTTCGGTGCCTTCGAAGTTCACCGAGTCGGTCGAGTAGATGTACTCGCCACCCTCTTCCATGGAGGAAGTCTTCTGGTAGGTGCGGGCGAAAGTCGGCCACGGGCTGTTGTCCGGGCGTGAAGACGGCTCTTTCGGCATAATCTGCAGCACGGTGACGTCTTTCGCGCCTTGGCGGATGGAGGTGCCGAGGCAGTCGGAACCGGTGTCGCCACCGCCGATGACCACCACGTGCTTGTCCTTGGCGGTGATGTCGTGCACCGGCTTGACGCCGAAGATACGGCGCGTGGCGTCGGGCAGGAAGTCGAGGGCGAAGTGGATGCCGTCGAGCTCGCGGCCCGGAATCTTCATATCGCGCGGCACGCGGGAGCCGATGGCCACCACGACGGCGTCGTAACGGTCACGCAGGTCATCCCACGTGATGTCCTTGCCGATTTCCACGTTGGTGCGGAAGCGGGTGCCTTCGGCCTCCATCTGCTTGACACGGCGGTCGATCAGACCCTTTTCAAGCTTGAAGTTCGGGATGCCGTAACGCATCAGACCACCGATGGCGTCGTCCTTCTCGTAGACGACGACGGTGTGGCCGGCGCGGGTGAGCTGCTGAGCAGCGGCAAGGCCTGCAGGGCCGGAGCCGACGACGGCGACCGTCTGGTCGGTCAGACGCTGCGGCGGCAAAGGCTTGACGATGTCAAGATCCCAGGCCTGATCGATAATCGTGCATTCGTCGTTGCGAATCATGGTCGGCGGCTGGTGGATGCCGAGCACGCAGGCCTGCTCGCACAGAGCCGGGCAGATACGACCGGTGACTTCAGGGAAGTTGTTGGTCATGGACAGACGGTTGTACGCGTCCTCCCACTTGCCCTGACGGACCAGATCGTTCCACTCAGGAATCAGGTTGCCCAGCGGACATCCGGTCATACAGAACGGGGTGCCGCAATCCATGCAGCGGGCCGCCTGCGCTTGGGTCCACGGTTGCAGGCCGGTTTCGGCGTGAACGTCGAACCAGTCCTTGATACGTTCCTCAACGGGGCGTTCAGCCAGCTCTCGGCGGGTACGGACCTTCAGAAATCCTCTCGGGTCGCCCATGTCAGCGCGCTCCTTCCATAACCTGCTCGTACACCTTTTCCCAGGCGCCGGGCGCATTGAAATCTACATTGTTGGCCTTGGCCTCTTCCATGGCCTTCGTCATGGCCACGAACTGCTTCGGCACCACGTGAGTGAACCGCTTGACGGTCTCGTTCCAGTCCTCCAGCAAAGCCGCAGCGAACTGCGAACCGGTCTCTTCAGCATGCTGCTTGACCAGTGCGTACACCAGCTTGGAGGTTTCGGCATCAAGCGACTTGAAGAGCAGTGCACCGGACTTGATGGCACCCGGGTTGACCTTCTTCATATCGAGGTCAAGCACATAAGTGTTACCACCGGAGAAGCCTGCACCGAAATTGCGTCCGGTGGGGCCGAGCACCACAACAGTGCCGCCGGTCATGTACTCGCAGCCGTGGTCGCCCACGCCTTCGACCACAAACGTGGCACCGCCGTTACGAACGCCGAAACGTTCGCCGGCGCGTCCGGCCACGAACATCTGGCCGGAAGTGGCGCCGAAACCGGTGACGTTGCCGGCGATGACGTTGCTGTGCTTGTCGAAGGTGACGGTGTCTTCCGGGCGCACGATCATGCGACCGCCGGACAGGCCCTTGCCGGCGTAGTCGTTGACTTCACCGTAGATGCGCATGGTCTCGCCGCGCGGGATGAACGCACCGATGGACTGGCCTCCGGAACCGTGCAGGGTCATGTCGATGGTGTCGTCCGGCAGACCTTCCTCGCCGTAACGGCGGGTGATCTCGTAGCCGACCATGGTGCCGACCGTACGGTTGACGTTGCGAATCGGCATTTCGATGCGCACGGGTTCCTTGTGTTCGAGGGCCGGCTGGGCAAGTTCGATGAGCTTGTTGTCCAGCGCCTTCTCCAGCTCGTGGTTCTGCTCGATGGTCTGGTGCAGGATCGTGCCGGGTACCGGGCCGGCCTGCTTGAGCACGTTGGTCAGGTCGATGCCGCCGGACTTCCAGCGCTTGATGGCCTCGTCCTGATCCAAACACTCAACGTGGCCGATGGCCTCCTCAAGAGTCCTGAAGCCGAGCTGGGCGAGGATCTCGCGCACCTCCTCAGCGATGAACATGAAGAAGTTGACCACGTACTCGGGCTTGCCCTTAAAGCGGGCGCGCAGCTCAGGATCCTGGGTGGCAATGCCCTGCGGGCAGGTGTTCTTCTGGCAGGCGCGCATCATGACGCAGCCTTCCACGATCAGGGCCGCAGTAGCGAAGCCGAATTCCTCGGCACCAAGCAGGGCGGCGATGACCACGTCACGACCGGTCTTGAGCTCGCCGTCGCACTGTACGACGATGCGGGAGCGCAGGCCGTTCAGGATCAGCGTCTGCTGGGTTTCGGACAGGCCGATCTCCCACGGGGTGCCGGCGTGCTTGATGGCGTTGAGCGGGGCTGCACCCGTACCGCCGTCATAGCCGGAGATAAGCACCACGTCGGCATGGCACTTGGCCACACCGGCCGCGATGGTGCCGACGCCGAACTCGGAAACGAGCTTGACGTGGATACGTGCCTTCGGGTTGGCCATCTTCGCATCGTTGATCAGCTGCTTCAGATCCTCGATGGAGTAGATGTCGTGGTGCGGCGGCGGGGAGATAAGCTCCACGCCCGGGGTGGCGTGACGGACCTTGGCGATCCACGGCGGGACCTTGGCACCGGGCAGGTGGCCACCCTCACCGGGCTTGGCGCCCTGGGCGAGCTTGATCTGCAGGTCGGTGGCGTGCACGAGGTAATCGGAGGTCACGCCGAAGCGAGCGGACGCGATCTGCTTGATGCGGCTGTAGCGCTGCGGGTCGTTGATACGATCGTCGGATTCGCCGCCCTCACCGGAGTTGGAGCGTGCGCCAATCGAGTTCATGGCGATGGCGAGCGTCTCGTGTGCTTCCTGCGAGATGGAGCCGTAGCTCATGGCACCGGTGGAGAAGCGCTTGACGATCTCGGAGGCCGGCTCGACTTCGGAGATGTCGATTGGCTTGCGGTTGTTGTTGAACTTCATCAGGCCACGCAGGGTCATGAGTCGGTTCGACGTGTCGTTGATGTGGTGCGAATACTTCTTGAACATCTGGTAGTCGCCACGGTGGGTCGACTGCTGGAGCAGGAAGATGGCCTCGGGATCGTTCAGGTGGTCCTCGCCGGTACGACGCCACTTGTAGTCGCCGCCCGTGCGCAGGTTGCGGTGCGGGGATGCGCTCCACTGGTTCGGGTAGGCCACGCGGTGACGGATGGCCACTTCTTCGGCGATCTCGTCAAGGCCCACGCCACCCACACGGGAGGTGGTGCCGGTGAAGTATTCGTCGATGACTTCCTGGCTCAGGCCCACGGCTTCGAACAGCTGTGCGCCACGGTAGCTCATGATGGTGGAGACGCCCATCTTGGACATGATTTTGAGCACGCCGGTGGAGAGGGCCTTGGTGAGGTTCTTCACGGCGGTGTCCGCGTCGACCTTGAGGTAGCCGTTGCGGGCCAGATCTTCCACGGATTCGAATGCCAGGTACGGGTTCACGCAGGCGGCGCCATAGGCGATGAGGAGCGCGACATGGTGAATCTCGCGCACGTCGCCGGCCTCGACGGCCATGGAGATCTGCGTACGGGTGTGGCGGCGCAGCAGGTGGTGCTGCACGGCGGAGGTCAGCAGCAGGGACGGGATCGGACCCCAGGTGTGGTTGGATTCACGGTCGGAGAGCACGATGAAGTTCTTGCCGTTGGCGATGGCCTCGTCGATTTCGGCGAAGATCTCGGCAAGGCGCTCTTCGAGGGCCTTGCCGCCGCCGGCGACCTGGTAGAGGCCCTTGACCACGTACGGGCGGTAGTAGCCGCCGAGGATACGGGCCTTGTCGAGACGCTTGAGCTGGGCCATCTCATCAGAGTTGACCACGGGCAGCGGGATGAGGATCTTCTTGGCGTGCAGCTCGGAATCGGCCAGCAGGTTCGGCTCGGGGCCGATGGCGGATTCGAGCGAGGTGACGATCTCCTCACGCTCCCAATCCAGCGGCGGGTTGGTGACCTGTGCGAACTTCTGGGTGAAGTAATCGAACAGCATGCGGCTGCGGCTGGAAAGCGCAGGCATAGGCGCATCGTTACCCATGGAACCGAGCGGTTCCTTGCCGGTGTTGGCCATCGGCGTGAGCAGGAGCTTCAGATCCTCTTCGGTGTAGCCGAAGGCGCGCTGACGGCGCTGGACGGACTGGCCGGAGTGGCTGACGTGCTCGCGGCGGGGCAGGTCGCTCATTTCAACGGAGTTGCCTTCCACCCACTTGCGGTACGGGTGCTGGGCAGCGAGGTTCCTCTTGACCTCTTCATCGGGAATGATGCGGCCTTCGGCGGTGTCGACCAGGAACATCTCGCCGGGCTCAAGACGGCCCTTGGACACGATGTGCTCCTGCGCGATCTCCGGCAGAACGCCGGCCTCGGAGGCCAGAACGATGTAGCCGTCATCGGTGAGCTGCCAGCGGCCGGGACGGAAGCCGTTGCGGTCGAGCAGGGCGCCGACCTGGGTGCCGTCGGTGAAGACGATGTCGGCCGGGCCATCCCACGGCTCGATAAGCGTGTTGTTGTACTCGTAGAAGGCGCGCACGTCCGGATCGAGATCCGGGTTCTTCTCCCAAGCCGGCGGCAGCATCATGCAGATGGCATGCGGCAGGGAGCGGCCGGCGAGGTGCAGCAGTTCGAGGCACTCGTCGAAGGTGCCAGAATCGGAGTAGCCCGGGGTGGTGATCGGCAGCAGCGGCTCGAATTCGCCGAGCAGTTCGCTGCTCAGGCGGCCTTCACGGGCGGAGAGCCAGTTGCGGTTGCCCTGGATGGTGTTGATCTCGCCATTGTGGGCCAGCAGACGGAACGGCTGGGCCAGCGGCCAGCTCGGGAAGGTGTTGGTGGAGAAGCGGGAGTGGACGATGGCGATGGTGGCCTTCATGCGCTCGTCGTTCAGATCCTCGAAGAAGTGGGTGAGCTGCATGGTGGTGAGCATGCCCTTGTACGTGATGGTACGGGCGGACAGGGATGCGAAGTAGACGCCCACCTCATGCTCGACGCGCTTGCGGATGCGGAAGGTCTTGCGATCCAAGTCCACGCCGGCCAGAGCACCGTCCGGAGAGGCGACCACGAGAGTCTTGAAGCCGGGCATGGCGGCGAGGGCCTGCAGGCCAAGGCCGTCCGGGTTGGTGGGCACCACGCGCCATGCGAGGACTTCGAGTCCCTCCTCGCGCACGATCTTGGCAATGGCCTGTTCCTGCTGACCGGAGGTTTCGATGTCGCGGTCAAGGAAGGCGATGCCTGCTGCATAGTGACCGGCTTCCGGCAGTTCGGCGGGCACGGTGGCACGCATGAACTCATCCGGCATGCTCATCAGAATGCCGGCGCCGTCACCTGTGTTCTCCTCGGCACCCACGGCACCACGGTGATCAAGGTTGACCAGCACCTCAATGGCGTCGGTGACGATCTTGCGCTCAGGACGCTTGTTCAAAGTGGTGACCATACCCACACCACAGGCGTCATGCTCGTTGGCGGGATCATACATACCGTCCGGAGCGTGGACCGTGAGATCGAGCGGGGCTTTGAATGTCACCGAAATCACCTCAATTGGTTGTGGGCACGTAAGAAAATCATGCCTCTTCGTTCATTGCTGTTGACACAGTACCGTCGCTCCATGTCATTTACGTTTCATGTGTCCATATACCGAGTCGCCATAAAAGTCAATAGTGATTCTCAAGCAATTTTTTTATGGCCAGTTATGGGGGTATTTCGAACTTTTTCGCTCGAAATGTCTATTTGACCACACGAAAATACGATACGGAAATGTCCGTATCGTGAAATGCTGCGTTGGGTGATGTTACGGATTGGCGGCTGTGGACCACCCTCAGTCATGCTTCGCATGACAGCTCCCGCCAGCGGGAGCATGAGAACTGTGCATGTCTGACACCATAGCGATCGGCGCGCTCCGCGAACTCACCGAACATGGCATCCACGTGCCCGACGACGTACGGCTCATGGGATTCGACGGCATCCCCTTCTCCGCCTGTGCCAACCCACCCATCAGCACTGTGGCGATGGACGTCCCCGCAATGGCTCGTACGGTTATCGATCGCATGGTGGCGCTGATCGAGTCGAACCTACGGCATGAGCGGCCCGATGACATCACCCATGACCATATCCAGTTCCAGGCGATGCCACGCACGTCGACTCTGGCCGCCTGATACCGGCCGGCACCCTTATGAGTGCCGGCCTTCATCCTTGAAAATATGAAGGCTATGCCACGTACAACGCGGCGGGATACGTAAGATACGAAATCTCATCGAGCTGATCGACCGTCACATATCCGGCTGGCGCGTTGAGCACGTCCGGAATGCGGTTGACGATTGTGGCGCACGTATGTTCGACGGTCGCCGGCTTGACCACGTGGAACTCCACGTCCGGTTCACCCTCGATCTTCCAATCGCACATATCGCCATCATCCGGCCCGTACACCTTGCCGATACAGGCAGTTTCCAACGTGATGCCCTGATTAGTTTCGGTGGTTACCACGGCGGACATGCCGATGCATTTGCCGACCGGAATCATCTCGCCCATCGTTTCGGAATACACGTCGACATCGCTGAAATACGGCACACTGGCCTGGGTCTGCGATGCGATGGTAAGCCCAAGCTTCTGGGCCAGCGCTTCATTGGAATTCCATACATACGAGGGCACCACGGTTTCGGGATGCGCGAGCTCGGCCTCGAACTCCTCGGCGGTCAGACCGCAACCGTGCGCTTTGGCCAAAGCCAGGCCGTAATCCTCGACGTTGTAGCTCACCGCACCGGTGATCTTCTTGATGCTGTGGCATCCGGCGGCGACGGTGGAGACCATATTCACCCAGTAGATGTCCTGCATGCCGGAGCCGACCATGGTGGCACCGGCTTCCTTGGCGATGATGTCGAGACGGTTCGTGGTGGCCGGATCGGTGGTCCACGGGTAGATGCATTCCTCGCAGGTGGTGATCACGCTGATGCCGCGGGCCAAGCACTGCTCGCACATGGTGGCGATTTCGTTCTCGAAGCTGAATAGCGTGACTACCGCAATATCCGCGTCGCACTCGTTGAGTACAGCCTCGGCATCGGCGCGAATCGGCACATTGATGGGGCCGATGCCTGCAAACACACCGGCATCCATGCCCACGACTTCCGGATTCACGTCAATGGCACCAACGATTTGAATGCCTTTCTCGTGCATATAGCGAATCGTGTACTTCGCCATTTTGCCGCAGCCGTATTGAATGGCTTTGATTGGTTGCATACCGCATACTCCTTTGCAACAGTGCATATTGGCCATTGGAGAAGTCTCACCGTCGAGACCAAGCCAATAGCCTTTACTCTACCGACATCAGGCTGGGCATTCACTGATATCGGCGGCACTGGAGTGTCGGGGAGAGTCGGTGTAGCGGTACCACTACCGAGCAGAAGGGCTGGGGCCAGTACGAGACCTCCCGCGAATCACGGCATCTCGCTGATTTTCTGCCCGCCGGGCAGGGGCCCATGCCCATCGGCGTATGCGCCGCTGATCTGGCCGAATCCAACGACCCGAGAGAACGACGCGCAGGGCTCGAAACCCTTACAGAACTCATCACGGCATACAACAAGGAAAATGGACAATGATTCCCCGCATTGCAATCCCCAGCGGCGCTCATCCGTGGAATATCGTATACATGGTGGCCGAGCGCATTACCAAATCATGACTGCTCACCGGCGGTCTCATGGTGCAGTTGCACGCCATCATGGGCGGTCTCGACGTGCGTCCCACTACCGACGCGGATCTGCTTGGCGCGTTGATTCTTAAGAGCGCCACATACCAAGCAGACCATGCCGGATATGGAGATAGACATCTGTACGATGCCGCAATGCCCGCATCCCTCATCAGCGACCCTGACGCCGAAACTTAACGACTACATAGCCACACGGATCGCAGACGTATCAAGCTCCCGTACGACATGCTCACCGATGAATCACCTTACCGGAACAACCTTGACGAACAACATCGCAGAACAGGACTCGATGCCATAGAGACACTGGCCGATTGGTAGCCGCTCTACCGAACCCGGCTGTGGCGGATACCAGTCAGACCAATCCCGCCTACAACCTACTTCCGGTTACGTAGGGCGTGGAGCATGGCGACGAACACGATAACAATGACCACGGCCACGATCGCGCAGATGAGTTTGCCGGGGATGCGTTCGTCGCGGACCGATTGCATCGCGGCGTCTGCCGCTGAGATAGTGCCCGAGGTCTGGTGCTGAGTCTTCAGAGTTGCCGATTGTTCAAAAGTCATACTCTAACGATAATGCTACGGAAAGCGGTTACCATAAAGCGTGCTCACAGTCGCCCGTCATGCGGACTTTTCGAAAACTGTTGATAAATAGCCATTTTCCGCAAAAGCCCTTGCGAAACACTATGATTTAGAATATCTATTTTTATGACGTAAACCATATTACAAACTACTTAAGGTAAGCGCTTACAGTTCGGCATGAGAGACTCCTCACCACGATATGGATGCGCTACAGTCACTATCGATTGATACGCACGTCCCCATCGACTACGCGATTTCGCCGTCGCCGTACGCGCGTTCGGAGGCTCGCAGACACGGCTTGCCTTGCACCACCTCGACCTGCGAGGGCGGCGCGTCATCGCCGGCGCGCTTGGCCTGGATCTGTTCGAACAGCATTCGGAAGGATCGCTCCCCCATGTCCAGGAAGTTCTGGGTGTAACTGGTCAGTGCCGGATTCCACATGGCACCGAAGTTGCGGTCGTCAAAGCCTACGACGCTCACGTCAGCAGGCACGCGGCGACCAACCTCCCTTAGACCCCGGATCACAGCGATGGCAGTCTCGTCGTTGCCGGCGAAAATCGCAGTCACATCACCACGACGGCCCAAGGTGCGTCCAGCCTTGACCGACTCCTCCAAATCATCGTCGGGCACGATGATTGGGTCAGGTGCCGTGACGCCGCGCTCCTTGAGCGCGTCACGCCACCCATTGGTGCGGGTGTTATCGGTCGGACCTTCCGGACGCCCCACATGGAACACGGTGCGATGGCCGAGATCCAGCAGATGCATGGTCATCCAACGGCCGCCATCCCTTTCGGCGTTGATGACCTGGTATTCACCGTCGCCGAAGCTGCCACCCACCACGACCATCGGCATATCTTTGGGAATGTATTCCAGTGCGGCGATGCCGGCCCGGTCGTACTCGTAGACGATCACGCCCGCCGGCCTGATCGACAAACCCATGCGCACGCGAGCCTTGACGGAGTCCATGTCGGACTCGTCCAAAGAAACAATATTGAGCAGGAACCGACGTTTACGGGCGGCGGCCTCCACCCCATGGTTCGTTTCGGACGTGGAGAAGGCGGAAGGATTGGCCGCGAACACCACCACGGAGTCCATCTCCCGGTTCGACAGAGCGCGCGCCACAATGCTCGGCTCGTAGCCCAGCTCCTTGATGGCCTTGGCGATGCGTTCACGCTTGTCTTCGGTGACGTTGACGGTGCCGTTGAGATACCGGGAGACGGTCGGTGCCGAGACTCCGGCCAGTTTGGCCACGTCCTTGATCACCGGCCGGGTGCGGCCCGCACTTCTCGCCATCCTTGTCTCCCCTGTTGTTGTCAGTTGTTGTTATTGCGTATGTTAGAGAACCGGCATCACTATGACAGCCATCCAGTCACACCCATATCCGTTCAGCCGCGCTCCGACTTCGGTTCTCCGTTTTTCGCCGCGATTCATTGTAGTTCATGACGGGGAACCTATACCCAAATCGATAACTTCGTGAAAACCGTACGCTGAGTTGCGGTGAGTGTACGGTTTCCGCGAAATCATCCCTAATTTCGTGAAGAACGTACACTGAATCGTCGTCAACGTACGGTTTTCACGAAATGGGGCCTCATCTCGTGAAGAACGTACACTGAGTCATTCTGAGCGTACGGTTTTCACGAAATGGCAGCTGATTTCGTGAAGAACGTACGCTGAAGATGCCCCCGGTGTCACTGATGACTGTTTTCGGTATGGAAGGCGGCGCAGCAAGGTGTCCTAGGCTAATATCGCCTCCGACAAGACCGTCGGCAAAGCCGTCGACGTCGATTCAAGTTATCCACAGCAACAATTCGCGTGACATAGTATCCACATTTGCCGGTTGAGCTTGTGCAACGATCAAAATCACCCTTAGCGTCGAGATATGAAAGAACACAAGGAAGTTTCTGCACTGCTGCAGCAGGCGAAGCAGGAACGTCGCTGCTGCTATGGCACCAGTGATGCGCAACGACGCGCCCTGAAACGTCGCCTGCATGCCGGGGAGCTGGTGTCACCGTATAAGAACCTGTACGCCGACCGAACACTTTGGAACACCATGACCAGAGAGCAACAGTCATTGCAGGTCATACGCGCGCTGTCCGCAATCCACCCTCAGTGGGTATTTGCGGGGTTGAGTGCGGCGTGCGTATACGGACTGCAGCACAACTATTCACTGCACGACGGCACAGTGCACATCGCCTCGAAGTCCGGCATCGGCGGCGGAGACGAGGCGCGTCTCAACCGCATCTATATCAATCGGATTCCGACGCGAAAGCATAACGGCATTCTCTTGACGACTCCGGCGCGAACGCTGCTCGACTGCGCGGCATTCCCATTCCCGCAGGCGCTGCCCATATACGATTCGGCTCTGAGAAAGTCCCTGACGACCATCGAAGAGGTGCAGTCGCTGATGATTCAAAGCGTCTGCGACGAGGTCTCCGTGACCAAGCTGCTGAAGTACGCGGATCCCCTGAGCGAAAACGGCGGCGAATCATTGATGCGTGGCCAGATCACCGAATTGTCTTTCGGCATTCCCCTGCTGCAGGTGCAGTTCATGAATCCCGACAATCCCGCAATGCCATATCGCGTCGATTTCTGTTGGAAGCTCGCAGACGGCCGCATCATCGTGGCAGAATACGACGGCATGGCCAAATACGCCGACATCAGCAACAAGAATCGCGCAAGCCTCCAGGCGAAAATGGAGTACGACCGCAGACGTGATCGGCATCTCCGGGAACAGGGCGTCACCGAAATCGTCCATGTGTTCTATGAGGATCTGCTACGCCCCATCAATCTTGAGACCAAGCTGCTCAAGGCCGGTGTGCCCAAAATCCGGTGAAGATAGGCCCCATTTCGTGAAAACCGTACGCTTACGACAACTCAGCGTACGATTTCCGCGACATGAGGCCATACCTCGTGAAAACCGTACGCTCAGAACAAGGCCGTCAGAAGGTCGACTAGACAACCTCTTAACTACCGAATGGTATCTAAAGAACGGCGATATTCCGCCAGAAACGCCGAGAGCGGAATAGTCCCCTTGCGTTTGTCATCGGACTGCGTTATTCTGAAACCGGTTTCAGAAAGAAGCCGATAAACAAAACTCAAAGCCCCAAGGTTTTGACCAACGAAAGGAAACATGATGTCTCTCAAGGATTCCATGATTCGCGGTCTGGCTGTGTACGGCCTGAGCTCCATGAGCCAGTGCGGTCGCGCCAACAGCAGCACGCTCGTCGACCTGATCAACGAAGCCAACAAGAACGCTCGCTGAGCCATCGGCTCCGGCCCGGCAATCCAATCAGATTAGCCACGGACCCCATAACAACAAAGCTTAAACAACAATCGCAAAGCCGCTCACGGCGATGCGCAAACGAAAGGTAATGATTATGTCTCTCAAGGATTCCATGATTCGCGGTCTCGCCCTCTCCGGTATGGATGCCATCGCCCGCGCCGGCTACGCCGACTCCAAGATGTTCGCCGACATCATCAACGCCGCCAACAAGGACGCTCGCTGAATCTAGCGAACAATCCCGTTCATGAGATTGCACGACACATGCGAAGGCAATCCCCCGCAGGCCGCAATCGGCCGGCACACCACAATAATTGAATAACGCAATAATTCAACACAGTAAAACTGAACAATAACCGGGACAACGGGGTCCATATATTCTTTCTTTTCCCATCGTGCGTACGCCGCGCCAGCACAGGTTCACATACGATGCACACGGCCGCCAATACACGATGCGTCATCATCAACGCCCTCACCGCATCATGAGATACTCCCCCGCCCGTTGTCCACACTGTTGCCTCTACAATGCCTGTGATGCACGCCGAACGGCATCCTGCACAGTGACTGAAGAACGAAACACCAAGGGACGGAAATGGATAACGAACTCTTCGAAAAGGCGCCGATTCCGAAGGCGTATTTCTCGCTGGCGATGCCCGTGGTGCTCAGCATGCTGGTCACCTTGGTGTACAACATGGTCGACACCTATTTCATCGCGCATACGGGAAACACGATATGGTGGCGGGCGTCTCCCTCACCGCGCCAGTGTTCACCGTGATGATCGCCCTCGGCGACATCTTCGGCCTCGGCGGCAGTTCGGTCATCTCGCGCTTGTTCGGCCAACACCGGTTCGCCGACGGCAAGCGACTCAGCGCGTTCTGCTTCTATGCCGCCATCGCCACCGGCCTGCTGATTCTGGTGCTGGGCCTGGCGTTCCGCGACCCGATGCTCGCGCTGCTCGGCGCCACTGACGACACTTGGCAGTATGCCTCCGACTTCTACACGCTGATCATCGTCGGCTCGCCGTTCATCATCGTGTCGATGACGCCGTCCAACCTGCTGCGCACCGAAGGCCACGCCGTGCAGTCCATGATCGGTTCGGTGGCCGGCACGGCGGTCAACATCGTGCTCAATCCCCTGTTCATCCACGGGTTCGGCTGGGGTGCTGCGGGTTCGGCCGGTGCCACCGTGATCGCCAACATCTGCACCGACGCCTATTTCGTCTGGTTCACGCTGCGTCACAGCAGCAACCTGTCCATCGACCCGCGGACCGTCATCGACCGCGCGCGCCGGCGTCTGGCGGTCACGGCCCGGGAGGTCGGGAGCATCCTCGCCATCGGCATCCCCTCGGCGATCACGAACCTCACGCAGAGCGTCGGCATCGTCATGATCAACCTGTTCCTGCTCCCCTACGGTACCGACGCGGTAGCCGCGATGGGCATCGCGCTGAAAGTCATCATGATCGAGGTGCTGGTTTTCGTGGGATTCGCGTTCGGCGCGCAGCCGCTGATCGGCTACAACTACGGCGCCCGCAATATGCCTCGACTGCGCGGCATTCTGCGTTTTTCCTACCTGTTCCTGTCCCTGTTCGCCCTGGTGATGACCGTGGTGCTCAGCCTGTCCGACCGTCTGCTGATGGGATTCTTCATCGAGGACGCCACCATCATCACGCTGGGCGCCGGCATGCTGCGGGTTCAGCTGCTGAGCCTGGTGTGCGTAGCCGTCGTGATGGTCACGACCTGCACCTTCCAGTCCGCAGGCAAGGCGGTCGGCGCCTTTGTGCTGTCGATCAGCAGGCAGGGTGTGATGCTGGCGATTACCCTGTTCGTCGGCTCCCGGCTGGCCGGCTATCAGGGTGTAATCGCCGCGCAGGCCATCGCCGATCTGCTGACCGCGATTGTGGCGGTCATCCTGTTCGTCGTGATGTTGCCTGAGCTGCGCAGTCGGAAAGCTCGCTGATAGAGCAACACGAGGTTTAGCAGACACGCATTCGGAGAGCCAATACGCTGCGTAATATTGCGCGCGATATTGCGCAATGGGAGGCGGTGCCGTTTTGTTGGACTCATCGTTGATTCCATCACCACCAATCATGTCACAAGACCGAGCTCGCGTCGACGATCCATGATGCCAGTTCCACGATGCCGGTGTCGCTGTCTTTGCGATACACGGCGGTCAGTTCGCCGCAGCTCACGGTTTCCAGTGTGGCGCGCACGTCTTCCTTTCCGGTACTCGCTCCCGCTGCGGGAGCTGTCTCGCGTAGCGAGACTGAGGGTGGTTCTCAGCGCTGGGACCCCCCAGTCGGGCGAAGCCCGACAACCCCCGCCAGCGGGAGCCTGCTCACAGTTGTAGGATTCGTACGATTTGTTCGGTGGTGCGGGTCACGTTGGCGGCCGCATCGGCTAACAGCTCACTAAGGCTGGCGGCTCCGGGCGCGATGCCAAATACCGCGTCGATGCCGACCTCATGCAGCTCATCGATGCCGGTGCCAATATGCCCGGCTACTGCGATGACCGGCTTGCCGTGGCGCTTGGCGGTTTCGGCCACGCCGGCCGGGGTTTTGCCGAACTTGGTCTGGAAGTCGATGGAGCCTTCGCCGGTGAATACCACGTCAGCCCATTGCGCGGCCGCATCGAGTCCGGATTGTTCGATGACGATGGCGATGCCCGGGCGGAATTCGGCGTCAAGGAAGCCCTTCAGTGCTGCACCGATGCCACCGGCCGCGCCGGCACCCGGCACGTCGTTCACGGCAACGCCGAGCTGGCTGTCGATTACCTGCGCAAAATGCGCGAGGGCGGCGTCCAATGTGGCGACATCATCTTTGGACGCACCTTTCTGCGGGCCGAACACGGCGCTGGCGCCGGTGGGGCCGGTCAGCGGGTTGGTCACGTCGCAGGCGGCGATGATGGCGACGTTCTTGAGGGCCGGGTCCATCGTGCTGATATCGATGGTGGCCAGATCGGCGAGAGCCGCTCCCCCGTGCTTAAGGTCGTTGCCGTTCCCGTCCAGAAGACGAACGCCGAGGGCCTGCAGAAGTCCGGCACCGGCGTCGTTGGTGGCGCTGCCGCCGAGCCCGACGATGATGCGCTTGGCTCCGGAACGGACGGCGGCGAGCATGAGTTCGCCGGTGCCGTAGGAGGAGGCGATCAACGGGTTGCGTTCTTTGGCTTCAAGCAGTGCTAGTCCGCTGGCTTCGGCTGTCTCGACCACGGCGGTCGTGCCGTCGGCGAGCAGACCGAAGTGGCCTTCGACAGGCCGGCCGAGCGGGTCGTGGACCGGCACGGCGTGCATCGATCCGCCAGTGGCGTCGACAAGCGCGCGTGCGGTGCCTTCACCGCCGTCGGCCATGGGAAGGCACCGGACCTCGGCATCGTGGTCGGCATTCTCAATCCCCTGAGCCATCGCCCGGGCCGCCTCCATGGCGGTCAGGCTCTCTTTGAAGGAGTCAGGGGCGCATAAGTATCGCGTCATGCTTCGAGCATACCGCACGACACGCCGGGACGGTAAACGCTTTCCGTAATTCGCGTGATTTCTTTTTGTTCAGAATTCAGGCTTTCCAATCCACAATGCTACTATTGCAAGCAAAAATGCGATATCATTGCGGTAAACGTTTAGACACGTTTTCCGTTTCAGGGAAGAAAAGGGTCGATTCGATCGTGGCTGTACAGAACGATAAGGCGCAATCGCCAGCGACATTGATGGATGTCGCCAAAGAAGCCCAAGTCTCCATCGCCACCGCATCCCGCGTGCTCAACGGCAGCACCCGCAAGGTACGCAACCAATCGTATGTCAAGGTGATGGAAGCAGCCACCAAACTCAACTATCGTCCCAACGCCTATGCTCAGGCAGTGGCCAAAGGCACCGCACCGAACATCGTGCTGCTGGTCTCCGATATCTCCGACCCCTACTTCGCATCCGTGTCGCAAGGCGTGGTCAAGGCGGCGGCCGAACGCGGCATTTCCGTGACCATCGGCGTGGCAGCCACCCCGCACGAAGAGTTGGAGGCGGTGCGTAAGTCCGTATCCACCAGGCCGCGCGGCATCATCATCTCCGAAAGTGAATACACCGACGCGCCGGAACGCCAGGCGTTGCAGACGGAACTCACCCAGTACGAAGCATCCGGCGGACGTGCCGTGTTCGTGCTCAACCGCAACCTGCCCTTCCCGGCCGTGGACGTGGCGAACGATGTCGGCGCGCGCGCCATCGCAAAGCTGATCGTCGATTCCGGGTATACGCGCCCTGCGATTCTCAAGGGCGATGACGCACATCGCTCCTCCAAAGAACGACTGGCCGGTGTGATGGAAGTGCTGGACGAGGCAGGCATCACCGTGGATCCGAAAGCCGTGGCGAATGGTAAGTTCAGCCGTACCGACGGCTATGCGGCCGTCATGCAAATGGCCCGATCCGGACTGCTGAAGCCGGGCGAAGGCGCACTGTACGACGGCAAAGGCATCGATTCAATCATCGCGCTCAACGACGTGATGGCCATCGGTGCGATGACCGCGTTGCGCGCCAACGGCATCGAGCCGGGTCAGGAAATCGGCGTCACCGGTTTCGGCGACATCCCCTACTCCGCCGACGTGTTTCCGCCACTGACCACCGTGCATCTGCCGCTGGCCGAAATGGGCCAGGCCGCCGTGGACAGCATCCTGTCCAACCGCGATGACGGGGAGGCCACCGGCGGCACTGCCAACCGCCTGATCTACGTGCAAAGCGCCCCGGACGTAGTCCTACGCGGTTCCCTCCCCCGCCGGTAAAACAAAAATAGCTCCCTCTGACGGTGTAACCACAACTAGCGAACAGGTAATGGCGACTGCCGCGCACCATACCACCGACTCATACACCGACGAAATCGAAGAACTGTTCGATTACCGAGTCATTGAGCAACCGGCCACGACGAGTGGGCACCACTCGATGATTATCGGATACGGTAATCAGGCCTTCGCTGACCATTGGGGCGAGTTGGTCAACCGAAACGGTTCGGAGAGTCTGGGGCGTGCTGCTCATACCCGCATCGTTGATGGCGCGGTTGATGCGGTCGAGGTCAAGGCCCTCGTGCAGGCGCAGCCCGAGCATGATGAGCTCTTCGAGGTTTTCCTCGGGAGTGATCGTCTCGCTATCGGCCCACGGCACACGGTTCTCGTTGATGGCCGTGCCCCACAAACGCGGGTGCGCGATGTCCCAGCTGCGCAGACCGTGTGAGACAGAAACCACCCCCAGTCCGGCATCCGCCGGACAGCCCCCGCCAGCGGGGGCTGTCAGCGAAGCTGACTGGGGGTGGTCAGCCTCGGTCACCGCGTTGTAGTGGGAGTGGGCACCTGGCCCCAGGCCGGCCCAATCGACGTTGCGCCAGTAGCCGAGGTTGTGCTGACTTTCGTATCCGGGGCGGGCCCAGTTGGAGACCTCATACCATTCGAGGCCGGCGGCGGCGAACAGGTCGTCAGCGATCTCGTATTTAGCGGCCTCGTCATCGTCATTGGGTTTGGGCAACGTGCCGGCGGCAATCTGACGGCCCATTTTCGTGGTCGGCTCCACGGTCAGTGCGTAGGTGGAGATGTGGTTCACGCCAAGATCGATGGCGGTCGTAACCGAGGTGCGCCAATCGTCCAGGCTCTCCCCCGGTGCACCGTAAATCAGATCCACGCTGGAGCGCAGGCCGGCCTTATTGGCGGCATTAACGCCTGCGGCCACGTTGGCCGGCGTATGCGTGCGGTCGAGGGTTTTGAGCACGTGCGGCACGGCAGATTGCATGCCGAAGGAAACACGGGTGAAGCCGCCGGCAGCGAGCTCATTGATGTAATACTCGTTGACCGTGTCCGGATTGGCTTCGGTAGTGATTTCCGCGTCGGGCGCGATGCTCCAGATCTTGCGGACGGCATCGAGCATGGCGACCAGATCGCGGGCGGCGAGAATTGTGGGGGTGCCGCCGCCGAAGAACACGGTGGAGACCGGCGGCTCCTCGATGCCGTGATCGAGCTGCCACTGCTTGGTCAATTTCATTTCCCGAATGACCATATTGGCATAGTTGCCGCGCGAGGCCCCCGCACCAAGATCCGTAGCCGTGTAGGTGTTGAAGTCGCAGTAACCGCAGCGCCGCAAGCAGAACGGGACGTGGATGTAGACCTCGAACACTAGCCCTCGGTCTTCTGAGCGGCACGAATCTTGTCTTTGGTGTCGCGGTCGTTGGAGTCCTCGCCGGTGGACAGGGCTGCGATGAACGCCTCCTGCGGCACCTCCACATGGCCGAGCATCTTCATGCGCTTCTTGCCAGCCTTCTGCTTTTCGAGCAACTTGCGCTTACGGGTGATGTCGCCGCCGTAGCACTTGGCGAGCACGTCCTTGCGTAACGCACGAATGTTCTCACGTGCGATGATGCGCGAACCAATCGCAGCCTGAATCGGAATCTCAAACTGTTGGCGAGGAATCAGACTACGCAATTTCTTGGTCATCATCACACCGTACGAATACGCCTTATCACGGTGAACGATGGCACTGAACGCATCGACCTTCTCGCCCTGAATAAGGATGTCCACCTTGACCAAATCGGCGGACTGCTCGCCATCCTCATGGTAATCAAGGGAAGCGTAGCCCTTGGTGCGGGACTTGAGCTGGTCGAAGAAGTCGAACACGATTTCCGCCAGCGGAATGCGGTAGTGCATCTCGACACGATCGGTGGAGATGTACTCCATCGTGCCCATAATGCCACGGTGGTCCTGGCACAGATCCATCACCGCACCGATGAATTCCTTGGGCGTGATGATGTCGGCGGCAACCATCGGCTCGACAATCTTCTTGATTTTGCCGTCCGGGAATTCGCTCGGGTTGGTCACATGATGCTGGCTGCCGTCCTCGGCGGTCACGTCGTAGGTGACGTTCGGGGCGGTCTGGATCAGGTCGAGGCCGAACTCGCGGGAGAGTCGCTCGTTGACGATTTCCATGTGCAGCAGACCCAGGAAGCCGCAGCGGAAGCCGAAGCCTAGGGCCACGGAGGTTTCCGGCGTGTAGATCAGGGCGGCGTCGTTGAGCTTGAGCTTGTCGAGTGCATCACGCAGTTCGGGGAACTGGGCGTTGTCGATCGGGAACAAACCGGCGTAGACCATCGGCTTGGGGTCGCGGTATCCGGGCAACGGCTCGGCAGCCGGGCGGACGGCCGAAGTCAGGGTGTCGCCCACCTTGGACTGACTCACATCTTTCGCACCGGTGATGATGTAGCCGACCTCGCCGGCGCCGAGCGCCTTGGTGCGGGTCATATCGGGGCTGATCACGCCGATTTCGATGGGATCGTGGGTCATGCCAATGCCCATCATGTGGACCTTTTCGCGGTCATGCAGTTCGCCGTCCTCCATACGGATGTAGGTGACGATGCCGCGGTAGGAGTCGTAGACGGAGTCGAAGATCAGCGCGCGGGCGGGGGCCTCGGGGTCGCCGTGCGGGGCGGGCACGTCCATGACGATCTGGTCGAGCAGGTCGGCCACGCCTTCGCCGGTTTTGCCGGAGACGCGCAGCACGTCGCTCGGCTCGCAGCCGATCAGACCTGCGATCTCCTCGGCGTGCTTGTCCGGCTCGGCGGACGGCAGGTCGATTTTGTTGAGCACGGGGATGATGGCCAGATCATGGTCGATGGCCATATACAGATTGGACAGGGTCTGCGCCTCGATGCCCTGGGTGGCGTCGACGAGCAGCACCGCGCCTTCGCAGGCGGCCAGTGCGCGGGACACCTCATAGGTGAAGTCCACGTGGCCGGGGGTGTCGATCATACCGAGCGTGTATTCGGTGCCGTCAAAGGTCCACGGCACGCGCACGGCCTGGGATTTGATGGTGATGCCACGCTCCTGCTCGATATCCATACGGTCGAGGAAGCGATCGCGCATCTCTCGCTCTGGCACAATGCCGCTCAACTGCAGGATGCGGTCGGCCACGGTCGACTTGCCGTGGTCGATGTGTGCGATGATACAGAAGTTGCGAATCACCGACTGATCCGTGGAACCCGGCTGATTGTGTTGGACGACCAACGCATTCCTCCTCTTGGCATATACTCAAACTTCACCTAGTGTAGCCGAGGGACTGTATTCGGCGTGGCATTGCGCGGGTTTTTCCGGGGCTCATGCTATCCTCTAACTTTTGTATGTCCTTATAACACACATCGTTTGGAGTAAACGTGGCAAACATTAAGTCGCAGAAGAAGCGCGTGCTCACCAATGAGAAGGCGCACCTTCGCAACGTGGCTGTGAAGTCCGGCCTGAAGACCGCCATCCGCGCCACCCGCGAAGCCATCGCCGCCGGTGACAAGGCTGCCGCCGAGGCCGCCTACAAGGTTGCCGCCCAGAAGCTCGACAAGGCTGCTGGCGCTGGCGTGATCCACAAGAACCAGGCCGCCAACCGCAAGTCCGGCCTCGCTGTTGCGATCAACGCTCTGTGAGCATAAGCCTCTTAAGGTTTTAGAAAGTCCCGCAAGTCATCTGGCTTGCGGGACTTTTTGTATCTCCGTTCAAAGAGGTACATTGGCGGTCTTGCGAAATGACATCTCCGTTCAGAGAGGTACCGAATACGGGAAAACCCAACTATAAACGCCGTCATTGCAACACTTATACTCAACGTTTCGTGCTTCAGGTACCTCTTTGAAAGCAGTTGTCATTCTGCAGAAGGCCAGATGTACCTCTTTGAAGGCAGTTAGCCCTGAGGCGGCCTTGAACCATCCTGAGGCTTGTCTTCTTCGTCCTTGGTATTGGGGGTATCGCCGGTATCGGCGTGCGGATGAATGACCGGGCGCTTGAGATATCGGCTTTCGCTGGGCAGGTAGACGCGATGACGTTCGACGGCTCCGGGCAGAGTGACGTTGAAGCCTACCGAGAGCAGTCGCAGCGCCACCACGATGATGACGATCAGCACGTCGAGCAGCATTTCCGAGCGCATGTCGAACCAGCCGTAGCTTACGCCGCGCCATACCAGCACGGTCAGGATGCAGCCGATGAACGAAGGCACAGCATAGAGGTGTTTGTCTCGAATAATCATTGGCACGTCGCCAATGAAGATGTCACGAATGAGGCCGCCGGCCAGTGCTGTGAACATGCCAAGGAATACGGCTGTCATGCCTGAGGAACCGTAGGCCAGAGCTTTTGCGGTGCCGCTGACTGCGAATAGTCCGAGGCCCAGAGCATCGATGACAGTCATCGTCCATTTGAGTTTGGTGATCTCCGGATGGGCCACCACCACGATAATGCCGGAAAACAGCGTGGTGAGCACATAGCCTTTGTCGGTGATGCCGACCGGCGGCAGGGCACCGAGCATCACGTCGCGCACAAGACCGCCGCCGAGTGCGGTAAGCCATCCGCACAGCATGATGGTGAAGATGTCGTAGCCCTTGCGAATGGCGGCAAGTCCGCCCGATAATCCCCAACACAGGATTGCTAAATACTCGATGACCACAAAAACGATGTTGTTCTCCAACGCCACCTGCATGAGCCACTCCCCTCTGGTACCGCTTCGGTTCGTCTCAGTCCGTCTTCGTTCTGTTCCCGTTCATCCTTATTCGGCGCTACAGCCCGTCGTACCCGAGCCTACAACAGGCCTTGCCTGAGTAGTATGGCCGGGGAGGAAGGGGCCACTAAGACGTGAATAGGATGGCAATGACGCCAGCTTGCCGGTAGTCGTTGGCAACTCAGCCCCTCTAGGTTTTACGATCTGTAATCAAAAAACATGTATGGACTTAATCGTTGTTGATTTCTGATTCAATCAAGGCGACTTTTTCTTCGACATCACGCAAGCGATTGCGCAGTGCGGACTCGATATCGATGCCGTCAACGCGGGCCTTGCGCACGACGGCGAGGATTTCATCGGCGTAGGCATCGGCCTTCTCCCGTTCAGCGGAATTGTCGCCGCTTGATTCGGATTGGTTCGCCGCTTGAGGATGTACATCATCTCGCTGAGCATCAGCCGCAGCCGGCTCATCAAACGCCGCGAACAATCTATCAGCATTCGGCGATTTGGAGATGCGAGAAACGACTTTGGCCGCGCGAGGCAACGCACCTTGAGCGCGGGAAATGCCCTCAAGCACGGATTTACGATGCTTTTCCTGCTGTTTCATCTTTTCCCATAGAGCCAGCACAGCTTCCGGGGATTCGGGTTGGGCAGCTTCTCCCCCGTCGTTACTGTCAGCATCAAAAGCATCAGAAGAATCAGAGGAATTGCCGGCATCATCAGCCGCAAACACATGCGGATGCCGAGTGATGAGCTTGTTCACCAACCGATCGGCGACCTCATCAATACCGAACGGGTCCTCAGTATCCGATTCGCAGACCCGCGCCTGAAACACGGATTGCAGCAACACATCACCCAGTTCCTCGCGCATGTTGTCACGGTCGTGAGTCTCCACCGCGTCGACGTATTCGTAGGTTTCCTCGAGCAGATTCTTGAGCAGCGACTTGTTCGTCTGCTTGCCGTCCCACGGGCAGCCGCCCGGCGAATACAGCACATCCACCACGGCCTTGACCCGGTCCAGCGCCGTCGCTGCCTCAGCCACCGGCTTCAATTTCGAGCAGTGTTCGAAGCCTGACGGCAAACGGTAGGCTGAAGCATGGTATTCCGTCATGTCACTCATCTTGCTCATAGGTTTGCTCCTGTTCTCATCTGGATGAACCATAACCACCCCCCGCAACGTGCAGAAGACCTAGATCATATTATTTGTTGCGGAATGTTGCTAAATCCATCTGTATCTCTCTAGCCAAGAACATTTCCAATACGCCAAGACCCCTTGGAATTGTTGCTGTTCCAAGGGGTCTTAGTCAGAAACAAAAGGTGCTAGTTCAGCACACCTTCCACATCCAGTTGTGCGGGTCCTCGACTTCGCCGAGCTGGATGCCGAGCAGCTCGTCGCGCAGTTCGCAGGTGAGCTTGCCGGAGCCGCCGTCGGCGACGGTGACATCGAACTTCTCGGACTTGAAGCGACCGATCGGGGTGATGATGGCGGCGGTACCGCAAGCGAACACCTCGGTGACTTCGCCGGACTTGATGTCCTCGAGCAGCTGGTCGAGGGCAATCATGGTCTCGACTACGTCGTGGCCCTTGTCCTGCAGCAGCTGAATCAGGGAGCGACGGGTCACACCCGGCAGAATGTTACCGGTCAGGGACGGGGTCTCCACGTGGCCATCCTTGTGCACGGCCATCATGTTCATGCCACCGAGCTCTTCGAGGTAGGTCTTGGTGGCGGCGTCCACGAAGCACACCTGCTCGCAGCCGTTCTCAACCCCCTTGTACTCGCCGAGCAGGGAGGCGGCGTAGTTGCCGCCGCACTTGGCGAAACCAGTGCCGCCAGGGCCGGTGCGGAACCACTTGTCTTCAACCCAGATGCTCACCGGCTTGACGCCGCCCGGGAAGTACGGGCCGGACGGGGAGGCGATCACGCAGTAGTCGACCTCCTGCGGGGCGCGCACGCCGAGGAACGGCTCGGAAGCGAACATGAACGGACGCATGTACAGCGTGTACTCGCGGCGGGACGGCACCCAGTTGGCGTCGCGCTTGACCAGCGCGGCCACGGAACCGAGGAAGTCGTCAATCGGCAGCTCAGGCAGGTACAGACGCTTGGCGGAGTTCTGGAAACGCTCGGCGTTCGCATCCGGGCGGAACAGCCAGGTGGAGCCGTCGGCATGACGGTAAGCCTTGAGGCCCTCGAAGCACTCCTGTGCGTAGTGCAGCACGGAAGCACCCGGATCCATCTTGAGCGGTGCGTACGGTTCGACGCGGCGGTCGGACCAGCCTTCGCCCTTGGTCCAGGTCATGTGGGTCATGTTGTCGGAGAACACCTGGCCGAAAGCCGGCTTGTCGATGAGGGACTGACGCTTCTCATCGGATGCGGGGTTGTCGTTCGGCAGTACGGTGAACGGTTCGGCGAGCTTGTCGAGCGCTGCCGGATCGTGGTGCGTGTTTTCAGTCATTACTAGCTACTTCTTCTTGACTTTGGCGGCCCGAAAGCCACCATATGGGGTGTGTGCTGTGCGCTTGTGGCGCGAGCTCTGTTGCATACTTTTGCACACCCATGTGTTACTCGTGTGGCAGAGTTCACATGGTGAAAAACGAAGAAGCCCGCACCGTTCTCAACGGCTGCGGGCTTCCACGTTTCAGTTATGTTCTGAATTGTTCGCTATCGAAGCGATCGACTCACTTGGCGTCGGCAGCCGGAGCAGCAGCGTCGGCAGCCGGAGCAGCAGCTTCCGGAGCGGCGGTGGACTCAGAAGCATCTTCCGGCACCTCAACGGTGACGACGGACTCTTCCGGGTCCTCAACGTCGAGCTCAACGCCTTCAGGCAGAACAACGTCCTTAGCGAACACCTTGGTGCCGTCGGTTAGGCCCTCGACGCTCACAACGATCTTCTCAGGCAGGTTGGCGACGTCAGCGCGAACCTTGAGCTCCTGAATGTCGACGAATGCCACAGCAGCGCCCTTCGGGGTGCCTTCAACGAAGACCGGCACCTCGACGTCGATCTTCTCACCGGCCTTGACCTCAAGGAAGTCAACGTGCTCGATGATGCGCTTGACCGGGTTCTTCTGCACGTCCTTGACGACGGCCATCTTGGTGTTGCCGTCGAAGGCGATGGTGAACAGGGCGTTGGTGTGACGCAGGGCCAGGGTGGTCTCGCGCATCGGCAAGGTCACGAAGGCGGGCTCTTCGCCGCCGGCGTAGATGGTGGCCGGAATCTTGTTGGCAACGCGCAGACGACGAGCAACGCCCTTGCCGAACTCGGAACGGGCCTCGCCCTCAAGCTTAATGGTGGTAGCCATAATGGATACTCCTTGTAGTTTCGTTTCGTTCTGTCTCGCTCAGACGCCACGACACGCCGAAAGACACCCTACAAGGAGTGAAATACACCGAGTCGATAACGGAAGCTGTGTCATGTGTCAGCACGCACACTTCCCTCGCCAAAGCAACAATTGTCAAGTATACGCCAACTCCGGACTTTGGCGCGGTGATGCTTCGATGACACTGCATCCCGGCCGTCCCAGCCACGTCAACGTACGGTTTCCGCGAAATAATCCCTAACTTTGTGAAGAACGTACGCTTACCCGTTCTCAACGTACGGTTTTCACGAAATCGTCCGCCATTTCGTGAAAATCGTACGCTCAGCGACACTCAGTGTACGGTCTTTCACGAAGTTGGGGATGATTTCGAAAATAACGTACGATGGTGAGTACCGTATCGGGAGGTTGATATGACTCGTTCGGACGACGTCATCAATGAGGATGGCCATGACGTCATCGCCGCACACACTCGCGTTGTCAGGGGTATGGCTGCGGCACTTGCCGCGATAGCCGCCACAGGAGCCGGCGTCACAGCCGCGGCCGCCAACGTCATGTTCACGTTCGCGCTGGACACCAAGGCCAAACGTTCGATGTTCAACATGCCGCACGAGGAGACACCGAAAGGCATCGAATTCGACATGTCCGAGCAGCTTGAGGCCGCCCGGTGGTTCGAGGAGGCCAAGCAATCGGTCACGCTGCGCAGCCATGATGGATTGAAACTCCACGGCTGGCTGTTGGACCCGGATTGTTCCGACCCACAGCCGCATCTATACGCGATCTGCTGCCATGGCTATGCCGGAGAGCCCGCGGAAATGGCCAAATGGGTGCATCGCTATGCGCAACTCGGTTTTACGGTCCTGCTACCCGCGCAGCGCGCCCATGAGTTGAGCGAAGGGCGTTACGTGGGTATGGGATTGCTGGAAAGCGACGATCTGTTGGGCTGGGTTTCGCTGATCACCGCAGCTGATCCGGATGCACGCATTCTGTTGCATGGCAATTCGATGGGCGCCGCCACGGTGATGATGGCGGCCGGCGATGCGCGACTCCCCCGCAACGTCGTCGCCGCGATTTCCGATTGCGGATACAGTTCCGTGGTCTCGCAGTTTACGGATAATGCCGAGGCGATGTTCCGTTTGCCGCACTCGTTGGCCGTGCTGCTGGTCAAAGTGGCCAGTCATGTGTCTGAACGCAAGGCTGGATACCGGTTTGAGGACGCCTCCTGTGTGAAGGCATTACGGCACGCGACTATTCCGATGATGTTCATTCATGGCGGAGCGGATACTTTTGTCAATCCGAAGTATCTGGACATCAATTACAACGCCTGCGCCAGCATCGACCGCGAGAAGCTGCTGATTCCCGGCGCCGACCACACGATGAGCGCCAGCACCGATCCGGACCGCTATTGGCGTCGCGTTAACAGCTTTGTTAAGCGGGTGTTTGGGCTGTAGTAGATATAGAGCTCGGCTCCCCTCACAGAGGGGAGCCAAGAATGGTTACGCGAGCAATTCCTTGACGGCGGCGATGACGGACTGCAGACTCTTCTTCGCGTCACCGAACAGCATCTGGGTGTTGTCTTCGAAGTAGAGCTCGTTCTGGATGCCGGCGTAGCCCATACCGCGGCCGCGCTTCATGACCACGACGTTCTGGGACTTGTCGACGTCGAGAATCGGCATGCCGGAGACCGGGGTGCCGGGACGGCGAGCAGCCGGGTTGGTCACATCGTTGGCGCCGACGACCAGAGCCACGTTGGCCTGCGGGAACTGCGGGTTGATCTCATCAAGATCCACGAGCTCCTCGTAGGGCACGTTGGCCTCGGCCAGCAGCACGTTCATGTGGCCAGGCATACGGCCTGCGACCGGGTGAATGGCGTAGGAGACTTCCACGCCGTGGCCCTTGAGCAGTTCGCCGAGGTCGGCGAGCTCGCGCTGGGCCTGAGCCTGAGCCAGACCGAAGCCGGGCACGAAGATGACCTTCTGCGCGTAGACGAGCTGAACGGCCAGATCGTCCGGCGTGGTCTCCTTCATGGTGCCTTCCGGACCGTCGCCAGCAGCGGCGGCGTCAGCACCACCGCCGAAGCCACCGGCCAAGACGGAGAGCAGCGGGCGGTTCATGGCCTGAGCCATGAGGATGGACAGGGTCACACCTGCGGAACCGACGAGTGCGCCGGCCACGATCAGGGCGACATTGTCAATCGCCAGACCGGACATAGCCACAGCCGTACCGGTGCATGCGTTGAGCACAGAGATGACGACGGGCATATCGGCGCCGCCGATCGGAATCACGAACACCAAGCCGTAGCACAGGGCGAACACGGTGGTCAGAATCGACCACAGCAGACGCTGTTCGGGCTGGACGCACAGCATGACCAGCGAGACGACAGACAGCACGGCGAACAGAATGTTCCATACGCCCTTGCCCGGCAGGTTCAGCTTCTTGACCCACTTGATACCCTGCAGCTTGCCGGCTGCGATGAGCGAGCCGGTGAAGGTCACAGAACCGATGAGAATACCGAGACCAGCGGTGATGAGCACCACGATGTCCGGGGTGCCTTCCTTGGTCAGGATGTCGTTCAGGGCCACGAGTGCGGCGGCGCCACCACCCACGGTATTGAACACGGAGACCAGCTGCGGCATATCGGTCATCTTCACCTTCTTGGCGGAGACGACACCGGCCACGGCACCGATCAGGATGCCGACGACCAGCACCACCACGGCGACAATGTTCACGAAGCCCTTGGCGAAGAGCACGATGAACGCCATGAGCACGGCCACGACCATGCCGAACGCGGAGATCTGGTTACCCTTGCGGGCGGTCTTCGGCGAATTCATGAAATGCAGACCGACCACAAACAGGACGGCAGAGAACAGGTAGACGAACCAAGCGACGATGTCGATGGCGCCAACGGTTGCGGAGGTCATTACTTCGACTCCCCCTTCTTCTCGTTCTTGCTGGACTTGAACATCTCAAGCATGCGGTCGGTGACCACGTAGCCACCAACGACGTTCATGGTGCCCAGCACAGCGGCCAGGAAGATGAACACGTAGGCCAGCGGTCTATTGGCTTCGGCTGCCACGATCACAACGCCGACGATGACGATGCCGTGGATGGAGTTCGCGCCGGACATAAGCGGCGTGTGCAGGGTGGCGGGCACCTTGCCGATGACCTCGATGCCGATGAGCAGCGCGAGGACGAACAGGGTAATGGAAACGACGAGAGTAGGCATGGTATTCCTTCTTCCTTACTTCTCGGACTTCTCGGCATCGGCAGCAGCTGCCGGGGCGGCGGCGCGGCCGGCAACCACCAGCGCGTCGTCGAGTTCTTCGGTGAGATCCTGGCCGAGCTTGCCGTCACGCACGAAGTGCACGAGGATGTCGGCCACGTTGCGCGAAAGCAGGTTGGATGCGGTGGTGGCGACGCCGGAGGCCAGGTAGGGAGCGCCGATCAGCTTGACACCGCCCTCGGTGACCTGCTCACCAACGGCGGAGCCTTCGACGTTGCCGCCGAGGTCGGATGCTGCGCAGTCCACGATCACGGCACCACGCTTGAGACCCTTGACGCCGGCTGCGGTGAGCAGCACCGGGGGCTTACGGCCCGGGACCTTGGCGGTGGTGATGATGATGTCAAAGCCGGCGGCCTTTTCGTCGACGGCAGCCTGCTGCTGAGCCTGCTCTTCGGCGCTCAGCGCGCGGGCATAACCGCCCTCGCCCTGGCCCTTGGAGAAGTCAAGTCCCAGATCAAGGAACTTCGCGCCGAGGGACTCGACCTCGCCCTGGGAGGCGGGACGCACGTCGTACGCGGTGACGACCGCGCCAAGACGCTTCAGCGTACCGATGGCCTGCAGGCCGGCGATGCCGGCACCGAGCACCAGCGCCTTAGCCGGGCGAATCGTGCCGGCGGCGGTGGTCATCATCGGCAGGAAGGAACCGTAAGCATCGGCGGCGGTGATGGCTGCCTTGTAGCCCATCACGGAGTTCTGAGAGGTCATCTCATCCATGGACTGGGCGCTGGAAAGCTTACGGGGCAGCTTTTCGATGGCGATGCCCACCAGACCGGCCTTCTCGAGCGCGGCCACGTAATCGGCATCGGTGAAGGAACCGAGCATGCCAATGACCCACTGGCCGGCCTTGAGCTTGGCCACGGTCTCGGCGGACGGTCGGTCCACAAAACCGAGCGCGTCGGCTTCGGCGAGCACCTCGTCACGGCTGGTCACCTTCGCACCGGCCTTTTCGTAATCCTCATCGGTGTAGTCGGCAGCAATGCCGGCACCTGCTTCAATCAGTGAGGAGACACCGCTCCTCTTCAGCCGGGTGACGATATCCGGCGTCAGCGCGACGCGGGATTCCGTTTCGGACGTTTCGTTCAAAACGCCGAACACCACGGTGGCTTCTGGGTTTTGCGCCATGAGAGCCCTTTCTTGTTCTACTTCAAAATGGACATGGTTATCCGCATGGTAAGTGTAGTCGAAAGGTAAAGACCATGACTTGAGATTCCGCCAATCGAAATAGAAACGAACCCGAAATTAGTAAGAAATACGAATGTGTCCATGTGCATTGCGGATGAATTGCTCGGAAGTCGTCCAACAATCACCCGGCATCGATCAGCAACCAACCGCTCAATAATTATCGACAATCGCCGTTTCGTAGCTCACGGTTACTCAGCAATATCGGAACCTGTGCAATATTTTGCCACGCGCTCCCCTAACCAGCCAGAATCCTACGGTTGCGTAAGGTGACGAGTTCGGTTTGGGCGATTACAATTTGAACTTTGAGAAGCGTTCGCCTCATGGCTGGACGACACTGAAAGGTTTACAGGAGCAAGACTTGTCGGTTATCAATTCCTTCACGCAGCACACTATCAATCTCACCCGTAAGGCGCTCAGGTTGGGATCCGACTTCGTCCACCCGGTCCACGACGACACCCCGGACGAGCCCGATTACCTGTCTAACGCCGACGTGCCGGTCGAGACCAATATCGCTTTGCCTCACAGCGACGATTGGGACGACGGCCACCTGACCGTCACCGACATCGACCCCGCCACCGGCCTGCTCACCACCTCCACCGAAGGCAATCCGCCGCTGGACGAAGGTACGTCCATCTACGACCTGTATGCGGACCGCGCCGAACGTATGGGCGATGAGCCGCTGTACACCTACAAGTCCGGCAACGATTGGGTGACCGTCACCGCCAACGAGTTCCTGGCTGACGTGCGTGCCGTGGCCAAGGGCCTGATTCATTACGGCCTGAAGAAGGGCGATGCCGTGGCATTCATGTGCCGAACTTCCTACGACTGGGACCTGACCGACGCGGCGATCATGGCGTGCGGCGGCGTGCTCGCCACCATCTACGACACCGATTCCGCCGAGCAGATTCGCAATATCGTCAACAACTCCGATGCCCGACTGCTGATCGTGCAGGACACGGACATGCGTAAGAAGGCGGATGGGGCCGTCGAAGAGTGCCCGTCCCTGGAGCACATCATCACCATCGAGACCGGTGGCTTGGACGAGATCAAGGCCTACGGCACCACGGTCTCGGACGAGGAGCTGGACGAGCGCATCGATTCGGTCAAGAAGACCGACCTGTGTTCCATCGTGTACACCTCCGGTTCCACGGCCGCGCCGAAAGGCGTGGAGATGACCCACGAGCACTACTGCCAGACCGCGCTGAATCTGCCGGCCTACATGCCCGATCTGCTGCACGACAAGAGGAACACCATCCTGCTGTTCCTGCCGCAGGCCCATTCCTTCGCCCGCGCCATCAACTACATCGTCGTCTCCTCGAACGTCCGCATCTACATCGCCACCGGCATCAAGACGCTGATCAGCGATCTGCAGGTGGCCAAGCCCACTCTCATGATCGTGGTGCCGCGCGTGCTGGAGAAGGTGTACAACGCCGCGTCCCAGAAGGCCGGCCACGGCCCCAAGGGCGTGGTGTTCGCCTCCGCCGTGGTGGCCGCGCAGAACTATATGAAGGAGGTCTCCGCCAATGGCAAGGCAGGTGCACTGACCCGCACTCGCCGCGCTGCCTTCGATCCGATTGTCTACTCTTCGCTGCGCGAAGTGCTCGGCGGTCGCGCCAAGTGGATTGTGGCCGGCGGTGCCCCGCTTGACCCGGAACTGCTGGCTTTCTTCCGTGGCGCGGGTGTGCCTGTATACGAGGGCTATGGTCTGACCGAGACCACCGCACCGTGCGCGTTCAACCCGCTGGGTACGCCGTTCCACGCTGGTTCCGTGGGCATCGCATTCCCCGGATTCTCCCTGCGCATCGCCGAGGACGGCGAAATTCAGGTCAAGGGTCGTGCCGTGTTCCCGCGCTATCACAAGAACGACGAGGCCACTGAGCTGTCGTTCACCGAAGATGGCTGGTATGTCACCGGCGACTTGGGCCGTATCGACAACGATGGCTTCCTGTACATCACCGGTCGTAAGAAGGATCTGATTATCACTGCAGGTGGTAAGAACGTCTCCCCCGGCCCGATCGAGGAAGTCATTCAGCGTTGCGAGTTCGTCTCCCAGGCGCTGGTGCTGGGTGATAAGCGTCCGTTCATCTCCGCATTGGTGACGCTGGACGAGGAGTCGCTGCGCCCGTGGCTGGCCGCCAAGGGTCTGGACGAGAACATGCCGCTGGAGGATGCCGCCAAAAACGCCGCCGTGCGCGCCGAAGTGCAGAAGTGGGTCGATCAGGCCAACGAGGGCGTCTCCCGCGCCGAGTCCGTGCGCAAGTTCATCATCCTGCCCGAGGAGTTCACTCAGGAAAACGGCCTGATGACCGCTTCCATGAAGGTGATTCGTCCCAAGGTCATCAAGCGCTACTCCACCCTCCTCAACACCCAGATGTACACGAAGCGGAAGTAAACCGTATAGCAAAAGCTCCCTCTGACGAGGGAGCTTTTTTCGTCTATACGCCTTAGAAGCCCAGGCGCTCCAGCTGCTTGGGGTCGGACTGCCAGCCTTTGGCTACCTTGACGTGGAGGTCGAGCTTGGCTTTTTGGCCGACGATGCGGTTGACCGGGGTGCGCAGCTTCTTCTTGACGTAGGTGAGGTTCGAGGCGCCCTTGCCGATGATGATCGGCTTCTGGGAGTCACGCTCCACGTAAATGGACACGTTGACCTGCGCCTTGCCGTCATAGCCCTGACCGGTCTCGTTGTCTTCCGGATAGTCGATGGAATCGACCACCACGGCCAGCGAATGCGGCAGCTCGTCGTCCAGGGTCTCAAGGAACGCACCGCGCACGAGTTCGGCGATGGTGTCTTCCGGACGCTCCTCGCTGATCTGATCGTCCGGGTACATCTGCGGACCCTCGGGCGTGTGCTCAATGAGCACGTTCTTCACTTCAGCCAGATTGTCGTGCTTCAGGGCGCTCACCGGCACGATGTCCGAGAAATCGGCGAAATCGTTGATTTCGATGAGCTTGTTGATGAGTTGCTGACGGCCAAGCTCGTCGATCTTGGTGACGATGGCAATCAGCGGGATGCGCCACTTGAACGTACCGTCCTCACGCTTGGTGGCGAAGTCGGTACGCAGTCGGGAGAGAATACGCTTGTCGCCGGGGCCGATTTCCTGATCGGCGGGCAGCAGGAAGGCCACCACGTCCACATCGGCCAGAGATTCGTCGACCACGTCGTTCAGACGCTGGCCGAGCAACGTACGCGGACGGTGAATACCGGGCGTGTCCACGAGCACGAGCTGCGCGTGGTCGGCGGTCAGGATGCCGCGAATCGCCTTACGGGTGGTTTCCGGGCGAGAGGATGCGATGGCAATCTGCTTGCCGATCAACGCGTTGATCAACGTGGATTTGCCGACGTTCGGGCGGCCCACCACGGCCACGAATCCGGAGCGATACGGCACGTCCTGCTTGGTCACGTTCTCCGTCTCACCGGTCGCGTCGACTTCGGCAACGCCGGCAACATCGGAAGCATCGGTAACGTCAATGTCATCGACGTCGTTCGTGCTGTTGTTCTGGTCGGTCATATCACTCCTTGCTGGCGGTATCATCGCCTTCGACGGGCTCGCCGTCAGTTTCCTCATGGGTCTTGTTATTTTCCTCGCCGCCCTCGACGTGCGCCGGTTCGACGACGATGGTGGACACCTTCTTGCGGCGTCCGGCGGAGTCCACGGCGGTCAGTCGCAGACCGCGCGTCACGGCCGAGGCACCGACAATCGGCACGCGGCCCAGAATCTTGGTCAGCAGGCCGTACACGGTATCGACATCGTCCTCATCAATGTCGATCTCGAAGATCTCCTCCAGATCGGCAATCGGCGTACGGGCGGGCATCTTCCACTTGTTGTCTCCGATTTTCTCCGGCTCAGTACGCTGGGTGCGGTCGTGCTCGTCTTCCAGCTCGCCGACGATCTGTTCGATGGCATCCTCGATAGTCACCATGCCGGCGATGCCGCCGTACTCATCGACCACCACGGCCACATGCTGGCGGGAACGCTGCATCTCATGGAACAGGTCGTCCACCGGCTTGGATTCGGGAACAAGCAGCGGCTGCCGGACGATGGATTCGACCGCGCGCTCCATGGCCGCCGGGTTGAAGGCGGTGGCACGCACGGCGTCCTTCAAATAGGCCACGCCGATCAGGTCATCCACATCCTCACCGATCACCGGCACGCGGGAGAAACCGGAGCGGGAGAACAGTTTCAGCGCGGAAGACAGTGTGGAGTCGCGCTCCATGCAGATCATATCGGTGCGCGGCACCATGATCTCGCGAGTCAACGTATCAGACAGGGTGAGCACGTTGCGCAACATTTCGGAGACTTCCGGATCGAAGTCGTTGGACTCCACCAGTCGGTCGATGGCGGCCTTGCCCTGCTCGAGCTGAATCTTCTCAAGCTCCTCGTCGTCGGACAGATCGGAGTCCTTGGAGCGGCGGCCCGGCCCCTTGGAACCGGACTTGTCGCCACCGATGCGTGCGAACGGCGTGAGCTTGGTGGCCAACGACACGATGCGCGAGTTGGAAATCATGATGCCGACCGGCTTGGCCATGCCGGCGGTGCGCGGGCGGACCAGTACGGAGACCACGGCTACGATAATCGCGAACAGGAATCCGGAGAGCAGTTCAATCCACAGTTCCGCACCCCACAGGGATGCGATGGAAGACACCAGTACGCCGTCGAGCACATTGCAGGCGATGCGGAAGAACGCACAGCTGCCGGCGGTGGCGTAACGGTCGGCGATGAGCCGTTGCACGCGATGAATCTTGTCGATCTTCTTCATCTTGAGGAACTGGCTTGCTTCGGAGTCGGTCTGCACCTCGAGGATGAGATTGTTAAGGCTGGCTCGCGTTACGCGGGCCACGGCGCCTTCAGCGGCGGCCATGGTCAGCGAGAGCCAGACGAACAGGGCCGCCACGAGTACGAGAATGACGGTGATGGCGATCGGCGTGGTACTGGAATACTCCATAATGATTTTTCGGTGTCCTTGAATGTCCTTGAACGGTATCGAATAATCCGGATTTGGTGTGATTGATTTGGGAGCTTATTTGGAATCGAGGTCGCGGCCAGCACCGTGCGCGGCGTCGTACAGGGCCAGCGCGTCGGGTGTGCCGGCGGGCAGCGTGGCCTGCACGTTGGCATCGTGGCGTAGGGCGAAGAAGGTGAGCAGCAGCTGTCGCTGCAGGCCGAACATCTGGCGCTCCTGCTCGGGGGTCACGTGGTCGTAGCCGAGCAGGTGCAGGATGCCGTGGATGGTGAGCAATAGCATCTCCTGCATGGTGCTGTGCCCGGCTGCGGCAGCCTGTTGGGCAGCGACCCACGGGCAGATGACGATGTCGCCGAGCACTCCTTCCATCACGGTTTTGCCGTCGCCGGGGCGCAGCTCGTCCATCGGGAAGCTCATCACGTCGGTCGGGCCTTCGAGGTTCATCCAACGCATGTGCAGTTCGGCGATGGGATCGGGATCCACGAACATGATGGTCAGGTCGGACTGGGTGCTCACGCGCATCTGGTCGAGTACCCAAATACCCAAATCGGAGAAGACCTTGGGGTCGATGACCCACTGGGTTTCATTGGTGACGTCAACGCTCATCGTCTGTCTCGCTTTGGTTGGTTGAATCCGCTTGCTGGCGGGCATCGAAGTCGGTATGGTTGCGGCGGCCCTTGCGTTCGATGTCGCGGTGGTCGCCGGCGATGGCGGAGTGACGGTCGTAGGCGGCCACGATCTGTCCGACCAGCTGGTGACGTACCACGTCCTCGGTTTTGAGATGCACGAATGCGATGTCGTTGATGCCGCCCAGGATGCGTTCGATGGTGGCCAGTCCCGAGCGAGGCACGGTCAGGTCCACCTGCGAGATATCGCCGGTGATGACCATCGTGGTGTTGAAGCCCAGACGGGTCAGGAACATCTTCATCTGCTGTTCGGTGGTGTTCTGAGCCTCGTCGAGGATCACGAACGCGTCGTTCAGCGTACGGCCGCGCATGTAGGCGAGCGGCGCCACTTCGATGGAGCCGTCGTCCATGTACCGCTTGAGCTGGTCGGCGCCGAGCATGTCGCCAAGCGCGTCGTACAGCGGGCGCAGATACGGGTCAACCTTGTCGTTCAGCGTGCCGGGCAGAAAGCCGAGGCTTTCGCCGGCCTCCACGGCCGGGCGCGTGAGGATGATGCGGCGAATCTGCTTGTCCTGGAAGGCACGCACAGCCTTGGCCACGGCCAGATACGTCTTGCCGGTGCCTGCGGGGCCAATGCCGAAGGTGATGGTGTGCGATTCGATGGCGTTCACGTAGGCCACTTGTCCGGCGGTTTTCGCACGGACCGGCACGCCGGCAGCAAAGGTGATGACGCCGGGAACCGTGGGCTTGCGGTACGTCGGGTCGTGGGAGCCGGCAGAACGTGCATGGGCGCGTTCGTTTGAGGTCGATTGCGCCAGTTTGTCACGCACCGGGCCGTGACCGGGATGTTCGAGGCGCACGTGGTTCTTGAGCACGTTCTGGTCGAGCATGCGACGCACGGTGTCGGCGTCCATAGGCGCGGTGTAGGCGGCTTGGATGATGGTATTGACCAAATCCTCGGCCTGTGCGGCCTGGGCTTCGGTCTGCTTGGAGCGGGAGACGATCGCCACGCGGTTGCCGCGCACGATAATCGTCAGGTCCGGAAAGGCGCGCTCTACCTCGCGAATGACCTCGTCAACCGGGCCGAGCACGGCGACGGGGTCAAGTTGGGGCGGGATGGTGATGGTACGTGTAGTCGTTGCCACGAAGCGGATATTCCCCTACTACTCGTCGAGCTTTTCGCCGGTCATCACGTGCGCGTGCACGTGGAAGACGGTCTGGCCGGCGTCGAGACCGGTGTTGAACACCAGTCGGTAGGCGCCGTGAAATTCCTTGTCGGCGATGTTCTGCGCAATGGAGACGATGTGGGCCAGCTCGGTCGGGTCACCGGCGGCAAGTTCGGCGACGTTGGCGTAGTGCTTCTTGGGCACCACGAGCACGTGGACCTTGGCCTTGGGATTGATGTCGTTGAATGCGTAGGTCGTCTCGTCCTCGTAGACCTTGCTGCTGGGAATCTGCCCTGCGATGATCTTGCAGAACAGGCAATCGTCGGATTCGCTCATCATGCTCCTTGGTTTGATGTTGCTACGCACCAGCTTAGCGCGTGGGCGTTACTCGTAACGTCCCAACACCCGAGACAACAGCGACAACGCTACAGGACCGGCCGTCGCGGCTCTCAGAATATTGCGCCCCAGTACGCAGCTCACCGCTCCGGCCTTGACGAAATCAGCTACCTCCTGCTCACTGATGCCGCCCTCAGGCCCGACCACCACACTGACAGTCCGCGGCAGGCCGTCCTGGAGCGTGCGTTCCACCAACTGCGCAACCTTCTCCTCCACGCCGGACCACGTATCGGTAGCATCCTGATGCAGCACAATCACCACATCGCCATGCACGCAGGCCCTGCGGCAGATGGCCACGACCTCCTTGCTGGACGCGCACGCCTCCAGTTGCGGCTTAAAGGCGCGCCGCGACTGCTCGGTGGCGGCATCCAGTACCGAATTCCACTTCTTGTCTGTACGGCCGACCTTCCACTTGGCAATGGATCGGTCCGCCTGCCATGGCACCACTTGGTCGACGCCAATCTGAGTAGCCATATCGATGGCCTGCTCATCATGGCCGGTTTTCGCCAATGCCTGAATCAGCGCCAAACGGGTGAGCGGCTCGGGTTCGCGCCCCACTTCCACGACTTCAGCCAGTCCGGCTTCAGGATCGGCCATCACTGCCTGGATTCTCAAGCCGTTGCCGTCGGAAAGTTGCAGGCTGTCCCCTGCTTTGAGTCGCATGGCCTGCACGGCATGGCGCTTGATGTGAGCGGGCAGGGTTAGCTTCCAGCCGGCGTGGAGTTCGTCGCTGTTCACCGGGACGTCGTCGACCTGCGGGTCGAAAAGAAAAAGGGCATCAGTCATGACTTCAAGGCTACACGCGACACGCCGGGCACACGCGCGAATTGCATCCCTGTAATTTCATGCTAAGCTATCTACTCGTTGTCCAAACGACACCTGCCCGGGTGGCGGAATGGTAGACGCGCTAGCTTGAGGTGCTAGTGCCTATTTTATACAGGCGTACGGGTTCAAGTCCCGTCTCGGGCACAGATAAACCCCTTGCATTGCAAGGGGTTTTTCGTTATCTGCACACACGAAAGGCCACCAATGCAGTTCATCACGCTGGACACCGTCGACGACCCGCGCGTCGAAGCGTATGTGAGCCTCACCGAAATGCAGTTGCGTAATCGCTTGGAACCAGCCAAGGGCGTGTTCATCGCCGAGTCCCCCAAGGTTATCGACCGCGCGCTGGCCGCTGACCGCGAACCGCTGTCACTGCTGGTCGAGGAACCTTGGCTGGAGGGCATGAAAGACACCTTCGACTTCATCGACGGGCGCTGGGGCGCGGATATTCCCGTCTACGTGGCCTCACCTGAGCAGCTCAAGCGTCTGACCGGCTACCGTTTGCATCGCGGCGCCCTATGCGCGATGCGACGCTGGCCGTTGCCCTCCGTAGCCGAGGTCTGCAGGAGCGCCCGCCGCGTGGCAGTAATGGAAAACATCGTGGACCACACCAATGTGGGCGCACTGATGCGTTCGGCGGCCGCGCTCGATGTGGATGCCGTGCTGGTCACACCCTCCTGCGGTGATCCGCTGTACCGACGCGCCGCCCGCGTGTCGATGGGCACCGTATTCCAGATTCCGTGGACCCGTATCACCGGGTTCAACGACGACGGCACCGAAAACAAGCATTACTGGCCGTTCCAGGGCATCGACGAGTTGAAGTCGCTGGGCTTCACCACCGTGGCCATGGCATTGGAGGATCGTTCGATTTCGTTGGACGAACTGACACGCCGTCTGCACGCGCCTGCCGAAGATCCGACGCATATCGACAAGCTCGCGCTGATCTTCGGTACCGAGGGCGACGGCCTGTCCCACCATACGATTGCCCGCGCCGATTTGACCGTGAAGATTCCGATGAGCCACGGCGTGGATAGCCTGAACGTGGCGGCATCCAGCGCAGTGGCGTTCTACGCGACACGCTAAGGAATCGCACGCGCTCCGAAAAGGCCGGATCCTTAACAAATCTACGAAACTGTTCATCGCAAGTTCACGGCACGCGGGGGCGAAAGCCTTGCATGTTCGTTTTTTTCTGCAATTATTAACTATGTAAACCGAATGCAAGGAAGCATCCGGCCCGGCAGTGCGGTGTCGAAAGACGCTCAGTAACAGAGAGGACAGTTACGATGACCAAGAATCCCAAGATTCTGTCGATTGTGCTTGCAGGTGGTGAGGGGACTCGCCTGATGCCGTTAACCCGTGATCGCGCGAAGCCCGCCGTTCCCTTCGGTGGTGTGTATCGTCTGATTGATTTCCCGTTGAGCAACCTGGTGAACTCCGGGTACCGTCAGGTCGTGGTGCTCACCCAGTACAAGTCTCACTCGCTTGACCGCCACATCTCCCAGGTCTGGCGTTTCTCCCCGCTGCTTGGCTCGTACGTCTCCCCTGTGCCCGCGCAGCAGCGTCTCGGCAAGCACTGGTATCTCGGCTCCGCCGACGCCATCTACCAGACCATCAACATCATCGAGGATGTCCAGCCGGACATCGTGGTGATCGTGGGTGCCGATCACGTCTACCGCATGGACTTCGAACAGATGGTACAGCAGCACATCGAGTCCGGCGCCGAGTTCACCGTGGCCGGTATCCGCCAGCCCATCGAGGAATCGAACCAGTTCGGTGTGATTGAGGTCGATCCCGATCACCCGAACATGATCAAGAACTTCCAGGAGAAGCCGCCCACCACCACCGGTCTGCCGGACAATCCGAACCAGATTCTGGCCTCCATGGGTAACTACGTCGCCAACACCAAGGCCCTGTTCGAGGCTCTGGCTCTCGATGAGAAGGCTGCCGACACCAAGCACGACATGGGCGGCGACATCGCCCCGTACTTCGCTTCCCGCAACGAAGCCGGCGTCTACGACTTCAACTCGAACGAGATTCCGGGCTCCACGGCCACTGATCACGCTTACTGGCGCGACGTCGGTACGATTAAGCAGTTCTACGATGCGCACATGGATCTGATCGCCTATGTGCCCGAGTTCAACCTGTACAACCAGGATTGGCCGATTTACACGATGTCCGGCAACCTGCCGCCGGCCAAGTTCGTGCACGCCGGCCGCGACCGTCTGGGCCACGCCACCGATTCGATCGTCTCCCCCGGTGTGATCGTCTCCGGCGGTGAAGTGCACCACTCCGTGCTCTCCCCCAATGTGCGTATCCACTCGTGGGCACAGATTGTCGATTCCGTGCTGTTCGACGGTGTAGTCATCAACCGCCGCGCCCGCGTGTACAAGGCGATTCTTGACAAGAACGTGGTGCTCACCGAGAACTCCACTGTCGGCATCGATACCGAGCACGATCTGGCCCGTGGCTTCACCGTCACGCCGGATGGCATCACGGTTGTCCCGAAGAACACCATCGTCGATGACTGATTGACCAGTCCAGACATGGAAAAGCCCCGCATCATGCGGGGCTTTTCTCGTATAGAGCTCCCTCTGATGAGGGAACTTACTAAGCGCTATCAGTACTTTGGCATATTGTCGAAGCTGAAGCCTAGGGCGGCGAGCTGGTCGCGGCCTTCGGGCGTGATGCGCTCCATGGTCCAGCGCGGATCCCACGTCCAGTCGATGCGGAACTCCTCGACCAGACCGGCCAGCGTGGATGCGCATTCGTCCTCGATAAGGTCGGTCAGCGGGCAGGCCGGCGTGGTCAGCGTCATCGTAATAATGGCGCGGCCTAGCTCATCGATCTCAATGCCGTAGACCAGACCCAAATCGATCACGTCGATGCCAAGCTCCGGATCAATCACCTGATGCAGTGCCTCGCGCACGTCTTCGGCAGTGGCGCGGCCGATATCGTCAATCGCCTTGATCGGAATCTCGCTGCCATCGGACTGTTCGTCATCCTGGCAACCGCATTTGCCGTGGTGACCGCCACACGCACAGGTGTCATCGCCGGACGCAGCAGAGTGCTCGATCGGGCGTCCGTTCGGGAAGCCCTTGGCCAAGGCCGGGTTGGCCATCACGCGGCGAGCGGCCTCCTCGTCCTGCAGGACGCCGTTGACAGCATCGAAAACGGACGGCTGTGGTTCGGGAACCAAATTATCGTTGGACATATTTCCTCAGTTCTTTGCAGCGAGGGCTTTGGCGATGGAGTCCTTCAGCCCTTCCCAGCCTAGCAGAGCGCATTTGATGCGCATAGGGTATTTCGACACGCCTTGGAATACCACGGCGTCGCCGAGCTTTTCTTCCAGGTTCTCGTCGTCCAGACCGGCACCGCGCGATTCCATCAGCTTGTGGAATGTCTGTTCCAGATCCATGGCCTCGTCAACGGTTTTGCCGTCCACCAGATCGACCATCACCGACAGGCTGGCCTGCGAAATGGAGCAGCCGTGGCCGTCCCACACCAATCGCTTGATGGTGTGCGGTTCGTCATCGGAGACTTCGACATGGATGGTCGCCTCGTCGCCGCAGGTCGGGTTGAACTGGTGCGATTCACCGGGCGTGCAGTATTCGTGGCTGGCTTGTACGGTGACATTGGCCGCTGCGTCCGCGGACTGTTCGACCGCTGCGTTGGGCGCAAAGGATTCCTTGCCATGCGGATGTTTCGACGCCTCGAGGATGACCTCTTGGTACATCTGTTCGAGGTCATCCCCGCTCATACCGAATTCGTTCATGGTGTTCTGTTTTACTCCACTCCAAAGAACTTACGGATGCCCTTGGCCGCTTCGACCAACGCTTGGGCATCTTCGACCGAATTGTAGACACCGGAGGAGGCACGGTTGGATGCGTATAGGCCGAAGTGGCGGTGTACCGGCTGGGCGCAGTGGTGTCCCACGCGAATCGCGATGCCCTGGGCGTCGATGAACTGGCCCACATCGTGCGGATGCACGCCGGCCACGTCGAACGCCACGGTGCCGATGCGGTCCACGTTTTCGCGCGGCCCAAGGATGCGAATGCCATCGACGTCGCCGAGCTTGAGCAGTTCGGCGGCGATGGTCTTCTCATGGGCTTCGATGTTCTCGAGCCCGATGTTCATCATCCATTCGGCGGCGACGCCTGCGGCCACCACTTGGGCGACCGGCTGGGTGCCGGCCTCGAAGCGGGCCGGAGGGGCCATGTATTGGGCCTCGTGGTCCATGTAGGCGAGCTCGACCATGGAGCCGCCGAAGTTGGCCGGCGGCAGGGCTTCGAGCAGGTCGCGCTTACCGTACAGGAAACCGACGCCGGTAGGACCGTACATCTTGTGCGCGCTCCAGGCGGCGAAGTCCACATCAAGCGCGTGGAAATCGACCTTGAGGTGCGGTACGGACTGGCAAGCGTCCAAGATGAAGATCGAACCTACTTCATGCGCACGCTTGATGATCGGGGCGATGTTGGTGATGGCACCCGTGGCGTTGCCCACGTGGGTGACGGCCACGACCTTGGTACGCTCGGTGATGACTTCGTCGAGGTTGTCCGTACGCACACGGCCGTCCTCGGTCAGGTCGATCCACTTGAAGGTGGCGCCGGTACGGTAGGACAGCTCCTGGAACGGCAGCAGCACCGAATGATGTTCCGCACGCGAGACGACGATCTCATCGCCCGGCTTCAGGGCAAAACGCTTGGCGGCTTCTCCCCCACGCCCCAGCGATGCATTGCCGAATGCGGTGGCGAGCAGGTTCAGTCCGGCCGTGGCACCACCGGTGACGACGACCTCCTCTTCACCTTCGGCCGCATTCGCGCCGACCAGCTTGGCCACCTTGGCTCGGGCCTCCTCAAAGGCCATGGTGCTACGGGCGGCCAGCTCGTGCGCACCACGGTGCACGCCGGCGTTAATTGTACGGTAGAAGTTCGCCTCGGCGTCGATCACCGCATTCGGCTTCTGCGAGGTGGCCGCAGAATCCAGGTACACGAGCGGGTGCCCGTGAATCTCCTGATCCAGAATCGGGAACTGCGCCCGAATCGCCTTAAAATCAACCATTATGTTCCCCCTACTTACGTAACAATTGTACGAAACGAGTGGGAGTCTGACATGGCCTGTTCGCGACCGTAAAGACCTGGCCTAAGCGGCCCGGAGCGTGTCGAGAATAGGGCATGTCAGACTCCCACGGTCACGGACTCAGGCCAGTGCGGACTCGGAGTCGGCGCCTTCGGGCAGGTACTGGTCGTAGCCGTTCTCTTCGAGTTCGTCGGCCAGCTCAGGGCCGCCGGTCTTGACGAAGTGGCCGTCGGCGAACACGTGCACGATGTCCGGCTTGATGTACTTCAAGATACGGGTGTAGTGCGTGACCATGAGGATGCCGAACTGGTTGGCTTCCTTGGCGCGGTTCACGCCTTCGGACACGATGCGCAGGGCGTCCACGTCCAAGCCGGAGTCGGTTTCGTCAAGGATGGCGAACTTCGGTTTCAGCAGTTCGAGCTGCAGCACTTCGGCGCGCTTCTTTTCACCGCCGGAGAAGCCTTCGTTCACGGAACGGGAGGCGAACTTCGGGTCCATCTTGAGGCGCTTCATGGCTGCGGACAGGTCCTTGGCCCACTGGCGAATACCGGGAGCCTCGCCGTCGATTTCGGTCTTGGCGGTGCGCAAGAAGTTGGTCATGGACACGCCCGGTATTTCGACCGGGTACTGCATGGCCAGGAACAGGCCGGCCTTGGCGCGCTCGTCCGGAGTCATCTTGAGGATGTCCTTGCCGTCGAGGAGGGCCTCGCCGGAGTCGACCACGTACTTGGGGTGGCCGGCCAACGTGTAGGCGAGAGTGGACTTGCCGGAACCGTTGGGGCCCATGATGGCGTGGGTTTCGCCGGAGTGGACGGTCAGGGTGGCACCCTTCAGGATCGGCTTGATGCCTTCCTTGGTTTCGACGTGGACGTGCAGGTCCTTGATTTCGAGTGTTGACATTGTTGTGCTCCTAAAAATGCTGTTCTTACTTGTCTTCGAGGACCTGTGCCATGGCGTCGTTTTCACCACGGGCCAGTCGGCGGTCAATCACGGTCATCAGATGTTCGGAGATGGCGGGAATGCCGATCTCCTCGACGAGTTCGCCGAAGAAGCCGCGCACCACGAGCTTGCGGGCGTCGGTTTCGGGGATGCCGCGGGATTCGAGGTAGAACAGTTCCTCGTCGTCGAAGCGGCCCACCGAAGAGGCGTGACCGGCACCGATGATGTTGCCGTTTTCGATTTCGAGGTTCGGCTCGGAATCGGCGATGGCGCCCGGGGTCAGGACCAGGTTGCGGTTGAGCTCGTAGGAGTCGGTGCCGGGGGCGGTGGGCTGGATGAGCGCGTTGCCCACCCAAGTGGAGTGCGCGCCCTTGCCGTCAAGCGCGCCCTTGTAGACCACGCGGGACTTGCAGTCGGGGTGGTTGTGTACCACCATCGTGCGGTGTTCGATGTGCTCGCCGGGGTCCACGAAGTAGATGCCGAGCATGTTGAGGTCGCCCTGTTCGCCGCCGAAGTCCTGATCCATGCGGATGCGTACGATGTCGCCGCCCAAGGTCACGACGGAGTGGCGCAGGGATGCGCCTTCGCCGACGTGGATGCGGTGGTTGGCCACATGCTTGGCGGTTTTGGCCCATTCCTGAACGAACGTGGTGGAGACGTGCGAGTCCTTGCCGGTGGTGATTTCCACGCCTTCGGCCAGTCGTGCGTCACCGTCGTGTTCCACGACGACGTCCGCATGAGCCTTGTCGGCGGCGGCGATCACCAGATGGAAAGCGTCGAGGTCCTCCCCCGCGCCGTGCACCTTGACGAGCACGGGCTGGGCGATCTCACCGGACAGTTCCAGAATGGTTGCGGTGCGGCCGGATTCCCATTCGACTGCGGAGACGCGGTCGTTGGGCTTGGACACAGTGCCGGACAGGCCCTCACCGAGCTTGATCTGGCTGAGCTTCGCGCCTTCGGCCAACGGCGAGCCGTCAATCATGGAGACTTCGATCTGCGTTTCGCCGGAAGGCTTGAACACGGTGAAGAACTCGTTGATGCGCTCGATAGGCGTGTAGCGCCATTCGTCCTGCTTGCGGCTGGGCTCCGGGTAGTCGCCTGCGTTGAACGAGCGCACGGCATGGTCCACGGAGGACGGCATAGCGGCCGGAATCGCGTACGGGTCGTTGGGGTCGGCGACCGGAATCTTGATTTCCTTGACGGGTGTTGTGTTGTCGGTCATCGGAATCAGCCCACCGATCCTTCCATCTGAAGTTCCACAAGTCTGTTGAGTTCAAGCGCGTATTCCATCGGCAGCTCACGGCTGATCGGTTCGACGAAGCCGCGCACGATCATGCCTCGCGCCTCTTCCTCCGTGAGACCTCGGCTCATCAGGTAGAAGAGCTGGTCTTCGGAAATCTTGGAAACGGTGGCTTCGTGGGCCATCGAAACGTCGTCTTCGCGAACGTCGACATGCGGGTAGGTATCGGAGCGGGAGAAGTCGTCGACCAGCAGGGCATCGCACACGGTCGAGTTGGACGAACCGTACGCGCCCTTGACGATTTTGACCAGACCGCGGTAGGCGGAGCGGCCACCACCACGGGAAATGGACTTGGCGACGATGGTGGAGCTGGTGTGCGGGGCGAGGTGAATCATCTTCGCGCCCGTGTCCTGGTACTGGCCCTTGCCGGCGAAGCCGAGGGACATGGTGGATGCCTTGGCGTACGGTTCGGCGAGGATGCAGGCCGGGTACTTCATGGTGGCCTTGGAACCGATGTTGCCGTCGACCCATTCCATCGTGCCGCCCTCGCGCACGTAGGCACGCTGGGTGACGAGGTTGTAGACGTTGTTCGACCAGTTCTGCACGGTGGTGTAACGCACGCGGGCGTGCTTTTCGACGATGATCTCGACGATGGCGGCGTGCAGCGAGTCCTCGGACCAGATCGGGGCGGTGCAGCCTTCCACGTAGTGCACGTAGGAGCCTTCGTCCGCGATGATGAGCGTGCGCTCGAACTGACCCATGGCCGGGGTGTTGATGCGGAAGTACGCCTGCAACGGGATGTCCACATGCACGCCCTTCGGCACGTATACGAACGAGCCGCCGGACCATGCCGCGGTGTTGAGGGCACCGAACTTGTTGTCTTCCGGAGGCACGACGGTGCCGAAGTACTTCTTGACGAGTTCAGGGTATTCGCGCACAGCGGTGTCCGTGTCGACGAAGATGACGCCCTGCTTCTTCAGGTCCTCCTGGATGGAGTTGTAGATGACCTCCGACTCGTACTGGGCGGCCACGCCGGAGACGAGGCGGTTCTTCTCCGCCTCCGGGATGCCGAGACGATCGTAGGTGTTGCGGATGTCGTCAGGCAGTTCGTCCCAGCTTTTCGCCTGCTTGTCGATTGGCTTGACGTAGTACTTGAAGTCGTCTGCGTTGAAGCCGGAGAGATCCACACCCCAATCGGGCATGGGCTTTTCGAGGAACGCCTTGAATCCACGCAGACGCATGTCGAGCATCCACTGCGGCTCGCCTTTGTCGGCGCTGATCGCGCGTACGACGTTCTCATCAATGCCTCGTTTTGCGGCTTCGCCGGCGGCATCAGAATCATGCCAACCATAGTTGTAGTCGCCGAACTGGCTGATGATCTCGTCATCCTTCTTGATCTTGTCCTCGTTGACGCGGGTGCGATCAGCCACATACTGGCTCATCTCCACGTCAGCGGCGGCGTTTGGTGCTGTGTTTTCGGTCACCATCCTGCCTTCCTTGTATCACACTTAATCCTATGAAAACCTAGCAGAACCCAAGTGCAAACACTAGCCGCCCTGACGCATATTGGCTGTGGGCTTGATTACACGAATGCGATACAGCGATATTGGAGCCGGGCAAGCTTGTCCCATGCACACCGAACATCGCGTATGCGGCATTATGTGTCGCACCACTGCATGCCGTATTTGTTACATATCACACTGTTGCATATCACACTTGGATATGCACGCTCGTGCCCATATTGCACCAGTTGTAGAACCATTCGGCCACATCCCATCCGATACCCACGCAACCATGAGATCCGTTGGCAATGGAGGGCATTACGGCATCCGCTACATATCCGCCGGCAATACGGTGGATTGCGCAACCGGAGGAGAAGTAATTGACGAAGCCCACGTCTTTGACATCCCATGTTTCCACCGTGCCATCGGCAAGATTCAGCGTGCCGCTCATATCTTGACTGGGCAACTTTTGCCATACGTTGAAGTCACCTGTCGGCGTACACATCATGCCAACGCATTCGCCGGTGACGTTGTCGTTGCCCTCCGCGACCACGACATTCAATGTCTTGACCACCGTGTCATTCTCATAGGCATAGAGCTTACGGTCGGACAGGTCAATCGCCACGCGATGAGTGACCTTGACTTCCTGTTTGGGATCTACCTTGCCGTCCACATTCACTGAGCCAGTTCCCGTGGCCAGCACCTGAGCCAAGCGAGCACCAACCTCCGTATCCGCGCCATCGGCAATCACAATGCCATCATGGCCTTCTGTTTCAGTGCTCAGCACCTCGCCAGCATTATTGACGACGACCTTCTTGTCTTCACGTTCCAATTTGAGATTCGGCTTGATTTGCTCGTCATAGTATTGCTGCAGCTTATCGGCATCAAAGACCACGTAGCCATTACGTACTTCATTGTCTTTCAGCTTTGACTGCTGGTTGGCGTCGATGCGCATGGCCGAACCCAGCATGGACGCATTCACGGTGGCGATGTCTTTATCCGCCACCTTGATGGCCACGGCATTGTTCACTAGGGTTTCCAGCGTGGTTTTCGCCTCATCGGCAATTGCATTGGTAATCGTCGGTTCGGTTACGTCGAGTTCCACCCGAACGGTCTGTGGCTGGACACTGCCCAATGACTCCACTGTGGAAATGGCTTGCTTCGCAATGCTGGTGGCGTTGGCTCCCTGGCCATTTTCTCCCGCAATAACGTTGAAGCCACTGTTGTTATCGTTCAATGCGACTTGCGCGTCAACAGGTTCTTGTGCATCAATGTTCAGCGCCTTATCTACCACACTGCCATCAGCGAGCTCGGGATTGATTTGCGGGGCCACATCATGCGTAATCCAGAACGCATACTGTTGCCACCATGCGTCACCGCGTTGGGCATTGATGACATCGGATGCGATTGCTTCACCATCAACTTCGATGCCGAGATCTTTCAGCGTGAACGTCGCCGACTGCCCCTGGTATTTCGCTCGTACCGCGGTGTTGTCGACCTGGTCGTTGATTAGGTCGACAATCTCCTGCTCGGTTTTGCCGGTAACTGAATTTCCCCATAGCGTTGTGCCAGGCAGCACGTGATCTTGGAAGAACCAAACACCGCCGCCACAGGCAGCCCCCAAGGCAACCAGCAGACAAGCAATCACCACCCACGGCCAGATGCGGCGCCTCCTCATCTCATCGCCCTGAATGGAATCTGATGCAGCAGCATCCACACTGTCTGCCACAGTGCCGCTGACGGCATTATTCGCACCAAACAGAGGCGCAAACTGCTGGGTCGAGTCATCAAGGTGTTCGGTCATGGTCGGTCTTTCTGCGATGGCCTACTAAGCGTTATCTGCATACTACCAACACACCATAGAAACGGTAATTTTTTACCGTCGCCTTCCAATACATCATGCTGCATGCTGCTCATACAACAAAAAAGACGTGGTGGCGAAACATCATTAGATATTTCGCCACCACGTCTTTACCGTATGTCTTGCACTACGCCGATGACGGCAGCCAGCACATCATGCCACGATATTATGCACGGCACGAAAGTGCGTCAGCGCGCCGCCTGATGGTCGAGCGCGGCCTTGACCAGGCCGGCGAACAGCGGGTGCGGCTTGGTCGGGCGAGACTTGAACTCCGGGTGAGCCTGGGTGGCCACATAGAACGGGTGCACGTCCTGCGGCAGTTCCACGAACTCGGTGAGCTCGCCGTCCGGGCTCTGGCCGGAGATGCGCAGGCCGCCTTCGCGCAGACGATCCTTGTAGGCCACGTTGACTTCGTAACGGTGGCGGTGACGCTCGGTGACATGCGTGGTGCCGTACAGTTCGGCGACCAGCGAGCCTTCCTCCAGCTCAGCCGGGTAGGAGCCAAGACGCATGGTGTGGCCCATGTCGCCCTTGCCGGCCACGATGTCCTTCTGCTCTTCCATGGTGGCGATCACCGGGTTGGCGCAATCGGGCTCGAACTCGGAAGAGTTCGCGTCTTCAATGCCCAGCACGTGGCGGGAGTATTCGATGACCATGGACTGCAGGCCCAGGCACAGGCCGAGGGCAGGCAGCTTGGTTTCACGGGCGAACTTCAGAGCGCCGATCTTGCCGTCGATGCCGCGGATGCCGAAGCCGCCGGGGATCACGATGCCGTCGACGTTGTCGAGAGCGGCGGCCGCACCTTCGGTGGTTTCGCAACGATCGGCCGCAACCCACTTGACGTTGACCTTGGCCCAGTTGGCAAAGCCGCCGGCCTTGATGGCCTCGGTGACAGACAGGTAGGCGTCCGGCAGATCGATGTACTTGCCGACGATGGCGATGTTGACCTCGTGCTTGGGGTGGTGCACACGCTCCAGCAGGTCGGCCCATTCGTCCCAATCGACGTCATGGAACGGCAGGCCGAGCTCACGCACCACATAGGCGTCGAGGCCCTCCTCGAACAGGATCTTCGGCACATCGTAGATGCTCGGCGCATCCACGCAGTTGACCACGCCTTCGGCATCGACATCGCACATCAGGGAGATCTTGTCCTTGATGGACTGATTGAGCGGGCGGTCGGAGCGCAGCACAAGGGCGTCCGGGGAAATGCCGAGCTGGCGCAGCATCATCACGGAGTGCTGGGTGGGCTTGGTCTTGAGCTCGTGGGCGGCGGAAATGTACGGCACCAGGGAAACGTGCACGAACATGCAGTTGTCCGGGCCGAGATCGCGGCGCACTTCGCGGGCGGCCTCAAGGAAGGGCTGGGACTCGATGTCGCCGACGGTACCACCGATTTCGGTGATGATCACGTCCACGTCATCGGAAGCCTGGGCGCGCATACGAGACTTGATTTCGTTGGTGATGTGCGGGATGACCTGCACGCACTGGCCGAGGTATTCGCCGGCGCGCTCCTTGCGCAGCACTTCCTGATAGATCTGACCGGTGGTGACGTTGGCCTTCTGGCTCAGGAAGACGTCGAGGAAACGCTCGTAGTGGCCGATGTCGAGATCGGTTTCGGCACCGTCTTCGGTCACGTAGACCTCACCATGCTGGAACGGGTTCATGGTGCCCGGGTCGACGTTGATGTACGGATCGAGCTTTTGCTGCAGAACATGGATACCGCGGCTGCGCAGCAAACGACCGAGCGAAGATGCGGTCAGGCCCTTGCCGAGAGAGGAGACAACGCCGCCAGTGACGAAAATATGCTTGGTGACGTGTTCTTGAGAATTACCATGTGTTCTTCTAACCATGGAATTTCACTCTATCATCCGTGTATGACCCGGCGTGTTCACCAGACGCGTCGGCCCCGACATGGCGTACTTGAACAATACGAATAGTAGGCTCGTCAAAAAGCATGCGCAAGGTCATAATCACGTCAAACGTCTTATCCGCCAGCTATTGCAGGTATTGGTCGAGACGCACTAGGCCTAACGCATATAGGACAAACGCTGTTTTCAGGTTTTTCAGCGAGGCCCATTCATCGGCGCCGTGCGCGTTGCCGGCACCTGGTGCGATGAATGGCGGGGTCTCCAGGTCGATGCCGTCGACCGCCGGCACATGGTCGGCATGGAATTCGGGACCGAAGTTGAGTGCGCGCGGGATAAAGCGGGCGTGGGTGCCGTCGCCGACAGCCACGGGTCGAGCCTCGCAACCGAGCACGTCGTTGTAGGTTGCGGTGAGCAACTGGACACGCGGGTCGTCAGCCTGCACGTAGTATGGGTCATCGTTAAGGATGTCGACAATGCGGCCGCCCGCCGCTTCGGCTTGTGCTTGAATACGCTCGATGATTTGTTCGTGTGCCTGGCCTACCGCATAACGGATGTCGAAGTGCAATACGATGGCATCTTCAGAAGTCTCACCTGATACCGCGCCTAATACCTTGTCTGCTTCAGCGAACTCATTCGCCGGTATAATCAGACCACCATTGGCGGTAGTCGGTCCGCTTTCCGCATTCTCGCAATCGATACCCAAGCCGGTGCCATATGAGTCTTTTGTCCATTGGGCAATTGCGGCCCGACCGGCAGTTCGACATCCACATCGAGCAGTCCTTTTTGGATATTGTTCACCGGGAAGGGACCATCGGTGACGATGGCCTGGTACGGCGCGCCGATGTTGGCGACGAACCATTTGATGTCGTTGAGCGCGATCTCTTCGGAGCCGCCGAACAGTATACGTACGCGGTGGCGGAAACGGTGGTCGTGTTCCTTGAAGAAACGGAGTAGGAAATAGTTGGTCAGCGCAACGTCGGCTGCTACCCGGGATTGGCTGGAGGGCTTGGTTCTACTCGCTCAGCAAGTGCGCCACAGCATCGAGCGCGAGCTTGTAGCCGTAGAAACCCATGCCGGTGATGGTGCCGGTGGCCACAGGGCTGATTACGGAACGCTTGCGGAACTCGTCGCGGGCGGACGGGTTGGAAATATGGACTTCCATAAGCGGCAGGTTCTCGTCAATGACCATGTGCGCGGCGTCGGCGAGAGCATACGAATAGTGCGTGAAGGCGGCGGGGTTCATGACCACCGGGGTTTTCTCGTCGGCGGCTTGGTGCATCCAGTGCACCATTTCGGCTTCGTCGTCGGTCTGGCGCACCTCGACTTCGAGGCCGAGGTCCTTGCCCCATTCGGTGCAGAGCTTGCGCAGGGTGTCGAGGTCTTGACGACCGTAGACGTCGGGCTGGCGGACGCCGAGACGTCCGAGGTTAGGGCCATTGACAACGATGACTTTGGTCATTGGGACTCCTTTTGTTTGTGCTTCTCTCCCTCCGCCCCTTCGGGGCACCTCCCTCATCAGAGGGAGGTAGAAGGTAAATCCGACTCCGGGGTACCTCCGTTAGAGGGGAGCCAAGTACTTTTTTCTGAGGGGATGGCGAACGGCACGGCCTACGGCCGTTCAATTACTGCTGGATACGACGGAATGCTTCTTCCACGGCTTCGGCGGGCGGGTTGTCGAGGTGTACGACGTGACCAATCTCGTCGAGGACCACGAAGCGCAGCTCATTGCCGCGGGCCTTCTTGTCGCGATGCATCAATGCGAGCACGTCGTCGAACGAGCCGCCATTCCACGACGTCGGCAGACCCATCGAAGCAAGCAACGAGCGGTGATAGTCAACCAGATCCTGATCGATGTAACCGATCAGATGGGCCAGCTCGGCGGCATACACCATACCGACGGCCACCGCATTGCCATGCCTCCAGCGGAAATGCTCGAGCTTTTCGATGGCATGGCCCATCGTGTGCCCGTAGTTGAGGAATTCACGCAGACCCTTCTCCTTCAAATCGGAGGAGACGTGGTAGGCCTTGACCTTTACCGTGCGCTCAATGAGCTCGGCAACCACGTCTTCGAGCGGCGAGCCGAGGAATGTAGAGCCGTCGAAAGCGCGCAGTTCAGCTGCGTGGTCTTCGAGGATATGCAGGATTTCGGGGTCGCGGATGAAACCGGATTTGGCGACTTCGCCGAGACCCTCGATGAAGATGTCATTGGGCAGCGTAGCCAGCGTCTTGGTGTCGGCCAGCACACCGGCAGGCGTGTAGAACGAGCCGACGAGGTTCTTGCCCTGCGGGGTGTTGATGCCGGTTTTGCCACCGGTGGAGGCATCGACCATGGCCAGCAGCGAGGTCGGGCAGTTTACATAGCGCACGCCGCGCATCCACGTGGCAGCCACGAAACCGGCCAAATCGGTTGCGGCACCGCCGCCAAGCCCCACCACGGCATCGGATCGGGTGAAACCTTCGTTGCCAAGGCGTTCCCAAATGCCGTTGGCCACGGTAATGGTCTTGCCGGGTTCGGCATCCGGAATCACGATGTCGGAAACCTCATAGCCGCCCTGACGCAACAGGGCGCGGGCACGATCGGAGTGTCGCTGCACCGGCTGAGTGTGGATAAGCGCGATTTTGGCGGGTTTGGGTCCCAGCACGTCGACCAGATGGTTCATGGCACCTTCGCCAATGACCACATCATACGGCTCAATTGCCGCTCCGGTAACATGCACTGCTCGCTCAGATACCATATCAATCACTTTCTTCGCTGCGCCCTGAGGCGTAAGCCCCCGGGTATGGACATGAACGTTGGCGACCTCGCGGAATACTGGGTCACGCTGCTTGAACAGTTTTTTCCAACGGGAGTTGGCGTTGCCATTGAGCATGGGCCGGCCTCCCCCACGGTTCGCGCGTTCCATGGCTTCCGCCGGATCGGCATCAAGGTAGACCACACGACCGCCATGGTCGATGTAGGAGGCGAGGGCATGCTGGGTGGATGGCGTCATGGGAGCGCCACCGCCCAGCGAAAAGATACCGTCGAAATCCTCAAGCATATCGGCGATGAGATCGGCCTCGACCTCGCGGAATGCCGGCTCACCGTATTCCTCGAAGTAGGAGGGAATCTTCATGCCCACTTCACGTTCGATCTCCACATCGGCATCGGCGAACGGCAGACGCAACATATGTGCCACTTCCTTACCGACACGTGTTTTGCCGGCTCCCATCATGCCGATGATGACGGCGCGGGGGCGTGCGGTCATAATCTACGAATCCTCTCGACGATTGGTGAGTACAGTTGCTGATGGTTCCGCAGCAGTCGTCACGAAACCATACGCCCTTCGTTCAGCGCATGTGCTCCGGCCACGAGGCAAGATACGACTCAAGGTTGCGCCGTGTTTCGGCAACACTGTCTCCACCGAACTTATCCAGCGCGTACTTCGCCAAAGTCAGACGCACCATGGCCTCGGCCACCACGGATGCCGCAGGCACGGCGGTGCTGTCGGAACGCTGGTTGATGGCTTGTGCGGATTCGCCGGTCAGCACGTCGACCGTACGCAGGGCCTTGGGGATGGACGGAATCGGCTTCATGGCACCGCGTACGCGAATCACCTGGCCATTGGACATACCGCCTTCAATGCCGCCTGCGCGGTTGGACAGACGGTCGATGCGGCCGTCGGCGTTGACCACGATCTCATCGTGCGCCTGCGAACCGGGGCGGGAGGCTTCCAGGAAGCCGTCGCCGATCTCCACACCCTTGAACGCCTGAATGCCCATGATCGCGGAGGCCAGAGCCGCGTCCAGTCGGCGGTCGGACTCCACATACGTGCCGATGCCGGCAGGCACACCGTAAGCCAGCACTTCAATCACGCCGCCCAACGTATCGGAGGCCTTCTTGGCCTCGTTGATGCGTTCGATGATGCGGGCTTCGGCCTCTTTGTCCAGCGTACGGACAGGCGAGGCGTCAAGCGCTTCCAGATCGTCGGGGGTGGGCAGGGGCAGGTCGGGGTTGGTCTGCACGCCACCGAGCGCCACCACGTGGGCTACGGTGCGGATGCCGAACGCCTGATCCAGGAACTGCTTGGCCACCTCGCCCAAGGCCACACGGGAGGCGGTCTCACGGGCGCTGGAGCGCTCCAGTACCGGGCGGGCGTCGTCAAAACCATACTTGCGCATGCCGGTCAGATCGGCGTGGCCCGGGCGCGGGCGGCTCAGCGGCGCATTGCGGCCTTCGCGCGGCAGGTCATGGTCGAGTGCATCGGCGCTCATGACCTCGGTCCACTTCGGCCATTCGGTGTTGGCGATTTCGATGGCCACCGGCGAGCCGAGGGTCAGGCCGTGGCGTACACCGGTCAGCAGACGGACCTTGTCTTGCTCGAACTTCATGCGGGCACCGCGACCATATCCAAGTCGACGGCGTGCCAGTGCGGAAACGATATCGTCCGTGCTAATACGCACGCCGGCCGGCAACCCTTCAATCATGGCCACCAATGCTTCTCCGTGAGACTCCCCTGCCGTCTGCCAACGCAGCATAACTTCCCTCGTTTCATGTGTGTACGTCTATGTGTACGTCTAGCTAGGGGTTAATGTTAAGCCATGCCATACCTGTTCACGCTACCCGGTCTGCTATGTGGGCTTGCACTGTCCATTGAGGATGTTCGTCATCGGCGGGTGCCGATCGCGTGGGTGGCTGCGGGCGCGTTGCTTCAGCTGGCCGCCGATTTCGCGTATGGAGTGGTGGTGAACGACCTGTTCGTGCTGTTGCAGGCGCTGTTGTTCACCGTGCTATGTTGCCTGATCCAGTTCGCGTTGGCGTTGCTGGTGCCTCGGTCATTGGGATTCGGCGATGTGACCGCCTTGATACCTATGGGATTGTCTGTCGGACTGTTTGGCCTGTTGCCTGTGGTGGTCTGGTGGCTGGCGATGGGCGTTGCCGGCATCACATGGATTGCCTTGTGGACGCGATTCGACCCACAACGCACATCACCGGCACATGCGGGCAAGGTGCCGTATGTGCCGGTGATATTGGCGGGCGCGATTGTGGCGGTGGCTGTTGGGGTGTTGTCCTAGATTTCTTCCATCCGCTTCGCGGGAGCCCCGGGCTTAAGTTGAGCGTTACATTCCCTGCAGTGCTCCCCTCAGTCCGCTTTTTTGCGGACAGCTCCCCTCGGCGAGGGAGCCAATGAAGAGACCAACGTCCGATCAGCTTCCCCAAGCGAAGGAAGCTAACGGGATGACTACTGGTTTTCGGCTTGCCACTTGCGTAGTTCGGCCACGTTCTGGTCATGTTCATCGGCGGTTGCGGCGAACTTGGTTTCGCCGGTGTCCAGATTGACCGTGCAGAAGTACAGCCAATTGCCGCCTTCGGGGTGCAGTGCCGCTTGAATGGCGTTATCGCCGGGATTGCTGATCGGCGTAGGCGGCAGGCCGGAGATCTTGTACGTGTTGTACGGGTTGGACTCGTCTTGGGTCATCTCGGTGGTCACCTGCGCGGGCTTGACGTTATTGCCATAGGCCACGGTGGAATCCATGCCCAACGACATGCCCTGCTCCAAACGGTTCTCGATGACTCGCGTCACTTTGCCGTAGTAATCGGCTTTGTTGACCTCGGCCTCGGCGATAGAGGCGATGATCATCACCCGTTCGCGGTCACTGCCGGCCGGCACGCCCAATTCATCCAACTTGGCGATACGCTTATCGACCATGGCCTTGAGGATTTCCGAAGCGCTCTTCATGCTCTTGACGTTGTAGGTTCCCGGCTCCAGCCATCCCTCAAAGCTACCGCCCGCTTCATTGGGCAGAATATCCTTACCCTTGTTCTTGATAATCGTGTCGAATTCGCTTTGGGCAATGCCGGAAAGCTTCGCGGCGTTGGCGAACACATCGGTGGCACGTTCACCGGGACGAACCTCGAGGAAGCCCGCCGCCTGGTTGGTGTCGGAGAGAACGTCGATCACTTTGGATGCGGCCATATGCTTCTTCAATGTGAACGTTCCCGGATAGAGTGTCGTGCTATTGGCGTTGACCACGCTGGTGAACGCGGCAGTAGACTTGATGACTTCGGCCTTGAGCAGATTATCGGCGATCTCCGCCGCGCCTTGGCCCTCGCTCACGGTGAATTCGACCTCGCCATAGCCCGGTCCCGGATAGTCCGCGATGGCCGTCGACTGGTTGCTCCGGCTGTCGCGCCATGCGATGAGCTTGGTTACGCCGAAATAGCCGCCGCCGATAAGCAGGGCGACGATGGCGATAGCGATGATAATGCCACTGATACGCTTGCGCCTGCGCTGTGCACGTCGCTTGCGCATCTCCCTGCGGGATTTCGGCGGTTCTGGCGGCTCGGCCCCGCGCATTGGTTCTGACCCCTGTTCGACCCAATGCGTGTTGTCATCAAAGAACTCGTTAAAATCATCGGTCATAACCGATACCTCACTGCTCCCGGGTACGGTCGAGTGCCGTCTGCAAAATCACCACTGCCGACTGCTGGTCAACCACCGGCCTGTGCTTGTTCGAAGCTTTATGGGCCTCGAACAGCTGACGATGCGCACTGACTGTTGTCAATCTCTCATCTATCAATGATACCTGCGGAATCTGATACTCCGTAGAATCACTGTCTTCACTCTCTGCTTGCAGCCTCTTCTCCAGATTGGCCGCCCACCTGCGCGCTTTTTTGGCGCTTTTGCCTTCTGTACCGTCCATCTGCAGGGGCAGTCCGACGATTACATGGTCCACATGTTCGTCTTCGATGACGTTCAGGACCTCGTCAATAGCAAAGAAATAGTCGCCGGCAACATGAATGTTGCCAGCAGGATGTGCAAAGGTAAGCTCCGGGTCGGACAGTGCCAGTCCGACCCGGGCATTACCCAAATCAACGCCTAACCACACCACTGGCGGAATCAGGCTTTCTGCGCCTCGTGCTTGAGCGCTTCGAGGGCCTCGTCGATCTTGGAGGCATCGACACCGCCACCCTGGGCGAAGTCCGGCTTGCCGCCGCCACCGCCGCCGAGGACCTTGGCTGCGCCACGCACCAGATCACCGGCCTTGATGCCGGCCTTGCGGGCGGCCTCGTTGGTGGCCACGGCGACCATCGGCTTGTCATCCTCGTTCACGCCGGCAAGGGCCACCACCACGGGGGCGTCTTCACCGAGCTGGGCGCGCACGTCGAGTACGGTCTTGCGCAGGGCATCGACCGCGCCAAAGTGGCCCACGTTCTTGACGGCCACCTTGACCGGGGCCGCGGAGTTCTTGGTGTCAGCAACCAGAGCCGGAACCGAGGCGGCCAGCTGGGACTCGTACATGGAGGCCAAGCGACGATCGGATTCCTTGAGCTTGGCGAGCAGGGCGTTCACACGCTCGGCGAGCTCGTCCGGACGAGCGTTGAGCTTGTCGGACAGCTGGGAGACCAGCGCGTGCTCACGAGCGTTGAAGTCATAGGCACCCTGGCCCACGACGGCGTCGACACGACGCACGCCGGAGCCGATGGAGGCTTCGGACAGGATGTTGACCATGCCGATCTTGCCAACGTGGTCCACGTGGGTACCACCACACAGCTCGCGGCTCCAGCCGTCTTCGCCGATGGAGACCACGCGTACGATGTCGCCGTACTTCTCGCCGAACAGGTGCATGGCACCGAGGGCGATGGCGTCGTCGAACTTCATTTCCTTGGTGGTCACGGCGAGGTTGTCGCGCAGCTTGTCGTTGACGCGCTCCTCGACTGCGGAGATCACGGACTTGGCCGGGGCCTTGGACCACTGGAAGTCGAAGCGCAGACGGTTCGGGGCGTCTTCGGAGCCGCGCTGGGTGGCCTGCGGGCCCAGCTCCTCACGCAGCGCCTTGTGCACCATGTGCGTGGCGGTGTGCGAGCGGGCGATGGCGCCACGGCGGGCCAGGTCGATGTTGGCGTTGACTTCGGCGCCGACGACCAGCGTGCCTTCGGTCAGACGGCACTGGTGGACGATGAGGTCCTTGATGGGCTTCTGCACATCGTCGACTTCGAGCACGGCGCCGTCGTCGGACAGGATCTCGCCCTGGTCGGCGAGCTGGCCGCCGGCCTCCGCGTAGAACGGGGTGCGGTCGAGGATGACCTCGACGTTGGCCGGGCCGGTCACGGCGGGCACGGAACCCTTGCCTTCCTGCATGATGCCGATCACCTTGGCGCGGGCGGACATGTCGGTGTAGCCGAGGAAGTCGATCGGGCTGACGAGCGTCTTCTTGAAGTCGTCGTAAACGGAAAGATCCACGTTGTGACGCTTCTTGAGGGCGTCGGCGCGGGCGCGGGACTTCTGCTCGGCCATGAGTTCGCGGAACTTGGCCTCGTCCACCTTCACGCCCTGTTCGGCGGCCATCTCGAGGGTCAGCTCAATCGGGAAGCCGTAGGTGTCGTGCAGCTTGAAGGCGTCCTCGCCGGCCACGACGGGCTCGGCGGAATCGCTCTTGGCCTTGTTGACGGCCACGTCGAGAATCGTGGTGCCGGTCTCAAGGGTGCGGCGGAAGGCGTCTTCCTCGCCATACGCGGATTCGGACACCTCATGGAAGGTGTCGTTGAGCTCCGGGTAGCTGGCCTCCATGGCGGCCTTGGAGGTCGGGAAGAGGGTGGGCAGCACCGGATCGGTCACGCCGAGCATGCGCATGGAGCGCACGGTGCGGCGCAGCAGGCGGCGCAGCACGTAGCCACGGCCCACGTTGGACGGGCGCACGCCGTCGGACATGATCATCAGGGCGGAGCGCACGTGGTCAGCGACCACGCGGAAGCGCACGTCGGCGTCCTCGTTCTCGCCGTACTTCAGGCCGGAGAGCTGCTCGGCGGCCTCGATGACCGGGAAGACCTCATCGGTCTCGTAGATGTTGTTCTTGCCCTGCAGCAGGTAGGCCAGACGTTCCAAGCCGGCACCGGTATCGATGTTCTTGTTCTCAAGCTCGCCCACGATGTGCAGGTCGGTCTTGGACTTGACGTTGTCGACCTCGTAGTTCTCGAACACGAGGTCCCAGATCTCGATGTAGCGGTTCTCGTCGGCAATCGGGCCGCCTTCCTTGCCGAAGGCGGGGCCGCGGTCCACGTAGATTTCGGAGCAGGGGCCGCCGGGTCCGGGGCCACCGGTGGTCCAAAAGTTGTCTTCCATGCCCATCTTCTGGATGTGCTCGGGGTCCACGCCCTCGTTGATCCACATGGAACGGGCTTCGTCATCGTCGGTGAACGTGGTCATCCACAGCTTCTCGGGGTCGAAGCCGTAGCCGCCCTCATCCTGCGAGGTGGTGAGCAGCTCCCAGGCGTAGTGGATGGCCTCTTCCTTGAAGTAGTCGCCGAAGGAGAAGTTGCCGAGCATCTGGAAGAAGGTGCCGTGGCGGGTGGTCTTGCCGACCTCGTCGATGTCGAGCGTACGCACGCACTTCTGGTTGGAGGCCATGCGGCGCTTCGGCGGGGTCTGCTCACCCATCAGGTACGGGATGAACGGCACCATGCCGGCGATGGTGAAAAGCGTGGTGGGGTTCGGGGAAATCAGGGATGCCGAGGGCACGATGAGATGGTCGTGCTTGGCAAAATAATCGAGGTATCGCTTTGCGATGTCCGCAGTGCGCATGAGCGGATGAACTCCTTGTTTGGGTAATGGGCGCAGTTGCGCCTGGTATTGGTGGAAAAGACTGGATTATGAGGATTAGTTTGTTCTAGCTGATTCAGTGACTAGATGGCAAGGCGGCATGCGCGTGTCAGTTGGCGCGCTCGATGTACTGACGGTTGAGCTCAGCCTCGCGGGCTCGACGGGTGGCATTGAACTCGTTGACCAACCCTTCGAGTGTTTTCATCGGCACATTGTCCTGATCGGGGCCAAGCAGGAACTGGCGTGCCGCATCAGGCGTATTGGCCTTGACATAGGCCTGTGCCTTGGTGACGGCAACGATTCCGATGGCCACGCCGACGCCGACCCAGAAGATGCGTTTGAACATCACTCCCCCTTCTCGGCGGTGTCGTTGACGGTGGTTTTCGCGGCGTTCTTCGCAAGGAAGGACTGACCCGTGGTTTTCAGCGCGTAGAAGGTGGAAGCGATCTTGATGATGGGCTTACCGAGGAAGGAGCCATACAGATCGGTCAACGCACCAACGTTGTTGGCGGTGGTGGAAGCCGCGGCGGAAATCTTGTTCACGTCTTCGAGCGACTTGTTGACCTGCTTGACGGTGGTCACGCCTTCGTCCAGCGCGGGGATGGCGTGTTCACCGGACTCCCGGACCGTCTGCGATATCTGATCAAACATCTTGCCCAGCCTGATCAGCGGATAGATCATGAAACCGGCCAATACTGCGAACGCGATGGCCGCGATCAGGCCAGCGATCTCTCCGACTCCCATTGTTTCCTCCTTGCGGTCACACTTACTCGCCTAAGGGTAGCACTCCTTCCCTATTTCTTGGCATACCATTGCATGCGCAGGGCGAAAACCGTGCGCGTGGGCGTATGCGGCTATAGGCGAAAGGCTGTCCTGCTGACGCTTTCGTTTGCGGCGTGCCGCCGTGGACCGTACGTGCTATTCGATATGTATTGCTTGCTATTTGCTACTTGCCGTACGAAACGATGGTCACGGCTTCGCCGAACGGCTTGTCGGTGTCGAAGTCGATCACGGTTACCGAACCATTGGCCGGGCGTTCGTTCAGATCGAGGTCAGGGCCGCCGAACCGGTGACCGAGGCTAAGCAGTGTGTTGCCATGCGAAATCTGCAGCACATCGTCGCCGTCCTTGAGATTCGGGTTGTCGGCGATAAGACGGAACGCACCTTCGACGCGCGTCCAATATTCCTCATCGGATTCCGCGTCGTGGAAGGGATCGGCTTCCTTGAGAAAATCACGCGAGGCCCCCAACCCGAACTTCTCGACGATTTGGTTGTAGGTTTTGACGCCGTGGGGCGCTCCCGCGGCGTACCAGGCCATGGCCATGTCAAGTCCCTCGTAGTAGCCGTAGAACTGCTCGCGGAAGTGCATGTCCGTCACGAGTGCGGGGCGCGGGTTACCCGCGGCTTCGTTGATGTCGAGAATTTTCTCGGCCGTCTGCTGGGCACGCGTGGTGTCCGAACAGTAGGCGGCGGCGAACGTCAATCCTTTCAGTCGCTCACCGGCCTTGACGGCATCGGCGACGCCCGACTCGGTCAGCGGCGAATTCGACCATCCCTGCAGACGGTTGTATCGGTTGAAATAGGTCTGTCCGTGACGGACCAGATGCAGATGAAGAATCATGGTTCTGATTATGTCACCATTCCGGCGGTTTCGGTGCGGGTTGCCGGAAGTCATAAGTCATAACGGCATAGGTCACTACCTGAGATATGCGTAATCCGGGCAGTATACCTAACGATTCCTGAGAGTACACTTAGAATACTGTGAGCATAACCTTGAAACCTGCACCATCTCGATCGTCTGTGCCTGCCCATTTCAGGGGTATCGATGGACTGCGCGCTCTGGCGATTCTTGGAGTCATAGCATTCCACACCCGCCCGTCGCTATTGCAGGGCGGATTCATTGGCGTGACGATGTTTTTCGTTATCACCGGTTTTCTTGCCACACGTTCGGTACTGAACATGGTGGACCGCACCGGGTCCTTTGGATATGGCCGATATCTGATCCGCCGCATTACTCGTTTATGGCCGGTGATGCTGGCGACCATTGCCGTGGTGCCTTGGCTCACTTGGATGTTCGCTCCCAGCCTGTTGCAGAAAGTGGTTTCCGATTCGCTGCCGGACGCCTTGTTCGCCAGCAATTGGGTGTACATCTTCCGCAAGGTGCCGTATTTCGAGGCGGCCGGATTGCCTTCTCCTCTGACCCATCTGTGGTTCTTGGGCGTGACGATGCAGTTCTATCTGGTTTGGCCGTTGCTGATGGTGGTGCTCGGCAAAATCACCAAGTCCAAATGGGTGCGCTCCATGGCGATTCTTGTCATCATGGCTGCTTCCACCGCCGACATGGTGCTGCTGTTTGACCCGGCCAATACCTCCCGCGTGTATTACGGTACCGATACTCGCCTCGCCGAGCTGGCCGCCGGCGCGCTGTTGGCTATCTGGATTGCGCCTTCCTCGCGAGGTACGGAAGCTGCGGAAGCTGGAGCGGCTTCGCAAACAGTGCAGATCGAACGTCAGGCCGGCGACAAGACGGGCGCCCGTCTCACTATCGTCTGCAATGTTCTTGGCACCGCGGCTTTGGCGGCACTGCTGACCGGATTCTGGTTCGCCAACGGGTATCTGTCGTACATGTACCAAGGCGGGTACCTGATTACCGCGTTCATATCGTTGTGCGCCTTGGCCTGTGCCGTGAACAATGACTCAATCTGATCGCACGTGCTGGGTTGTGCTCCCCTACGCTATATCGGGTCGCGATCGTTCTCGCTGTACGTCATGCATTATCCGCTGCTGCAGTTCATGAACCCGGCGACACGAACGCAGGCGTTGCCGTGGTGGGGTTGGGTTCTTGAGGCCGTCGTGGTGTTGGCGGCGTCGGAAGCCTTCTACCAGCTGGTCGAGGCGGCCCGTAAATCGGTGCAGATGCCTCGTAGCCAACACGCCAAGCCGCTGCCGAAAGCCGGCTACCGGCTGCGCCCGGGCGCGTGGGTCATGTCGGTTATCGGATTGGTGACCGTTGTGGCGCTGACGTGGGCACCGGTGGACTGGAATGGCATCGCTCAAGCGCGAGCCATTCAGCTGCGCCCCGAACTCGCGGCACCCGCCAAGCCGGTCAAGAAACCGGCGAAGCCCGAGCCCGAGTCTTCTGCCATAAATGCCGCGAACGGCGAAACCAATACCGCTGACGCGAATAAGAACGGTTCGGATTCTCAGCCGCCCATCATCAAACCGATTGCGGAAAAGGTGCCAAACAATCTTGACATTTCGAAGTACGCCTATGATCCGGCAACGGAAAGCTGCAACGCGGATATGATGATGGTCGGCGATTCAGTGACGTCGGGTACTTCGGACGCCATCCAGGCCGCATTCCCGAACGCTTTTATCGATGGCCTGCCGAACCGTCAGCTGCCGCAGGCGGTGGATGTGTATCAGCAGGACACCGCTGCCGGCCACAGTGGCAGTGTGGTGGTGTTTGGCCTCGGCACGAACGGCGTGATTTCGAATGAGCAGGAAGTGCAACAGCTCATTGACCTGACCGGCGGCAAGCCGACATACTTCATCACCATCCGTATGCCATACCCGTGGCAGGAGAACAACAACAATACGATGCTGCGTGAGGCCGCCAAGAAGAACAAGAACGTGGGCATCATCGATTGGCATAGGTATAGCGAAGGTCATAGCGAATACCTCAACGATGACGGCATTCATCCGAATATGACCGGTGCCTATGCGTACGCGACGATGATTCGCCAGGCGGTGTGCGGCCAGTAATCGCCCTACAACGCAGGAACCCCGCGGCTTCTCGAAAGAAGCGCGGGGTTCGAGCGGTATGTCCTGGATTTGTTGACCAGAGGGCCCGGATCAGCGGGCGTAGAATTCGACCACGTACTGGATGTTGACCTGCACCGGGATCTCTTCGACCTCCGGCTTACGGGTCACAGTGGCCTTCAGGGACGGCAGGTTCACGTCGAGGTAGCCGGGGACCGCAGGCAGCACGTCACGGTGCACGCCTTCGGCGGCGATCTGGAACGGAACCATGGTCTGGCTCTTGGCCTTCACCTGAATGGTCTGGCCGGGCTTGACGCGGTAGGACGGGCGGTCCACGATGTTGCCGTCAACGAGGATGTGACGGTGCACCACGAACTGACGGGCCTGGGCGGTGGTGCGGGCGAAGCCGGCACGCAGCACCAGATTGTCGAGACGGGTCTCGAGGTCGGTCAGCATGGCGTTACCGGTCTGGCCGGCAGTACGGGTGGCCTTCTCGTAAGCGGCGCGAAGCTGCTTCTCGGAGATGCCGTACTGAGCGCGCAGACGCTGCTTTTCGCGCATACGCACCGCGTAATCGGACTCGGTGCGGCGGCGGTCACGGCCGTGCTCGCCAGGAGCGTACGGACGCTTTTCGAAGATGCGCTGAGCCTTGGGGGTCAGTGCGATGCCGAGGGCGCGAGACAGACGCACCTGACGGCGAGAACGCTGAACGTTCGTCATTGGATTAATCCTTCTGTCGTTATCTGAACGGAACGCTTGCCTTGCATATGCCTAACAAGCGCTGAGTCGGGCCTCCCCAGCGCTTCGTCGTGAATAAACACGAACGGGTTGGTTTTCTTGCGATTACCTACCGCCGACCCGCTGATGGGCTATGACTCCAGACGGTATCTACCTGTTGGCAGACACCAGCGGACCATATTACACCGAGGCTATGGACAGCACTCCGGCGTCCATGCGATACACCCGATCTGCGTATTCGAGTGCATCGGGATCATGGGTGACCATGAGAATCGCCGTGCCGTTGTTGGCTTGGTCTCTGAGCAGACGCATTACGATGTCGGTGCTCTCTTGGTCGAGGTCGCCGGTCGGCTCGTCGGCGATGAGCAAGCTCGGCTGGTTCATCAGCGCGCGGGCGATGGAGACGCGCCGCATTTCACCGCCGGACAGCTCGCGCGGGTAGCTGTCTGCCAGATCGGCAACACCAAGCTGGGTGAACAGCGTGCGAGCTCGGGTGGCGAACAGGTCCGAACGGCTCGCAGCCGTGTTTGACGGCGTGTTTTCCTGGTCTGTGATTGGCGCAATGACATCCGGCATGAACGGGTCGGCGGCTGAATCGGCGGCCGCTTCATCATTGGTGGCAGCGGCTTGCGCCACGGCATCCGTTGCTTCTGCGTTTTGGGCGAACGGCAGCGGCTCCGGAAACATCGTTGCGGGCAGAATCACGTTGTCGAGCACGGTCAGGTTGCCGAGCAGGGTCTGGCTTTGAGTCACGAATCCGATGGTGCGATTCCTCAGCACGGACAGTGCTTTATCGCCCAAGTCGGCCACATTGCGTCCAGCCACGCTCACGGTTCCCGAGGTCGGGCGAATCAGCCCAGCGACCATGTTGATCAACGTACTTTTACCGTTGCCCGACCGGCCGACGATGGCGATGAATTCGCCGGCATCGACGGTGAGGTTCACGTGGCTGACGGCGTCGAACGGCGTGCCGCGGCGGACGAACTGGCGGGTCAGGTCCGTCAAGGTCAGCAGATGGTCCGGGGAGGGCGTCTCGGTTACGTGCGGCGAATCCGGCGCAGTCGGCGCGTTCGGCTGAGCTGGCGTGGTCGGCTGGAGCTTGGTCGGCTCAACCGTGGTCGGCTGAAGCGGCGTAGTTGTCTCAGTCATATCACTCCCCCTCTCGCAGGGTCAGGTAGGCTTCGGGCCGGCCGAGACGCCACATGGTGGCCAGCGAACCGATGATGCCGATGACCGTAGAGCACACAATGGTCACGGCAATGAATCCGATCACCGCAACCGGGCTGGCTTGCAGATACGGCAATTGAAGCTGTTTGCCGATCAGCGAACTGAATGGGAAAATCACCAGGCTGGCCGCGCCGACGCCGATTACGCCACCGATCAGACCGATGATGGCGGATTCCTTCAGAATGATGGCATTCAACATGCCGCGCGTGGCGCCCATGATGCGCAGGGACGCGAATTCGCGTTTGCGTTCGTTCACCGACGAGGCGAATACGGCGAGCAGCACAATCACGCCCATTACCCAGATCACCGCCACGAAAATCTTGAGGTAGGTGACAAGCGCGGTCAGCGAAGTTCTGGTGTTGGCGGTGATGCCGCCGGGGTATACGTACCCCAAATCGGCGAATCGGGAATCAAGACGCTTGATGTTCTCAGCTACGGTCTGCGCTTCGTACCCCTGCTGCGTCTTAATCATCACGGTGGAGACGGCTTTGCCGGCATATTCGGCGGACATGACCTGCTTGGAGACCTTGGCCGAGGCGGCGACCATGTCGGGCACGGTGTTTTGGTTGATGAACACCGAGTTGTCGAGGCTGGTGCCGGTGTTGGCGAGCTGGGCGACGACCGGCCATGAACGGCCGTAGAGTTCGATGGTGCCGTCGGTGGACACGTTGACGTTTGCGCCTGCAATCATCTGACCGTCTTCAAGGGGGCCTTCGAACTGGGAGGCGACCCATGGTTCGATGACGAAGTCAGTGTCCGGGTCGTAACCGATGATCTGCAGCTTTTCGGCACAGCAGGCGGCGGCCAGCGATGATATATAGGTCTGTTCGGTGGCCTGTGCGATGCCGTCGGCCTGCATGACCTCGTCGGCGATGTCTTTGGTGAAATAGAAAGTGCTGGGATTGCCGTTGGTGAGCAGCGCTTCGGCCTTCTGCACGGTGTTTTGCGGCACGACCATGAGGTCGGCGCCCAGGCGCTTTTCCATACTGGTCATGCCAGTGTTGAGGTTCATGGTCAGCATGGTGCCGCCGAAGAATGTCAGCGCGAGGATGGTGACGACGGCGAGCAGTGCGCCGGTGCGGAACGGCTTGCGTTTGAGGTTTTCAATCGGAAGGCCGCGCAATGCGATATGGGATGGCACGATGAATCCTTATGTTGCTTATAGTGCGGTTGCAATAAGCGAGGCCGGAGTCCAGCGTTCGGAATGGCTGGGCTCCGGCCGTCTGCTCGATCAGTTGCGCTTGGCGGCGCGAGAGTCGAGCCAGATGGCGATGGCCGCGAACACGATGGTGAGCACGCCGAGCACGATGAGCGTGGGCAGCATAACCATGCGACAGTGCATCATCGCGCCCTTGCAGATGCCGATCAGAAAGGTGGGTACGGCGAGTAGTAGCAGGGCGTCGGCTGCGGCGGCGATATTGAGGCCGATGCGAATCTGCGGGGCGACGAACAAAGCCACGACGCCGAACACGAGGATGACGACGCCGATGCCGGTGGCCGCCTGCTGCGAGTAGTGGCAGGCACCCGGCATGTCATGGCCGGTGCAGGCGTGCGCAAAGGTCTGGGGCGCGATGGTGATCAGCGCGCCGAACGGAATATTGGGCACGGATGCAAACAGCTTGTTCTTCATAACTACTTTTTCCTCTCCCCTGTTCCCAGGGCTCGTAGGCACAACCTCCGCATTATGCCCACACTGTGATGAAGAACACAAGTCTTGTTTTTTGCGAATTTATTTGGTATATAACTCAGCCCCTCGTCAGAGGGGCCAATTTATCTACAACTTCTCAATCGGCGCTACGCGGAGCATGAGGCGTTTGACGCCGGCGGAGCCGAAGTCCACGGTGATTACCGAATTGCGGCCCTTGTCTTGTGCGTCGGTGACCTTGCCGAGACCGTACTGGTCGTGGCTGATCATGTCGCCCACGGCGAAGTCGGCGATATTCAGGCCATTGTCCTTGGTGAGCTTCGAGCTAGGCACGGCAGAGCCGGTCGAATCGGATTTCGGTGCGGTACGGCGCGTGGTGACCTTGCCGCCACGGGTGCCACCATATGAACCGGACGAAGAACCGGGACGGGAACGGGAGCGGGAACCATAGGAGGACGAGCCGGAGCGGGAACCATACGACGATGAACGGGAACCATACGACGAAGAGCCGGAACCCGAGCCATACGACGACCCATACCGCGACCGCGACCCATAGGACGAACCCGAACCGGACGAACCACGCGAGCCGAACGTCGACGACCCGCCAAACGCGGCGCCGCCGGAATCGTCATCATCCCAGCCGCCCAAATCGTCGGCGAATCCATCGGTCTCCCAGCTGGCGCGCATACGCTCCACGCCGGCTTCACGGCGTTTCCAATCAATCAGCGAATCCGGAATCTCGTCGAGGAACTGGCTGGGCATCATATCGGCGGCCTGGCCCCACTGGGAGCGGACGGCGGCGCGCGTGACATACAGTCGCTGCTTGGCGCGCGTGATGCCCACATAGGCGAGTCGGCGTTCCTCCTGCAGTTCAGTGGTGTCTTCCATCGAACGCGAATGCGGGAAGGTGCCCTGTTCCATGCCGGTCAGGAACACCACCGGGTATTCGAGGCCCTTGGCGGTGTGCAAGGTCATAAGCGTCACCTTGCCGGAGTCCTCCGCCTCGCCGGGTAGTTGGTCGGAGTCGGCCACAAGCGCGGTGGTCTCCAGGAATGCGGACAACGTGGCGTCAGGCGTGTTCTGTTCGAATTCGGCGGCAGTGGACTGCAGCTGGGAGAGGTTCTCCAGACGGGAGGCGTCCTGCGGGTCCACGGATTTCTCGAGTTCGGCCCTTAAGCCCGACTTCTCCAATACTTCGGCCACGATCTCGCTGGGCTTGGAGTCGTGCGCGCGCGTGAACTGCGAGAGCGCGCCCATCAGATCGCGGAATGCTCGTAGCGAGGTGGCGGTGCGTGTCGGCACCTCGATCTCATCCAAGTGCATGAGTGCGTAGAAGAAGCTGGTGCCATGCTCGCGCGCGTAGGCGAGCAGCACGCCTTCGGCGCGGTCGCCAAGCCCACGCTTGGGCACGTTGAGAATACGGCGTAGATTCACATCGTCGTCCGGATTGACGAGCGCCTGCAAATAGGCCAGCGCATCCTTGATTTCGCGACGTTCGTAGAACTTGGTGCCGCCGACGAGCTGATACGGCTGATTCGTGTTGATCAGCGCCTCTTCGAGCGAGCGGGATTGGGCGTTGGCGCGGTACATGATCGCCATGTCGGAGTAGGCGATGCCCGCTTCGGCGTGCAGGCGCGCGATTTCGGTGGCCACCCACTGGGCCTCCTGCTGGGCGTTGTCCGCCGCGTAGCCGACGATCGGCTCGCCCTTGCCGAGCGCGGTCCACAGTTTCTTGGGCTTGCGGCCCTCGTTGTTGCTGATCACCGCGTTGGCCGCATCCAGAATGGTCTGCGTCGAACGATAGTTCTGTTCGAGCATGATGGTCTTGGCGTTCGGGAAGTCCTGCTCGAAGTCCTGAATGTTGCGGATGTCGGCACCACGGAACGCGTAGATGGACTGGTCGGAATCGCCCACCACGGTGATCCAGGCGGGGCCGGACTTGCCGGCGTTAGGCGCGCCCGGGATGGCCTTCTCCCCCGTGTCCACGCCGGCCAGCTCGCGCACGAGCACGTACTGGGCGTGGTTGGTGTCCTGATACTCGTCGACCAGAATGTAACGGAAGCGGTGATGGTAGTACTCGGCGACGGCCGGGTCAGTGCGCAGCAACTCGACCGTGCGGCCGATCAGATCGTCGAAGTCGACGGCGTTGGCCAGGGCCAAGCGATGCTCGTATTCGGCGTAGATCACCGCGTAGATGGCTTCAAGGTCGCCCACCGTGCCGAACTGGTAGCCGCGCTGGCCGGGCGTGAAGTCGGGCGCGTGAACGGCGAGGTTTTCCTTCCAACCGGTCAGATTGTTCTTGAGGTCGGAGATATGGCCGAGAATCGAGCGTGGAGTGTAGCGCTTGATGTCGAGGTTGAATTCGGTGGCGATGATTTTGACGAGTCGCTCGGAGTCGGCGGAATCGTAGATGGAGAAGCCGGACTTGAGTCCGATGGACTTGCCGTCGCGCCTCAGAATGCGCACGCAGGCGGAGTGGAAGGTGGAGACCCACATGCGCTGGGCCACCGGGCCGATCAGCGAGCCGAGTCTTTCGCGCATTTCGGCGGCGGCCTTGTTGGTGAAGGTGATGGCTAGAATCTGGCTCGGCCATGCGCCGAACTGGCTCAAGATCCAGGCGATGCGGCGGGTCAGCACGCGGGTTTTGCCGGAGCCTGCACCGGCTCCGATCAGCAGCGCCTGACCGCGGTATTGCACGGCTTCCGCCTGCTGCGGGTTCAGGTCGCCCACGAGTTCCTGTGCGCTGCGTGCGATGACTTCCGGCTCGTCGTACACTGTTGCCTCCCTTTGAATCGCGACATTCATGTTTACCACATGCACGGGTCAGCGCAGGACAACGTACACTTACGAGTATCCATATCATTCACTGACATACAACAATGGGAGGTTCAATGCAGGAACTTGAGGAGCGAATCCAAAGCGAGGGAACGGTGAAGGCGGGTAATGTGCTCAAGGTGGACGCGTTTCTGAACCACCAGTGCGACGTACGCCTGTTCGACCGCATGGGTTCGGCATGGGCCGCTCATTTCGCCGGCAAGCACATCACCAAGATTCTGACCATCGAGGCGTCCGGCATCGGCATTGCGTGTGTGGCGGCCCAGCATTTCGGCAATGTGCCGGTGGTGTTCGCCAAGAAGGCGCAGTCCATCAACCTTGACGGCGACCAGTACACCACCACGGTCTATTCCTTCACCAAGCAGAAGGAGTTCCCGGTGATCGTGGCCAAGAAGTATCTGAACGCCGGCGACCATGTGCTGCTTATTGACGATTTTCTGGCCAACGGCAAGGCGTTGCGCGGTCTGATCGATCTGTGCGAAGCAGCCGGTGCCACGGTCGAGGGCATTGGCATCGCCGTGGAGAAGGGCTTCCAGGGCGGCGGTGACGCGCTGCGCGCTGAAGGCTACGATGTGGATTCGCTGGCCATCGTCGAGTCCATGAATCCCGAGACCGGCGAAATCACATTTAGGCACTGAGCACATTGGCTGCTCCCGCCGGCGGGAGCAACAGAGAGAAGAAGAGAATCATGTCAGAGAAGAAAACCAATCATTCCGTATCCTTTGAGGCGTTGTCTTCGCTGGACGCGCCAGTATCCTTCTGGAAGGGCATTCCGTTCGGCCTGCAGCATGTGATGGCCATGTTCGTGGCGAACCTCGCCCCGATCTTCATCGTCGCCTCGGCCGCGAAGATGACCCCGGCCCAATCGGCCACCATCATCCAGTCCGGCCTGCTGGTTGCGGGCCTGGGCACTTGCCTGCAACTGTACGGCGCGTGGCTCATCGGCTCGCGACTTCCGATGGTCACCGGCATCTCCTTCACCTACGTGGCGGCCGCCGTGGCGATCTGCGCGGACAAGGGCTATGGCGCGGTGGTCGGCGCGGTAATGGTCGGCGGTCTGCTGGAACTTGTGCTGGGTTTGACGGCCAAGTATTGGCGTCGGTTCGTGCCGCCCATCGTCTCCGCCATCGTGGTCACGTCGATCGGCTTCTCGCTGCTCAACGTGGGTGCCACGAGCTTCGGCGGCGGCAGCGGAGCCAAGGACTTCGGTTCCTGGCAGAACCTGACGCTCGGGCTTATATCTTTGGTTGCCTGCCTGGCGTTCCAGCTGTTGATGAAGGGCACGGCCAAGCAGCTGTCCGTGCTGTTCGGTCTGGTGGTCGGCTATGTGGCGGCTATCTGCATGGGCAAGGTCGATTTCTCCGGTTTCCAGAACCTCGCCATCGTGTCCGTGCCGCAGTTCATGCCGTTCAAGCCTGAGTTCGACTGGGGCTCGATCATCTCCATCGGCCTGCTCTACGTCGTCTCCTCGGTCGAGGTGCTGGGTGACACCGCCGCGCTGACCAAGGTGGGCCTGAACCGTACGCCCACCGAACGCGAGACCGCGGGCGCCATCGCCGGCGACGGCCTGATCTCCACCGTATCCGGCCTGTTCGGCTGTCTGCCGCTGACCTCGTTCGCACAGAACATCGGATTGGTGGCCATGACCAAGGTCGTCAACCGCAAGGTGATTCTCTCCGGCGGACTGATTCTGGTGCTGGCGAGCTTCGTGCCGGCCATCGCCGAGGTGTTCAACTCGCTGCCGCAGGCGGTGCTCGGCGGCTGCACGATCATGATGTTCGGCAACATCATTCTTTCGGGCTTCCAGATGATTGCCGAGGCGGGCTTCACGCAGCGCAACATCACGATTGCGGCGCTTTCGCTGACCATCGGCATCGGCTTCACCCAGGTGAGCGACATCTTCACGCAGTTCCCGGCACTGTTCCAACAAATCTTCGCCTCGAACTGCATCGCCGTGGCGTTCGTGGTGGCCGTGATCCTGAACGCCGTGCTGCCCAGCGAGGAGCACTTCCTCTCTGCGCCCAAGGAGGCACCGGCCGCGGACGCCGAGTGATAACAACGCAACATATCAGCTGCGCATAATCACATGATGATGCCCTATCGTCTTGCAGGATGATAGGGCATCATTGATTTTGGGAGAGACTACAAGTTGAACCATGAGTTCGAGCCGGTGGCGTGTCGATCAATCGTCATCTTCCCATTCGAGGATGTCTCCGGGTTGGCAGTCAAGTGCCTTGCAGATGGCGTCCAACGTGGTGAAGCGGACGGCTTTGGCACGTCCGTTCTTCAGAATGGACACGTTGGCGGGAGTGATGCCAATTTGTTCGGCGAGCTCGCCGACGCCAATCTTGCGTTTGGCCATCATGACGTCGAGATTGATGCGAATCGTCATCTCAAATCACCTGCTCGAGTTCGCGCCCGAGCCGGACAAGGAGAACAGTTTCCATACGGCCACGAACGCCGCTTCGATGCAGAACAGGAACAGCACGCCCATAATGAGATATGGCCAGTGCATCGACGTCTGGCTCGGGTAGAGGCCGGCCAGCGCGCCGCTCAATCCCGGTACGGCGAATAGTTGGCCCCATAGGCAGGCCAGCCAGACCAGAATCACGATGGCTTTCAACGCGAGCAACACCCATCGGTTCATGTAGTTTTTCATAGCCCGGTCCTTTCAGGTGCCGACGTTTTTTTGGCGACACCGCGAACATCGATATGACTATATCGAAAAACGATATACCTTGCAAGGCGTATTGCGTCAACCGGCATTGGTCGCTCGTATACATATAGGCTTCGGCAGACTGTCAGCAGACCGTCAGCTCAACGGAGCGAACGCCATATGAGCCACCCATTCGCGCACGAGCGTGATGACGGCTTCGGGTTGGTCGATGTGCGCGTTGTGACCGGCATTGTCCAGCGTCACGAAGGTGGCGTTGGGATAGTGCGGCAACAGGGCTTGCTGATCTTCGTATCCGACGATCTGGTCTTGCTTGCCGGTGACGATGAGCACCGGACCCGCATATGTGCCGAGCATTTCCTCGGGATTATCGGCCAGCCAATAGCGCTGATCCAGTCGTTCGCATGCCGCACGGTCGCACAACGCCACGCCGGGCAGGATGAACCGTTGGTAGCGTCGCCACGCGTCGAATGACTGGTTGACGCCCATGGTAATGAAATCGAACACCTGTTCCTGCGGCAAGGAGTGCGTCAGCTTGGGATTGGGCTGTGCAACCACATGTTCGGCCACATGCCGGCCGGCATGCTGCGGGTCCACGACCGGCGCGATCAATGCCATACCGGCCACTCGGCGAGGTTCGCGCGCCAATACTTCGCGGACAAGCGCACCGCCCATCGAGTTGCCGACCATGGCGAATGGAGCCGCTTTACCGACAAGACCGTCAATGGCCGTTTGCAGCCAATCCGCCATTTCCGGCAGCCCGCAGGCATGCTCGGGCAATGCCGGCGTACGGCCGAAACCGGGCAGATCCAGATATATACGGCGAATTGAATCATTGCCGTCAAACGCCTTGTCGAGCATCATCAGCGAACGATGGTCCACACCCATGCCATGCACGAACACGACGGGCAATCCATCATCATTGCCCTCAATCGCGCAGTACGGCTGCAATTGCGCCATGTGTTCCTCTCCTTCAACCCGGTACAAATCGCCTTTCACACAATAGCGGCAGCAGCTCCCTTGGTGTCGGAGCAATCCCGACCGCCATTCTCGGTTTCGAGGGGCTGATTTGCGCGGATGTCATGAAGCGTGAAGACTTGTCACAAAGTCGCGTGATGACGCAGCCGCCGTTCAGGTGGATATGCCACGCTGTCATGATGACGGCCGAGCCGGAACACGGCAAATCCCGCATGCTGCATAGGCCAGCCGGTCACGGTCAGCCATGACACCGAAATATTGGAGGCGCAATGGGACAACAGGTGCGGTACGGCAGACGCCGCTCCCATGGCGCGGGCGCGCTGATTGCAGCCGTCATACTTGTTGTTGCGGCGCTGATCGCGGCATGGACGCTGCTGCCACGGCTATTCACGCCTCGCGAGACCGCGCGCACGGCCGAGGAAGCATATTGCGCGGCGGTGTCGTCCGACGGAGCCCGCCGCACCTTGACGCCTGATCAGGCGCAGAACGCGGCGCTGATTGCGAACATCGCCGTCACGCGCGGACTGCCGGATCACGCGGCGACGGTGGCCATCGCCACGGCCATGCAGGAGTCGAGGCTGACGAATCTGGACTACGGCGACTTGGATTCGCTCGGCCTGTTCCAACAGCGGCCCAGCCAAGGCTGGGGCACGGCGGAGCAGGTGTCCGACATGACCTATGCGACAAACATCTTCTACGATCATCTGCTGCAGGTGCCGGATTGGGAGACGATTCCGGTGGAGGACGCCGCGCAGGAGGTGCAGCGCTCAGGCTACCCGGAACTATATGCCGCATGGGATGCGATGGCACGCGCTTGGGCCTCGGGGCTGACCGGTGAACGGTCGGCGGGCGTCACGTGCGCGTTGGAGCCAGCAACCTCCTCGGACGCGGACGGGTTGGTTGCCGCCATAGGAGGTACACTGCCGAATGTCAATGTCTCGGTTGTGCCCCCAAATGGCAAAACCGGCACGAACAACGGCGCTGCGACCAATACGGCCAGCACAACGTTGACGATCACGCTGCCGGACGGCCTGTCCGCCGACAACCGCACTCGACTTTGCTGGCAGACGGCAGGCTGGCTGGTCACGCATGCACGTCAATACGGCATTGACGCACTGCACGCGGACGGCATGGATTGGAACCGCAAAGCCGGCACATGGATCGGCACCGAAACCGCCGAGCAGACCATCACCTTCACGCTTGCGTGATGTGACCTATACCGCCGTTGCGACCACAAATCCGACTGGTTGGAGCCTACGCCGTCGATGCCGCCTGAGGCACGATACGGATATGTTTTTACTCGTTCGAATGAGCCCAATCCACGACGGCTTCGATGTTATTGCCATCCGGGTCCAGCACGAATGCGGAGTAATAGCCGGGATGGGCCTATAGGAACTTTTGTGGTGCTTTAGACTGGTTTTCGTTGTCAGTCGGTGGTGTTGGGGTATCGCGTGGTGGTGTGGAATTCGTTCCAGTCGATGCCGGTCCCGTATGCGGGCGCGACGCTGTCGTCCGGTTCGGGCGTCGTTGCCTTTTCGCCCTTCCGCAGGGCGTCGGGGATGAATGACTCCGGTCGTGGGTGCGCGGTCTTCATGTAGCATACCCATTCGCACGCGCGGCGCATGTGCTCCTCGGGCAGCCCGCGATGGTTGCGCAATACGTCCTTGACGACCGAGTTGACGCCGCCCTCCAGCCGGTTCGTGGTGCGCGCCACCGGACCGCCCTTCAGCAGTTCCGGCTCGAGATAGGCGAACAGCCTGCCCTCGCGGAACAGCCTCTCCAGCCGCCGGTAGCAGCGTCGCAGCTCCTCGTGCGTCCACCACCACCGGCGCCTCGACGCCTTGGGGTTGGACGGGTCGTCGCGCGCGTAGGTGCGTTCGGCGATGAAGTCCTTCCACCGTTCGTGCCATGCGTTGAGGGCCTCGCCCCACCTGACGGCCTGCCCGGCCGTCTCGACCGAGGTGAGCCCGTCGGACAGCCTCTTCAGCTCGCGGCCGGCCTGGAGCCTGGGCCTGGACGTCAGGTCCGTCCTCGTGTTGCGCTGCACGTGCACCAGGCAGCGCTGGATCCTCGTTCCCGGCCACGCCTGCGTGCACGCCGCCTCCGCGCCGCGCAGCCCGTCGGCGATGAGCACGTCCGGCGCGGGAAGCCGGGAGAACAGGGTCAGGTATGCGGCCTTGGACTCGTGCGCGCACCACTGCCAGTCCAGCACCTCGCCGGTTTGCCCGTCGATGGCGATGATCAGGCACCAGCCGTGGCCCATGTACGTGCCGTCCGCCATGACCGTGTGGCGCCTGGCGTCCGGCGGGGCGATGCGCGGGCGGATGCGCCAGCACCATGCGATTCGTTTGCGCAGGGCGCGGGCGTCGCCCGCGGAGTCCGCCGCCCTTTGGGATGACGGCCCCAGCAGCCAGGAAAGGAACTCCTCCAGCGTCCGCTCCCGCCTGCGCCGCCGCTGCGGCATCGTCGAGCTCAACCGGCAGGCCGGGCATTTCCACCGCTGGACGCCCTTGCCGGTCCGCCCGTTCTTCTTCATCGCACGCCCGCACACGGGGCATCTCTTCGCTTTGCTGGATGGCGTTCTCACGCCATCCAGCCCACCACCGGGGGCGCATCATTTTCCACGCGACAAAAATGACAGGCCGACACGCCTGCTCCCACAAGGCCGGGCCACGGTTATAAGCACCACAAAAGTTCCTATAGGCCCCGGGATGGTACGGGCGCGGACCGGGAGCGCCGTTGTCTCGGCCGCCGGCGGCGAGCGCGGCTGCATGGAACGCCTGCACGGCTTGCTGACTGTCAGCCAAGAACGCGATGTGTGTGACCGGCGTGACCGGCGAAGCCTCCGCCTCCAGCCCTTCAATCGGTGACACGTAGAAATCGGAGTGCAGGGTTCCGTCATCCACGCCGAATCCGAGCGTAGGCTCATGATGCGCCTTGACGATATAGCCGAGCGGTGCGAGCGCCTGTTTGTAGAATGTGATGCTACGGTCGATGTCTTTCACGTGCAACGTCAGATGGTCCAGCATGGTCTTGGTCGCCCTCCCCTGGTTCTTGTATTCGATTGCTGCTTGCAGTGTAAGCCCGAACGTTTCCCACAGGGCCGCGCATGGCTATGATGAGAGCAATCGCACGTCGAGTTCGAGACAATATTCAAAACGAATCCAAGGCAATAAGGGGAATGACGATGACCAAGGCACTGATTGTGGTGGATGTGCAGCCGACGTTCTGTGAAAGCGGCGAACTGGGTGTCGCAGGCGGCAACGCGGTCGCCGAGCGGATTGCCGATTATGTGAACGCGCATCGCAGCGAGTACGCGTATATCGCAACCACGCAGGACTGGCATATCGAGCCGGGCGCGCACTGGTCGGCGGAGCCGGATTTCGTGGACACGTGGCCGAAGCATGGTGCGGCCGGCACGCTGAACGCCGAATTGCATCCGGCGATCAAGGCGCTGAATATCGAGCATCATTTCAAGAAGGGCCAGTATTCGGCGGCATATTCCGGTTTTGAGGGTATCGAGGACAATACCGACCGTATCCAGACCCGCGAGGAGGTCGAGGCCGAGCAATCCGCCGGCAAGACGCTGGCCAACGCGCTGAAGGCCGCCGGCGTGAGTCGCGTGGATGTGGTGGGCATCGCCGAATCGCATTGTGTCAAGGACACCGCACTCGATGCCAAGAAGCTCGGCTTCGAGGTCACCGTGTTCGAGGATCTGACCGTGCCGGTCAGCGAGGAACTTGGTGTTGCGGCCCGCAAGCAGATGGCTGCGGGCGGCATCACATTGGCTGAGTCCCGCTGATCGGGCCGGATATACCCAGAGCGAAGCACACAGCCGTAGCATCAATCACGCGCAAGATTCCCACGCCACCCAACATAGCCCGCCCGCCTCGACCGGCCGATATCATCGGCGAACACGCGGAACCGAACCCTACATCGACGTTCGTTTCGTCTGGTTTGGCCCATGAATTCTGCATGAATTGGGGTGAACTGGCGGGGCTGGAGGCGAGCGGGCGGCGGATTATGGGGCACAATGGTTTCAAGGAGGCCGCCATGGTCGATGACTATACTGCCAAAATGACTGAGCTGATCGAACTCATGCGTCTGATCGGCAACGATACGCAACAGTGCGAGGTCAAGGAATGCAAGCGCAAGATCTCCTCGACCATCACCGATACGCTGTCCGCGTTCTCCAATGGCTCCGGCGGCTGGATTATCCTGGGCCTGTCCGAAAAGAACGGGTTCACGCCGGTCGAGGGATTCGACGCGCGCGCCATGCAGGAGGCGCTGAGCCAGGCGTGCGAGAAGATGACGCCGGTGGTGCGGCCCGTAATCGTCACCTGCCCGTTCGAAGGCGCGAATCTGGTGTTCGCGCGCATCGACGAGATGCTGCCGCGCGACAAGCCCTGCTTCACCACCGCGCTCGGACCGCACGGCGGCTCGTTCATCCGTACCGGCGACGGCGACCGGCGCATGACCTCCTATGAGGTCGACCGGCTCATCGAGGAGCATCTGCAGCCCACATACGATCTGGATATCGTGCCCGACGCCACGACCGATGACCTCGACCCGCAGCTTGTTGCCGGACTGTTGGCACGCGTGCGCGAACAGCATCCGCGCGTGTTCGCCGACCGAGACGGCATCGATGTGCTGCTGGATCTGCAGGTGTTGCGCCATGATGATTCCGACGAGTCGGAGGTCGGCGGAATCCTGCGCCCCACCTTGGCCGGACTGCTGGCGTTGGGCCGCTATCCGCAGAAGTTCTATCCGCGGCTCGGCATTTCGATTGCCGTGTTTCCGGGGACGAGCCGGGACGATGTGTTCCGGGGTGACGAACGATTGGTCGCCTCGAAGTCGGTGGTCGGTTCGATTCCGGTGATGATCGACGATGCGGTCGACTCGTTGATGCGTTGGATTGGCGCGAAGAAGCCCGACTATCCGCCGCTCGTGTTGCGCGAGGCGATTGCGAACGCGCTCACCCACCGTGATTATTCGCCCGATGCGCGCGGCACGCAGGTGCATATCAGCGTGTTCACCGATCGCATCGAGATCACCAATCCGGGTGGCCTGTACGGCATGGTGACACATGATGTGCTGGCGAGCCCTCATCCGGTGACGGGCGCGCCGTTCGTCTCCACCCGAAACCAGTTCCTGTTCACGCTGCTGGAGTCCACGCCGTATCCGGGCGGCGGGTTTGTGAACCCGGAAGGCGGCGACGGCTACCAGCGCATCGCCGCCGCGTTGCGCGAGGCCGGCATCGAGCCGGCGACCACGCGCAACGACATCAACACGTTCACGATGACCATCACCAAGCAGCGCACGATGGCGAACAGTTCACCGGGCGACGTGGTCAAGGCGATTATGACCGTACTGGAGCGGCATTCGGCCATGAGCGTCAAGGAGATCATGCGCGAACTACAGTTGACGCCGCTGGCCGCCACATCCGGTATGCGCGAGCTGATGAAGGAAGGGCGGGTCGCCCGAGTCAAGTTCGCCGACGACCCGGCACAGCGGTATCGGTTGAAAGGCTGATTTCTCACTCGGCCAGCTGCGTGGTGGCGGGCGCGGCCAGGGCGGGGCGGGATCGGCGGAAGCGGCCGGCGGCCAGGCCGATGCAGATGAACATCACACCGAACAGTGCGACCAATCCCAGCGAGCCGGACCAGCCGGCGACGCTTATGCCGGTTTCCGCCGCCGTGCCGAAGCCGAGCGCGTTGTCGATCGCGGTGCAATACCACCAGCCGGGCAGGAACTTGGCTATGGTCACCATCACGCCGGGCATCATGTCAATCGGCAATGCGACACCCGACGTGAACATGATGAGCAGGCCGAAGATGTTGGCGAACCCGTTGGCCGCCTCTTCCGAGAGCCCGAACTCGCTGAGCACGAATCCGCAGGCGACGGTCATCAGCGCGTACACGCAGGTCGCGCCGAACGTCATCAGCACTCCCCCGACGCTCAGGTGCAACGGATCGAGCCCCGCCGCCATCATCAGACCGATTGACAGCACCAAATAGCCGACGCATACGACGAGCGCGAATCCGCCCAACGTCAGCAACCGCTGGAGTCCCATCAGGACCATGCGTCGGGGCGAGGCGGTGAGACGCCGCCGCACCTCGCCGGTGGTGAACGCGCCCAGGATCATCGATCCGCAGATGGTCATCGCCAGGGACAGCGGGTACAGCGCGGTTTTCATGGTGCCGCCGAATCCGCTGACCGCCGTATCCGCAGCGCTTGCCGACTCCTCGGTCGGCGTATCGACCACGGCGATCTGATGGTTCACGTCTGTATCGCTGGCCGATTCGGCGGCCATTTTGGCGGCCTGGGACAGATCCTTGATATCCGGCTTGTCGACTTGCCCTTCCGGCAGCGAGTCCAGCATGTCTTGGTCCAGACTCGCGCCATCAAAACCGGCGGCCCCTCCTGTAGCGTTCATCATGCCGGCGAGCGCCGCCTGGTCGACCCTCGTCTGCGCGCCGATCAGTGCGGTGCGGGTGAGCGAGAGGAACCCGCCGACGTTCATCCGCGCCATCGACCCGGAGCCGGATGCGTAGCTGGTAACCGTGTCCACGTTCGGCGGATTGTCGCCGTCCGCCGCCGCGGCGACATAATCGTCAGCGAATCCGTCGGGAATGATGACGATCAGGTCCACCCAGTTCGAGGCGACGGCCTGTTGCAGCGTTTCGCTGGTGTCGTCGAGGTCCACCAGTTCGCTGGAATCGCGCAGGTAGGCGCGCATCGACGTGGCGATATCACCCCGGTCGGAGTCGCGGTCGATGATGGCGACGCGCGTCTTGGTCGATTCGAACACCGCGGACATGGAGCCGGATGCGGAGGTCAGCATCGCCCAGCTGATGGACATCATCAGGATGCCTATGAATACGAGGTAGATCATCAGGTAGACCCGGTGCGCGAACAGCACGCGCAGCGTGGCTTTACAGGTGTTCATAACGTTGCCTCCTCAGCATTGCGATGCCGGCCAAGAGGAATACCGCGCTCATCGCCAGCAGAATGATGCAGGTGGTGATGAACGGCCGGTAGCTGTCGTAGTACAGGATGTCGTAGAACAGGTTCGTCACCTGCTGTGCGGGGTTGATGGTGCCGAGTATGGGCGCGTTGCGGGCTATCCAGTCGCTGATCTGCATGGCAAACCCGCCGTACAGTCCGGTGAACAGCGACAGCGTGCAGGAGATGCCGGTCGACAGCCCGTATTTCGTGTTGTACGAGAGCTTCGGCACCGCACCGAGCAGGGTGCCTGCTGAGCTGGTCATGAACGAGGCGATGATGACCGCGAGGATCGCCGCCGGTTCGCGTCCGCCGAGCGAGACGTTGCAGGCGAGCCGGATATAGGCCAATGCGATGGACAGGGCGACCGACGAGCACAGCCAGCAGGAGAGGAAGCCCGCGACGAGCTGTTTGGCCCGGCTCAGCGGCGCTACGGTCCGCCGTATGCCCAGCGCGGACAGGTTCGCCTGTGCGGCGGCGACTGTGCTGATGGAGTATCCCATGGCCATCATGCAGGACATGGCCAGCAGCGCGTAATAGTATCGGGCGATCTCGTCAGGCTGGAAATGCGTGAGCGTCGTCTCATGGGTCATGTCGACGTTCTGCCCGACGCTGTTCCAGAAGTTCCGGCTGAGCGCGGCCTGTGGATTGTCGGCGATGGTCTGCCGGGTAACGGCGTCGGTGCGGTTGTACAGGTCGATGACGCTGCGCAGGGCCGCGAGGCTAATGTCCAGTCCGCTGTTTTGCGTGGAGTCCTTGGCTGTGACGGCGGTTTCCCGGCTCACGGTCATCGCCAATCGGCCGTTATTGTCGGCGGTCAGATAGCCGTTGGCAGTGCCGTCGGCGAGCCGTTGTTCGGCCTCCTTCACGGTGTCGACTGTGGTGATGGTCAGCAGCTTTTGGTCGATTTCGGCGTAGGTCGTGTCGTCTGAGGCCGATTCCGTTTCCCCGGCCAGCGCGTCTACGAAGGTGCGGGCACCGTCCGCCTGCTGCCAACGGGTGTCTTCGATGACGGCCATCGGCACCGGCTTGAGTTCGTATGCTTCGGCCAGCCCGCCGAACAGTCCGTTGAACATGGTCGCCAGCACAATCGGGAACACGGTCATCCAGAACAACGCCGACCGGTTACGCAAGTTCGCTTTCAATGCGACCAGAAATGTGGTCCACATGATGTCTCCTTACTCAGGAACTCCCCTCAGTCACCTTTGGCGACAGCTCCCCTCGGAGAGGGGAGCCAAGTTATTTGCTTGCCGACTGAGGGGAGCATGGTCAGTCCCTCAGTGCTTTGCCGGTGAGTTCGAGGAACACGTCGTTGAGGGTGGGCGGGCGACTGGTCAGGTGGCCGATGTTGGCGCCGGAGCGTTTCACCGCGTCGAGCACGTCGGTCAGGTTGTGTTCGCCGCGACGGCATCGCACGTCGAGTTCCTTGCCGTCGTAGGTGGCTTCGATCACGCACGGCAGCGCACGGACCTCGGCCATCGCCGAATCCGCCAGATCGAGCGTTTCGATGGTGATGCGCTCGCCCGTGTCGATCATGTTCTTGAGCTCGTCGGCGGTTCCGAGCGCCAGGTGCCGGCCGTGGTCCATGATGAGGATGCGGTCGCAGATCTGTTCGACCTCCTCCATGTAGTGGCTGGTGTAGATCACCGTGGCGCCGGCCTGGTTGAGCCGCTGGATGCCTTCCAGAATCGAATTGCGGCTTTGCGGGTCGACGGCGACCGTGGGTTCGTCGAGGAAGATCAGGTTAGGCTTGTGCGCGATGCCGCAGGCGATGTTCAGGCGTCGCAGCAGACCGCCGGACAGTTTGCCGGGCCGGAACTTGCGGAAGTCCTGGAGTCCGACGAATTCGATGGACTCCTCGACCAGCGGCGCGCGGTCGGTTTTCTTCGGCACGTACAGCGAGCAGAAGTAGTCGATGTTTTCGGTGACGGTCAGTTCGTTGAACACGGCCACGTTCTGCGGCACGATGCCGATACGACGTTTCAGCGCGTAGGAGGTCGGCGTCATCGGCTGGCCGAACACGCGAATCGTGCCCGAATCGTAGGTGAGCAGCGCGAGGATGCAGTTGATCGCGGTGGTTTTGCCGGACCCGTTCGGTCCAAGCAGCCCGAAAATCTCGCCCTGGTTCACGTCAAGGTCAAAATAGTCGAGCGCCACCATGTCGCCGTAGCGTTTGACCAGTTGGCTGACGTGCACGGCCAGAGCCGGGTTGGTTGTCGAGTCGTGTTCGGAAGCTCTGTTGTCGGTTGTCATAGTCACTCCCTTCCTTGGCGATTCCATCATCCCAAGAAGGGGCCGGACGCCGCCACAGGCAAACGTCACGACTTGGCCGTACAGGCGTGACATTTGTCATTACAGTCCTTCGGCGTCGGTCTGCATGGCCTTGTACACCTTATCGACCGGCATCAGGCTGATCTCGTCCATCGAATAGTTGGACGCCCTGTGGCTTTGCGTAATCATCGGTATCATCCCTTTACGGTTGTGTCGACGACATCCGACGCTTGTGCCTCATCTATTCGGGAAGTGTAGGCCCGTTGTCTTGGACCGTCATGCGGGTAATTCCGCACGCCCGTCAAGTTCGTCGTGTTCCGCACACCGCTAGACTGGTGGTGGAAGAGCGTCGAGCCGGGGAGGTGCCATGCGCGTGTTGGCCGAGATGGGCTTGCTACTCGTGTTGGGCCTGGCTTTGGCCTGGCTTGTCGGGCTACGGTCCGATGGCGTGTTCATCGCCGGCCTGCTGTTGGCCGTTTCCGTCGCCGGATTGGTGGAATGGCTGCGTCCCGCGCAATGGTCTTGGGTCTTGTGTACGGCGTATCTCGTCATCGCCGTGGCGGTGCCTTCATGGTGCGCGTTCATGCCGCTCATCGCCTACGATACTGCACGGCTGCCGGCCCTCGCCTCGACCGGAGCCCGGGCTGGGGCACGGACTGCGGCAAGTGGCCGCTCCCCCAGTGTCTCGCGGACCGCGGCCTCTCGCCGTTCCCTTGCCGATGCAATGCGTTCGGCCCCGTGGCTTTCGGCCGCCGCGCGCTGGATATGGGTGTTGCCGCTGATCGCGCTCTGGTTCGCCCGTGGCACCGACCGTCTCCAGACGCTGGTGATGACGCTGGTCGCCCTGCTTGGATTCGTTCTGGGCCGGGCCCGCGCCTCCTCGGACGAGGCGCGGCGCGCGTTGCTGCACGCGCAGGACAGGGCGCGCGAATCCTCGCGGGCCACTCGTTCGCGCATCGCCGACATCGATGAGGAACGCGCCCAGTCGATTCGCATGGCGACCCTCGGCGAGCGCACGCGTATCGCCCGGGAGATCCACGACAATGTGGGCCATCTGCTGACCCGCGCGATCATGCAGGCGCAGGCCGGCAAAACGGTGGCCAAGGCGACGAACGATACGGTCGCTGCGCAAGGGTTCGCCACGTTGGGTGCGACGTTGGATGATGCGATGACGATGGTGCGCCGTTCGGTGCATGATCTTGAGGATGATGGCACTGATTTCGCCGCGCAGATCGATGATGCCGTCACGTCGTTCGACGGCATCTCCCCCGGTTTCGCCGTGACGCTGGCCAACGATATCGCCAAGGCGCCTGCGCCGGTCTCGCGCTGTTTCGCGACCGTGATTCGCGAGGCATTGTCGAACGTGGTGCATCACAGCGCGGCGCGCGAGGCGAGCGTGACGTTGCGTGACTTCCCCGCGTTCTGGCAGTTGGTCATTCAGGATCCGGGGCCGGCCGTGTCCGAGTCCGATGGGTCCCGGACGGCCGCTGCCCGCCCGCGTGCGATGCGCGCCACGCACGTCGGCTCGCGACTCGCCGCCGACGGCGTTGCCGATATGCGTGGTTCGGCCGATGAGCTGATGCGCGGCATGGGTTTGGCGGATATCGAATCGCGCGTGCGCGCCCTTGGCGGCACCGCGGTCTGCGGGCCGTATGAGGACGGCTGGCGTGTGTTCGTATCCGTGCCGAAGAAGCGTTGGACCATGGAATCGAGGGATTGATGAGAATCGCAATCGTGGATGATGATCCGATCGTCTGCCAGTCGTTGGAGACGATTCTGACGGCCACCGGCACGGCCGAGGTGCTATGGATGGCAAATGACGGAGACGCCGCCGTGCGCCGTTATTTCGAGACACCGGCGAGCCGACCGGACGTGCTGCTGATCGATATTCAGATGCCCGGCACCAGCGGTTTGGATGCCGCGCGCGAGATTCTGGCCACGGACCCGGCCGCGCGCATACTGTTCCTGACCACGTTTGCGGACCAGTCGTATATCGCGCAGGCGATGGGACTTGGCGCCAAGGGCTATCTCATCAAACAGGATGTGGCGGCGGTCGGGCCCGCGCTGCAGGCGGTGATGGCCGGTCAGGTGGTGCTCGGCGCGGAAGTGCTCGGCAAGCTCACCGAACGAACTCCGGATCCTGCCGATTCCGACGATTCCAGAGATACCGCCGATTCCATCGAGGGCCTGCTTGGCGAGCGCGAACGTGAGATCACCGCGCTGGTCGCCGAGGGCCTCGATAACCGCGACATCGCCGCCAGACTGTTCCTGAGCGAAGGCACGGTCCGCAATCGCATCAGCGCGATACTGGACAAGCTCGGCCTGACCAATCGCACCCAACTCGCCATCCTCTGGCTCAACGCCCATAGGTGAGGGGCTTTTGGTCAAGTAGGCCTCTCCCTCCGACATCGCTTCGCGATGCCACCTCGAACGCGATTCAGGACAGCTTGCAGCTGACCTCTTATTCGCTCGTTGTCACTCACCCTCGCCTAAAAACGCCTCCGGCGTTTTCTTCACGGCTCGGCTCATCAGAGGGAGGTTGTGAAAAACCAACCTCAGCTGTTTTTCATGACGATACTGTCGATGGTGTTGGCCACGCGCTCGCAGTCGTCGGAGCACTGTTCGAGGTGACGGTAGACGTCATGCCAGGCGAACACCTGCAGCGGATCGGTGCAGGTGGTGTGCAGCGTGCGCATCGACTCGATGAACAGGTGGTCGGCGTCCGTTTCGATCGTGTTGATGGCGAACACCAGTTCGCGCAACGTCTTGGAATGCCGGAATCGCGGCAGTTCGTTGACCAGCTCGCAGATGCTTTCCGTGGCGCGCACCACCATATCCGACATCTGGACCGCGTCGTCGCGCATGTCGGTCACGTTGTCGTAGTACATGCGGTTGAGCACGCCTTCGATGCTGTCGGTCACGTCGTCGAGCACGTGGCCGAGCTCGTCGATGTCCTCGCGGTCGAACGGCGTGATGAACGCGGTCACCAGTTCGTCCATCATGTCGTGGCGCACCTCGTCCGCTGACTTCTCAATCGCGTGCATGCTGTCCATGCGTTCGCGCAGCTGGCCCGGATTGAAGTCGTGCATGACCTCGGACAGCAGCTTCGCGGCCTGGCATGCGTAGTCCGCGCTGCGGCGGAATCCTTCGAAGTAGAACGTGTCTTTTTGTCTCGCCATGATGGGTGGATTCCTTTCTAGAACACGACCATGAACAGTTTGGCCATTACGAAGCTGATGAGACCGCAACCAGGGAAGGTGAACACCCAGGTGAGCATCATGTCGCGCACCACGCCGAAGTTGATGGCGGAGAGGCGGCGTACCGCGCCCACGCCCATGATGGCGCTGGTCTTGGTGTGCGTGGTGGAGACGGGGATGCCGAGCACGGTCATGACGAGCAGGCACAGCGCGCTTGACAGATCGGCCGAGAAGCCTTGGTATTTCTCGAGTTTCACCATGTCCTGGCCCACGGATTTGATGATGCGTTCACCGCCGACGGACGTGCCCACGCCCATGATGGTGCTGCACAGAATCATGAGCCAGATCGGAATCATCACACCGGTCACGCTGGGTTGGCCATTGCAGAACGCCATGCCGAGGAACAGCACGCCGATGAACTTCTGGCCGTCCTGCGCGCCGTGCATGAAGCTCATGGCCGCCGCGCCCACGATCTGCGCGTAGGTGAAGAACCCGTTGGTGCGGCGGCGGTCCATGCCAGCGCAAATCAGGGTCACGGCCTTGCATACCAACCAGCCGACGGCGAAGCCGAACAGGAGGCTTGCGACCAGACCGTAGAGCACCTTGACCCATTCTCCCATGTTGATGCCGCCGATGCCGCCTTGGATGGCGATGGCCGCTCCGGACAGGCCGGCGATCAGGCTGTGGCTTTCGGAGGTGGGTATGCCGAGCAGCGAGGCGCCCACGCTGTATACGACGATGGAGAACAGCGCCGCGCATAGGGCGATGAGCGCCGCGTTCGTGTCGCCGCCGAAATCGACCATGTTGCTGATGGTGGAGGCCACGGAGGCGTTGAGCTGCGTCATGATGAAGACGCCGAGGAAGTTGAAGATGGCCGCCATGATGACGGCGGAGCGTACGCGCATGCATCGTGTGGTCACGCAGGTGGCGATGGCGTTGGGTGCGTCGGTCCAGCCGTTGACGAAGATGACTCCCAGCGTCAGCAACGTTGTGACGGTCAGAGCCGGGTTGGAAAGCACTTGTTGGAGGAAATGCGCCAGTGAGACGTCCAAGGGGAATTAACACCTTCTTCTTCGGGGGCGGAAGCCGTCACACTGATTGTAACGGAAGAATGGCTACGTAGTTCCCATGGCGCGCGGGTTTTATGGTGTTGTTATGCTATTGCGGCCTGTCAGCAGCAACAACTGGTATTGGGGTGGAGACGGTCGTATTCCTCGCGGGCGCGAATGAATTCGACCTCGCTCATCGGTGTTTCGCCGGGATGCTCGGCCGCGAAATGCTCAAGATAATGGTCGTAGCGGGCCTCGCCGCTGATCTCACGCAGATACCAGACGATGCCGTGCCATACGGCAACGAGTTTGCCGAGCATTTTGTCTCCTTTCGCTGATTATTGGCTCCCCTTGAAAAAAGGGGAGCCAATGACGCACTACGCTGCAACCTGCCCGTTCCGCACAAGCTCATGCAGCTTGGCGCTGTATTCGCGCTGCACCTTCTTCTCAAGCGCGGTGGCGACCAGGCTGGAGGGCGCGAACCACTGGGATTCCACGAACGGCTCCTCGGACGTCGTTTCGGCACCGTACTTGCCAGCGGCGAACGTGCGCGCCACGACCACGATGCCGACTACCACGAAGACGCCCATCATGACCAGGAAGAACACGGAGAGCACGCCGTCCAGATACGCGTTGGACAGCGCGGCCTTGGCGTTGGTCAGCGCCTCGCCGGTCAGCTCGCCGGAGTCGATCTGCGCCTGATACTTGGAGGCGGTGGTGAAGTAGCTCAGCGGCCCGAAGATCTTCTGGAAGTCGGCGGTGAAGGTCACGGCGATGTCCCACACGAGCGGTACCACCGGTATCCACAGGTGCTTCCAGTAGCCCATCTTGGCCACACACACGGTGATCAGCACGAAGCAGGCGGCGGCGAGCAGCTGGTTGGAGATGCCGAAGATAGGCACCATCGCGTTGATGCCGCCGTTCGCGTCGGACACGCCCATCCACAGCAGTCCGCCCCACAGCGCGGTGGCGATCAGCGTGGTGATGATGTTGCCGGGCTTCCAGGTCGGGTCGGCGAACTTCTTGAGCTTGCGCACGTTGCCGAGCATTTCGCCGATCTGGTAGCGGGCCACGCGGGTGCCGTTGTCCACGGTGGTCAGGATGAACAGGGCTTCGAACATGATGGCGAAGTGGTACCAGAAGGCCATCGAGTCGTGGCCGCCCAGGTAGGACTTGAGGAAGTTGGCCATGCCCATGGCGAACGTGGTGGCGCCACCGGTGCGGGAGACGATGGAGGTCTCGCCGATGTCGGCGGCGGCCTGCTCAAGCGCCGCGGCGCCTTCGTAGGTCTTGGCCGCGCCGTTCTCGTCCACGGAATCCCAGGTGACCTGCATCTGGTTGCCTTCGATGTCGGAGACCTTCATCGACTCCACGGCCTTGACGGCGGCATCGGCCTGTTCGCCCGGCGTGGAGGTGGCGGAGATGCTCACGCCGGATGCGGCGGTGATCTGTGCGGCGGACATGTTGGTGGAGAAGTACACGCCCTGCGAGATGGTGATCGCGGCGATCAGCGCGATGACGGCGGTGAACGATTCGACGAGCATCGAACCGTAGCCGATCATGCGAATCTGGTTCTCCTTCTCCACGGCCTTCGGGGTCAGGCCGGAGCTCACCGCGCCGTGGAAGCCGGAGAGGGCGCCGCAGGCGATGGTGATGAACAGGAACGGGAATAGGTTGCCGGAGAAGGTCGGGCCGGTGGAGGTGGAGGCCAGTTCGGTCAGACCCGGCACCTTGACGGACGGGTTGGCGATGATGATGCCGATGACGAGCAGCACGAGCGTGCCGATCTTCATCAGCGTGGACAGGTAGTCGCGCGGGGTGACGAGCAGCCAGTGCGGCAGCGCGGCGGCGGCGAACGAGTAGATCACCAGGGCGATGACGAGCTGCTTGGCGTCCAGTGTGAACACGGCGGCCACGGCCGGGATAGAGGCGATCCATCCGCCGGCGACGATGTCGAGCACGAGCAGCACGAAACCGAGCAGCGTGGTCTCAATGACACGGCCGGGGCGCAGGAAACGCTGGTAGCAGCCCATGATCAGGGCGATCGGGATGGTCATACCGATGGAGAACACGGCCCACGGCGAGGCGGCCATGGCCTTGATGGCCACGAGCGCCAGAAATGCCATGGCGATGGCGGTCATCACCACGAGGAAGATGGATAGGATCATACCGCCGAACTTACCCATTTCATCAGTGGCCATCTGGCCCAGAGAGCGACCGCGGCGCTTGGCGGAGATCCACAGCACCAGCATGTCCTGCACGGCGCCGGCGAAAATCACGCCGAGGATGATCCACAGAGTGGAGGGCAGGTAGCCCATCTGCGCGGCCAGGATCGGGCCGACGAGCGGTCCGGCGCCGGAGATGCCGGCAAAGTGCTGGCCGAAGAGCACGCGGCGGTCGGTGCGTTCGAAGTTCGCGCCGTCATGCACGCGCTCGGCCGGGGTGGCGTTCGCGTCGTCGGTGCGCATGATCTTGATCTGGATGTAATAGGCATAGAAGCGGTAGGCGATGGCGTAGGAGCTCAGCGCCACGACCAGGAACCAGATGGCGGAGATCCGCTCACCGCGCGAGACGGCCAGAATCGCCCATCCGCAGGCACATACGATGGCGATGGCGGCCCACAGCAGGGCCTTCTTCCATGTCCATACCATTTTGGGACGCACGCCTACGGGCAGTCCCTTCGAATTGCGAATCACACGTTCGGCTTCGTCCGGCGTGTAATCGTCCTTGAATTCCAACTTGCCAGGTGCCGGGGCCTGGGCTGCGGCGGTGGTCATAATAACCCTCTGTTCCTCTTCAATAACCTTTGCGGGAAAGGTTCTCTTCATTGCGACCCTTTTGGGGTATCTCTCGTCTGCTTATGGCACTGGTTGGAAGCGTAGCCACGGCATGTAGCGCCTCAGGAAAATGTCCCAATATGTGAGCTTGGCCACATGTTCACGGACTGCGTTTCATGCCGATTACCCGGGATTCGCACCGCGATGTGCGAAAATGGACACGGTGTCAATCAGGAGGTGCACAGTGGTTGTAAGCACGGATTCGAGCCGCACAATGCCCGATTGGGTGAAGTACGGGGTGTTCTGGCACGTGTATCCGCTGGGCTTCTGCGGTGCCGATATCAGGCCCGCCGGCCCGCGCCGGTTCCATGGCCGAGGCCTTGACGCGATAATTCCCTGGCTGGAGTACGTGCGCGATCTAGGCGCGTCCGGCCTGCTGCTGGGTCCGGTGTTCGAGTCGGCGACGCATGGATACGACACGCTCGACCATATGCATATCGATGTGCGATTGGGCGGGGATGCCGCGTTCGATCAGCTTGTCGCGGCCTGCCGGGACATGGGATTGCAGGTGATGCTGGATGGCGTGTTCAATCATGTGAGCCGCAATCATCCGGCCGTTCAGGCGGCGCTTGACGAGACCGCCGGACGCTTGAATCCGGCCGACAACCCGTGGCATGGCCTGGTCCGCGCGCATGTCGGTGATAATGGCGAACCCGCTTTGGATGTGTTCGAGGGGCACGGGGATCTGGTGGCGCTGGACCATTCGGCTGACGAGACCGTTGACTATGTGGTCCATGTGATGAGCCATTGGCTGGATCGCGGAGTCGCCGGCTGGCGCCTCGACGCCGCGTATGCCGTGCCGAGCCCGTTCTGGGCGCGCGTGTTGCCGCAGGTCAAAGCCGCACACCCGTATTCGTGGATTTTCGGTGAGGTGATCCATGGCGATTACCCGCGCATCATCGAGGAATCCACGATGGATTCGATCACGCAATACGAGCTATGGAAGTCGATCCAGCATGCGCTGGAGACAGAGAACTTCTTCGAGCTGGATTGGAACTTGAAGCGGCACAACGCGTTCCTAGATTCCTTCGTGCCGCAGACGTTCATCGGCAACCATGACGTGACGCGTATCGCATCGCAGATTGGCCCGGCCAAGGCGGCGTTGGCATTGGCGGTGCTCATGACGGTCGGCGGCGTACCAAGCATCTATTACGGCGACGAACAGGGCTATGTGGGCGTCAAGCAGGAGCGTTTCGGCGGCGATGACGACGTACGTCCGAAGTTCCCCGACTCCCCTGCCGAACTGTCCACGCTGGGAGAGCCGACATACCGGCTGCATCAGGCGCTGATCGCGCTGCGCCGTCGCAACCCATGGCTGCTGGATGCGCGTACCGAGGCCGTGAAGCTGGAAAACAAGCACTTCGTCTATCGTTCGACGAGCGCCGACGCCCAGCATTCCCTGACCGTGGACCTCAACATCGAGCAATCCCCCACTTTCACCATCCGCAACGCCGATGGCAGTACAGCGTATCAATGGTGAGCTCCCTCATCAGAGGGAGCTAACTCATTCACCTCTGAATGCCTCGGATCAGCAGGTCGAGCAGGTAACCGTACGACCGGTCGACCCGTTCGCGGCCGCGTGTGCGGGGTTGTGCGGAACGCAGTTCGAATTGGATGAACCCGTGTATGGACACCCAGATGGAGGATGCGATTAGATGGGGGTCATCGCCGCGGAATACAGATGCTGCCTGGCCGTATCGAATGATCTGCGTGATGGCGTCCAGGCAGTGCTGGGCCGAGTCCGACGCCTGCCCCATCCAGACCAGCGCGTAAATGCCGGGGGCGTCCAGCGCGTGTTCACGGTAGATTATGCCCGCCCTGCGCAGGCGCAGCACGGGGTCGGATTCGTCAATGGCGATGAGCTGTTCGCGCAGATCAGTGAAGTATGTGTCGATGAGCGCATCGCACACCGCCTGCTTGCCGCCGATGTGCTGGTAGATGCTGGTGGGCGACACATCGGCCTGTGCGGACAGCGCACGGATGGTCAGACCATCCACACCGTCCCGTTCCACGATCCGCCTTGCCGCGTCAAGGATTCTCCCGTGGATTTCAAGGGTGGGCGTGCGTTTGGATCGGGGCTGCGATTGCGTCATATCCGTTATTCTAGGGTGCGTACAGGCCATTACCGCCGTTTCGGCATGGCCACGATCACAACGACTGCGGCGATAAGTGCAATCGTCATGGCCGCTAGGCAGGCGAACAGGCATCCGCATCGCAAACACCGGCCTATAACACAATCAGGCCCGACGACCATCAAAGGTCGTCGGGCCTGATTCATACGCGCTGTCGGACTAACGGCGTCCAGACTTCATACGGAATGGCGCATTGTGGCGATTCTTCTTGGAATGACGGCGGTTCGGGCCTTCCGTGTTGCCGTATTTGGCGATCATGCGGCGTTCGTGACGCTTGGCACCTTCTGAACGCTCGTCGCGTACGATGCGGTTCTCGTTCTTGCGATGGATGCGCTTGCCGCCTTCGCCCTGACGGGTGTTGCGCATGGACTGTCTGCGGCCGCCGAAATCGTCGTTGCGACCGTATCCGGCCCTGTCGCGCTTATCGAACTTGTCGCCCTTGCCGTACCGATCATTGCGACGGTTCTTGCCGTGCTGGTCGCGGCCATTGTCCTGACGCTCGTCGTACCGGTTCTTGCCGTATCCGTCGCGACGGTCGCCCTTGCGGCGCTCCTCGCGGCGGTCATCGCCATGCTCGAACAGATAGTCGCGGCGCTCGGCCTCGGGGTTGCTCATGCCTGCACGGCGTTCCGCACGGTTGCGGTTCTTCTTCACGGCCTTCTTGCTGGCCTTGTCGCCGTGCTTGCGCTGCGGCTCGCCTTCGGCAACAAACTCGCCGCCTGCGTTCTCGTGCTGGAACTCGGTCTCGACAACGTTCTGCTCGTCACGATTGCGATTGTGCTTGCGCTTGCCGCCGCGGCCGGACTCGTCGCCCGCCGCGTTCTTGGCGCCCCTGTTCTTGCCCTTGCGCGGGTTGCCCACGGGCTGCGACTTGTCGAGGCTCCAACCATCCACGCGCTCGGCGCGGTCGCCCACAAGCTCAAGCACTTCGGGCGAATCGTGGGTCACTTCGATCATCTTGGTCTTGATGCCGGCCTGGTTCAGCAAGCGGCGCGTCTCGCGGCGCTGCTCGGGCAGCACGAGGGTGACCACGTCGCCCGCCTTGCCGGCGCGGGCGGTACGACCGGAGCGGTGCACAAAGGACTTCGGGTCGGCCGGCGGCTCGACCTGCACCACGAGCTCCACGCCGCCGACGTCTATGCCACGGGCGGCCACGTCGGTGGCCACCATGACACGCACATCGCCGGAATCGAACGCAGCGAGGTTGCGATCGCGCTGGTTCTGGTTCAGGTTGCCGTGCAGCTCGGCGGCCGGAATGCCGTTCTGCGTCAGGTTCTTGGCGAGCTTCTTGGCCTGGAACTTGGTGCGGGTGAACAGGATGCGGCGGCCTTCGCCCGAGGCGAGCATGCGCACGAGTTCGTGCTTGTCGCCGCGCGTGGTTTCGAACACGTGGTGGGTCATCAGGTCGGGTTCGGCGGTGGCCGAATCGACCTCGTGCACCTTGGGATCGTGCAGGAAGGTGTTCACCACTTCATCCACGCCGTGATCGAGCGTGGCGGAGAACAGCATGTGCTGGGCGTCGGGCGAAATCTGCTCAAGCAGTCGCTTGACCGGTGGCAGGAAGCCCATATCGGCCATTTCGTCGGCCTCATCGATGACCACGACTTCGACGGACGAGAGCGTGAGCGCCTGCTGGCGCAGCAGGTCCTCAAGGCGGCCCGGGCAGGCGACCACGATATCGGCGCCGGCCTTCAGATCGCGGATCTGGTGGATGTACTTGACGCCGCCGTACACCGTGGTGGTGTTCATGCCGAACGTGTGGGCCAGCGGCATCAGCACGTCGTTGATCTGGTTCGCGAGCTCGCGGGTGGGGGCCAGCACCAGGCCGCGCGGGTGCGGTAGGAAGTCGTCGGCGCGGCGCTCTTCCAGGCTGGCCTTCTTGCGGCGCTTGATTTCCTTGCGGAACTCCTCCATCGCGATTTCGCCGAACGAATCGTAGGAACCGAGGCGGGTGACCAGCGGAATGGAGAATGCGAGGGTTTTGCCGGAGCCGGTGCGACCTCGGCCGAGAATGTCGCGGCCGGCCAGTGAATCGGGCAGGGTGTCGGCCTGAATGGGGAATGCGGTCTTCTTGTCATCTGCCGCAAGCACGCGCACCAGCGGTCCGGGTACGCCAAGTTCGCCAAAGGTAAGGGGGCGGGATTCCGCGCTGTCGTTCATCTGAAAATCAGCGGAATCGTCACGATCATCGAAATTATTACGGGGCACAGTGGCCTTTCATGTCAAAGGTTACGCAAATTACGCAAGCTTTCCGAGCTTAGCGTAAGCCCCCTACTTTGCTTGGTGCTCGCCACACTGTCATCCCACTCTTTACTTATGACCCCATGGGGCGGTAACTCGCCCATGGGGCGGTTTGAAGAAATTGTGAAACCGCAGAATAAAGCCATTTTCACCTACCGCCCCATGAGGGTTTTACCACCCCATGGGATATTTGCCGCCCCATGGGTTTTACCACCACGTAAGGCGAGCACCGCTCCATGGAACACGCAAATGGCCCCTACCCGTGAAGGTAGGAGCCATTGTGCAAAAGGGCTGAGCCACAATACGGCCCAGTGGCCCTAAAACACACTACAAAATATCCGGATCGTCTTTGGCAATAGTGCCGGTTGCCTTGCCAATGGCCTTCAGGCCGTGGTAGGCCACAAGAATCACGATCGTGCCAATGGCAATGCCGTTGAAGGAAATGCCACCAACAGTGAACGCGAATTGGCCGATGGCAATAATCATGGTGATGGCTGCCACCATAATGTTCAGCGGCTTGTCGAAGTTGACCTTGTTCTCCACCCAGATGCGGATACCGATCATGCCGATCATGCCGTACAGCAGCGTGGTCACGCCGCCGAGCACGCCGGCGGGGATCGTGTTGATCACGGCACCGAACTTCGGGCACAGGCTCAGGATCAGGGCGAAGGCGGCGGCGCACCAGTAGGCGGCGGTGGAGTACACCTTGGTGGCAGCCATCACGCCGATGTTCTCGCCGTAAGTGGTGGTGCCGGAGCCGCCGCCGAAGCCGGCGATCGTGGTGCCCAAGCCGTCGGCCATGAGGGCGGTGCCGATCTGGTTGTCGTAGTCGCGGCCGGTCATTTGGGCCACGGACTTGACATGGCCAACGTTCTCAGCCACAAGCACAAGCACAACAGGGATGAACATGGGAAGGATGGAGAAATCGGCCTGCGGCAGGTGGAACTTCGGGAAGCCGATCCATGCGGCGTCGCCGATGGCGGAGAAGTCGACCTGACCACGGATGCAGGCATATACATAGCCGATGATCACGCCGACCAAAATATTGAGGCGACCCAGCAAGCCCTTGAACAGCACAGCCACGAGCAGCACGGCCAACAGGGTAACCAGTGCGGTGTCGGGCGCGGCTTGGAAGTTGGTCCACACGGAAGGTGCCAGATTGAAGCCGATGATGGCCACAATCGCGCCGTTGACCACGGGCGGCATGATGATGTCGATCCATTTGGAGCCGGCGTAATGCACGAGCACGCCAACCAGGGCCAGCAGAATACCGGTGACCATGATGCCGAAGCTGGCGACCGCAATGCCCTTGTTGGCGGTGGTGACCGCGGTGATCGGTGCAATGAAGCCGAAGGACGAGCCCAAATAGCTCGGCAGCACGTTCCTGTTGATCAGCAGGAACAGTGCGGTGGACATAGCCGTGAAGAACAGGGTGGTGGACGGGTCGAAGCCCGTCAGAATCGGCACCAGGAAGGTGGCACCGAACATGGCGATGACGTGCTGTGCGCCGATACCGGCGGTGCGCACCCAAGTCAGACGTTCATCGGGCTCGACTACCTCGCCGGGCGCCAGCGTCTTGCCGTCGCCATGCAATTGCCATTGGAAGATATTGGACATTACTACTCTCCTCGCTCTCGCTTGGGGCACGGCATTCACAACCAGCCGCACCACGCACCATTCTAGCTCACGAAGATTTTGTGAAGTCTCTCTTCCGGGAAAGGCTATTTGCCGTAATACTCCAGCAGGTGTGGGTCGACGGCCTGCACCACATCCACCAAATCGCCATTGGAGAGATACGGGCGCTTGAATTCGCGCCACGGCTCCACCTTGACCTCCCAGCGGCCGGTCGTCTCGTCGAGCACGGGCCGGGCGGTCTGCTCCCAGCGCACACGCTTGGAAGTGCGGCCGGTTTCCGGGTCGCGACGTGTGTAGTGCAGGCAGGTGCAGTTGGTGATCTTCCAGTCGTCCGAATCGGCGCGATGCAGGAATTCCTCGTCGGCCAGATCCTCGATGGTGAGCATCAGGGCGAGCATGAAGTCGCCGTGGGTGACCATGACCACGGATTCCGAATCGGATTTGCGGCTCAGCGAGGTCAGGATGTTGTGCACACGGTCCTCGGCCACATCGGCAATCGACTCGCCTGCCGGCGGACGCCAGTACAGCGGATCGGTGTTCTTGAAGTTCCAGTTGCGCGCGTAGTTGTTTTTGAATTCGTCCTTGGTGATGGTGTTGATCTCGCCCCAAGAACGTTCACGCAGCACACGGTTCTCCTCCCATTTGGCCTTGGGCAGGGCCATGGTGGCTGCGGTTTCGCGGGTGCGCACGTATGGCGAGACCATGTAGCGGTCGAACAGCTGCTGCTGGCTGACCAGCCAGCGACCGATGCAGTCGGCCTGCTTGCGTCCGGTGGCGGTGAGTCTCCAGGAGCGGTCGGGTACGGTGACGTTGTCCTGCGTGTACAGGGAATTGTCGCCCTGCTCGCCCGCCTGGACGATGACGTTCGCTTCGGATTCGCCATGCCGGATTACGTATAGATCGAGCGGCATGCTCATATATGTTCCCCTTTCGTTATTGGTTACGTTGTGTTGTTTTCTGTTGTTTCCTACTTGACTTGCGTGATGGTGTTCCCCTTGACCATGAACGCGTGCCGGGCCATGTCGATCATCGGCTGATCGAATTTGGAGTCGGTGTAGAACTCGTCGATGACGGCGTCCGGGCCGTACAGTTCGCGGAACCGTTTGGCCTTGTTGGTGCTGAAGTTGAGGTACGTGACCTTCATCGTCTCCACATCCACCTCGCTGGCCACGAGATTCCTCACGCCGAGTCTGCGGCAGGCCTCCCCCACCGTCAGACCGAAGGATGCGGTGAGGATCACATCGTCCGATTCAGGCTGGTACCAGGGCTTGATACGTGAATAGTTCCTATCCCAGAAATCGTCCACGAGCTGTTCGACGCTCGCCACCCGTTTGGATCGGCTCAGTTCCGCGAGATAGCCTTCGGTCATCTTGCCCACGCCGTATTCCATTTGTTCAAGCGTGGCCCGGCCAAGCTTGTATTTGACCGCGTACCGCAGCACGGGGGCGATATAGCGGAACACTTTCGGGTCGTGGCGGGCGGAATACAGGTACAAGTCGAACAGGCTTTCGCCATCATAGATGGTTCCGTCGAAATCGAATACGCGCATACCTTCTGCTTCTACTCTGTTATTCCTTGTCTAAGGCTAATCTCGGTAAGCCGGCGAAAGCGCAAATACGCAGTGAATTTCACATGAACACTGTTTTTTGGATTGATTTCGGTACAGGTAACGTACACTGGTGACAGCCTGGAAGGAGGTGCGTAATGGCGGCGTCTGAAATCGAACAATGGTGGATTGATAAGTTTCAGGAGAACCTGGGTCCGATTCGCAAGGTAGCCGGATGGACGACTCAGCAACTGGCCGACGAGCTGGGAGTCGCGCGACAGACGGTGTCTAACTTGGAGACCGGCAAAAGCCCGATGACCAAACTGCAGTATCTCGCTTTACGTACGGTGTTCAGCGCCGAAATCGCGCGTCGTGAAGACCGCGATCTGGCACGCATCATCAAGACTTTGGTCGACGATCCCATTGAGCAACGCATTCGCGAACGGCGCGCCCAAGAGCAGGACGGCGAGGCCGTTGCCGACAATGCCCCAGTCAATACGGACGGTGGCAACGTTGCCGACAACGCCGCCACCGAGAAACGCAAGCCCAGTGCCGCAACATTGAAGGCTTCAAAGACTGCCGCAACGGGCAAGCCTACGCTCAGCACGGCGATGCAGGCTCTTGCCGTCATCACCGGAGCACTGGCCAGTGGAACCGCCGCCGGCATCATCACTTACTTGATGTTCCCGGACGGCGGCCCGAACAAGCGCTGAGTCGCCGAAATATCGAAACGGATTGAACAACCCAGTTCGAAGCCCTGAGCACCATTTTGTCCGTGTCGCACCAGCGTTTCCCTCATTATCAGCTGTTTCGAGTTGCATGAATGCGCCGTTTATAGGCCGAGAATTTCGTGCTTTTTTGCATCAAATTCTTCTTGGGAGAGAATGCCGATATCAACCAATTCCTTCAATTTCTTCATCGCCTCGACTTGTTCTTCCACAGACATGGATGCCGTGTGAGAGGCGGGAGCAGCGGCTTCCGGCGCCGGCGCAGGCGCCGGCGCTTGAACCGGGGCGGCCGTCATAGGATTAATGGCTTGTGCCATATTCATGCCCAGCAACATGCCACCATCGCCAAAGCCGTTGTCTTGGATGCCTTGCGCAATGCGCTGCTGGGCAGCCATATTGCCAGCTTGCTGGGAAACGCCCTCGTATGCGGCAACATTCATCTTATTCGAGGCGAACTGCTGCACGAGTTGACGTGATTGCTCGGTGAACTCGATACTTTCGATGCCCACACTGGACACTTCAAAGCCAAAACGATCATTCCACGTACCCGCATTGGCCCGATCGCCACGCACGCATGCTGCGATGTCATTCGCCTTGCCAGGCAATTGCGAAATACGATATTCATTGGACAGCAAATTGATGGCCACAATAAACGACTGTACGAATTCAGACAGAATCTGCCTACGTGGCCCTTCATCATCGAATGAATACGACACGGTAGTGGCAGGCACAAAGTTACGAACGAATCGAACTGGATCAGTGACCTTTAGCGACATGGATCCGCGTGCGCGAATTTCCAAATCGACGCCATAGAACCGGTCGTTATACACCAGCGGCGCAGAAGTGCCGAATTTGATGCCACGAATCTCACGCAGGTTGACGAAGGCCACATATTTGGTGCGGCCAGGCTGACCTCCGAAGGTGAATCGATCGGCAACCTGATTGAAGAACGATCCGATGCCGTCTCCGGCGAGCACGCTCTGCTCCCCGTTGCGATATTCATAACCGCCCGACTCGGTGATGACGTTTTCGATACCTGTTTCAGAGAAAATGAACGCCGCAGTATTCTCTGGCACATAGATACGCGAACCATTGGTGATTATTCCCTCGGAACCGTATTCATTCGAACCGCGATCGTTGTTGCTTCCGCGGGGAATGCCCGGCACAACGACGGTGTGTTCCGTGAACGGACCAGCGGTGATGATATCACGCCACAGGTCCGCGAATGTACCGCCGAGCGCGCCGGCGAACGCCTTAATAACTGCCATCTGTTTTCCTCGATATCTCAATGCACATGGCCGGTCTTGCGACTATGCAATCGCAAGACCGGCCGTTATGCTGGCATGTTGGCTATAGCTGCGTTTCGCGATCGCAGTATTCGCATCGAACGACTTCTTTGCGATGACCGGAAAGCGGAGCGCCACAACCTTCACAATTCACCGAAACCACGGGTTCGGTAATCCCAAGCCCACTACGGAATGCGCTAAAAGTGTCTTTCAGTGTCCCGGCCAGAGCCTCCGTTCCGGGGATGGCCTTGTTGAAGGCCGGCTCATCCATTGGCGTATACTGTCTGCCGCGTATACCCATATACCGTCATCGTCCCTTTCTTGGAAAACCGTTACCTCGATACGCCAGTCTGATCACTGGCCCACCGATGCGAGCTTCTGCGTGCATCGAGTCATGACCTCGGTGTAGTAGGCCAAATCCTCACTGCTGAGGGAGTTTTCGTCAATGGCGTCTACCTTCTGGGAGAACTCAGAGTAACGCTTCATCATGCTGGCATAGTCGGTAGCCATGCTGACCACGTTATCGGATTTCTGATATTTGTTCATGAAGGCAACATACTCATCGATAAAGGCCTCGTAGCTGTCCATCGTGGACTTGAAGTCAGCACTGTCATTGGTGTTCTGCTGCGCCTTCTGATCCGAAGACTGGTCGCTCTGCTTGTTGGCATCGCTGGAATCAGCGCCCGTATCAGTGCTCTTATCATCCTGTTTCGCGGCGTCGCCGTCCGTAGACGTATCTTCCTTCTTTTCCGGAACCTGGATAGTGATGGACATGATGGTTTCGTCGTCAGTGTTACGAGAAACGCTCACACTGTATCCATCGGCGTTCTTGGCATTGAAACTGTCAGCGGACTTGTTATAGTCCACGGTGAAACCGTTGTCTTGCACGGACTTGACGTAGTCGGCATACTGCTTGGCGTCGGTACCGCACACCTCGATGGAGAAATAGTCCGAAGACTCGCTTTTAATTTCACCCTTTGTGGATTTCGGCTGCGGCAGCAGCGCCGCGATATCCGACTCCGGCCATGAATATGCTTCGCACTTGGTGGCGAGCGATGCTTCCAATTCCGCCCGATCAGCCTTGGCCTTCGCATCGTCACGAATTACGAACACGCCACCGATTACCAGACCCACAACGGTGATACCGACTGCCACCCAGGCCAGCACTCGGCCTTGCACCTTGCCACTCGGGCGGGTCACGTATACGGCGAAGCCTGAGAGCAGTGCCGGAATCACCGTGGCGAACAGCAGTCCGCCCCAGGATCGGCCAGAAACATCCACAAATTGGGCGAGTACGAACAACACTCCCCAAATAATGGCGAACACAGCCAGCTTGGAAGTCTTCTTCACCCCTTGTGCATTCGGAGCAAGCACGGCAGGCGCAGCGGCACCAGCAAAACCAGTGGCAGCACCGGCACCATGTGTGGCGGGTGCAGGAGCCACACCAATACGCTTGTCCAGAGCGGCGAGGAACTCATCAACGCGCTTGGCGCTTTCGTTTCCAGTCGCCTCCAGACGAATGGCGGCCCCTGCCGCACCCTGCGGGACTACGGTTAGCGTGCAGTTCACCCCATCATAGGAGTGGAAGGAAAACGCTCCGGTCTGGGTGTTTTCGTTATCCAAGGTAAACGTGGCGCCAGTAGTCAGCTGGTCGTGAATAACTTGGAACAGCTGTTGCGGACTGACCGCATATACACGATCAAATGGCGCGCCGGCGGGCCGCTGCGATGCCGTAGCCGGAGCCATCGGAGTGGTGGTAGCACCATCAGACGCTACGTTCGGTTGGCCAGCCGGTACAGTATTCGGCACGGTAGGCGCATTCGCGCGATCTTCCGGTGCGTCATTCGTGCCTTCGGACGGTGGAACCGGCTGAGGTTGTTGATCAAATGGCGTTGTCATGATGCCCTTCTTTCCTTAAGCAGCAGCATTACCAGCACAGAAGAGGCAAGCCCGGCAACCGTTACGGTCAATCCGACTGCCATGGCAAGCCGGTATCGTTCGCTCATCATTGCGTCCCTTCTTATTGCTCGCTTTGCTCTGCGATACATCGAAACCAGTGTATGGCGTTGTTATTATGTACGCAAATTAGCATTTTGTATGCATGTTAGCTTTATTGTCGATGCTTGATACCGCGCATGAACATCCTTTCCGCCACCGCACCTACACGGATGGCATCGACCATTGTCGGCGACACGCGCGGGCCATACATCAGCTGACAACTGAATTTTTCGGCGTGTTTCCGAAAAGTCGGCGTCCTGTACGCTGGGAATCGAGCAACCGCGTACGATGGCGCAGCACAGCACCCGCAACACAGCGACAAGGAGCATGGGCAATGGCAGACATCCCCGAAGAACATTTGACCGAGGAACTGTTGGATCGGCTGCTCGCCAGCGCCAGCATTGAGCAGTATCTCGATGAGGGACTCGTCAGCGCACGCACGCTGACCGACTATCTGTTCGACCGTATGGAAGCCCATGACCTGAGACGAGCCGACGTGGTGCGGGCATCCGGCCTCAACGCCACAGTGGTTTATGACATTTTCTCCGGCAAAAGCCGCCCCGGCCGAGATCACGCCATTATGCTGGCTTTTGGTCTCAAGTGCACATTACGTGAAACCCAACGGCTACTTCGTCTTGCAGGCGTTTCCGAACTGTGGTGCAAACAGCGACGCGACGCGATTATCATCTGGTGTATACGCAATGGATTCGACCGCATTGCCACGGACGACGAGTTGTATCGTATGGGAGAGGCGACGTTGCTACCGGCCGATTGACGACATTCGGCCCAACAACACTCACCAGTGAGACGCAAGTAAGAGGGCGTCAAGGAGAGACATGGACGATAAGCAGGCGATGCATGCGATGAGCATCGACGATGCGTACCATGTCGAGCGTACGCTCGCTCGCGGACCTTCCGGCGTCACCGAACTGGTGAGCATTGACGGCAACGGCCCGTTCGTACGCAAGAAGATTCCCTCTCCCCTAGCGCAACGCAATGTGTGGGCGGCGCTCAGCGCCTGCCAGAGTAATCGTCTGCCGCGTGTGGAAGCGACGTACGAGCTGCCCGACCGGTTCGTCATCGTCTACGATTACGTGCCGGGCAGCACGCTTGCGCAAATTGCGGAGGAAAACGGGCGGCTTGCACCGAATGTGGCCGTGCAGCTTATCGACCAAATTTGCGAAGCCGTGCAGGAGCTTCACCAGCACGGCGTTATCCACCGCGACATCACGCCGGCCAACGTCATCGTGGCCCAGGATGGCGCGCATCTCATCGATTTCGGCATCGCGCGCATCCGGTCAGAGGCAAGCAACCGTTCACGGGATACCACGGCGCTTGGCACCTACGGATTCGCCTCGCCTGAGCAATATGGCTTTGCCAAAACCGACGCGCGTTCCGACGTATTCTCGCTGGGCCGGCTACTCGGATTCATGCTGACCGGCGTATATCCCGATGCCAGCGACTACGAGCAGCGACTTGCCGATGATGCCGCAGTACCGGCTCGACTACGCGCCGTCATCGGCTATGCGTGCGCATTCGAGCCCAGCAAACGGCCACAGAGCGTCCAAGAGTTTCACCAGGCGCTGTTCTCCCAGTCCAATCCGCCCATACCGAACGCATCATCGGCAAATCCGCCATCAACGAGAACAACGAACGGCAGCGCGTCGGCGTCTCGACTATTCCGGCGTCTGCACTTGAGCAAACGCGCCATCGTGCTGTGGTCCATTGCCGGAGCGGCACTGATAATCGCCGCCATTGCGGGAGGCATTGTGTTGGCAGGCCAACTTGGCATTATCGGGTCGGCAACATCACCCGATTCCTCGACACAATCCAGCAGCCAATCAACCGATAAGGCCGATGGCGGGCACTCCTCGAACGGGTCAGGAACCGACAATGCCAATGGCACGGGCGGAGTAGGCGGCACTGACGGCGCTGATGGAGACAATCAAGACACCGTCACCGACAATCCTCTGAAAATAGTGGAATCCGGCTGGTCGGCGGACCAGCAAGGGTATGTCCACTACGCTTTCGCCCTGCGCAACACCAGTAAGACCCAGCAGGTGCAGTATCCGCAGATTACCATTACGGGGCGGGCCAAAGACGGTTCCATCGTGTTCTCGCAGACGCAAGCACTGAATATGGCATTCCCGAATCAGACTGTATATGACGCCGGTCAAGCAGGCGAAGGCACCGCCCCAGAAACGGTTGATTTTACTGTGCTCAATCCGGATACATACAACGTCGCCAAGGCTCAGGGAACCGCCGCCTTCCCCATCAGTGGAATATCCAAAATAGACAACAGGGACGGCGGCACGACGTTCAATGGCGAGGTCCGCGCCGTGGCAGATGGATTCAAGCCATCTGATGGACAGCAAATCAAGATTTCCCTAGTACTGCGTAACGCACAGAACGCAATCATCTATGGAGATATCGCATTCGTGGATTGGCCGGGCAATGGCCGATCCACGCCATTCTCGATTACCGTCTACGATCTGCCGAAGTATGTGTCTTACGATCTGTATGCGCAAATCTGGTAGTTGACTTTACGTCTGGCAGGTGGCCGTCAGGTGCCTGTCAGGCCGCTGTTCGCGTCACCTGCGCACTGACGTTACGGCGCGCCTGGCCGAACAGATAGATGCCGATGGGCAGGGTCAGAACACCGCCGATGATGAACACCAGCGAAATCGGGATCACGTCGGCCAGTGGCGCGAAGATCAACATGCCGAGCGGCATTCCGAGCGTGCTCAGGGTGGTGTCAAGGCCGAATACACGGCCCACCATCTTCTCATCGGCCTCGGTCTGGATGATGGTGCGCATCGGGCCCATGCAGATGGCCGAAGCCAAACCGTTCACCACATCAATCAGCAAATACGCCAGCAGATTGTGAACCACGCCAAGACCAACGACGGAGACGCCCACCAGAGCGATGCCGAAGGCGACCACGCGCATGTTGTTGCGGATGAGCTTGGCACCGATGGTAGACATCAGCGCGCCGCCGAGCAGCATACCGATGCTCCATCCCAGCTCGTTGGCGGCGAGTTTATCGGAGGCGGTGGTCAGGTTGATGAATCCGAGATTCAAATCGATGCCCTCATATTCGCGGGTCATGAGCAACAGCGTAAGGTTCATCGGCGCCACGGCCACGAAGCACACCAAGGCGTCACCGAGCACCACGTTGCGCAGGTTCGCCCGGCGCCATGTGTAGCTGAAACCATCTTTCAAGTCAGCAAACACACGACGGACGCTGGCAATCAGCGAACGATCAGCATTGGCATCCGACATCGGTTCGAGTGTGGGTTGCCCGCTATTCTCCGCTTCAGCCATACGCCTCGCAACATGTTCCGCGCTCTTCTTCGGCGCTTTGATCGACGCCACAAAGCCGACGCCGATAATGGCCGTGGTCACATCGACTAACAGAATCGACCACAGCGGCACTGTGTTGATAAGCACAGCAGCCACCGCAGGTGCCACAATCATATTCGCCGAATTAATCACGCCGTATATTGAGTTGACGCGCAATAGTTTGCCCGAGGGAACAACATCCGGTATGAACGACTGCACAGCGGGCGTCTGCACCCCGCCTCCCGCCGAACGAATGAACAGCACCACGAAAATCATGGTCAGACTCGCCCATCCCATCGCGAAGCTCAGCGACAGCACGACGGTGACCACAGCAATCACCATATCCGGCAGCATAATCAGCAACTTGCGACTGTGACGGTCGGCCCAGGAGCCGCCGCAAATCGAGACGATGGCCTGCGGCACCACGCCAAACAACGTGGCCAGCAGCATGGCCGAACCGGTTTTAGTCTGCAATACGATCCACCACCAGATGGCATATTGCACAATATTGGAGCCCAGCAGCGAGAACGCCTGGCCGGTGAGTAGAAGCACTACACGGCGGATCCACGCACGCTCGGATTCCCCGTTGGCCACTGCTGCGGCATAGGCGGCACCGGGTTTGTTCGCGCTATGGACCGCTGCGCGCGCATTCGCATTGTCATCGCCGGAAACCTCGGGTGTTTCGCGCACAGTTGGTTCAGTTGTTGTACTACTAGAAGACATACGAGTGTTCTCAATTCTTCAATTCCACTACAAAGGTCACATCACGGCATACGCACGCCGACGCGCGTATGCGTGCACGACTCCAGCAACGAGCCGTACCCGCCGTTAGATGGCAGGCTTCAGTATCGTGACGCCATGCGTTAGCGTCACCATGCAACGATAGGAACACACTGTTCAATAGTGTATCATGAAGGCGTGACGTTGCCCTTGCGCAGGTGCCGTAAGACTCCGCGGACAAAGCAATGAGGCTTCCCCCGCGAGAAGGGAAGCCTCATATTCCATTCATTCTATTCAGCGATGATGGCGCCTAATCACCGATCATCCTTTGGGAACAGCGCATCGAAGGCATGTTCCATCACGGACTTACGGCGGATCACACCGACGAGTCTGCCATCACCATCCACCACCGGCAGTTTCTTGAACTGCTTCTTGGCGAGGATTCGGGCCACCTCTCCAACATGCTGGTCGGGCGTGGCGGCAACGACCTTGCGCGTGGCGATGTCCATCACCTTCTTGCCGGAGAGCGCCTGTACCTTGGAGGCCACGGTTTCGTCGTCGAACACCACCATCGTCGAACCGGTGCCGGTGGAAACCGTACGGGATTCATAGGTGGCAATCGATTTCATGACATCGCCGTCGCTGACGAAGCCGACGAGCCTGCCATTGCCGTTCACCACGGGAAGGCTGGAGACGTTGAGGCGGATGAACTCGCGCACCACATGCGTGATGTCATCGCTGTCCAGGCAGCTGTAGGGCTGATCGTCCATGATTCCGCCGATGGACTGTTCCTGGGCCTGCTTGAACAGGGAGGCGGCGGGGGCCACGTATGCGCCGGCGTAGTGATGCTCGGCGGGCTGGCCTTCAGTGGTTTCGGCCGCGACTTCGGCGGAGGATTGCGCCTCGGAGGCCTTGGCGTTGCGCGCGTCCTTCTCCTTGGCACGGCTGGTGACGGTGAAGATGCAGATAATCAGGGCGACCAGCGAGATGGCGGCGCACAGCAGGTAGGAGAACGCGATGCCGCTGGCCGTGGCGGACTTCACACCCTGGGACATGTGCGAGGCGGTCATGGATGTTTCTGCGGTGACCAGAAGCGAGGTCGCAATGGCTGCCGCGATCTGGCGGCCGGTGTTGGCGATGGCGTTTCCATGGGCGATCATGTCGTTCGGCAAAGCGTTGACGCCCCAAGTGTTGATCGGCATGTTGGCGATAGCCTGACCGGATGCCTGCAATGCGCAGAACACGGCGACAAACAGCACTGATGTCCTGGTGTTGATGGTGCCGAGAAGACCAAGAGAGATGGTCATGAGCGCAAGGCCGCCGATGCCCACGCCGCGCGGACCGAATTTGTCGAATGCGGCGCCGGCGACCGGACTCAGGATGATGCCGACCGCCGCGGCGGGCAGCATGACCATGCCGGTGACGGTGGCGGATTGGCCGAGCACATTCTGGATGAAGATAGGCAACGTCACGTTGGTTGCGGCGACTGCGGCGTTGATCAGAGTGACCAGAATCACGGAGTTGCGGAAGTTGCGGGTGGCAAGGGTATCAACGCGCAACAATGGCTCATCGAGCTTGACTTGCTTGTATACGAATGCGACGAAGGCCACAAGACCAACGACGATTGAGATAATGACGACCGGATTGCTCCATCCCATCGTGGAAGCGGACGAAAAGCCATAGAGCAGGCCACCGAACGCGATGGTCGAAAGGATCACGGACAGGATGTTGAGCTTTGGGTTCTTCAACTCGCTGACGTTCTTGAGCATCATCGTGCCTCCGACAAGGATGACCAGTGCCACGACTGCGATGCCAATGAACATCGGTCGCCATCCGAAACTGTCAATCACCAGACCACCGACAACCGGGCCGATAGCCGGGCCGGCGGCCATGACGATACCGGCCATGCCCATGGCGGTGCCGCGCTTATCCGGCGGATAGACGAGCATCGGCACTACGGCGACCAATGGCAACAGCACGCCGGAGCCGGCGGATTGCAGTATGCGCCCGACGAGCAACAGCATGAAATTCGGCGCGACGGCACACAGCAGTGTGCCGACCATGAAAGTGGCAAGAGCTCCAGCGAAGAGCTTTCGGGTGGAGAATTTATCAATCAGATAGCCTGAAATCGGCACCATGATGCCCGAGACCAGCATGTAGACGCTGGTCACCCACTGCACGGTGCCGGTGGTGATATTGAAATCACGCATCAGTGCCGGCAAGGCCGGTGACATGACGGTCTGGTTGAGCAGCGCGATGAACGAGCCGACGACGATCACACCCACAACGATGAATCGGGTGTGCGGATCAATAGGCTTTACGGAACTGGTGGCGGACCCGAGTTCCGCGTTTTTCTGTGAGGTCACAGCATTTCCTTCTGTTGGTAACGTCATGTGTGGCGATCCGGCCCCATGCTTGTGTCAAGACACGAGGACACCGATGAGTCCGGACGTAAAGGAAAAGCCGCCATCCGTTCCGCATTCATATACGGCAAACGATTCGCGGCTTTGCGTAAGTTGATGGCTATGGTGAGCGATTCATGCGACGTCGACTGCGGATGGGCCATCGGTACATCCCGGCATAAGGCGTGTCCCCGCTACACCAGCATCGAGAATAGGGCCATTCGTGGATTGGCAAACAGAACATTGCCGACGAACGACCCACGGCAGGCGCGTGCGATGAACATCGCGTAGCGATACAGGTTCATGGCATCTCCTTGATGGGGTCTTCGTACGGCAGACATCGAGAAGCTTATCATCATTCAAATCGACGGTGAAACCCACGCATGCCTGACAATACACAAAATCTTCACAAAAGGATTGGGCTTACCGCATACGCTCCGCCTGAATAACGGTCCGGGGATGAATCAGGGGCGAGCTAAGGGTTGCATCTCGTGTTTCCGTCATGATTTCTGGCAAAATAGTGAAGCTGAACATGCGCGGAATCGACCGGAATCGGAAAGGGACTAATCATGCGAGTTCTCGGCAATATCCTGTGGATCATTCTTGGTGGATTGGCCATCGCAATCGGATGGGCATTGGTGGGACTGATTCTGTGCATCTCCATCATCGGCATCCCGTTCGGCATTCAAGCGTTCAAGATGGCGGGACTCACCTTGACGCCGTTTGGCAAAACCGTGCAATACGGCGGCGGAGTCGGCTCTGCCTTGGCCAACATCCTGTGGGTGGTGCTGGTCGGCTGCTGGATGGCGCTCGGCTATCTGGGTGCAGGCGTGCTCAACTGCATCACCATCATCGGCATTCCGTTCGGCATCCAGTCGTTCAAAATGGCCAAGCTCGCGCTCTGGCCGTTCGGCGCACAGATCTACAGTCTGTAACAATTGTTTCTGCAGTAGGTCCGGTGCAGCGCATTATCATCGTGCGTTGCACCGGACTTTTTTATATACAACAGGCATTTCACACACCGTGATTTGACGGATTCGGACGTAAGACCTTATGGTGTGCACACCATGATTCAACACATCGCATTCAGCAGCAACGGCGTGAACGAACACGCCAAGCGTCAGCAGATGAACCTGCCGGCGATGCTCGAATGCGCCTTCAAACAGGGTTTGCGCACTGCTCAGTTCCAGCCAATAACCGGAAACAAGCGCAGCCTGCTCGCTGCCATACAAATCTGATCAGTACACCTCTCATTGGCGCATAGCTGAATCATTGCCGGTGATATCGAGCCGACTCGTTCGCACCATGCCTCATAAACGCACCTGCACGAGCATGCGTTCTTGGCATAGTCGCAACTCAATGCACCGCAGCAAAACCCATTGCATACCATCACATATTCAGAAAGAACAACAGATCATGAAGTATTTCACTACTGACACGCATTTCGGGCATCCGCTGGTCAGCGTGCTGCGCGGATTCACCACGTTCGACCCTGGGCACACGCAGTATGACGCTCTCCTCTCCTCGCAGGGACGCAAGGCCGCCGAGGATTGGGCGAAGGGCGTGGTGCTTGACGATTCCCGGCTCAATTTCCGCAAGGCCGCAGACACCGATGCGCACGATGAAGCAATCGTGGCCAATATCAATCGGATTGTCGGCGAGGACGACGAGCTGTGGATTTTGGGCGATATCGGATACCGAACATCGGTCCGGCATCTGAAGAGCTGCCTGCGTCAGCTGCGCTGCAGGCATCTGCACGCGGTTATCGGCAATCACGATGACTGGTGGCTGGACGATGCACCCGCGCGAGATCTGTTCGAATCGATTGAGCCGAACAGCACGGCGGAGCTGACCGGTCTCGGAATTGGCCGCCCGCAGGCAACGGAGACCGTCAATCTATCGCATTTCCCCTACCGTGAGGATCTTGCCTATGGCTGGCCGGATGATGCCGTACGTTTCCGCGATCAGGCATTGCCGTTCGACGGACATCGTCTGCTGTATGGTCACACGCACCAGCTGTCTCCGGAGGGCGCACGCCACGAAGCCCTCAACGTTGGACTGGACGCATGGAATCTGCAACCGGTAAGCGAAACACAGATTGCCGACTGGTTCCATGCACACGCGACCGATTCAACGCACGTATCACCGCTGGATATGCCCGACTCCCCCGGGCCGGCGCCCATTGACTCCGCCGCACAGCAGGAACCAGGCGGCTCGGTTTCGGCAGCCGAATCATAATACAAGCAATATTGGGGCGAGCAGAACCTTATGCCATCGCTGGCACCTGTCTCGCCCCACAGCACAACGAAAGGAGCTTGGCTATGGCAAAGCTCATTATTCTGCGAGGACTGCCCGCTTCGGGCAAGTCCACGTGGGCACGCTCATGGTGTGAGGACCCCGCCAACACGTGGCCGCATTGCGTGATTTCTCTCGATGACATTCGGCTCATGATCGCCGGCTCGGCACAGGTCCGAAACCGACTGCAATCCGAGCACGGCAAGCGATTCAATGACATGGTGGTTGCCATGGGACGGCACATGATTGCCGACGCATTGGATGCGGGGTGGGATGTGGTGGCGGATGCGCAACACGCTAATCCCCGGTATGCAGCCGAACTGGCGCTACTCGCTCAACGTCATGGCGCACTGTGGGAAACGAGGGATTTTGACGTTCCTCTAGACGAATTGTTGCGTCGCAATGCGGCGCGTGATACCGCTGACCGTGTTCCGGAAGATTACATTCGTTCGTCCTGGAAGCATTTTCACACCGCGATGTTCCGACCGTTGGAACCGGGCGATCCGAATGGAAACCTGTTGGAGCGTATGCGCGCGGATCCTTACGTTCGGGTTATTCCGGTGCGCGGCGAAACAGACGTGTATGCGTGCAATTTCACTGCAGAGGCATTTCGTGAACATCGGTGGACGGATCGCACCATCAATGCGCGAGGGCTTTTTATCGGCGGCAACGGTCAGGTGGTGCAACGCGGGTTCGAGAAGTTCTTTGCTGTGGACGAGACGGAGGGGACATCGTTCGCCCAAGTCGTCAATCACGCTCAAGAACATCCAGAGTCGTTGCCCGTGCGCGTTGAGCGCAAGGAGAACGGATTTCTCGGGCTCGTGGGCGCGGCGGGAACTCCTGGATTGTTCCGCTTCTGGTCGAAGTCGGGGCAAACGGATTATTCCGCGCTTATCGAGCGCCTGTTTCCTTCAGATTCAGCGGTACGTGCCGAATTGTGGCGTATGTTGCATGAGTGGAATGTCACGGCGGCGTTTGAAGTCATCGATCGCGAGTCCGACCGGCACATCGTTGGATACGAATCATCCGGGCTGCGCTTGCTGCATTTGATTCGTAATGCCGAATCGTTCTCCATCGATGCCGCTCACGAGGAAACGTTCACTCTTGCCGGCGGCTTCGTGCGGCCGGAAACGGTGGCGATCTGCCATTCGCCGGAAGAAGTCGCCCAGGCAATCGGCGACGCCAAGGCAAGCCCGCATGAAGGCGTGGTGCTATATTTTGCCGACGGTTGGATGGTGAAGGTGAAGTCAGACCGGTACAAGTTGGTCAAGGCGATGCGCCCTCTTATGCAACGCGTGCTGCTGCGTGGTCGTTCCTTCAACAAGTCCGGCGACATTGCCGATTTGGCTCGCCGTATCATCGATTACGCACACGAACACCACATCGACCTGGCCTACGAGCGGCAGGCATTCGGCGAGCGCGATATCGATATGACCAAGGTCAACGACATCGTGGACCACGTGCGGTGACTGCTGAGTTCTAGCGCAATATCTTCTGACCAACGTATGTATCACGAAAGCATGTGTCGTGAAAGCATGTATTGCGCTAGAACCAAATCATTCTCGTGGAGGCCGGATAATGAATCTCTATGCTTTGAACATGACGCACCATATGCCGGCATTTCCTTGCGCGAACAACTGTTCATTACGAACATTGTACTGATGCCGTTACAGAACAGAAGAGGGTGCTGTCCTAGCGCCAACCATCCGACCCGGTTCTGCCAGGCACCGAACCGATTCGACAAGGACGCCGTGAAAGACATCATGTTCGGTTGGGATGACACGAAGAAGGATCCCAAGCGCAGGGATTCCCGGCTGATAGTCATCGGCGACGACCGGCAGACGCCGTTGCAGCGCGGCGCGCTCACCGCGTTCCGCAACTACGGTGTGCCGTTATCCCCTACTCCAAATTGGAAGAGCGGGCTCCCGTGGAACTCGCCGCGTAGCTTCCGAGCCATATAAGGACTCATCCCGACGACTCACCGCGAGCACCGGGATGAGTCCTTGGTTCTTGTGTTTCGCCATATGATTGAGTCATGTCGGACGACAATGTCCGGCACGAAGGGAGACCAATCATGAAAAAGGCAATCGCGCTGCTTGTTGCGGCGATGTTGCTTACCGGCCTGTCCGCTTGCGGGGGAAGCACTACGGCCGATGCGCCGGCCAAATCCGATGGCACGTCAAAGACCGAGACCAATAAGGAAGAGCCCAAACCCCAGCCGGCCGATCTGACCGGCACATGGAAGCAGACCAATTCCAACGACCCGAGCTCATACATGGAAGCTACCATCAGCGGCGACACCATCGAGGTCGACTGGATCGGCACCGACACCAAGAGCCTCTACTGGAAGGGCACCTATCAGGCACCGGCCGCAGCCGGCGATTGGAAATGGACCAGCCAGGACGACACCGAGACCATGGCCAGCGCGCTCCTCGCCTCGCAGGATGCCACCAAGGACTTCACCTACAGTGAGGCGGACGGCGTGAGCTGGGAGACCACCGCGCTCGGTACCACCATCACCGTCAAGACGGCCAAGCAATAAATCCCGTGTCGGGCGGATCAAGCCCTAAACACGAAACCGCCCCGGTCGCTCTTTGCGAGCGCCGGGGCGGCCCTGCGACATATCGACGATTAGACAATCTGTCGCATTTTCTTGACTGCCGCCCACATGACCGTCTATCATCATTTATAGATCAGCGACAAGAATACACAGGTATCCTTCCCCTCGAAGGATCAGCTGGTCGTATTATTGGATTTTGGCCTGTCCTTCATCGAAAGTCGGCTTCATGCCGTCGTCGTCACAGCACGACTAGAGTTGAGACGGGCCATCTATTCCTTCTACCATTCAGGTTGCGCCCATCCGTCGAAGTTGATGGATGCTCTGGTCAGAGGATTGTATTTCGGCCGATAATAGTTCTTTGATTTGAAATATCTGCTGGAATCATAAACATCATGGACCAGCACAATCTTCGGTTCAAGAAGCCCGAAGAACTTTTCGTCTCCCTTCTCGTACACTCGCTGGACCGTCCATAGACTGTAGTCGGCGAGCGCCAAGAGAATTTCGTGATCATACGGTTGGACGTTGAATTTGGTGGTGTTTCGCAATTCATGCGTTACCGTGCCGCGACGGCTGCGCTGTTGCGCGATGTCCACGGCATGCTGAAGGTTGAGGTTCGATGTGCTGCTGCCTCGTTCCGCGACGTCGAGAATCAACGGATCTATCTTCCCTGAGTATTTGAGTAGATGGGACATGAGGTCGGCGTAGAATTCACGTGGTTGTTCGTTGTGCCTCTGCTGATAGATCGCCGGTATCTTACGGCCCACAACTACTCGTGCGGAGAAGTCGATCTCCTGCGCCATGAGTTTGAGGAATTCATAGCGTAGTTCCGCAGGATCTTTGCTGGCATGCGGGTAGAAGCCGTGCCATCCCTCCTTTGTTCTCTTTTGGACGCTGGGAAAGCTCTGGAAGAATTTGCTGCTGTTGATCTCCTCACAAAAACCGTCGATAGTCGCACGAGCATCGTCGAGGGGACTTTTCACATGTACGAGCCCGATCATGAAGCATCGGGAAACTCCGTCCATCCCGATGGAGGAGGTTTTGCGGCCCCGCTTCCCGGAATGGAAGGTCATGTCACCGGCCTCATCGATAAATCGATGATGGTCCTGTGGCCCGTCTACTTTCTTTATGCTCATGCGGACAAGTCTACTATGCGTCACGTTCGTCATTTCCCCTCCTCGATGACCTGCGCGTCTATCACATCCCTCTCGTCGTGCAGGTCAGGGATGGCTCGGTCGAGGAGCGCGGCGAGACTGGCCGCGTCCCTGTGGGTGTAGTGGTTGGTCATGCTGATGCTGGTGTGGCCCATGATGGCGGTTCTGGCGTCGTCGGGCATGTTGGCGCGGGCGGTCATGCTGGCGGTCCAGTGGCGTGCGCTGTGGATGGTGACCGGCGGGAGGCCGGCGGCTTTCAAGGCCTTGTTCCAGTTGTAGCGTTCGGTGCTGCTGCGCACGGGGTTGCCTCGTGAGTTGGTGAATATGAGGTCGCGTGGGCCTATGTCGAGTCGTTTGATGCGCGCCCACAATCGTTGCCACAGGCTCGTGGATATGGGTACGAACCGGTGGGCGGCGTGGGTTTTGGGTGTGGTGAGCCACAGGATACCGTACAGGTGCTCGGCTTTGAGCCAGGCGGGCATCACGGCGTCCTCCGGTTTGCCGTATTGCTGGATCTGCTGCTGCACGTTGATGCCGGGCACGCCGTCGCGTTGTTCGAGCTCGTAGGGCATGAGCGCGTAGCGTTCGCCTTCCCTCATGCCGGCCGTGAACGCGAGTTCGAACAGCAGCATCCAGGATTCGTCAACGTCCACGGTCAGGGCCGGTCCGCGTCGTTTCGCTCCCCGGTTGGGCACGGCCTCGATCAGCTGCTTCGGCTGGTCTGGCGAGAGGATCCTGGTCTCGGTGGGCTCCACCCTTGGCGGCTTGACCCTGCGGCACGGATCCACGGGGATGAGCTCCTCGAGTTCCGCCTGGTCGAGCATCATCTTCAGGCTCACGAAATGGTCCTTGAGCGTGGAGGGCGCGAGCCGTTTGGAAAGCACGCGCATGCATTGGCGGATATGGTCAGGGGTCAGCTCGGTGAGGCGGATACAGCCGATGACCTCCATGCACGCATGAATCCTGCCGGCGCGGGTGCGGTACGTGGTGGGCTTGACGTTGAGCCGGTATTCCTCCAGCCACCGCTCCGCGTAATCCTTCAGGTACGGGCTCTTGGCGCCGGGCAGCAGGCCGGTGCGTTCCATCTCGGCGACCTTCGCGTCGAACCGTTCGCGGGCATCGGCCTTCGTGCGACCCTTGGCCGAGACATAGCGTCGTTTGCCCGTGGCGGGGTCGCGGCCGACCTCACGCCGGAACTCCCACGAGCCATCCTTGCGGTGGATGATGCTTCCCGCACCCTTCGTGCGTCGTCTGCCGTTCGTCGCCATGATGTTCCTCCCTTGTCGGGAGCGCCTTCGAGCATCCGCTACAAGCGCCCTCAAAAAGGGCACTCTATTGGCACACTATCCGGGCCACAAACGGCCAGATACGGGGCATAATCGGCCATTCTTCAATAATCGAAAAACGGCGCAATTCCACAGTTCCGAAAACTCGAAAACGTTGGAATCACGCCGTTTTCTGGGGTGTTCACACCCTACTTGGACACATTGAACTTGAACTCCACAATATCTCCGTCGGCCATGACGTAGTCGCGGCCCTCCTGACGGAGCTTGCCTTCCTCCTTGATCTTGGCCATGGAGCCGTCGGCGGCCACGAAATCGTCGTAGGAGACGATGTCGGCCTTGATGAAGCCCTTTTCGAAGTCGGTGTGAATCACGCCGGCGGCCTGCGGGGCGGTCCAACCCTTGTGGATCTGCCAGGCGCGCACTTCCTTGACGCCTGCGGTCAGGAAGGTCTGCAGGCCGAGGATGTCGAAGCCCACGCGGGCCAGCTGGTCGAGACCGGACTCGCTCAAGCCAGCGTCGGCCAGCATTTCGCGGGCATCCGCCTCGTCGAGCTCGGTCAGGTCTGCCTCGAACTGAGCGTTGAGGAACACGGCCGGAGCCGGAGCCACGGATGCGGCGAGCTTAGCCTGCAGGTCCTTGTTGGCCAGCTCGTTGTCGTCCACGTTGAACACGTAGATGAACGGCTTGGCGGTCATCAGATGCAGGTCGTAGACGGAATCCTTGTCGAAGCGGCCTTCGCGTGCGGCCTTGTCGAGCGTCTCGCCGGCTTCAAGGATGGTCTTTGCCTGCTTGACTGCGTCCATGTAGGCCGGCTCGATCTTCTTGCCGCGCAGATCCTTCTCCAGCTTGGGCAGCGCGTTTTCGATGGTCTGCAGGTCGGCGAGGATCAGCTCAGTGTTGATGGTGTCGATGTCGTCGGCCGGATCCACCTTGCCGTTGACGTGGACGATGTCGTCGTCCTCGAAGGCGCGCACGACCTCGCAGATCGCGTCCGCCTCGCGGATGTTGGCCAGGAACTTGTTGCCCAAGCCTTCGCCTTCGGAGGCGCCCTTGACGATGCCGGCGATGTCCACGAAGGTCACCGTGGCCGGCACGATCTTCTCCGTGTTGACCAGCTTGGCCAGCACAGGCAGACGATCATCCGGAAGCGGCACGATACCGGTGTTCGGCTCGATGGTGGCGAACGGGTAGTTTTCGGCCAGCACGTTGTTGCGGGTCAGTGCGTTGAACATGGTGGACTTGCCGACGTTGGGCAGTCCGACGATTCCGATAGTAAGAGACATGATTCCAAGTCTAGGGAGAAGCTGGACACCTTGAACCTGCATGTGGTGAACCGGCCATATGCAAAGGCCTCCGAGCATACGGCTCGAAGGCTTTGACTGTGATATGCGAATATACGCGAACTCTGATTGGCAGTCAGCCGACGATGGCATCGACGGCGTCGATGACCGAGCCGCGGAAACCGTCCTTTTCGAGCTGGGCGACGCCCTTGATGGTGGTGCCGCCGGGCGAGCAGACGGCGTCCTTCATGGCACCGGGATGGGTTTCAGTGGCCATGTAGAGCGCGCCGACACCTTCGACCATCTTGGCGGCGAGCCGGTAGGCGGTGGCTCGCTGCAGACCGTACTGCACGCCGGCGTCGCCCAAGGCCTCGATGTACATGTCAGTGAAGGCGGGCGCACAGCCAGCCACCACCATGGCGATGTTCATATGCGCGGTGTCCACGCGCTCGATGAGGCTGATGGGGCCGAATAGCTGCTCGAAGGTTTCGGTTTCGTCGTCGGTCAGGGTGTTGACGGATTCGGTGACGAGCACGCCCTTGCCCACAGCCATCGGAGTGTTCGGAATGGTGCACTGGATATGGATGTCCGAAGAGTCAACGGATTCGCCGTCTTCGGTGGCGAACAGGTCCTGGTACTTCTTGAGATTCCAGCCGGCGGCGATGGAGACGACGATCTTGCCCGGCTTAGCAAGTTCGTCGGCCAGCGGCTTGACAACGGCGGCAATCTGGTAGGGCTTGATGGCGATGATGACCACGTCAGCGGCCGTCACCACTTCCAGCGCATTGTGCAGCGGGCGCACGCCAAGTTCGGCGGTGGTCTTCTCAAGCTTGTCGTAGTGGGCAGCACAAGCGACCATCTGGCCGCCGGTGACCACGCCCGCGTCAACGAAGCCCTGGGCGATGGCCTGGGCCATGTTGCCATATCCGATAAAACCGATGGTGAGGTTCTGAGTCATACGTTTTCCTTTCGTGCATGTATACAGAGCTCCCTCATCAGAGGGAGCTTGCTTCCTTGAGTCAGAACAGTTCTTCGAGGTCGCCTCGGTTGAGGGCTTCGGTGTAGAGGTGCTTGAAGACGAGCGAGCCGTGCAGACCGTCATGCTCGAATTCGTTGGTGGTCCAGTAGTGGCTGTTACCCACGCGGCTCAAGGTGTCGAGCTGCATACCGGAATCGACATACATGTCGTCGAAGTAAACGGCGGCCTGCAGCGGCACCTCATTGCGGGCCAGCTGTTCTTCGTCATAGATCACGCCGAAGTGCGTGTCTTCCATGAGCAGGTCCATGGCCGGCCTGAACGGGCGTAACGCAGACTCCTGTTCGAACATCCACGGGAACATGGCCTCGCCGGTGAAGTTGAGCGGGCGTTCATCAGCACCGAATTCGGGCTTGCCATCGCGCACGCGCTGGGCGGCCCAGCGAATCGGCTGTTCCATCTCACCGTTGGCGTAGATGAACTCCTGCAGCGGCCAGTACAGCGGGCGCGACGAAGTGGCGTTCATCACCTTGGTCAAAAATTCGTCAGACAACGGCGAGTCGGCAGAAGCGGAACCATCGCCATCAAGGAAGGCGTCGTCAAGAATCCAATGGACACGCTCGAAGCTCGGCTTCATGCCAAAGTCGGATCCCAAGCACTGGAAGCGTTCGACGGTGAGCGGGTCGCCGTTCGGCATCAGCGGGAAGCCGTGGGCGGCCATGCCGGCGATCACGCCAAGTCGATGCTCCACATCGGTACCAGCCATCGGATTCAGTACCGAATCGGTGAGTTTGCCAATGAATTCGGCGACTTCCGCAGTAGTCGGCAGCTTGTCGGCGATGGCAGCCACGCGCTCCTTGTCCTGTGGGTAGCGCTCGTAGAACTGAGTCGTCTTGCGCACCATGCGCGGGAAGGTATGCTCGTACACTTCAGCGGCGTCGGCCGGCACGTGCGGGATGCCGCCGGTGGTGAAGCTGGCGATTACGCCGGCCGGGAACAGGGACAGTGTGGTCAGGGTCAGGAAGCCGCCGTAGCTTTGGCCCATCGTCACCCACTTGCGGCCACCGAATTCGGTCAGGCGCAGATGTTCGAAGTCACGCACGATGGAATCGGCAAGGAACTTCTTCAGATAGTCGGCTTGGGCTCGTGCGCCGGCCGCGGCATCATCGTCGTGCGCGGCGGCGATGCGGGCCATGACGTGCGTGTCCACGCGCGAGGAACGGCCGGTGCCGCGCTGGTCGGGCAGAATCACGCGGAAATGCTTGGTGGCCTCTTCAATCCAGCCATCGGAGGTCGGGCTGTTCAAACGCGGGCCGGCACCGCCGGGACCGCCTTGCAGGAAGATCAGCAGCGGCAGGTCGTCATGCACATGTTCGGGCGTGGTGACCACGCGATAGAACAGTTTGATGGTTTCCCCGTCGAACGCCCGCCCGGGCTCGTGGCCGGTCCAGTCGAGCGGAACATCGATGGAATGGTCCTCTATGGCCAGTCCGGGCACGTAGTATTTGCTCAGCATTGTCATGGTTCAAGACTCTAGTCCATAAATCCTCCTGAAGAGTGATACCGGTTCGTCGCCGGACACGCTAGCCTTGTGCGTTATGGAGATGATGGCGCGCGTGAGGGCATGGTGCGCACGGGAGTCGACCCGCACACTGCTATGGGACACGTTGCTCGCCGCGGCGCTGATCGCCGGTTGCGTGCCGTTCAACGGCGTCACCAGCCCTGATTCGACGGGCGGCATATTGTTTCCCGCAACTCAGGCATCGATGACGCTGTGGTCGCTGCCGGTCTTCGTGCCGCTGATGCTGCGCAGGTATCGCCCGGAGCCGGCGGCCTGGCTGTTCGTGGCGCTGACCATCACGCATCTTGTGCTCGGCCCGGCGATCACGTATTTCGATTTCTACGCCCTGATCATGGTGTATTCGGTGATTCTGTACGGCAGTCCCCGACATTCCTGGCGGTTCATTGTCACGGCGTTCGTCATGGGACTGGTCGCGGCGACGGTCTGGTCGGTGTCTTTCAACGTGGGTCCGCTGTTCGCCGGACCTTCCTCCGGTTCGCGCACCATCCGCGACGGCTGGCTGGCCGATGCCATCACGATGCCCACATGCCCGGCGGTCACCGGCGTCGTGGGGGCAAGCGGCGCCGTCAACTGCGGAGCCAAGATGCTCGCTGACGTCGGCATGGAGGCGGCGCTCATCGAATCGAGCGTGCTGAGCGTCATCATCATGGCCTTGTGGCAGCGAGCGCGCAAGGCCACGCTGGCGGCCATGCGCGAGCGCAACGCCTCCATTGTGGCGAAAGAGGCCGAGGAGACGCGCATCGCGGCGCTGGCCGAACGCGCACGCATCGCCCGTGATATGCATGATGTGGTGGCACATACACTCTCCACGATTATTGTGCAGTCGGATGGCGGCCGGTATGCGGGCGCGCATGATCTGGCCGTCGCCAAGCATACGATGAGCACGATTCGCCATGAAGCGGAACGCGCGCAGCGTGATATGCAGCGTCTGTTCAATGTGTTCGGTGCGAGCGGCAGTACCGGATATGCCGACATCGATTCGCTGTTTGATGGCCATCTGGTGGTTTCCCGGCATATGACCGGCAAAGCGCAACCTGACCGGCTGTCCGCCGACGCGGAAACCGCCGTGTTCCGTCTTGTGCAGGAAGCGCTGACCAATACGCGCAAACATGCGGGCGAGGGTGCTAAAGCCACCATCGATGAATTCTGGTCAAACGATGTGCTGTCGATTACCGTATCCGATAACGGCCGTGGCGCGGCGTCTGCAGCAGACGGTCATAAGCCCGGATACGGATTGGTTGGTATGCACGAACGCATTGAGTCGTTGGGTGGCAGCGTGCAGGCCGGCCCAGGGCCGAATGGTGGCTTTATTGTGGCGGCTACGATTCCGCTCTCCCCTGCCGCCCCACAGTCTGGCACCGATACGGAGGATCCGGTGCTAACCATTATCTCGCGTATACGAGGATTGATGGATCGGGCGCGCCCCAAAGTACTCGACCAAGGAGATACGCGTGAGTCGAACTGGGTGGGTCGATTTGCGCAGTGGACCGAGCGGCACTATCTTCTGATGGACGTTATCGCCACTATCGTGCTGATTGCGCTATTTGATTCCGCCACGTATGGCGATTTGCAAATGATCGGCAATGCCCCGTATTCGCCGAACCGCGTGCTGACTATAACGCTGACGATTATTATGCTTTCGCCTTTGGCGTTCCGCCGCCGCTTCCCAGAGGGCAGCGCACTGGTCATGGCGATTCTGTCCGCCGTGCAGCTGCTGTTTCTGCCATCCATCCTGACCGTCAACATGTTCGCATTGGTGTCCGTGCATGCCGCCGTACTGTATGGCCGCGAACATGCGTGGCGCTGGGTCAGCGTGGCACTGGTTGCGGATTCGTGGCTGGCCGGCATCAAGATAATGTCCGGCTGGAACGGCTATGGGATGCTGATTCAGATGCTGCTGCCCTTCAACGGCGAATCGGCGATGTCCCGCTGGCTGCTGGTGCTTTCCGGTCTGATGCCGGGTGGCGTGGTTATGCTGTTTGGCTTTGCCTGCATTGCGATGGCCCGGTGGAGCCGTTCACGCGGTTCGAACGCGCTGGTGCTCATGCAACGCGAGGAAGCGCTCAAGGCCGAGCAGGAGCGGCAGAAGGTGCTGGCCGCCAATCTGGAGCGCAATCGCATCGGCACGGCCATGCAGGCCGAGGTATTGAATACGTTGGAATCGGTGATCACGCAAGCCGATGATGGGCTGGCCATGCTCAACTCCGAACCGGCTCCCGATAGCGAGCAGATCATCGCCGCGTTCACGGTCATCGGGGAACGCGGGCGTGCGGCTCTGGCGCACATGCGGCAATTGCTGACGGTGCTGCGTGAAACCGGATTCAGCGACGAGATGCATGAAGGCGCACAACCCGACATGCAACTGCGACCGGCTGCTCCTCTGCCCAGCCAGATGAGGCAGGCGGAATCCACATCTCAGACGGATTCGTCCACGAACATGAACTCAGGGAACAATCAGGGTGTCCATGGAGCGGCGCTCCGATAGGAAACGGATACAGTGGAGAGCATGAACGAGAGCAGAAGCATTCGCGTGATTATTGCGGACGACCAGGAGCTGGTGCGTGCCGGTTTTGCCATGGTCATTGGTTCGCAGCCGGATATGGAGGTGGTCGGGCAGGCGCCCGACGGCGCCCAAGCCGTGGCGTTGGCGGAATCCCTGCATCCCGACGTGGTGCTGATGGATGTGCGCATGCCCAGCATGGATGGCATTGAGGCCACGAGCCGTATTACCTCGCTCTCCGCCGCGCCGGGCGACGCGGCCGATTCGGCCAGTCTGGCCGCCGACGCGACCGTCTCGGCCGAATCGGCTGACGACCGGCCGACGCGCGTAATCATTCTGACGACGTTCGATTTGGACGAGTATGTGATGGCGGCCATCAATGCCGGCGCCTCGGGCTTCCTGCTCAAGGACACCGAACCGGAAACGTTGCTCAATTCGATTCGTACTGTATTCCAAGGCAATGCGATTATCGCGCCTTCCGCCACGAAGCGACTCATCGAAAAGATGATGCAGGACGGTTACGCGCAGCATGGTTCGTTGGGTGGAGAAACCACACACTCCGGTGCCGTGTACGGTTCCGCCGGCGGCGTCTCTGGCGGTGCGGCCGGCAACGGTGCTGGCTCGATGACCGGCATCCCCTCCCCTGCCGGAGCCGCTTCCGACGGTTCCAATACGTCACGCCCGGCATACACCGATCCCGAACTGGATCTGCTTACCGACCGTGAACGCGAGGTGCTGGTGGAGATCGCCCATGGTCTGAGCAACCAGGAGATCGCGGACAAGCTCTTCATTTCTCTGCCCACCGTCAAAACCCATGTGGCACATATTCTGGCCAAAATCAACGCCCGCGACCGCGTACAAGCCGTAGTCTTCGCGTACGATAACGGGCTGGTGTAACAAAGCTCCCTCTGATGAGGGAGCTTATTGCCCTACGCCTCGGCCAAAGCCTCGACGGGTGGCGTCTTGACGGCTCGGCGGGCGGGAGCCACGCTGGCCAGCAGAGCGGCGAGCGCGGCGACGCCGAGCACCACACCGTTGGTGGCCCATTCGAACGGGAACACGGTGTCGCCGTACAAACTAAACACCATGTAGGATCCGAGCCAGCCGAACAGGGTACCCAATACCACTCCCACCACGCCGGAGACGAGCGAAAGCAGCAACGCTTCCACCGCCAGCGAGCGCCGCAGTTGGCCACGCGTCATGCCGATGGCACGCAAGGTGGCGGATTCGCGTGTGCGTTCGATCACCGACAGACTCAGCGTGTTCGCCACACCGACCAAGGCGATGAGTACAGCCACCGCAATCAAACCGACCAACAATGCCATCATGCCGTTGATCATGGTCTCCCATTGCGTACGTTCGGCCACCGGACCGGTCACGGTAACACCCGCACTGGCGGAGAACACATTCTGCACGTTGGTGAATACGTCGTTCAACGCAACACCCGCGCCTTCGGCGTCAATGCGCATAAGCATGATATGCCCGTCGGCCTTGATTCCACCGTTGGTGAAGTGGCTGGCGTCCACGAAGGCGACCGCGGCGTAGTTGGAGGCGATGCGGCGATAGTCCACCTTCCGCGGTTTGAGCGTCAGCGTCTGTGTGCCGCCGGATTGTCCATTGCCGTTTTCGGCGCTGCCGTTCGCATCATTACCGGACGGACCATTGGCGGCATCGGCTTGTGCTTCGGCCGCTCCAGCCGTGAACGTGACGCTCTTGTCCAGCGGAATATCCTTGCCTGTAGCGGCGGAATACTTGGGCATCAGTACGGAATCGCCATCAATGGTCACGCCGGACAAATCGGAGCGCACCACCTTGCGCAGCGCGTCGACGCCATCCACGCCCACGACCAGCACACTCAGGCTCTTGCCGTCGGCATCCTTCATGGTCATCATGCGGGTCGGCGCGTAGACACTGCTCTGAACGCCCTTGACTTTGGCTGCCTCGCTGGCCTGTTTGCCAGTCATATCGGTGCCAGCGGCAATCATGTCGACGCTGTAGCGCGTGGTCAGCGCCTCGTTCATGGTTTGCTTGGCGCTGGCGGCACCGGTGGCGATGGTGGAGACCAGCGTCACGCCGATAAGCAGTGCGGCACCGGTGGCGGCCACGCGGCGCGGGTTCTTCTGAATGTTCGCATGTGCCACTTTGGCGGACGGACCGGCCAGTGCAACCAGCGCGCCCACGCCGCGCATGAGCACCGGTAGCCAGAACGTGGCGGAAAGCACCAGTCCAAGGAAGATCAATGCACATCCGATGATGGCGGCGAGCAGCACCAGCGGATACTGCTTGTCGGCCATTGAATCACGTCCGGCGATGTTCTCGGACATCTGCCATACAGAGAATGCGCACAGTGCCACGCCGGCCACAATCAGCAGCATGGAAATCACGGCGCGGACCACACCGGCCCGTCGCGTGTCGGTCAGTTCGATGGGTCGCAACGCTTCCAGCGGGGTGACGGCGGTAGCGGAACGCGCAGAGCCTAGCGAGGCAATCACCGTCATAATGATGCCGAATGCCATAGGCACCGTGAACACTGGACCGGATAGCACCAGTCGCATGGTCATGCCGGTGGCTTTCATCAGGCCCGACTGGCATAGTGCGGCCATGAGTCCGATGCCCAGGCCCACTCCCAGTGCGGAGGCGATCAGTCCCAGCACACCGGCTTCAAACAGCACGGAGACATACAGCTGGCTTTTGTTCGCGCCGATGGTGCGCAGCAGGGCGAGTGTGCGGCGGCGCTGCGCCACAAGCACTTGGAAGGTGTTGGCGATGACGAGTGCCGCGACCAGCATGGCAAGTATGCCGAAGCTCAGCAGGAAGATGGTGGTGATGCTGGTTTCGCCCGAACTCATGCTTTTGACGGATTCCTCGACGAGCGCGGCACGGGATTGCACGCTGAAATGCTTAGGGAGCAGTGTGCTGACCTGTTTTACGGTGGACGCCGCAGCCGTGTCACTGGCATCGTCGATGTCGAGATAGACGAGGTAGACAGGCAGGTTGCCGAAATCGTTGCTGCCGGCCATCGCGGTAATAACGTTGTCGGAAAGCACGGAAGCGCCACCGTAGTAGGCGTAGGCACCGTTCGGGTCGTCGGTGAGGCCTACCACGCGCACGGTCATGCCGGAGTCGACGGCTATGTCGACACCGTCGGATGAGGCGGACGCACCTGACGCGGCATCGGAATCACCGTCGTGCGAGCTCGTGCCATCGGCGTTCTGGGCCGACTCATCACCAGCGTCACCGGTATTACCGGCCGAATCGCCGGTCTTGCCCGCATACTGCGCCGCCTGCGAGTTGACGGTCACACGGTCCCCTACCTTGACGCCAAGCTGGTCGGCTACGGACTTGGTCAGGGCAATCTCGTTGCTGTCCGCCGGCTGGTCTCCTTGCGTGATGGTGACCGGCAGCAGCGTACGTTTTGCGGCGGTGGTGATGACGTAGCTGCTGGCATGCTTGTTGCCACGGGTTACGGTCACGGAACCCGCGTAGCTGGCGCGCGCGTCCTTGACGCCTGCGGTGGCGCGGATGCGGTCAAGCTGGAAGTCGTTAACCGTGCGCGTGTAGATGTAGTCCTGGTCCTTATCGGTCAGGTCCTTGCCGCCATCCGGGCTGATCACGTAGTTCGCGCCGCCGAGCTGGGCAGTGTTCTGGGCGGCAAGCGCATCGTTCATCGCGTTGCCGAACAGGAAGGTAGCGGCGATGAACGCAGTGCCGATCAGGATGGCGATGCCTGCCGGAATCAGCATCCTGGCGCTTTTCTTCATAAGTTTCAGAGTGATGGAAAACATGGGGGTGTCCTGTCTCTCGCTTTCCGTCTCAGCGAGCGTGCTGTGCGGCGGCGCGGGCATGATGCATGGTGCCGGTTCTCCCAGCTGGGGGCAATGGAGCGTCGGTGATGGGCAGGTTGGGCACATCCTTTACGCCGGCAAGACGGGCGAGCGTGTCGGCGCGTGTGCTGGTGACGGCAGCGCGCGTGGCACGTTCGCGTTCGGCCATAAGCAGATCGTTCATCGTTTCGGCAGTGGGATTCGCCTCGTCGGCCACGATCTGTCCGTCGGCGAATACGATGGCACGGTCGGCGTAGGAGGCGGCCACCGCATCGTGCGTGACCATGACGATGGTTTGGCCAAGCTCGTTGACCGAACGCTTCAGGAAGCCGAGCACTTCGGCGCTGGAAACGGAGTCGAGGTTGCCGGTCGGCTCGTCAGCGAACACCAGCTTCGGCTTGGTAATCAGCGCGCGGGCGATGGCCACGCGCTGCTGCTGGCCACCGGACAGTTCATTCGGTCGGTGGTTCAGGCGCTGCTTCAGTCCCAGGGTATCGACGAGCAGGTCGAACCAGGCGTGGTCGGGCTTGTCTCCGGCGAGAGTCAGTGGCATGAGGATGTTCTGTTCGGCGGTGAACATGGGCAACAGGTTGAAGCTTTGGAAGATGAAGCCGATCTTGTGGCGACGTAGCAAGGTGAGCTGCTTGTCGTCCATGCGGGTCAGGTCTGCCCCGCCGAAAAGAATATGCCCGGATGTGGCGGAGTCGAGGCCGGCGAGCGTGTGCATAAGCGTGGATTTGCCGGAGCCGGACGGGCCCATGATGGCGGTGAATTTGCCGCGTTCGAAACTCACGTTCACGCCGCGCAGGGCATGGACCATATTGCTGCCAGCGCCGTAGTTCTTGACCAAGTCGACGGCCTGAATAGCGATGCCGCGCGATGCGGCCGGGTTCTGCACGTTCATAATGTCTCTCCATATTTGGCCGGGCCTTATGCCCGGATGATGATTCCAACTTATGAAGAAATAACGGCGCGCCCCATCGTGCGCCAGACTGAATTGGGCGGTCGGCCACGCGCCGGCCCTCATCCTTGAGGATTATGTCGTCTCAGGTCTCACACTATTCATGCCTCTGCGCAAACAGTGTGAGGCATACAGACGCAAGAAAGCCCGCACTGCATGACATCAGTGCGAGCTTTCTATTCCTTGGGTCAAGCGATCAGGCGGAAGGCACCCCATGCGGCTCGATGATTCGTGATGCACCCCATTAGCATCGCGCCCCTTCTCATCGGGCCGTCAACCTTCCTGTCGACCTCACTTGGCCAAGCCGGAAGCGCGAAGGGCTTCGAAGCCGCCCTTCAGGTCATCGAGGATGTCCTCGATGTTCTCGGTGCCGATGGACAGGCGGATGGTGCCTTGGTGGATGCCCTGATCCTCGAGCTCCTCCACTGTCTCCTGGGAGTGCGTGGTGGAGGCCGGGTGAATCACGAGGCTCTTGGCGTCGGCCACGTTGGCCAACAGGCTGAACAGGTGCAGGTTGTCGATGAACACGCGTGCCGCGTCCTTGCCGCCCTTGATGTCGAAGGTGAAGATGGAGCCGCCGCCATTCGGGAAGTACTTCTTGTACAGCTCGTTGTCCTTGCGGCCTTCGATGGACGGGTGGGAGATGGACTCGACTTCCGGAACGGTCTTCAGGTAATCGATGACCTTCAGCGCGTTCTGGACGTGGCGTTCGACGCGCAGGGACAGGGTTTCGGTGCCCTGCAGCAGCAGGAAGGCCGCGAACGGGGACAGGGTGGCGCCGGTGTCGCGCAGCAGGATGGCGCGCACGCGGGTCACGAAGGCGGCGCCGCCGAGGGCCTCATAGAAGTTCAGGCCATGGTAGGACGGATCCGGCTCGGTCAGGGTCGGGAACTTGCCCGGCACTTCGGCCCAGTTGAACTTGCCGCCTTCCACGATCACGCCGCCGAGGGTGGTGCCGTGGCCGCCGATGAACTTGGTGGCGGATTCCACAACGACGTCGGCGCCGTGCTCCAGCGGGCGGAACAGGTACGGGGAGGCGAAGGTGTTGTCCACGATCACCGGCAGGTGGTGCTTGTGGGCGATGGCGGTGATGGCCTCGAAGTCGGGCAGGTCGGCGTTCGGGTTGCCGAAGGTCTCGAAGTAGACGAGCTTGGTGTTCTCCTGGATGGCGTCCTCGAACTCCTGCGGGTTCTCGGCGGAGACGAAGGTGGTGGTGATGCCGTCGCGCGGCAGGGTGTGGCGCAGCAGGTTGAAGGTGCCGCCGTACACGTTCTTGGCTGCGACGATGTGGTCGCCGGACTGGGTGATGTTGCGCACCGCGTATTCCACGGCGGCCGCGCCGGACGCGACGGCCAGGCCCGCGGTGCCGCCTTCGAGGGCCGCGATGCGGTCTTCGAACACGCCCTGGGTGGAGTTGGTCAGACGGCCGTAGATGTTGCCCGGGTCCGCCAGTCCGAAGCGGGCCTCGGCGTGGTCGAAGTTGTGGAAGACGTAGGAGGTGGTCTGGTAGATCGGCACCGCGCGGGAGTCGGTGGCCGGGTCGGCCTGCTCCTGGCCGACGTGCAGCTGCAGGGTTTCAAAACGGTACTTCTTGTTGTTCTCGGCCATGGTATTCTCCTTGGTTGTGCTAGGTCGCGAGGATTTTTCCTTGCCACCCGCCTGCCGTGTTCGGGCGGTTGGCGAGGTGTTGGTTATGAAGTTACGACGCTTGGGCCGCGCGGCGCAAGCTGAACGTTATCGGACTTGCCTATAAGGGCTTATAAAGCCTTGGAATCATTGACGTGAGCGACTGTCAGAAGTCACGAAAAAGTCGTTGAAATTATCGCGACACGCCGGGCCGCACGCATGCGCTTTCAAGGTCGACTGCGGTCACGGTGATATCGCTGCCATGCCTTTCGCGCATGGCTCAAGTGTCCGTGATGATTGCTTGTTCCACCCGTCACCAAGACGGTTTGCCCGCTCGGTGATGACGTCTGTTTCATTTTTCTGCCGCCCGGTTACATGGTTTACATGACGAACGACTACAGTCAAACATCGCCAATGAATTATTCCGCCAACATGGTGAAGGGATTCGAACAGACATGACCGATGTAACTCTGTATGACCGTGATCCGAACTATATTCCGCGCGTGGCCGCCGTGCACGACATGTGCGGCTACGGCAAGTGCTCGCTGACCGCCGCGATTCCGATTCTCTCGGCCGCCGGCTGCGATGTGTGCCCGGTGCCGACCGCCCTGTTCTCGGCGCACACACGCTATGCAGTGTTCACGTTCCATGACACCACGGATATTCTCTCCGGTTACTTGGATGCCTGGCAGAAGGAAGACGTGGAGCTGGATGGCGTGTATTCAGGCTTCCTCGGCTCCCCCGATCAGGTGGCGATCATTCAGCGTCTCTACCGCGAATATCCGAACGCGCTGCGTCTGGTTGACCCGGTGATGGGAGACGCCGGCGAAATGTACCCCACGTACACACCGGAGCTGTGCGAGGCAATGGGCGCGCTGGCCGATGGTGCCGACGTGTTGATGCCGAACCTCACCGAAGCGAGCATTCTCACCAAGCGTGACTATCCTGGCCAGGATATTGATGAGGCCACGGTTAACGAGCTGCTTGGTGCTCTGCTGGAGTTGGGTGCCAAGAACGTGGTGCTGAAGGGCATTGACCATGGCGATGGCAAAATCGTCAACTATGTGGCCAGCGCTTCCACCGGTGTTGCCGGTAAGATCGAGCTGGCTCATGAGAAGTTGCCATACATGATTCATGGCACGGGTGACGCCTTCGCCTCTGCCCTGTGCGGCGCGGTGATGGCCGGCCGCGGCCTGGCCGAGTCGGCCGAAATCGCCGGTGAGTTCGTGCGTCACGCCATGGTCAGCACCCGTAACCAGCCGCATTTCGAGGATCGTGGCGTCAGTTTCGAACTGAACCTTGGCGAACTCACCGATTTGGTGAAGTGACCGCACCTTGGCTCCCCTCTCCGCTCACTGGGTCTGACGTATTCAGCGAACAATCCGATGGGTTGTTTTTTCGTCACAGGGAAGTCGACTGGTGAGCCTTGGTAAACCTTCTGAACTAATGGTGGATAACCGAGTTTTCATCCACACGTTATCCACAACACGCCAAACCGCGTCATAGTATCCACATTTGCCGGTTGCGCTTGTGCTCTTACATAAGTAACCCGCACAGTGGAATCATGAACGCTTTACCACCTACTCAGCCGACGACGAAGTCCGGCATCGACGCCGGTCTTGCCTTTCACCAGCCCATGCTGGCTTCACCTGATCCGCAGGCAATGCTGCCTTCGGAACGGATTGCGGCCACGATGGGCGACCGCAATCTGACGCCCAAACAGTTCGGCGCGCTCGGCGAGCAGTATGCCGCCGCGTGGCTGGAGGAACACGGTTGGACGACCTTGAGCCGCAATTGGCATACCCGTTACGGCGAATTGGACATCGTGATGCTCAATCCCGAGTACACGGTGGTGTTCGTCGAAGTGAAATCACGCCGGTCCATGCATTACGGATATCCGCAAGAGGCCATTACGCCGGCGAAACAGCACAATCTCAGGAAAGCCGCCTGCGATTGGCTACTTGACCGGCGTAATCGGGTGCCGCATTCGGCGGTCCGTTTCGATGTCGTCACCATCGTGCTTCGGGTGGGCAGGCCGCTCGTGCATCACATTGAAAATGCCTTCTGAAGCCCCCCCCCAAAAAAAACAGCCACGTTGCGAAACACATTGTGAAAGGAGTAGACATGGCTATCGGCAGCACCCTCTCAGTCGGACTGATCGGCCTTAAGGCCTTCATCGTCCAAGTGCAGGCTTTCATCAGCCCTGGCTTGCCATACTTCAGCATCATCGGATTGCCGGATGCATCGTTGTCCGAAGCCCGCGAGCGCGTGAAATCAGCGTGTCAAGCCACTGGATTCGGTTGGCCGCAAACCCGTGTGACCGTGAACATGAGCCCTGCGGCCATGCCCAAACGCGGTTCGTCGCATGATCTGGCCATCGCGGCCAGCGTCCTATGTGCGGCGGGTGCCATAGGGCATGATTGCCTAGAAGATACCATTGTGCTCGGCGAAGTGAATCTTGACGGCTCGGTGCTGCCGATTCATGGGCTGCTCCCGATCATGCTGCATGCCGAGGAACGTGGCGTGCGCAAAATGATTGTTCCCCATCGCAATCTTGACGAGGCTTCGATGGTGGATGGACTGGATGTAGTGGGCGTGAGGCATGTGGGTGAGCTCATCGAACTGATGGGCGGCGATGCCACCTATACGATTCCCGATACACCGGTTACCGACGAGACCACCACGGATCAATCGCCCACAAGTCATCCCAACGATTGTGGCGATATGAACGAGGTTCTGGGTCAGGAGCATGCCAAATGGGCACTGCAAGTGGCGGCGGCAGGCGGGCATAATCTCATCATGACCGGCCCGCCAGGCAGCGGCAAAACCATGTTGGCCTCACGTATGCCCGGCATCATGTGCCCGTTGAACGAGGCGGAACAGCTGGAGGTGGCATCGATTCGATCGCTGTGCGGCATACTGCCTCAGTACGGCATCACCGACATGCCGCCGTTCGAGGCACCGCACCACACCGCCAGCACGGCGGCCTTGGTGGGTGGTGGCAGCGGCATCGCCGTTCCCGGCGCAATCACACGCGCGCATCGAGGCATTCTGTTTCTGGACGAGGCACCGGAATTCAGCGCACGCGCCCTGCAGACGTTGCGCGAACCATTGGAATCCGGGTATGTGGCGCTTTCCCGTTCAAAAGGCAGCACCTACTACCCGGCCTCATTCCAACTCATCATGGCGGCCAACCCCTGTCCGTGCGGATACTATTACGGCACCGGCGAACGTTGCGCTTGCCGGGAAAAAGACCGTATACGTTATTTCTCGCGATTGTCCGGACCGATACTGGATCGTGTGGATATTCAGATGGCGGTGCCACCAGTCTCGCGCATTGCCGCGCAAAGCGAGCCAATCGGCGAGTCCAGTGCCGGGATACAAGCTCGTGTGATTCGTGCCCGTCAAGTGGCCAAAGACCGGTTCAGACAGTATGGATGGGTGTGCAACGCGCAAGCTTCGGGCAAATGGCTGCACGCCAATACATCGCTGAAAGCGATGGAATTGGTCAATCGGGCCCTGTCCAATCATCAACTCACATTGCGCGGGGCTGATCGCGCCATGCGTCTGTCTTGGACGCTCGCCGATCTGGCCGGCCGCGTATCCCCCACTGAACAGGACGTCCATCAGGGCATCGAAATGAGAACGAGGATGACATGAGTAACGCTACTGATATCCGGCAATCTGGCGGCACCGCAGGAAGTGTGGATCACACCGATACGAGTCTCGCCGTTTCGCGCACTATTCCCGTACCTCCCACGGATACGTTGTATCGTGCCGCGCTCACGTTCTGTCTTGATGGCGCGGATGTGATGATGTACGCCACGCTCAAAGGCGCGGAAAACGCCGAATCCCTCTGGCATGCGTTGGCGCAATCCCATCCAAGCCAGCCATCTGAAATCTGCGGCCCGGCGCTGTCACGTATTGACCGCATGTTCGTGGACGGCCTCACTCGATGGGGCCGCAAGGCGTCGGCGAACGCGATGCGCTCCTTCCGCAATGCACTGGCCTGCTGGCATAACCGCATGATGGACCTGCCCTCGCAAGACATCATCCAACTGGCCGACTGGTTCACTATGGATGGCACGCAATGGATTATCGGCCCTGGCCATCCATGTTGGCCCTCGCAGTTGGCCGACCTGTCCATTCGCTCCGATTGGGCGCCACCGCTGTGTTTGTGGATCAAAGGCGATCCACGCGCATTGACCAGTTGCGCCAAACCGGTCGGCATCGTCGGTTCACGGGACGTGACCGAATATGGCCGGTATGTGGCACACACCGTAGCCGAACAGGCAGCCGTTGCCGGGCATCTGGTCGTGTCCGGAGGCGCGATGGGCACGGATGCGGCGGCACATTGGGGAGCGTTGAATGCGCTGCACGGCAGAATGCCCGCCAATGTGGGCAAAACCGTTGCCGTATTCGCCGGCGGGCTCAACCATATCGGACCGATGCGTAACCGCACGCTGTTCGAACGCATCGAGACGCAGGGTGGTGCACTGATCAGTGAACTGTGCCCCGGGACGATTCCCGAAGCCCGTCGTTTTCTGCTTCGCAACCGCATTATCGCGGCCATGTCTTCCACATTGATTGTGACGCAAGCCCGGTTGCGTTCCGGAGCGCTCAACACCGCGGGATGGGCATGCGAATTGCTGCGCGAAGTGTATGCGGTTCCCGGTGACATCAATCAGCCTTGCAACGCCGGGTGCAATAAGATGATCGGCGACCACCGAGCGATGATTCTGTGTGCCGCCACATCCACCGAGGATATATGCCATGAACGGCATAAGCCCGTTATGGCAGCATGCCCAGGCATATCGAAATCCACAGGTCAGGACTCGTCCGAAAACGAGGAGGCCATGGAAGTGCCGGCAACGACTCCGTTATCGCCAGCATCCTCGGAATCATCGGCGTCACAGGAGTCGTCACAAGATTCAGGTCATTCGAAACGTTCGAAGACCAAGCATACTCAGCCTACGCGCACTCAATCCAAGGATGGGCCGGCGAGCGCAACTGCCGATTCCGGTAACGACAAAAGCAAGGGTGAAGAGCTTCCCTCGTCGCATCAGATGCCGGATCTTCGTGTCAAGCCGAAGCCCGATCCCGAGAAGGAAGCCCAACAACGTATCATTATCGCCAAGCTGCCGGAAATGGAACGCACATTAGTGGCATTGATTCGTGAATGCCGTAAACGACATCTCATCGTCACCCCGGACGCACTATTGCGTGTGGCGCGAGAGACGGTACCCGACGAGATTCCCAATATCGGCACCATACTTGAGCTACTCGGCGCATTGGAGCTGAAGGGAGTGATCGAGCGGGATGCCGGCATACTCAAGCTGAGCAGCCGTGTCGGCTAATCGGCTTCCATGACACGGCTCGAAGGCTGTTCGGCGGGTGTGCGAGAATCGAACCCATGAGTCCGAAACGTTTGGAAGATATGTATGATGCGGTGATCGTCGGCGCCGGAGCGGCCGGCCTGTCGGCGGCGTTGGGACTGCTGCGCTCCCCCGAGATCACCGAGCTCAAGGAACAAGGCGTGGACCCGAAGATCCTCGTGGTCTCCAAACTGCAGCCGCTGCGTTCGCACACCGGTTCAGCCGAGGGCGGCATCGCCGCGAGCCTGGGCAATGTGGAGTCCGATGACTGGCACTGGCATTACTACGACACCATCAAGGGCGGCGACTGGCTGGTGGACCAGGATGCGGCCAAACTGCTCGCCGAATACGCGCCGCAGACCGTGATCAACCTGGAGCGTCAGGGCGTGGCCTTCTCCCGTACCGAGGACGGGCATATCGCCCAGCGCCGGTTCGGCGGCCACACGCGCGAGTTCGGCGGCGCCCCGGTCAAGCGCGCCGCCTATGCGGCCGACCGCATCGGCCACCAGATTCTGCACGCCTTGTGGCAGCAGTGCGTGGCCGCCGGCGTCGAGTTCGCCGAGGAATGGTATGTGACCGACCTGGTGCTCGCCGACGACGGCAAGCAGGCGGCCGGCATCGTGGCCTTTGACACGCATTCGGGCAAGATTCAGGCCATCCACGCGCGCAACGTGCTGCTTGCCACCGGTGGCGCGGGCCGACTGTTCCACACCACGTCAAATTCCTGGGATCTGACCGGCGACGGCATGGCCTTGACCTTGGCCGCCGGTCTGCAGCTGGAGGACATCGAATTTGTGCAGTTCCACCCCACCGGGCTCGCGCACACCGGCATCCTGCTGTCCGAGGCGGCCCGCGCCGAGGGCGGCATTCTGAGGAACGCCGACGGTGAGCCGTTTATGGAACGCTACGCTCCGGAGCATAAGGATCTGGCCGCACGAGACGTGGTCTCCCGCTCCATCATGGCGGAGATCGACGCCGGTCGCGGCGTCGCCGACCCGAAGGACCCGGATGGTCCGAAGGACTGCGTCTGGCTGGATATGACCGGCATCGACCCCGAACGTATGAAGGAAGTGCTGCCGCAGGTGGTCGAAACCATCGAGCAGTACGCGAACCTCGATCCGGCCAAGGACCTAGTACCCATCAAGCCCACTGCACACTACACGATGGGCGGCATCCCCATCACCACCGACGGCGAGGTGTACCGTTGGGCCGACGGTGCCGTGCAGGTAGTCGATGGACTGTTCGCCGCTGGCGAATGCTCTTGTGTCTCCGTACATGGTGCGAATCGTCTGGGCGGCAATTCTCTGCTCGACGCCTGCCTGTTCGGCACACGCGCTGGTCAGACGATGGCCGCACGCATCGCCGAGAACCCGGTTGACTCCCCCATGGCCGATGATTCGGCCGATGACATGCTGACCGATGCCGCCGATCAGGCTGCCGATTCTCGCAAAGCGGAGCTTGACGAACTGCTCGCCGGGCCAATAGATGATTCAGACGATGGAGTGCCCACCGCCAATCCTTATCAGCTCATGGCCCAACTCGGATCAGTGATGGAGCAGGCTCTGGCCGTACGTTGCACCGCTCAGACCATCGATACGGCGTTGACCCAGATCAACGGTGACATCACACCGGTTGCCGATACCTTGCGGGCCCATGACAAGACCGCCGCTTTCAATCAGGAGGTCACCGCCATCTGGGAAGTCCGTCATCTGATCGAACTGGCCGAGGTCATGCTGCACGCTTCCGAATCCCGTCAGGAATCTCGCGGATCCATGCAACGCCTTGATTTCCCCGAACGCGACGATGAGCATTTCCTTGCTCACTCGATGGTCGCCGATGATGGTTCGGTAAGTTTCAAGCCGGTGCACATCACCGACTATCCGCCCAAGAAGCGCGAGTACTGATCCGCTGGTGGTAATACCCAAGCCGCCTAGGGCTTGTGGCACAATAGGTTGGCTAATATTGGACTTGACATCCCACTGTTTCATGGAGGCAGAACATGGCTGAGGCGAGCAACACGACGGTTACCCTGCAAGTGCATCGTTTCACGCCGCGACCCGAGCGTGCCGAACGTGCACGCGGTGGCAGCCCGTTTGCCAAGAAAGGCTCCCCGTTCGGCGGCGGCTCGGATTCGGCGGCGCGCCGTCGTCCGCGCGGCAAGCAGTGGGTGCAGGAGTACACGATTCCCGCGCGCCCTTCGGATACTGTGTTGGATTGTCTGCTGACCATCAAACGCACCGTCGACCCGACGCTGGCCTTCCGTTATTCGTGCGGTCATGGCATGTGCGGTTCGGACGCCGTGGCCATCAACGGCACCCCCACCCTGCTGTGCACAGCCACCATCCGCGATTGGGCCAAGCAACCCGGCGCCATGCCCGAAGTCGATGACGAAAGGTTCCGACACACCGGCACCGAGGCTGAGGAATCCGACGATTCCGCGGAAAACGTCGCAAACGCGGCGGCCGCCCAGAACTCAGCCGCAAACGGTTCGCTGGGAGTCATCGAACTGGCGTCCCTGCCCGGCTTCCCGCCGCAGCGCGACCTCATCGCCGACATCGACCCTATGCTCAACCAGATCAGGAAGCTCACCCCGTATCTTCAGGCGGACGGCGTGCTCGCCACCACCGCCGAAGGCAAGGTGGACGTGTTCGAATACCTGCAGAACCCCGAACAACTCGCCAAATACGAGCTGCTGAGCAACTGCATCGCCTGCGGCGTGTGCGAAGGCGCCTGCCCGGTGTACGCCGGCGGCGACGCCTTCATCGGCCCGGCCGCGCTGATTTGGGCCTCCCGTTTCGTCAACGATTCGCGCGACACCAAGGCCATGGAGCGTATGGATGCCATCGACACCGCCGACGGCGTGGCCGCCTGCCAGTCCGTGCGCGCCTGCTCCCGCCACTGCCCGCGCGGCATCGATGTGGGCGAGGAGATGTGGCAGATCGTGGCTAAGGTCCGCGAGCGCTAAGCCGCGCCGCGGCTGGCTGCGGCGATCGCCTAAGCACATGCGTCGATGCATCCGCTGGGTGCCCGCACGAGAGAAGACATGAAAGAACGAATTATGGACAGAACGCAGTACACCAACCTCGCCAAGGCATGGGAATTCACCGAGGAACACGCGCGCGAACGTGAATCCGATGCGTTGACCGACACCCGTACGGCCGCCGACGAGTCCGGCCAGTTGCAGGGTTCGGCGGCGCAGGCCCGTCTGCTGGGCATGCTGGTGCGCATCACCGGCGCCGCTTCGGTGATTGCCGTGGGCACCGGCTCGCTGGTGGAGACCTTGCAGCTCGCCCATGCACTGGATAACAAGGGCCTGCTGACTGCGGTCGATTCCACCGCCCAGGGCATCGCGCTGATTCGCAAGGCGTTCGCCGAGCTGCAGGACGAGACCGACACCACGTTGCGTGCGGTGAACGCCCCGGCCAGCGTGTTTCTGCCGCGCCTCAACGCCAATGATTACGATCTGATCGTGGTGGCGGGCGACGCCGAGAACTATGCCGCCACGTTCGCCCAGGCCTCCCGTCTGCTGCGCGTGCACGGCGTGATCGTGTTCACCGATGTGCTGGCGTTGGAGGACGGTCAGGGCGGCGTGATCAATCCGGCCGACCGCAGCGACAAGGCCATCGCCATGCGTGAGCTGCTCACCACCGTCGAAGATGACGAAGGTTTCGAGTCCACGCTCACCCCTGACGGCACCGGCCTGCTCATCGCCTACAAAAAGTAACTCTGTCCTTGGCTCCCCTCGGAGAGGGGAGCCACTCTATCTCGCTTACCTCACAATTGCGCTGACGGCCACGTCCACGGCTTCGTCGGCGTCATCGGTTACGGTGACCAGTTTCGGGTCGATCGTCGAGATCATGCCATGCTCGGCCACCGGACCGTTGAGCCAGTCAAAGAGCCCCTGCCAGTATTCCTTGCCGTAGAGCACCACCGGAATATTCGCCACCTTGTGGGTCTGGACCAAGGTCAATAATTCGAACATCTCATCCAGTGTGCCGAAGCCTCCCGGGCATACGATCACGCCGGAGGAATACTTGATGAACATGGTTTTTCGCACAAAGAAGTACCGGAAGCTCATGCCGAGGTTCACCCACTGGTTCAACCCCTGCTCGTGCGGCAATTCGATGCCAAGTCCCACCGATTTGCCGCCGGCCAGTGCCGCTCCCCTATTCGCGGCTTCCATGATGCCGGGACCACCGCCGGTGATGACGGCGATGTTGCGCTTGGCTATCTGGCTACCCATGCGCCGTGCTGCCTTGTAGATCGATTCGGTGCGCTGGGTGCGTGCGGAGCCGAAAATAGAGACCGCAGGTCCGAGCTCGGCGAGCGCCCCGAAACCGTCCACGAATTCCGATTGGATGCGCAGCACACGCCATGGGTCCATGTGCAGCCAGTCGGTGTCCTGATCGGGTTTCAGCAGGTTGGCGGTGGTGTTGTCCGAGGGAATCATCTGGCCGCGTAGAATCACCGGGCCGCGATGATAGGTATCGCCCAGCGGCGAGGCGTCCTCCAGATCGACCGGGTTCACCGGTGTGGCCGCAGCCTCAGTTGCCGTCTCAGCCTCCAACGCCGCCGCATCATTCGCGGCTGTGGCTTCCAATGGTTCCATATCGTCCACGACTGCGGACTTGGATGCGGCCTCGGCTAGATTCTTTGCTTCAGCGGCCTTTTTGCCGTCGTTCTTCTTGGATTTCTTCTGCTTCTTTGCCATCCAATGTCCTCCTGTACGGCGCTATCGACTCTTCGCATTCTAGCGCCTGAAGCTCTGCGTACGTTTTCCGCGAAATCATCCTTGACTTCGTGAAGAACGTACGGTGAGTGACACTGAGCGTACGGTTTTCACGAAACAAGGCCTCATCTCGTGAAGAACGTACGGTGAGCGCGTCTCAGCGTACGGTTTTCACGAAACAAGGCCTCATCTCGCGAAGAACGTACGGTGAGCGCGTCTCAGCGTACGGTTTTCACGAAACAAGGCCAACAATGGAGTAGGGACCGTCTAAGCCATCAGTGGCGGAAGTCGATTTCCACACTGGCGGTGCCGTCGGCGAGGGTGCCGGGGTGTTCCGTGGGCGTGGTGGGCTCTGTGGTGTGGCTTGGCTGCCCGATGCCATCACCATCAATCGATTCGTCATCCTCCGCATCAGCCGCTGCTGCGGCTGCGGTCTTCTCGAATCGCTTGGACTGACGGCTCAGCAGCACACCGGAAATCGCGGCGGCGATCAGGGAGGCCACCAGCACGCCGAAGCGCGCCTCAGCGGAAAGTTCCGCGTTCTTGTACGCCAGCGAAGCGATGAGGAAGGACACAGTGAAGCCAATGCCGCAGGCGACGGCAGCGGGAATCATGTCGCGCACACGCAGCCCCTTGGCCATCTTGAGCCCGCCCACATGCGTGGACAGCCATGCGGTGGTGATGATACCCAGAGGTTTGCCGACCACCAAAGCCACAATCAGTGCGATGACCAGCGGCGAGGCCAACAATAGCGGGCTCATCGACTCGAAGTGTACGCCGGTGGCGAACAAGGCGAAGATGGGCAGGGCCAGCAGTGCGGAGAATGGCTGGAGCTTGTTGGCATAGCGTTCGGCACGCGGCGAGAGTTCGCCGTGCATTTCACGAGAGGGGGTCAGCAGGCCAACCAGCACGCCGGCCAGTGTGGGGTGCACGCCTGCCTCGAACATCATGATCCAAGCGAGGATACCGACGATGCCAACCGCGATCCACGGCACTTTTTTCAGTCGCACGAGGTATGCCCAGATGGCGGCGCATACGGCGATGCCGATGAACCAATACCAGGCGTTAATCGAGGAGAAGAATACGGCGATCAGAATAATGGCCAGCAGGTCGTCGACGGTGGCAAGCGTCATCAGGAACGCGCGGATCGAACCGGGCAGGGCCTTGGCGAACAGGGCGAGCACGGCCAGCGAGAACGCGATATCCGTGGCGGTGGGCACTGCCCAGCCGTGCGACATCTCCGAGAACGGGATGCTGCTGCCGGTGGTGGTCAGAATCAGCGTGCCGGGTTCACCAGGCCCAAGCTGAGAGAACAATGCCGTGACGGCCAGGAACAGGATGGGCGGGGCGATCATGCCGCCCACCGCGCACAGCATCGGCACGGCGGCCGCTTTCGGATTGGCAAGCGAGCCGGTGGTGAGTTCCTGCTTCAGTTCGAGGCCCACGGTCAGGAAGAAGATGGTAAGCAGACCATCCTGGGCCCAGTGGCCAATAGGCAGGTCGAGATTGGTGTAGGGGATGAACAGATGCGTTTCCGCTACGGTCTCGAACGCATGCGCGGTGGCGGGCAGATTCGCGAGCACCAGGCCGGTGAGCGCGAAGCCAAGCATGATGAGTCCGGAAATACGGTCTGAGGCGGCGATTCGCCTGATGGTGGACCAAAGTCCCTTCTTCGCGCCGGCGGTCGTGGCCATCGCGTCTCCTTGCTGCACTCTCTTGGATGAACCGTATGTAATAGTACGGAATATCTCAGGACGTTCCGCTCCGGGCTGAGTCGCGAAGGGCAACCTTAGCCCAACCCTGTGTGGCCGACTCAACCGACTCAAACGGGCCAATACAATTGGAAAAGCCTCGGAAGCATTTCGCTTTCGAGGCTTACTGTGCGCCAGACAGGATTCGAACCTGCGACCTGCTGATCCGTAGTCAGCTGCTCTAATCCGCTGGGCTACTGGCGCATGTTGTCTTTCAGACAACTCGATATATAATACACGCCGTTCAGCTGAATGCAACTCGGCGTGTTGCGGCGAGTCGCACCATCCCGACCACTACCGCAACGGCGTATTTACTGGCCTCACGCCTCGTGTGTACGGACTCGGTCAAGCAAAACCGACTGCGCAACTTTGAGACGTCCCTGCGGCACATCCACGGCTTCGCGCAGGAGTTTGGGCGTGCTGGAACCCTCTACGGACGCCTTGTCCACAATCACCTGCCTCACATCATCCAAACTCGGCAACTGGAACATCGTGTCCTGCAACGTACGTTCGATAATCGAACGCAAACCGCGTGCGCCGGTCCCCTGCTTGATAGCGATATCAGCAGTCGCCCGAATGGCCTGTTCTGTGAATTGCAGATCGACGCCGTCGACGGCGAACAGTTTACGGTACTGCTTGATCAGCGCGTTGGCTGGCTGGGTGAGAATCGCCGTCAGATCGTCTACGGTAAGTTCCTTCAGCACACTGGTGACCGGCAAACGTCCGATGAACTCAGGCAACAGTCCGAACTCGGCCAGATCATCGGCATTGACCTGTTCGAGCAATTCCTCGTCTTTCATGTCGGCGTCGTGCCAATTCGCGCCGAAGCCGGTCTCTCGACGGCCTAATCGCTTGCGAACAATGTCCGTCAGCCCCACGAACGCACCGCCGCAGATGAATAGGATGCCGCGTGTGTCCATCTGCGCAACGTCCTGCTCCTTATGCTTGCGCGTGCCTTCCAACGGCACGGAGGCGATGGTTCCTTCCAAGATCTTCAGCAACGCCTGCTGAACGCCCTCACCGGACACGTCACGGGTGATGGAGGTGTTCTCACCGGATTTGCGGGCGATCTTATCGATTTCGTCAATGTAGATGATGCCGTGCTGGGCTCGGCTTACGTCGCCATCCGCAGCTTGGAGGAGACGTTGGAGCACGGTTTCCACATCGTCGCCTACATAGCCGGCTTCGGTCAGGGTGGTGGCGTCGGTGATGACGAACGGCACGTTCATTACGCGGGCCAACGCCTGCGCAAGATAGGTTTTGCCCACGCCGGTGGGGCCGAGCAACAGAATGTTTGACTTGGCGACCTCGACGTCAGCCAAAGGGTCATTGCTGCGGCGGGCAGCACGCGTCTGGGTGGGAACGGATTGCTTGGCTTGTTTGCCGGTCTGGCCACTGTGCCCGTTATTCCCGTCAAGCTGCTCAGCGGACTCCTGAAGCTCCATGTTGACGCGCTTGTAATGGTTGTATACGGCTACGGATAATGCGCGCTTGGCGTTCTCCTGACCGATGACGTAGCGGTTGAGATAATCGAAGATCTGAGCGGGCTTGGGCAGGCTCAGCGAATTGACCTCGGCATCTTTGACACGCTCCTCGGAGATGATGTCCACGCACAGGGCGATGCATTCATCGCAGATGGAGGCGTTGGGACCGGCCACCAGTTTTCGTACCTGATGTTCGGTTTTGCCGCAGAACGTGCAACGGGGTACGTCCTCGTTGTAGCTCACCACACGTCCCATGATTCTCCTTTGCCGACTGCGCCGCACCGTCGAACCGCCACGCTGCGCATTATCATTGTCATCCTTGAAATACAATACCCCCGGTCGTTGCCGACCGAGGGTATTGCAATGTCCGGAAGTTTTACTGGCGGTGTTCCAACACCTCGTCCACGATGCCGTATTCCTTGGCTTCAGGAGCGGTCAGGAAAGTGTCCACTTCGATGTCGCGGCGAATCTTCTCGACGTCCTGGCCGGTGTGCTTGGCGAGGGTTTCCTCCAGCCATTCACGCATACGCAGCATTTCCTTGGCCTGAATCTCGATCTCCGTGGCCTTGCCGAAGCCTTGGTCGATGGCCGGCTGGTGGATGAGCACACGGGCGTTCGGCAGCATCAGGCGCTTGCCCTTGGTGCCGGAGGCCAGCAGAATGGCGGCGGCGGAGGCGGCCTGGCCGAGGCACACGGTCTGCACGTCGGGCTTGATGTACTGCATGGTGTCGTAGATGGCGGTCACGGCCGTCATCGAACCGCCGGGTGAGTTGATGTACATCATCACGTCACGGTTCGGATCTTGGGATTCGAGGACCAGCAGCTGGGCCATCACGTCGTCGGCGGAGGCGTCGTCCACCTGCACGCCGAGGAAGATGATGCGATCCTCGAACAGGCGAGAGTAGGCGTCCTGGGTCTTCATGCCATACGGGGTCTTCTCCACGAACTGCGGCATGATGTAACGGTTGGTCGGCGCGGGCTGGACTGCGCGGGCGGAGGCCGGCATGAAACCGGCTACGCCCTGACGGCCGGCCAAGCGGTCGGCACGGGCGGCGAACTTTGCTTCTTCACTTGCCATGAGTCTCACTCCCCCTGCTGGTTGTTGCCGATGGTGTCCGGCGTGGTCACGAGCTTGTCCACGAAGCCATAGTCGAGGGCTTCCTGGGCGGTGAACCAGTGGTCGTATTCGTTGTCGCGGTAGATTTCCTCGAGGGTGTGGCCGGTCTGCTCAGCGGTCAGCTCGCTCATGGTCTTCTTCATGTCCATGATGAGCTCGGCGTTGATGCGCACGTCAGTGGCAGTGCCGCCGATGCCGCCGGAAGGCTGGTGCATGAGCACACGGGCGTGCGAGGTCAGGTAACGCTTGCCCTTGGTACCGGAGCTCAGCAGGAACTGGCCCATGGAAGCACACATGCCCAGGCCCACGGTCGCCACGTCAGGCTCGATGAGCTGCATGGTGTCGTAGATGGCCATGCCGGCGGTGATGGAGCCGCCCGGCGAGTTGATGTACAGCCAGATGTCCTTCTTCGGGTCTTCGGCGGCCAGCATCAGCAGCTGAGCGCAGATGCGGTTGGCCATATCGTCCTTGACCTCTTCACCCATCCAGATGATGCGGTCTTTGAGCAGACGGTTGAAAATCGGGTCGACGGGGCCGGCCGGGACGTCATCGCCCGCCATGACCGGCAAGGTCGCAAAGGTATTGCTCACCTTGATTCTCCTTCTAATTACTCGAACATTGTTCAGACTACCGCCTTGAAGCGACTGAAGGCGTCTTTTCGCGTGCTTTTTGGCGGGTAGCGTAGGGATTTCGGTTTATTCGAGGGTGTCGAGGACGTCGTCAATGAGGAGGCGGGTCTGGGAGGCGGCATCGTCGCCCAGACGCGGGAAGCGACGGGCGGCATTGGCGGGGCTGGCACCGGCGGCTCGCGCTACGTTGGACTTGCTGGCACCATGGGCCACGGCTTTTTCCGCGAGCCGATCGACCAGTGAATCGGCGACTTGGCGCATCTGTTCAGCCACCCATAATTGGGCCATATCCGCAGGTAAGTCGTAGTCTTCGGCCACATCGCTGGCTGCCTCCTGAATGGCGGCCCATAACACCATGAATGGCTTTCGATAGTAGTCAATCTGCTCAGTGAGCGGCTCAGCGGCAAGCAATTCAAGTGCCGAGCGAATTTCTGTATTTTCTGACATAGCTTTCTTTACCTCGGCTCCCCTCTCTGAGGGGAGCTGTCGCCATAGGCGGCTGAGGGGAGTTTCGACCGGGGCAGCTCCCCTCAGAGAGGGGAGCCAGAATATATGTATTTACTTACGACTCAGCAACCACTTTGATATCAGTGACGACGTGGCCACGGCCATGCCGACCGGCACAAAGAAGGTAATCAGCGCTTCAGAGAGCTCCATCACCAAGCACATGGCCATAAGCGGTGCCTGCTGTGAGGCCGAAAGCAACGAAGCCGCACCGATCAAGGCACACGCAGTTATCGAATCAGTCGGAAACATCAGTATCCATACGAGCCCGAGCATCGCACCCAGCGTGGAACCTAATGCGATGCCGGGCTGCAGCACACCGCCCGACGCACCGGAGCGAATGGTCATCAGCGTCACCAGCGCTTTGGCAACAAAGGTGAGTGCCAACACACCCAGCAACATCCAGATATTGGACTGGGACAGCGGGAAACCGGCGTTCATCACGGATCCAGAAGGGCCGCTCCCACCCTGAAGCATGGCCCAGAACGATGCCATTCCAGAGCCCGCTCCCCCGCCAGAGGCCGAATCGGATACATTACCGCCGCCCGTCAGCAAGTTCCATGGAGAGGCGGCCGCTGAAGATGCCGACTGCATGGCACCAGCAGTGCCGGCGGTTTCAGGAATGAATGTGCTGAATCCAAGTTGCGCTGCGGCACGGCCGTTGCCCATCACCTGCGGCACAACAGTCGCCACCAAACCGGTGATGAGACCAGCCAGCGGCATCTGCCACAGAATAGCCTTACCGGTTGGCTTGTGCGCTTCCGCCCATTGCGAACCTTTTCGGAACAATGCGCCGCCCACTCCACATGCCGCACCGCAGATCAGAGCGAACACCATTAACGTTGGCGTGGATTCCGGTTGCATGGCGGTAATGTCGTAGAACAGGTGATGCCCTTTGATCGCAACCGCCACGAATGCGGCAATGGCAGACATGCCCAGTCCAAACGCAACTTTTTCGATTGTCACATCTACCAACAGGATTTCGACGGCGAAGAACATGCCGGCCAGTGGCGCGTCATAGACGCCTCCTAGACCAGCACCGGCAGCCACTGCCACCACCATGCGCCGGTCGATGCCGTCAACGCCCTCGATATGGAACAGGTCGCAGAAACGTTGCGCGAGCATGGCGCCGAGTTCGCGTGGGGCGACTTCTCGGCCGATCGAGGCACCGGAGCCGACGATGAAAATCTGCAATACCACATGCACAATGGTTTGCCAGAAAGGCATTCGCTTTCCCGCCACGGCCTTCTTGACTGAGGGCACCGCAGTTGTTTTGTGTCGCAGCAGATACCAGATAATGCCTGCGATGCTGAGTCCCACGGTCACCGATATCGCACGGCGTGCAGCGGGCACGCCGAATGGACCAGACAATTCTGGGCCTTCGATGTAGCCGAGCAGCACATGTTCAACGCCGTAGAGCAACAGGGTCAGCAGACCTGCTCCCACACCGATGAGCACGCCGAGCACAATGGTCGCCGCAGCGAGCCAACCAAGGCGTTTGATAGTAACCGTTGGCTGCATGTCAACCTCCGCACCCTATGCAACGAGTATGCCTTGGGAACTCCCCTCAGTCTCGCCACGCTCGACAGCTCCCCTCAAAGAGGGGAGCCAAAGAAATAGTCCTTTTACCAGAATAGGAAGAGCCCGGAACCGTGAAACACGATTCCGGGCTCAAACAATCACGCTAACGCGATGAGGCTATGCTCACTCAGCATCCTTGGCGTCATCCTTGGCGGACAGTTCGTCGGCCACGGCGGCAGCAGCGGAAGCGGCCTCGACGGACTCGGACTCTTCGTCCTCAGCGGCCTCGCCCAGGAAGGCGGAGAGGTCCACAACCTCGCCATCAGCGGTGAACTTGACGGCGCGCATGCCGGCGAGCAGGCCCTTGGAACGGCCGACTTCCTGCACAGCGGAGCCAAGCTGGCCATTCTTGATGATGGCCTGGATGAAGTTGTTCGGGTCCATGCCGTACTGCTGGGCGATGGAAGCGAGGAAGTTGAACACGTCGGACTGGGACACCTGAACGTCCAGCTTCTCGGCCAGAGCGTCGAGCACCATCTGATCGCGCAGATCCTTCTCCACAGTCTCCTCGGCCTGAGCCTTCTGCTCCTTGGTGGCCTTCTCCGGGTCCGGGGTCATGCCCTTGAGCTGCTCTTCGACCATGTTGGCCTTGACACCCTTCGGCACCGGGATCTCGAGGCCTTCCTGCAGCTTGGCGATGAAGGCATCGCGAGCCTCGGTGGCCTGACGACCTTCGGCGTCCTGAGCGGCAGCCTTGCGGATGTCAGCCTTGAGCTCGTCCAGAGTGTCGAACTCGGAAGCTTCGGAAGCGAACTCATCGTTCAGCTCCGGCAGTTCCTCAGCCTTGACGGAGTTGACCTTGACCTTCACGGTGGCCTTCTGGCCCTCGTGCTCGCCGGCTTCCAGCGTGCCTTCGAAGGTGGTCTCCTCGCCGGCGGACAGGCCGTCAAGGGCCTCGTCCAGACCGTCGAGCATGGTGTTGGAGCCGAGCTCGTAGCTCACGCCTTCCTGGGAGTCGACGGTCTCGCCGTCAATCTCAGCAGTCAGGTCGATGTTGGCGAAGTCGCCCTTGGCGGCCGGGCGATCCACGCCGACCAAGGTGCCGAAGCGCTGACGCAGGGCCTCGAGGCGCTTGTCGACGTCCTCATCCTTGACTTCCGGCTTGGAGATGGCGATCTCAAGACCGTCGATTTCCGGCAGTTCGATGTCAGGACGACGCTCGACGGTGGCGGTGAACTTCAGCTTGGTCTCGTCGTTGGCGGACTGCGGAACATCCTGCACGTCGAACTCCGGCTGAGCCATCGGACGAATCTTCTTCTCTTCCAGGGCCTTGGAGTACAGCTCCGGGACCGCGTCGTTCACGGCCTCACCGGCGACGGCGGCGAAACCGATGCGCTGGTCGATGATCTTGCCGGGAACGTGGCCCTTACGGAAGCCGGGAACGTTCACCTGCTTGGCGATTTCCTTACGGGCCGCATCCAGATACGGGTTGAGCTCTTCCGGTTCAACAGTGACGGTGAGCTTCACCTTGGTGGGCTCGAGGTTACGAACGCTGATCTTCACGCTAATGACTCCTCAAAAGTCGTTATTTCTTACAGTTCTGCCGTAAGGCAACCTCTACATGATAACGCCACTTACGGACGGTGCAATGAGTTTCACTTGCCAGTTCCTTGCGCCCTGCTCGATCAGGAACGTCTCGACGTCCACTTCCACCGGGTCTTCCACCCAGCACAGATTGCGTAGGATCTGTGGCTTGATGATCATCTCGGCCGGCGTGCGGGTGTCTTCGGCGATGCGGTTGATCACACGCCGCACCCGTTGCAGACGGTCATAACGCTCCGGATGGCGCTGTTGCCACAGCCGCATGGATCGGGGCGCGTTCACCACACCGTTTTCATCCTGTTCGGGGGCGGGCATGGTAGGCCATTGGGTGGGCTTCAGGGCTATGGCTCGATCGATGGCCTGCTTCCAGACCTTCGGTTTGACCGCACGCTGAATCGGCGCGTACCGCTCGAACATTTTGTCCTGCTCGGTGCCGGTATGGATGCGCACACGCTCGTTCAGGGATCGGAGCGCGCGGAATTGGGCAGCATTGTGCGGCTTGTTGGTCGCCGCCTCGATGATTGATGAATCGGCCAATAACAGGCTGGGCGCAATATCGTATTGCCGGGCGAGTCGGTCGCGCTCCTCCCATAGGGATTTGGCGATGGCCAAGCCCCTTGGATCACGACTCAGCTGGGTGATGCGCGAGATACGCAGCCAAGGAATCGGATGCGGTTTGCGCGGGGCAAGGCCCGCAACCAAAGCGTGAGAAAACTCTTCAGCGGCCCACTCGTCCTTGCCTGCGGCTTTCAGGTCACGACGCATCATGGTTTCAAGTTCGATAAGCACCTCCACGTCGAGCGCCGCATAGTTGCGCCAGTCGCGCGGCAGCGGACGGTAGGACCAATCGGCGGCGGAATGCTCTTTGGCTAGCGTGATGCCGAGGTAGTGTTCGGTGACGGCGGCCAGACCAAAGCGGTGCAGGCCGAGCAATCGCGCCGCTATTTCCGTGTCGAACAGGGCTTTGGGTTTGAGCCCGATTTCGGCGAATCCGGGCAAGTCCATCAGAGAATCATGCAGAATCCACGTGGCGTCGCCCACGGCGTCATTGAATTCATTCCAATCAGCTCCGGCCCGGGTCAGGGCGACGGGATCAAGCAAGGCGATGCCTGCACCCTCACGTTTGAACTGAATCAGCCAATCCTCGTGTCCATAGCGGAAGCCGGACGCCCGTTCGGCGTCGGCGGCCAGCGAGCCCGTCGCCTCGGCCAGCGCATCGCAGACACGATGATAGCCGTCCAGCGTCGAAGTGACATCGGGTACTCCCCCGCGAGGCTCTTTCAGCAGTCGGGGTTCGGTGTCACGGACGTCACTCAACTGGCGTCATCCTCCTCAAAACGGATGGTGGATCTGATGAATGCGGCCCACGAGCGGACTTGTGCGCCGGCGTCCATAGTACCGTCCGGCCCGGTCCCGTCAAGCGGGGTCCATGAGACGCGAATCTCACACCCGGCGCTGGTGGAGCCGGCCATCGAGCCAAAAGCCGTGTTTTGGGTCACGGTGACTGTGCCGGATACCGAATCCGGCTCGATGCCGTCGAAATAGTCGCACATGTCATCCCAGTACATGCCGGGGGTCAGAGAATCGTTTTCGGCGGTTTCCAGCGGCAGTCGCGCGAACGCCACGCAACGCCAGTTGGAATCCCAGTCAATGCGCAGCTCATGAGCATAAAGCATCATGATCCAGCCTGTGGCGATTCGTGATTCGGCATCGCTGCCAAGACCGGCGGAAAAGGCATCGCCGAGGGCACGCTCTCCCGCTTCGAATTCCACGCCGATACCATAATCGGCCAAGGTGGAAGGCACGGGAATCTCCCGATAGCGCACGTCATGGATGCGCTTCATGGTGCTGACGGATTCGACGGCTGCCCATACTTCATCCGGCACACCCTGAGGGCGCACGGGGCGTCCGTCGTTGGACTCTCCCGTAGGAAATGCGTAGATGTCGGCCATATCTCTAGGGTATGGGCGAACGGGCCGAATCGTGGTATTTACGCGCGGTTCGGCCCTGCAATTTAATACACGGTGAAGCCGTGGTCCTTGAACTGGTTGGCCACCCGTTCGCGGGTGGCGGCGTTGGGTCCCTTCTGGTTCTCCAGCGGGTATGGGATGCGCAGTTCGTGCCACTTCGGGCGGCCAAGCTGGTGGAATCCCAGCACGTCGATGTGTTCGACGGCATCGCCGAAGGACTCGCAGATCTTCGCCACGTTTTCGACGTTCTCTTCGGAGTCGGTCAGGCCCGGCACGAGCACAAATCGCACCCAGATCTTCTTGCCGGCCTTGGCCAGTCGCTGGCCAAAATCGATGGTGGGCTGCAAGGTGCCGCCGGTGACCTTGTGATAGGTCTCCTCGTCGCCGGATTTGACGTCGAGCAGACACAGGTCGATGTCCTCGAGCATCTCGTCGGTGTAGCTCGTGTTGAGGAAGCCGGACGTGTCGAGGCAGGTGTGCACGCCCATCTCCTTGGCGGCATGGAACACACGCGAGACGAAGGCGGGCTGCATCATGGATTCGCCGCCGGAGAAGGTGATACCGCCATGCGTGGCCTTGAACAGGTCCTTGTAACGATCGACCTTCTTGATCATGGCGTCAAGGTAGACGGGCTTGCCGTCGCGCATCTTCCAAGTGTCCGGGTTCTGGCAGTACTGGCAGCGCAACGGGCAGCCGGACATGAACACGGTCATGCGGGTGCCCGGTCCGTCCACGGAGGTGTTGATGTCCCAAGAGTGGACGAAGCCGATATCGCCGGATTTCAGGGCGGAAAGGCGGTCACGTCGGTCGAGTCCGATTGGGGATTCAAAGCCGGAAAGGCCGCCCATCAAAGTCTGCGAGGCATAGGTCTTCGATTCCTTGAGCATATGCCTGGTCGTGGTGCGGAACGTGGGTGTTGCGGGCATCGTTGTCCTCCTGTTCCAAATGATGCGAAAGTCTGTGGGAAATAAGGAAGGGGTGGAGCCGTGCCCCACCCCTTCAGTTAGTCATTGCCGCGGTTCGCGGGGTTGGTCATCAGTCGACGACGGCACCCTGGTGGAAGGTACGGGAGATGACGTCGAGCTGCTGCTCCTTGGTGAGCTTGACGAAGTTCACCGCGTAGCCGGAGACACGCACGGTCAGGTGCGGGTACTTTTCGGGGTGCTCCACGGCGTCCTCCATGGTCTCCTTGCGCAGAACGTTGATGTTCGCGTGGTAGAGGCCGTGGCCGTTGCCGGCGTCCAGGATGCCGACCAGGTTGCCGATGCGCTCGTCCTCGTCGCGGCCCAGGCCATCAGGGGTGATGGTGTTGGTCAGCGAGATGCCGTCAAGAGCGTCGTTGTAGTCGATCTTGCCGACGGAGAACATGGACGGCAGCATGCCGTGGGAGTCCATGCCGTTCTCCGGGTTGGCGCCCGGAGCGTACGGGGTGCCCTTGGCGTGGCCGGACGGGAAGGAACCGGTGTTCTTGCCGTACTCGACGTTGGAGGTGATCGTCAGGATGGACTGGGTCGGGACGGCGCCGCGGTAGACCGGGAGCCTCTTGACCTGGCCCATGACCGTGGAGACGACCCACTTGGCGATGTCGTCGGCGCGGTCGTCGTCGTTGCCGTAGACCGGGAACTCGCCCTCGGTGCGGTAGCCGACGATCAGGTCGTCGTCGGCGCCCTCAACGTACTCGTACTCGTGGCCTTCCAGGGTCTTCGCGTCCTTGTTGTAGATCGGGTAGACCTTGGCGTACTTGACGGCGGCGAGGGAGTCGGCGGCGATGGACAGACCGGACATGCCGCAGCCGAGGGTGCGGTACACTTCCTTGTCGTGCAGGGCCATCTCGATGGACTCGTACGCGTACTTATCGTGCATGTAGTGGATGATGTTCAGGGCCATGACGTAGGTCTCGGACAGCCACTCGAGAGCCTTCTCGTAGTTGTTCTTGACCTTCTCGTAGTCCAGGGTGCCGTCGGTCTCCGGGGTAATCGGCTCAATCACGCCCTTGTCGATGACCTGCATGCCGGTCATCTCGTCGCGGCCGCCGTTGATGGCGTACAGCAGGGCCTTGGCGGAGTTCACGCGGGCGGCGAAGAACTGCATCTGCTTGCCGACACGCATCGGGGACACGCAGCAGGCGATAGCCGCGTCGTCGCCCCAGTGGCTGCGAATCTCCTTGTCGGACTCGTACTGGATGGCCGAGGTGTCGATGGAGATCTTGGCGCAGAAGCGCTTGTAGGCCTCAGGCAGCTTCGGATCCCAGAAGATGGTGATGTTCGGCTCGGGGCCAGGTCCGAGGTGCTCGAGGGTCAGGGTGTTGAGCAGACGGAACGAGGTCTTGGTGACCATCGAACGGCCGTCATCGCCGAAGCCGGCGTCGGACCAGGTCGCCCAGTACGGGTCGCCGGAGAAGATCGAATCGTAGTCCTTGGTACGCAGGAAGCGCACGATGCGCAGCTTCATGACGATGTTGTCGATGAGCTCCTGGGCGTCGGTCTCGGTGATCTTGCCGGCCTGGAGGTCGCGCTCGATGTAGCAGTCGAGGAAGGCGGAGTTGCGGCCGAAGGACATGGCGGCGCCGTCCTGGGACTTGATGGAGGCCAGGTAGCCCATGTAGGTCCACTGCACGGCTTCCTGCGCGGTCTGGGCCGGGCGGGACAGGTCGAGGCCGTACTCGTTGCCGAGGTTGATGAGCTTCTTCAGGGCCTTGATCTGCTCGTCGTGCTCCTCACGGAAGCGGATCCAGTGCTCGATCTCCGGCTCGGTGAAGTCGTTGCGGTACGGCACGGAGTCCTTGTCGCGCTTCTTGAAGGCGATGAGCTTGTTCACGCCGTACAGGGCGACGCGGCGGTAGTCGCCGATGATGCGGCCACGGCCGTAGGCGTCCGGCAGACCGGTGAGGATCTTGTTGTGGCGGGCGACCTTGATCTGCTTGGTGTACACGCCGAAGACGCCGTCGTTGTGGGTCTTGCGGTACTTGGTGAAGATCTTCTTGATCTCCGGATCCGGTTCCTTGCCGGCTTCCTTGATGGCCTGCTCGACCATGCGCCAGCCACCGTTCGGCATCATCGCGCGCTTGCAGGGAACGTCGGTCTGGAGGCCAACGACCACGTTATCGACTTCCGGGGAGTCGATGTAGCCGGCCGGGAAGGCGTCGACGTCGGCCGGGGTATGGGTGTCCACGTCGTAGACGCGCTGCTTGCGCTCCACGGCCAGGTAGTTGTCGTCGAGGTACTTCCACAGGTGCTTGGTCTTCTCGGTGGCAGGAGCCAGGAATGTCTCATCGCCCTCGTACGGGGTGTAGTTCTTCTGGATGAAGTCGCGGACGTCAATATCCTTCTGCCAGTTGCCCTCGGTGAAGCCGGCCCACGCCTTGGCGTCGAGCTCCTCCTGGGAGACAGCTGCATTTTCCACTGCGGTCATGTCACTCCTTAAATGGGGTTGTAGGTTTCGCATCTTCACGGAACCCTTGGTTCAACAGTGTAGTTGGCACTTGCTTGAGAAAAGCTGAAATTGGGAGTGAGCTATCTCACATTGTTTTTGTGAACGCTACCATTCCAATGGCTTCTAGGTATTGATGGGACTATTGCACGTCTCCAGATATGGGAAACCGCTCATACTGTGATGTTCGTATGAGCGGTTTGATGAGCGGTTCGGTCTTGAGATTGACAGCAGAACCGTATCAGTCAGTTTTCGACCGTCAATCCTCGGGGCAAGCCTGTGCGGGTTTCACGCCGTAGTTCTTCCAGCGCCGGTTCTCCTCCTCCCATCTGGCATTGCGGTCCACCACGATGTCCCACGCATGTTCGGCGTCTTCCTTGGTCTTGTACGGACCCATGCGCTGTTCGATCGGTGAGATCATGCCCAGCTCGGCCTGCTTCTTGACGGTGTTGAAATACCACTGCTTCTTGTTATCGTCTGTCATTGGTACCTCCTCAACGGTATTACTTGCTCCCGCTGGCGGGAGCAATATATGTTTATTCCCTGAATGCGTTGGTGACGGGCAGTCGGCGGTCGCGGCCGAACGCGAGGGCCGTGACCTTCGGTCCCAGCGGGTATTGGCGGCGCTTCCATTCGGCGCGGTCCACCAATCGCATCACGGTGTCTACGGTGACCTGGTCGAAGCCGTCGGCTAACAGGTCGGCGCGGCCGTGCGCGTGCTCGATGTATGCGGCGAGCACCTTGTCGAGCAGCGCGTATTCGGGCAGGGAGTCGGAGTCCTTCTGCCCGGGGCGCAACTCGGCCGAGGGTGCCTTCTCGATGGAGGAGACCGGAATCATCACGCCGTCCTTCAACGGGATGCCGGTGTTGCCGTCCTCGTTGCCCACGATCTTGAGACCGCCGATGCCGACGCCTGCGGCCGCGGCCTTGTTACGCCAACGGCTGATCTCCCAGACACGGGTCTTGAGCAGGTCCTTGATGGGTGCGTAGCCGCCTACCGCATCGCCGTAGATGGTCGAGTAGCCGCAGGCGAGCTCTGACTTGTTGCCGGTGGCCACGGCGAGCAGACCGCGCGAATTGGAGCTGGCCATCACGATCACACCGCGGATGCGGGCCTGCAGGTTCTCGGCGGAGACGCCATCAAGGTCAAGTTGCTGTTGGTAGGCGTTGAACAATGGCTCAATGGGCTGGACCTCGTAATGGGCGCCAATGTTGGAGGCCAAATCGGCGGCGTCGTCTTTGGAACCGTCGGAGGAGTACATGGAGGGCATGGAGATGCCCCAGACGTTCTCGCCGCCGCATGCGTCGGCCGCCATGGCGGCTACCAGTGCGGAGTCGATGCCTCCTGAGAGGCCCAGCGTCACGCCGGTGAAGTGGTTCTTGGCCATGTAGTCCTTGAGGCCGAGCACGCAGGCGGTGTATACCTCTTCGTCCGGGTCGAGTTCCGGAACGATCTCGGCCTTGGCCTGATGTTCGGCGGCGGAATCGAAGTCCCAGAACGTCAGGTTTTCCATGAACATCGGGCTGCGTTCGATAAGCGTGCCGTCGGCGTCGACCACGAAGCTGCCGCCGTCGAAGACGAGGTCGTCTTGACCGCCGACCTGATTCAGGTAGATGACCGGGGCGTTAACCTCGGCGGCACGACGCTGGGCGAGCTCGAAACGGGTGTTGGTCTTGCCTTCCTCATACGGCGAGCCGTTGATGGTGAGCAGCAGGTCGATGTTCTTGGTGGCCAGGTCGGCCACCGGGCCGCCGTCCTGCCAGATGTCCTCGCAGATGGCCACGCCAATGGTGGCGCCGTCCACGTCGAGGGTCACGGAGCGGTCGCCGGCGGAGAAGATGCGGAATTCGTCGAACACGCCGTAGTTGGGCAGGAAGTGCTTGTCGTAGCCAGCCCAGACCACGCCTTGGTGCAAGACCACCAGTCGGTTGCGCGGCTTGGAGGTCTTGCGGTCGGTGCCCACGGTGCCGACCACCACGAACAGATCGCCGAGGCCGTCGTCGTTGAGCTGGGTGGCGAGTTCGTTGGCCTTGTCCCATGCGGCTTGGCGGAAGGTGCGGCGCAGGGCCAGATCCTCGATGGGGTATCCGGTGAGGGTCATTTCCGGGAAAACAACCACTTGGGCGTTTCCTGCGGCGGCTTTACGGGAGTAGTCGAGCACCTTGGCGGCGTTGGCGTCAAGCGCGCCGACGCAGGTGTCGATCTGGGCGAGTGCGAAGCGAAGCTGTGTCATAGATTCTTAGTGTAGCCGCGTATGACGTCGGATTGCCTGTTCTTCCGGCTTGGCGTCATTCATTAGGTCGTTTTTGCGTTCATTAGGTCACTGCAATGCGATATCAGTCGTTGCAATGGCGCGATTCCAACAACCAGTATCGCCGTTCACCGACCTAATGGACGATGAATCGACCTAATGAACGAATGCCACTCCCCTCAGTCAGCTTCGCTGATAGCTCGTCCTGCACTTATGGACGGGCGAGGCCCGCGCATATCTGGTTCGGCTGTCGCCTCACCTTCGGCTACAGACAGCCCACTGGGCTGTCTGCCTAACGCCTCAGCCTCCGGAGGCGAGCCAGAAAAGGATTTACTTCAGCTCGTTGAGCACGCGCAGAGCGGTGTTGACGTAGAAGTTGACGAAGGTGGGAATGGATTCGTCGAGACCCACGAAATGCGGGCTATGCCAGTCGGCGCAACCTTCCTGGCCGTTTGACCCAACGAACGCGAACACCGGCAACGTCACCTTGGCGAATTCGCAGAAGTCCTCCCCCGCCATCGACTGACGTATCGGTTCGAGCTGCGCGTAGTCGTTGACATCCGCCGCCACGGCCTTGGCGAGACCTGGATCGGAGACCAGCGGGTCTTGAAAGTCATCCCAGACCACGTCGGCGCTGATGCCGTATGCCTCGGCGGTGTGTTCCACCACTTCCTTGAATCGGCGGCCGACCAGATTGCCATCCGACTTGTGGAAATAGCGCACAGTCCCTTGGAATCCGGCTTCGGCGGGCACCACGTTCCACACATGGCCGCCGTGCACTTCGGTAACGGACAGCACCAGCGGGTGGAAGGGCGTGACGTTGCGGCTCACGATGGTCTGCAGGCTCAGAATAATACTGGCGAGCGCTTCGATGGGCCCGGTGCCCTTGTACGGGTAACCGGCGTGGGTGCCTTGGGCGTGGAGGGTCACGCGGAATTTCACGCAGCCGGCCATCATCGGCTCAACGCCGATGGCCAGCTGGCCGGGCGCATAGTTGGGGTTGTTGTGCGTGCCGATAATGGCTTCGACGTCATCCACGAGTCCGGCGTCGATCATGGCGCGAGCGCCTTGGCCGGTCTCCTCACTCGGCTGGAACAGAATCTTGATCGAGCCGGCGAACTTGTCACGGTGCTCGGCGAGCCAGAAGGCGGCACCGAGCAGACCGGTCATGTGCAGGTCGTGGCCGCAGCCGTGCATCACGCCTTCATTGACGGAGCTGAACTCCAGTCCGGAGTCTTCCACGATGGGCAGGCCGTCGATGTCAGCGCGCAGCCCGATACGCGGCCCGGGACCGGCCTCGCCCTGAATGAGCCCCACAACACCAGTCTCCAGCGGGTTGTGCAGGATCTCGATGCCGTGCGCCTTGAGCTGGTCGGTCAGATAGATGCTGGTGCCGAATTCACGGAAACTACGCTCCGGATGGGCGTGCAGGTAGTGGCGGATAGTGATGAGTTCGTGGTCGATGTCGATATGTTCACTCATGGTTCCCGATTCTAGTAGCGCGAAGAATATATTGCGGCCCTCGCTCCATATTGGCGAGGGCCGCGATCTATGGGGTCAGTATGCCTTGTTATTGCTGGCGTTTGAGCAGTCGTTTGGCGATGGCGTTGGCGATGCCCTGCACCACCTGGACCAGTACGATCATGATGATCACGGCCGTCCAGGTGACGGTCTGGTCGAACTTCTGGTAGCCGTAGGCGATGGCGAAGTTACCGAGACCGCCACCGCCGATGTAGCCGGCCATGGCAGACATGTCGAGCACGCCAATGAACAGGAAGGCGTAGGCCAGGATCAGCGGTGCCAGGGCTTCGGGGATGAGCACGGTGCGGATGATGGTGAGCTTGCCGGCACCCATCGAACGCGCGGCCTCGATTACTCCCGGGTCGACCGGCACGAGATTCTGTTCGACCAGACGCGAGGTGGCGAAGGTGCACATCACCACCATCGGGAAGATGGCGGCCACGGTGCCGATGGACGTGCCGACCACGACGATGGTGAGCGGCTGCATGGCTGCCAGGAAGATGATGAACGGAATCGGGCGCACGATGTTGACGATGATGTCAAGGATGCGGTAGACGACCGCGTTCTCGAACAGGTTGCCGGGGCGGGTGCCATAGAGCACCACGCCGAGGATCAGGCCGAGGAATCCGCCGATGACGAGGGTGACGAGCACCATGGTCAGGGTCTGGCCAATGGATTCGAACAGTAGTGGACGCAGCACGTTCCAGTCGCTATGCGGGTTGGCGAGGATGATCATGCGTTGGCTCCTTCATGTGCGGCGGCGGACGCGGCGGGCGCGGTGGCAGTATCGGCCGCCAGTGGGTCATGGGCGCGGTCTTCGGCGTAGGAGGCATGTCCGGCGACTGCGTCGGCGTAGGCCACAGGCTTTGCGGCGGTGCCGAAGTCGATGACGTCGCTATTGGCGGCGAGCTCGCGCAGGAATTCGTCCACATGCCAGCCGGGCCCGTTGAATTCGTAGGTGATGGCACCGATGGCGGTCCCCTTGACCGTGTCGATGCCGCCGTAGAGCAGGCTGGATTCGACGCCGTATTTGGCGATGAGTTCGGAGATATTCTGTCCGGATGCCTTGAGTTCATGGCCTTGGGTGCCGGAAACGTCCTTTTGGCGGATAAGCACGGTGACAATGCGGCCCGACCATTCGTGATGCAATCGCTCGACCCGGTCTTCCTCGGGCAGGCCAGACAATGCGGTGGCAATGAATCGCTTGGTCACCGGCTGCTGGGGTGCAGCGAACACATCGTATACGTCGCCGGATTCGACCACGCGTCCGGCGCTCATTACGGCCACGCGGCCGGCAATCTGCTGGACCACGTTCATCTGATGGGTGATAAGCACAATGGTGATGCCGAATTCCTCGTTCACACGCTTGAGCAAGGCCAGCACTTCGGTGGTGGTTTCCGGGTCGAGCGCGCTGGTGGCTTCGTCGGCGAGCAGAATCTCCGGATTAGTGGCCAGTGCGCGGGCGATGCCGACGCGCTGCTTCTGGCCGCCGGACAGCTGCGAAGGGTATTTGTTTGCGTGCTCACTGAGGCCCACGAATTCAAGGAGTTCGTTGACACGACGATCCTGATAGTCCTTGCGCCAGTGATCGAGTTGCAGTGGGTAGGCGATGTTCTGGGCCACGGTTTTGGTGGAGAACAGGTTGAACTGCTGGAAAATCATGCCGATTTTCTGGCGGATGGGCCGCAGCTTGGTCTCACTCAGAGAGGTGATATCAGTACCAAGCACGGTCACAGTGCCGGAGGTGGGTCGTTCGAGCGCGTTGATAAGCCGGACCAGTGTGGATTTGCCTGCACCGGAATAGCCGATGATGCCGAAGATGTCACCGCGATCGATGGTCAGGCTGACGTCATCCACGGCTCGTGCGATGTTCGCGCCGCGTCCGCGTGTTTTGAATTCCTTCACGACATGGTCGAAGGTGATGATGGGGTCGCTCATAGTGCTCCCTGATGCTGGTTGTTGGTGTCCGGTCACGGAAGCGGAGCGAATCCCGATTGTTGGCTCGGGTACTCGCTCCGCTTGGTGGTAATGGCTATGGACAGGCTAGTCGTGCGCTCGTATCAGCCGCGGCTCACTGCTGGGCCTTGGCATCCTTCTCAATGTCGGACAGGAAGCCTTGCAGCTCGCTGGCGCTGAACTTGTCGGCGAACACCGCGGTACCGCCGGAGTTCTCCTGCAGGGCGTCGAGCACATCCTTCTGCTGGTAGATGGAAACGAGCTTCTTGTAGGTCTCGTTGTTCACGTCCGCCTTGCGGGCCACCCACACGTTGATGTAGGGGCGAGCCTCTTCGGATTCGGCGTCATCCTGGTAGATGGCGTCCTTCGGGTCGAGACCGGCGTCGGCCACGTAGTCGTTGTTGATCGCACCAGCGGCGATGGTCGGGTCCTTCAGGGTGGTGGCCACCTGTTCGGCCTTGAGCGGGGTGACCTTGACCTTGCTCTTGGCTTCGTCGATGTCGGCCGGGGTGGAGAAGGCGGTCCAGTCGCCCTTGAGCGTCACGAGACCGGCGGCCTTGAGCACGCCGATAGCGCGGGCCTGGTTGGTTTCGTCGTTCGGAATGGTGACGGTGTCGCCCTGCTTCAGGTCCTTGATGTCCTTGACCTTGGTGGAGTACACGCCGAGCGGGTAGATGGCGGTGCCGCCGATGGGCTGCAGGTCCTTCTTGTTGCTCACGTTGTAGTTGGCCAAGTAGAGCAGGTGCTGGAATTCGTTGAGGTCCAGCTCGCCGGAGTCAAGGGCCGGGTTTTCGGAGGTGTAGTCCTGGAAGTCGACGATGTCGACGTAGATGCCGGCCTTCTCGGCGTCCTGCTTGAACTTGACCCATTCGGGGTTGGTAGCGCCGACCACGCCGATCTTGACCGGGTTGCCCTTGCTGCCCTTGGCGGACGACTCGTTGGCACCGGCAAACGCGCGGTAGCCGAAGAACGCGGCCACGGCGATAATCGCCACGACCACGATGGTGATGATGACGTTGCGGGCGGTGTGGTTCACACGCACCGGCTCGTTATTGTTAGGAGCGGCCGGGGTTGCCGGCTGGGTTGCTGCTGTCATTGGATTTCCTCTCTCCAAAATTGATGTCGGGTAACACCATAACGCGCTTGAACCGCGAAAGTGACGGAAAATGGCCGATTGCCATATAGGTGTCTTTTATGGCGCGCATGCAATGTCCGGGATTCGTGCGTTTGATAACCCGCTATAGGCGTGCCGAACACGCCGGAAAGCACGTCGAGAGGGGCTTTGACAATGGAAGCTATGACTACCGATACTGCCAATGCCGATATCCGAGCCGTATTCTTCGATATCGATGGCACGCTCACCAGTTTCACGACCCATACGGTGCCGGATTCCACAATCGAGGCGATTCACCGGCTGCAGGCCGCAGGCGTCAAGGTGCTGATTTGCACGGGCCGCGCGCCTTCACAGATGCACGTGGTGCTGGATACCATGCCGGTGACGTTCGATGGCATGGTGGCGTTCAATGGGCAGTATTGCTTTGATGACACCGGCTTCTTTGCCTCGCAGGCCTTGGATACTGCTGATATTGAGGTGATTCTCGACTGGCTGGACCGTCACCCCGATGTGGTGTGCAATTTCGGCGAGAAGGATTACGTGTACTTCAACCAGTCCAATGATCTGCTTCACGCCACGTGGAGCAAACTGGGCAAAACCGCACCGACCCGGTATTTTGACGACCCGCGCACCCGCGCGCTGGATCATGAGACCTTCCAGATCAGTCCCTTTGTCGGGCCCGAGTTGGAGGCCGAACTGGTGGGACTGTGCAGCAATGTGCGCGGGGTGCGTTGGCATCCGGATTTCACGGATCTGATTCCGGCCGATGGCGGCAAGCCGCGCGGCATCCAGCGGTTCATGGCGCATTACGGCATCACGCGCGAGCAGACCATGGCCTTCGGCGATGGCGGCAATGACACGGATATGCTCGCCTACGCCGGCATCGGAGTCGCGATGGGCAACGCGACCGCCGAGCCAAAGGCCGCCGCCGATTACATCACCGATGACGTGGACCACGACGGCGTACTCAACGCCCTACTGCATTTCGGGGTGCTACGCGATTAAAACATCACAACAGTTCGCTTTGTTCTGCCCCGCCGTGACAGGGCTTATGAATAAGCAAAGGGCTCGGGACGAATCCCGAGCCCTTTGGTGTTAGCGAACTAACAACACCGTGGAGGTGTTATCACTCGTTGTCGCCAGCGGTAGCGGCGGTAGCGGTGACGGCACCCTTCTTGTCGGTGTTCACGCCGGAGTACACCCAGTCGGTGTAGTCCGGGTGATCGTAGCCGTTGTCGACGGCGAACTGGAAGGCCTCATCACGGAACTTCTCGAGCTCGTCGATCTTGTCGGCGTACTTGTCGGCGTCGATCATGCGCAGAGCCTCGGCGGTCAGCTCGTAGCGGTCGATGCGGTTGACACGAACCATGTCGTACGGGGTGGTGGTGGAGCCCTCCTCCTCGTAGCCGTGGACGTTGAAGTTGTCGTGGTTCGGACGGTCGTAGATCAGGCCACGCACGTCGTGAGCGTAGGAGTGGTACGCGAACAGCACCGGCTTGTCGGCGGTGAAGATGTCGGCGAACTCCTCGTCGGTCAGAGCCTCGTCGTTCTCCTTGGCGGACTGCAGGGAGAGCAGGTCGGCAACGTTCACAACCTTGAACTTGACGCCCAGTTCCTTCAGCTTATCGGAAGCAGCCATGATCTCCTGAGTCGGGACATCGCCGGCGGCGGCAAGCACGACCTCGGCCTCATCGTTGTTCTTGGCGGTGGAAGCCCAATCCCAAGCGGCGGCACCCTTCTCGAGCTCGGCACGAGCCTCGTCCAGGGTCAGCCAGGTGGCAGCGGGCTGCTTGCCGGCGATGATGGCGTTGATCTTGTTGGTGGACTTGTAGCACTTCTCGGCGATGGCCAGCAGCATGTTCGCATCGGTGGCGAAGTAGATGCCGATGACGTGGTCGTTGTGGAAGCACTTGTTCAGCAGGACGGAGGTGACACCCGGATCCTGGTGGGAGAAGCCGTTGTGGTCCTGACGCCAGACGTGGGAGGAGACCAGCAGGTTCATGGAGGCGATCGGCTTGCGCCACGGAATCTCGCGGACGGTAGCCTCAAGCCACTTGGCGTGCTGGTTCAGCATGGAGTCGATCACGTGGACGAAGGACTCGTAGGAGCTCCAGATGCCGTGACGACCGGTCAGCAGGTAAGCCTCGAGGAAGCCTTCCATCTGGTGCTCGGACAGCTGCTCGACGACCTGGCCGGAGACGTGCATGTGCTCGTCGACCTCGTCGGAGATGTAGCCGGCATCCCACTGCTTGTTGGTGACTTCGTAGGAAGCCTGCAGACGGTTGGAAGCGGTCTCATCCGGTCCGAAGATGCGGAAGTCGCGCGGGTTGTTCTTGATGATGTCGCGGGTGTAGACGCCCAGACGACGGGTGGCCTCGAGCTGGCCCCAGCCGTGGCCGTACTCAGCCACTTCCTTGACCTCGTAGTCCTCGAGGTTCGGCAGCTTCAGGTCGTTGCGGATCACACCACCGTTGGCGTTCGGGTTGGCACCGATACGCAGCTCGCCCTTCGGCATGAAGGCAAGGACGTCGTCCTTGACAGCACCGTTGGCGTCGAACAGCTCTTCCGGCTTGTAGGACTCGAGCCAGTTCTTGAGAACCTCGAAGTGGGCCTCGGTGTCGCGGGCGGAAGCCAGCGGCACCTGGTGGGAACGCCAGGAGCCCTCGGTCTTCTTGCCGTCGATGTACTTCGGGCAGGTCCAGCCCTTCGGGGTGCGGAAGATCAGCATCGGGTAGAACGGACGGTGCACGTTGTCGGTCTGAGCGGTGGCCTTGATGTCGCAGATCTCGTCCCAGATGGTCTCCCACAGCTCGGCGAAGCGACGGTGGATGGACATGTGGTCCTCATCATCGAAGCCAGCGACGAACTCGTAGGGCTCGTAACCCATGCCGTGGAAGAACTCGTGGAGCTCTTCGTCGGAGATGCGGGACAGGATGGTCGGGTTGGCGATCTTGTAGCCGTTGAGGTGCAGGATCGGCAGCACGATACCGTCGGTGCGCGGGTTCACGAGCTTGTTGGACTGCCAGCCGGTAGCCAGCGGGCCGGTCTCAGCCTCGCCGTCGCCGACGATGGCCGGGACAAACAGGCTCGGGTTGTCCATGATGGCACCGTAAGCGTGGGACAGAGCGTAACCCAGCTCACCACCCTCGTGGATGGAGCCCGGGGTCTCCGGAGCGAAGTGGGACGGAATACCGCCCGGGTAAGAGAACTGACGGAAGAACTTCTGCAGACCAGCTTCGTCCTTGGTGATCTTCGGGAAGGTCTCGGTGTAGGTGCCGTCCAGGTAGGACTGGGAGGTACCGGCCGGGCCACCGTGGCCCGGGCCCATGATGATCACGGTGTTCTGGCCGTGGTCAGCAATGAAACGGTTGATGTGGCCGATGAGGAAGTTCAGGCCAGGGGTAGTGCCCCAGTGGCCCACCAGACGGTGCTTCACATCTTCGCGGGTGAAGGGCTCCTTCATCAGCGGGTTGGAACGCAGATAAATCTGGCCGATGGAAAGGTAGTTGGCAACGCGCCAGTACTTGTCAACGCCTTCGAGGGCTTCCTCGGAAACCGGAGCGTTGAGCTTCTTCCAAGGGGTGCCAATAACAGGACTCGTCATGTGTACTCCTGTACTCCTGCACGTGATCGTGCGATTGATTATTTCTGTTCGGTCACGGTCCCTGACCCTTGCGGTGCCAAGGTTTTCCGTTCCCAATCAATCGTCATGGTACGAGGACAACGCGACTTTTGAACGATTTCTTGCGGGTGTGTTCGAAATTGTTGCGGATATTTCAGTATTTGTGCGGTTCGACTGACCGTTTGTCAACATTAGTTTTTTCAACATACTTTTTCAAAACGGCGGAAGCATGCGGAAATCCAGCATTTGGCTAGAACAGCGCACGTTCGATTTCCCATGTTCGAAATCGGCGTGTTGTCCGTCTACAGGCATGTAGTTTGTTCGATTTGCGCACATAGTCTCTGCGTGTCGGCCTTGTCGCCTTGACCAGTGATAATCAGGGGTGTTCAGCCCACGTAAAATTCCAATGAACGTTAGGGGAATATCAATGGCAAACGGTCCTGTGCTTGTCGTCGACTTCGGCGCCCAGTACGCCCAGCTCATCGCCCGCCGCGTGCGCGAAGCAGGCGTGTACTCCGAGCTGGTCCCTCATTCCATGCCGGTCGACGAGATCCTGGCCAAGGATCCGAAGGCGATTATTCTGTCTGGCGGCCCGGCCTCCGTGTTCGAGCCCGGCGCGCCGACCATAGACACCAAGGTATTCGAATCCGGTGTTCCGGTGCTTGGTATCTGCTACGGCTTCCAGGTCATGGCCTATGAGCTCGGCGGCAAGGTGGATAAGGCCGCGCTCGGCGAATACGGCAAGACCTCAGCCACCATCGACGACGCCGCCGGCATCCTCGCCGACTCCCCCGCCGAGCAGACCACGTGGATGAGCCACGGTGTGGCGGTCGAACAGGCCCCGGCCGGCTTCGAAGTGCTGGCCCACACCGAAGGCGCGCCCGTGGCCGCCATGGCGGACGAATCCCGCAAGCTCTATGGTGTGCAGTGGCACCCGGAAGTCAAGCACTCCCCGCTTGGCCAGAAGCTTATCGAAAACTTCCTGCACCGTTGCGCCGCGCTGCCCAACGACTGGGATGCCTCCTCGATTATCGAGGATCAAGTCAAGAAGATCCGCGAGCAGGTCGGCGACGCCGAGGTGATCTGCGGCCTGTCCGGCGGCGTTGATTCCGCCGTGGCCGCCGCTCTGGTACACAAGGCCATCGGCGACCAGCTCACCTGCGTGTTCGTGGACCACGGCCTGCTGCGCAAGGGCGAAGTCGAGCAGGTCAAGCACGACTTCGTCGCCGCGACCGGCATCCGCCTCATCACCGTCGACGCCGCCGACGACTTCCTCGACGCCCTCGCAGGCGTCTCCGAGCCGGAGCGCAAGCGCAAGATCATCGGCGAGAAGTTCATCCGCACCTTCGAGAAGGCCCAGCGCCAGGTCCTCGAAGAGGCCGGCGCCCGCGGCAAGGAGGTCAAGTTCCTCGTGCAGGGCACGCTCTACCCCGACGTCGTCGAATCCGGCGGCGGCGACGGCGCGGCCAACATCAAGAGCCACCACAACGTCGGCGGCCTGCCCGAGGACATCAAGTTCCAGCTCATCGAACCGCTGCGCACTCTGTTCAAGGATGAGGTGCGCGCCATCGGCACCGAGCTCGGTCTGCCCGACGAAATCGTCTGGCGTCAGCCCTTCCCGGGCCCGGGTCTGGGCATCCGCATCATCGGCGAGATCACCAAGGAGCGCCTCGACCTGCTGCGCGAGGCCGACGCCATCGCCCGCGAGGAACTCTCCAAGGCCGGTCTCGACCGCGACATCTGGCAGTGCCCGGTCGTGCTTCTGGCTGACGTTCACTCTGTCGGCGTCCAAGGCGACGAGCGCACCTACGGCTCGCCGATCGTCCTGCGCCCGGTCAGCTCGGAAGACGCCATGACCGCCGACTGGTCCCGTGTCCCCTACGATGTGCTCGCCACGATCTCCACGCGCATCACCAACGAATGCCGCCAGATCAACCGCGTCGTCCTCGATTGCACCTCCAAGCCGCCGGCGACCATCGAATGGGAGTAATTGCTCTCTGTGACGAATGGGATTCTCCATCGGGGAATCCCTTTTTTGTTGCCGACGATGCCCGGTATAATTTTTCCGCTTACGACGTCGTCCGGAAAGGGATGCCGACCTCTTTGCGCCAGGGATTCGACAACGAAAAATACATCGAACTGCAAGCCGCCAACATCTCAACAGCGTGAACCGACGCTTGCACTCGGATGAGACGCTGATTGCATTGTCAATCACCAGCGCCACCAGTCCTGTGGCCGCTCGCGTCATCGACGGGCTCAAACAGTTGCGGGGCTGCGACGCCTTCTTCTCCGTTATCATCTCATCCACGGACGAGGCGCTGTATCGCAAACTCGGCATCAACGTGTGCTGCGAACCGAAGTACGAACGGGTGAGTCTGTATCACCGGTAAGCGCCACCGATAAGCGCGGTATGCCGCGAATCGTCAAGCCGGTAATCATGCAGCATGCGGCCTGACGATTCGCTGCTGTCGCATTGTCTCTCCCCTCGGCCATGCTGGGCTTGTTTTCCGTTTGTTGGAGAGAACGGGGAATGCCATCAGCACTACGGAAAGAGAAGGATTATCCGTGAAGCGGTTCGTGGGTTTAGACGGTATTAAAGGACTAGCGCTGATAGCCATTGTGCTGTACCACTGCATGCAGCAACGGCTGCCAGGCGGATTCTACGGAGTCGACGTGTTCTTCACCGTCTCTGGATTCCTGATTGCCGTCAGTTTGATTCGTTCTCTGGCGAAAACCGGATCGCTGAATCTCGTGCGATATATTCCCAAGCGTGCAGTACGTCTCTATCCGGCGCTGTTTCTGCTGATTCCGGTCATCGTCTCCGTCGGCTGGCTGTTCGATCACGACATTCTAGTTTCCATCCGCGACCAAGTCATCACCGTGCTGCTGGGCTGCTACAACTGGTACGCCATTGCCGGAGGCCAAAGCTATTTCGACCAAATGAACCCGCAGGTGTTTCGCCATCTGTGGTTCATTGGCGTGCTCATGCAGTTCTACGTCATCGTGCCGTTCATCGTCTGGCTGATGTGGAAGCTCCGCCAGACGAAACTGTCTTCACTCATCCCACTGGGACTCGCGGCGTTCAGCAGTATCGCCATGTGGGTGATGTATGTGCCCAAAGGCGACCCCACCCGCGTCTACTTCGGCACCGATACCCACAGCATGGGCCTGATGCTGGGTGTGGCTCTCGCCTGGTGGGTCACCGCTCCTCAGTTGGGCCACGCTCGCCAGAGGGCTGTGCCGATGCCCCGCACCATTAGCTCGAGCGCTTCGGCAGCCGCACATCGGGCTCCGTTACCTCAGATTCCCGTGGAGCATCGCATCTGGAATGCGGCGGCACCGGTATTGGCGTTCCTCAGCCTGATTGCCTTGGTCACCATGGCGGTTATCGGCAAACAGGATGCATTCGCCTTCCGCGGTGGCATCATATTGTCCAGCTTGTTGTCCGTGCTGCTGATTGCCGGTACCATCTCCGACGATTCCTGGATGCAAAGCCTCATGGTGTTCAAGCCATTGGCCTCCCTCGGCAAGTATTCGTACGGCATCTACCTGTGGCACTGGCCGTTGTGGATTCTTTCCAGCGCCCTTGCCCCGAAGATCTTCAAGGCAGTAGGGCCTTGGCCTCTCATCATGACCGCGTTGCTCACCGCCATTGCGGTGATGATTTCCTGGCTGATGGTGGAGAAACCGGCGGCAACGCACTCGGCGGTATCCGTCGTGGTGCCCCTTCGCACGAACAAGAAGAATCATGTGGCCCGGGTTATTGCCGTTGACGTTATCCTGGTGCTGTCGTTGGCCGGCTGCGTGCAGGGCATTGCTCATGCACCTGCGAAAACCGCCATGCAGATCCAGCTGGAGCAACAGGCCGCACAACTGGAACGTATGCAGAAAACCGAACACGTGCTGCTGCGCCATGCCGTGCCGGCACCGCCCAAGCCCAAGCATGAGATGCCCACCGGCGATCAGATTACCGCCATAGGCGATTCGGTGATGCTGGCCTCATCACAGGGCCTTTCGGAAGTCTTCCCCGGCATTCAGACCGACGCGAGCGTTTCCCGCTCCATCATGGTCGCCCCCGAACTCATCGGCAACGCTCTGTCCGCCGGCAGTCTGCGGCAGTGGGTGTTGATCGGCCTTGGCACCAATTCGGCAATCACCCCCGATCAGTTGGACCAGATTCGTAATATGATCGGCCCCGACCGCGTGCTGGTACTGGTCAATGCCCACGGAGACCGTACGTGGATTCCACCTACCAACCAGGTGCTTGCCGACTATGCGGCCGCACATCCGGACAATGTGGTGCTGGTGGATTGGGATGCCACAGCCAACGCGAACGCGCAGGTGCTCGGCTCCGACGGCATCCACCCGAGCATGGATAGCGATATCTATGCAAAGGCGGTCAAACAGACCATCGAACAATGGATCGCAAGCGGCAGGTGAACGGAAGGCAACGCTGAGTTGTCCAACCGGTCGTGAAGAACGGCTATGCTGAAGACTGCATCAACGAGACCACACGTTGGGAGACATGGTGAGCGCAATCCTTGAAGGAAAGCCCGATAAGAATCTTATTCTCGTTACGGGAAGGATTCATCCGAAGTTGGCTGAGGATGTCGCCGAGCAGCTCGGCATCGACGTCCTTGAAACCACCGCATACGATTTCGCCAACGGCGAGATGTACGTGCGCTACACTGAATCGGTGCGTGGCGCCGATGTGTTCGTGCTGCAAAGCCACTACAAGCCCATCAACAAGGCGATCATGGAGCAGCTCATCATGATCGACGCATTGAAGCGCGCCTCGGCCCGTTCCATTACTGCGGTCTGCCCGTTGCTCGGCTACTCCCGTCAGGACAAGAAGCACCGCGGCCGCGAGCCCATCTCCTGCCGTCTGGTGTTCGACCTGCTGAAGACCGCCGGTGCCGACCGCATCATGTCGGTCGATCTGCATGCCGCGCAGTCCCAAGGCTTCTTCGACGGCCCGGTCGATCATCTGGTGGCCATGCCAGTGCTGGTCGACTACATCCGTGATCGTTTCCAGGGCCATCTCGACAACGTCGCCGTCGTCTCCCCCGACGCCGGCCGCATTCGCGTGGCCGAGCAGTGGGCGCAGCGTCTCGGCGGCGGTCCGCTCGCTTTCGTGCACAAGACGCGCGACATCACCCGCCCGAACCAGGCGGTCGCCAACCGTGTGGTCGGCGACGTTGCCGGCAAGGACTGCGTGCTTGTCGATGACCTGATCGACACCGCCGGTACCATCGCGGGCGCATGCCACGTGCTGCAGGACGCGGGAGCCAAGTCGGTGACCGTGGTCGCCACGCATGGCGTGCTCTCCGGCCCGGCCGTCGAGCGACTCAAGAACTGCGGTGCGCGCGAGGTCGTGCTGACCGACACCGTGCCGATTCCCGAGGAAAAGCGCTGGGATGGCTTGACCGTCCTGTCGATCGCCCCGCTGCTGGCCAGCGCCATCCGCGCCGTATTCGAGGACGGCTCGGTCGCCGAACTGTTCGACACCTACCCCGAGCACCACGGTCAAGGCTTCCTGTTCGCCTGATCACGTGCGTGTTTGTTCGTGGAAAGCACACGATGCGAGACGCGACATGGCGTAGTCTTTCGGTAAATACCGACAATATGGTATAAATGAACACTTGTGGGCCGAAAGCCCACGACTCCCCCATGGTGTAATGGCAGCACACGGGTCTTTGGAACCCTTTGTCTTGGTTCGAGTCCAGGTGGGGGAACGGCTGACGGCCGCTCGACATCCGGGCGGCCGTCTATTGTTTTGAGGTGTTTCCACCCTCAATAGACATTCCGATCGAAGGGAATACGTCAGTTATGGCATTATCCGCAGCCATCGTCCTCGCCGCCGGCGAGGGTACCCGCATGCGTTCCAACAAGCCGAAGGTGCTGCATGCTTTTGCAGGCAAGACCTTCCTGAACAGGGTCATGGATTCGGTGGCCGCCCTGAATCCCGACACGTTGGCCGTGGTCGTGCACTTCCAGGCCGAGCGCGTCGCCGAAGCCGCCCGCTCCTATGACGAGCAGGTCACCATTGTGAACCAGGACGACATTCCCGGTACCGGCCGCGCCGTGCAGTGCGCAATGGCGCAGCTCACCGAGGCTGGCAAGGTCGATGGCCCGGTGCTGATCGCCGCCTCCGACATGCCGCTGCTCGACAGCGAGACGCTGCACCGTCTGGTCGAATTCCACACCGCCTCCGGCAACGGCGCCACTGTGCTCACCACCATCCTCGATGACCCGACCGGCTACGGCCGCATCATCCGCGATCGCGAAGGCAACGTGCTGCGCATCGTCGAGCAGAAAGACGCCAACCGCAGCGAACTCGCCGTGCAGGAAGTGAACACCTCAGTCTACGTGTTCGAGGCTTCCGTGCTTACCGAGGCAATCGCCGGACTGAAGTCGAACAACGCGCAGGGTGAGTTCTATCTGACCGACGCGCTGGAAACCGCCAAGGCCGCTGGCAAGGTCGGCGCGTTCGCCGCTCCGGATCCGCTCACCGTCGAAGGCGTGAACGACCGCGTGCAGCTGGCCGCGCTGTCCAAGACCTACAACCGCCGCGTCTGCGAGCGCTGGATGCGCGACGGCGTGACCATTCTTGACCCGGAAACCACCTGGATCGAGGACGATGTCCAAATCGGCCGCGACGCCACCATCCTGCCCGGCTCCTTCCTGCAAGGCCACACGGTGGTCGGCGAGGACGCCATCGTCGGCCCGTACACCACCCTGATCGACGCGACCGTGGACGAAGGTGCCGTGGTCGAGCGTTCCCGCGTACAGGAATCGCACATCGGCGCACGCACGAACATCGGCCCGTGGACCTACCTGCGCCCGGGCAACGAGTTCGGCGAGGATGCCAAGGCCGGCGCGTTCGTCGAAATGAAGAAGGCGCACATCGGCAACGGCACCAAGGTGCCGCACCTGAGCTACGTGGGCGACGCCCAGCTCGGCGACCACACCAACATCGGCGGCGGCACCATTACCGCCAACTATGACGGCGTGCACAAGAACAGCACCACCATCGGCTCCGGCTGCCACGTGGGTGCCGGCAACCTGTTCGTGGCCCCGGTTGAAGTGGGCGACAATGTGACCACCGGCGCCGGTTCCGTGGTGCGCCACGCCGTGCCGAGCGACACGATGGTCTACTCCGAGAATACGCAACACAACGTCGAGGGCTGGAAGCCCGCCTGGGAGCGCTGAACCATGCCCGCACTTCAGGATTCCATCAACGCCGTCCGCGTGGCCGCCGAGGCCGCGGACCGTATCAAAGCCACCGACATCGTGGCCTTCGACGTAGCCGACCTGCTCGGCATCACCGACATCATGATGATCGCCGGCGCCTCCAACGAGCGCCAGGTGCTGGCCGTGGCCGAGGAAATCGAAAAGGACCTGTTCCTTAAGTTCTCCGGCCGCCAGCCGCGCTCGCGCGAGGGCCTGACCGAGGGCCAGTGGGTGCTGCTTGACTACGGTGATTTCGTGGTTCATGTCATGCACGAGGAATCGCGCGAATTCTACGGGCTCGAACGACTCTGGCGCGACTGCCCGGCCATCGATCTTGAACTCGCACACCCGGAAACGGCGGAGCATGCGGAAGATGCTGCCGTCACCACCGCGTAACGTGCGAATCGCGTAACGCTGATACTTGCTGATATTCGCTGATATTCGCTGATATTCGCTGATATTCGCTGATATTCGCGTGTCGGGCTGCCTGTTGCCGAACGTCATTGACGGCACCAGGCAGCCCTCCCTTTTTCCTGTTTCCTCACTGGAACCGAAAGGATCGTCACTATGACCAATCATGTTCGTTCCGTTTTCCTTATCCGTCATGGACGTACCTCCTACAACGCCGCTCACAAGCTCCAAGGCCAGGTCGACATTCCGCTGGACGCCGTGGGTGAATGGCAGGTCAAGCAGACCGCCGCGGCCTTGAAAAGCCTGTACGTCGATCGTCGGCCGGAAATCAACCACCGGTTCATTGTCTGCTCCGATTTGAAACGTGCGCACGCCACCGCGCAAGCTTTCGCCGACGTATTGGGTGGAATCGAGCCCGTCGATGATCGTCGCGTCCGTGAACGCAGCTTCGGTGATTGGGATGGCCATGCCGTGGCCGAACTGGCCGAACGCTACCCCGAGGACTTCCGTTCCTGGATGGAGTCTCGGGGCGGCGAGCTGAAGTATGGAGCCGAGCCCAAGGAAGCTGTGGGCAAGCGCGGCGTGGAGGCTCTTGAGGACTGGTCCACGCGTGCCGGAGACGACACGGACCTGTTCGTGTTCTCGCACGGCGCATGGATTGCGCAGACATTGCAGACCCTGTTGGGCATTTCTGCAATCGATCCGACCTTTTCCACGGTGGTTTCATTGCGTAATGCGCACTGGGTGCGCTTGGTGCCGATGGACAATCCCGATGGCACTGTGCGCTGGCGTCTGCTGGACTACAATCACGGTCCGGCCATCGCCGACACCGACGAGTGGGAACGCGAACGCTGATCGTGTCACGGCTCCCCTGCTGAGCCAACAGGTTCAGTGTATTCGAAAAACCGTTCAAGCAGTAATTGAATAACCCAATGCCTGAATAATGGCGGAAACAAGCCAAAAAGTGTCGCCAAATCCCACTTTTGCCATTTGGCGACACGCCGGCTTTTGCCAGAATCGACATCTCGTCGTAATGTATACGAGGTCCAAACAACGGGCCAACAACTGAAAACGGGGCTATAGCGCAGCTGGTAGCGCATCTCCATGGCATGGAGAGGGTCGGGGGTTCGAATCCCCCTAGCTCCACGACGAAGCCATCAAGTCAGGCGATATGGTGGTTTCTCCGCTGGTTCATGGCGGGTCTTGCGACTCCCATGAATCGGATAGCTTCACTCGGGGCTATAGCGCAGCTGGTAGCGCATCTCCATGGCATGGAGAGGGTCGGGGGTTCGAATCCCCCTAGCTCCACAATCGAGGCCGGTGCTTCACGCACCGGCCTTTTTCGTTTTCTGGCCTATCGGCCGACTTTTGGGGTTTTGCGCAACATTCCCCGGAAAGCGTCGCAAAGGGGACGCTTCCGATTGGCGCGACACCGGCGTGAGCGATAACAGTAATCGCCACTACAATGAGGTGTGGTCCCTATCGTGTTGATCATCAAAGGAGACAAAAACATCGTGACCGTCACCCGTGTATATATCGCCAGCCCTGAAGGCGCCAATGGCCGCAACGTCGTCGCTTACGGCATGCTCAACGCATTGACTTCCAAGTACAAGACCATGGTGTTCCGCCCTGCTGTGTCCAACCATGACGAATTCACCCCGATCCTACTCGCCGCCTCCAATGCCGGACTCGGCGTGGCCCTGTCCACCGGCCTCGATGTGCACAAGGTGCGCGAGGATAAGAACACCGCCCGTGGCGATATCGTCGGCGCGTTCAACGATGCCATGGACGTTTCCCGCGCGGACGCCGCCCTGATCGTGGGCACCGACAAGTCCCACGTCAACGATCCGACCAGCTATGAATTCGACGCGAATGTCGCCGCTGATCTGAAGGCCGGCGTGTTCCTAGCCGTGTGCACCATCAACCGTTGGCCGCACGAGCTCGACGAGACCGTCAAGCTGTCCATCGAGGGCATGGAGGCCGCTGGCAACAAGGTGCTCGGCATCTTCGTGACCGGATGCGAGCCGCGCCACGCTTTCTCCGTTAAGGAGACCCTCGCCAAGTACGGCCTGCCGGTCTGGACTCTTCCGCAGGTGCCGTTCACCGATGAATCCACCAAGGATCTGGCGCTGGAGGCCTTCCGTAAGAACGCTCCCACCGATGAAGTGCTCGCCGCGCTCGATGTGGACGTCACCGCGCCCATCACCCCGTACGCCTTCCAGTTCGGCCTGCTCGGCAAGGCCAAGAGCAACAAGAAGACCATCGTGCTGCCCGAAGGCGAGGAGGACCGCATCATCAAGGCGGCCGACTACCTGCTTGAGCGCGAGATCGTGAACCTCATCATCGTGGGCAACAAGGACGCCATTCTGGCTCGCGGCAAGGAACTGGGCCTGAACTACTTGGAGCGCGCCCGCTTCCAGGCTATGGACGACGAGAACGTGTTGAAGCCCATGGTCGCCAAGCTGTGCGAGTTGCGTGCCAAGAAGGGCATGACCGAGGAGCAGGCCCGCAAGCAGCTGGCCGACGCCAGCTACTTCGGCACCATGCTCGTGGTGCTCGGCTACGCCGACGGCCTGGTCTCCGGCTCCGTGAACTCCACCGCCAACACCGTGCGCCCGGCCCTGCAGGTCATCAAGACCAAGCCCGGCCAGAAGCTGGTCTCCGGCGCATTTCTCATGTGCTTCAAGGACCATGTGGCCGTGTTCTCCGACTGCGCCATCAACCTCAACCCGGATGCCGAGCAGCTTTCCGAAATCGCGTTGCAGTCCGCCGAGACCGCACGTGCCTTCGGCATCGACCCGAAGGTCGGTATGCTCTCCTACTCCACCCTCGGCTCCGGCAAGGGACCGGACGTGGACATGGTCGAGGAAGCCACCAAGCTGCTCAAGGAGAAGGCTCCGGATCTGCCGGTGGTCGGTTCCATCCAGTTCGACGCCGCCTGGTCCCCCACCGTAGCCGCCACCAAGGCCAAGGGCAACGATGTGGCCGGACACGTCAACGTGTTCGTCTTCCCGGACCTGTGCGCCGGCAACATCGGCTACAAAGCCGTGCAGCGCTCCTCCGGCGCCTTGGCCATCGGCCCGGTGCTGCAGGGTCTCAACAAGCCGGTAAACGACCTGTCCCGTGGTGCTCTGGTGCAGGACATCATCAACACCATCGCCCTCACCGCCATCGAAGCGCAGTGAGCCCGGCTTAGCTCCCGGTGGCTCCCGCCAGCGGGAGCCACCGTAATGCTTATTTTGTAGCAAGCAACGAGTAATCTAATCAACGGTAACCCGTGTCTCACGGGAACATTCAATCACAATGGAGGATGCCCACAATGGCGAAAACCGTCCTTGTCATCAATTCCGGCTCCAGCTCGATCAAGTACCAGCTGGTTGATCTCGAATCCGGCGAAGGCCTCGCTTCCGGCCTCGTCGAGAAGATCGGTGAGCCGGTCGACGGCCACTACAAGCACGAGTACAACGGCGAAAAGCACGAGCTTGAAGAGCCGATTCACGACCACGAGCAGGGTCTGAAGCGCGTGCTCGGCTTCTTCGAGGAGTACGGCCCGAACCTGTCTGAGGCTGGCATTGTCGCCGTCGGCCACCGTGTGGTGCAGGGTGGCTCCATCTTCCCGAAGCCGGCCCTCGTGACCAACAAGACCATCAACCAGGTCAAGGATCTGGCTGTGCTCGCCCCGCTGCACAACGGCCCGGAGGCCAAGGGCGCCGAAGTCATGCGCTCCCTGCTGCCGGACGTTCCGCAGATCTTCGTCTTCGATTCCTCCTTCTTCTTCCAGCTGCCGAAGGCCGCCAGCACCTACGCGCTGAACAAGGAAATCGCCGATCAGTACCACATCCGCCGCTACGGCGCCCACGGCACCTCCCACGAGTACATCTCCTCCGTGGTGCCGGACGTCGTCGGCAAGCCGGCTGAAGGCCTGAAGCAGATCGTTTTGCACATCGGCAACGGCGCTTCCGCTTCCGCTGAGGTCTCCGGCAAGCCGGTTGAGACCTCCATGGGTCTGACCCCGCTTGAGGGCCTGATGATGGGTGGCCGTACCGGTGACATCGACCCGGCTGTGGTCTTCCACCTGATTCGCAACGCCCACATGAACGTGGACGAGCTTGACGCCCTGTTCAACAAGCGTTCCGGCATGATGGGCATGACCGGCTATGGCGATTTGCGTGAGGTTCACCGTCTGGTGTCCGAGGGCAATGAGGACGCCAAGCTGGCTCTGGATGTCTACGTGCACCGCATCGTCAGCTACATCGGCAACTACACCTACCAGATGGGTGGCTGCGACGTGATCACCTTCACCGCTGGCGTGGGCGAGAACGACGACGTGGTCCGCAAGATGGTGTGCGACAAGCTCGCTCCGTTCGGCGTCAAGCTGGACGAGGAGAAGAACGCCACCCGCTCCAAGGAACCGCGCATCATCTCCACTCCGGACTCCTCCGTGATCATCGCCGTGATTCCGACGAACGAAGAGCTGGCCATCGCCCGCAAGTCCGCCGCAATCGCCGAAGCCGGCACCGACACCTACGGCAACACCTTCGCCAAGTAAGTAACCGCCGTTAGGCATCTCACCAATCTCTAGTTGCAACACTATGGGGGCTGATTCCGATTGGAATCAGCCCCCATTCGTATATGGTCATGAGACCCCTACCCCTGCGTCATACTCCCCCTCAGTCGCCTCCGGCGGACTGAGGGGGTCCACCAGAACACAGGACCCCTTACTGCCTCAGCATGCCGCTCCACATACCGACGAAATCAGGCAAGGTCTTGCGCGTGGTGGCCACGTTGATGACCTCGATATCGGGAATACGCAGCCCCAGCATCGCGGCGAACGTGGCCATACGGTGATCAGCATAGGTTTCCATCACGGCACCGTGCAACGTCTCCGCCGGCACCGGTTCGATACGCAATCCATCAGGCAATTCCTCAGCCGCTCCCCCAACACGACGAATCTCGTTGACCAATGCCTCCAGACGATTCGTTTCGTGGCCGCGCAAGTGACCAATACCAACCATGTCTGTCGACTTATCAGCAAACACCAGAATCGCCGCCAACGAGGGCGCAATCTCCCCGGCCGCCGTCAAATCGAACGTACCCAGCCCATGCACGGTGCCGTCACCGGTCACCTCGCAATAGCGCACGCCATCGATTGTCGGGAACGATACTTTGGCACCCATCTGTTCCAGATAGCCCGGCAACAAACCACCCGGCTGGGTGGTGGTCTCAGGCCAATGAGGCACCCGGACCGTGCCGCCGGCGATCAATGCCGCGCCGAGGAATGGCGCCGCGTTCGACAGGTCGGGCTCAACGGTCACCTTGCTCGGCAGTTGCATTGCGCGCGGTTCAACCGTCCATGTGCGGGCGGATTCGTCGGCCTCAACCGCACCGCCGGCACCGGTCACATCAGCCACAGTCATGCGAATGTGCGGTAGGCTCGGGGTCTTCTCCCCCGTGTGCGCGAGGTGCAGACCGCTAGGCAGTTTGGAACTAATCAGCAACAGGCCGGAGATGAACTGGGAAGAACCGGACGAATCGATGCTGACCTGCGCCTGGGCAGCCGGCAAGGTTGCAGGCGGCGTAATAGTGAACGGCAGACGGCCAACCTCGCCGTGGTAATCAACCGTTGCACCCAGCTGTTCCAAACCGTCAAGCACCGGCTTCATCGGACGTGCATAAGCCTGTTCGTCGCCATCAAAATTCACTGGGCCATCTGCAAACAGGGCAAGGCCGGGCACGAAACGCATCACCGTGCCGGCCAGTCCGCAGAACACATTGACGTTGCCATGGAATCGGCCGGATACAGGAGGAGTAACCGTTACGGTGGTGTCGGTTGCGGAATCCACGTCGCAGCGGACACCGAGGGCTTCGAGTGCGCCCATCATAAGGTCCGTGTCGCGCGAACGCAGCAGGCCAATCAGAGTAACGGGCTTGCTGCCGAGGGCGGCGAGAATCAGGTAGCGGTTGGATAGGGACTTGCTGCCCGGCACCGTTACCGTAGCGTTCAACGGCTGTGCGGCGAGCGGGGCAGGCCAGAGATTCGTGAGTCGTTCAGTCATAAGGCCAAATCTATCAAACAAATTATTCACCGGTCGGCAGCGATGCGGGATTCGATCTGCTGATCAGGTGCGGAAGACGGCTGCTCAAAACCGCCTTCGATGGCCTGCGCGTGCAACAACTGAGCGGCCGCGCGATCGGCCTCGATGGCGGCGATCTGGCGCGAGAACACGATGAACCAGCCGAGGAACGCCAGACCAGCCAACGCCTCCACATTGGTGAGGGTGTTGTGACCCATCATCATATTGACCCAGAATGCAGCGCATACGAGCGCGGTCAGGTCGGAGGCCACCATCACTGCTTTGGACAGGCGTGGCGCAAGCCACGGCAGGAGCACGAACAGCAGCAGCATGACGAACGGCAGGCCTTTGGCGCATATATTGTGCAAGAGATTGTGTGGCGTGTACCGAAACACGCCGATGCCGATGAATGCCAGGCCGGCCACCATCAGCAGGAAGGACAGAATGGAGATGCGCAGCATGAAATGTGGGATTTCGTAGCCGCGATTCGGATCTCTGTTGGTGCGGTCGTGCCAGAGGCGCTGTAGCCGTTCGGTGGTCACCAGTTCGGAGATGGCGAAGTAGCTGACGATGATGATGCATGTGCCGGCAAGAATCAGCGTGGAGTTGAACATACGGGCCGCAAACGTGGTTCTGTCGCCGAGCTGCGAAAAGTTGTTGTGATACCAGTATGGGTCGTCGGTGGTCATGCCGGCGGTGACCACGCCGGAGATGACGAAGAACGGCAACAGACTGGCAATAGTTTTGGCGTTCATCATCTCCGCCTGTACAAAGGTCATGTACCCCACCACGCCGGCGAAGGCGGCGCAGACGCTGGAGATATAGCCGGAGAAGATGGCATTGCCCATCATGTCGTTGGCCGCACCGATGAGTGCAAAAGACGACAGGAAAATGGTCGAGGCATACACCACCGAAAGGGCGACGATTTCGAAAATGCGACGAATCGGTGCAAACCAACCATGTTTGAGGTTCAATGAACGTGATTTGCGCGCATAGCCAATAATGAAGGAAATGACGCCGCATGCCGCCACGATGCCCGAACATACCATGAATCGGCGTTGCGTCAGCTGCCAGATGGCCGGCGCGTATTCCATGTACAGGTTCATCGATACCGCGCCAACGACGGCGCAAATCAAGAAGGAGATGAGTCCGGAGGTTTCTGCACGCTGATGACGTCCCATGCCGGGCCTCCCCTATCTATTCGATGCCGCGTTATCTTTCAACAACAAACAAAACTCCCCCCGAGGACAACGCTTTACTAGCAAGCCAGCGGGATTTGGCTGTCGCCATTCTACTGAAAATCTGAAACACTACAAAAAAACGATTATGTACGGGCTTCTTAGCCTTTGCGACTATCGTTACCGCCTTGCCGAGTACCGTTGTTCATGCAGAAAGAAAGCAGTATTGGACACAATCGAATGAGCGTGTCAGTATCGTTGAAAAAGTAATGAATGACGGTTCTATCGGTTCAACCTTTAAGGGACGAACCAGCCGCGGTACCATGGCGCTGATGCATGACTATGCCGAGCTCATCAATGAATTACGTCCGACAGCAGAGCAATTCACCGAGATCGAGCAATACTGGGTCAAACGAATTCAGGCGTTCTTCACCAGCAAACCATTCAAGCTGGAGTCCGACAACTCGCTTTCCGTTGATGCGGCCGTGGAACATCTGCTGCGGCAGGCAGCGCAGCGGCGAAGGGAGAATCCGGGCACCATGTACGTCGGCACCGTCCTGCAGCATCTCGTCGCGGCAAAGCTCACCATCGTTGCTCCGGAAGTGGAAATCAACGGCGCGTCCGTTGCTGATGATCCGAGTCCGCGGCTTCCAACGGTGAGGCCGCGGACCGTCTCACAAAACCGTCCGCGGCTCCGCCCTCCTGTTTCGTCGCAACTGACTACACCGACGGGTTCGGGCGCTTCGTCACGAAAACGCCATTGCGATGCACCGTATACGCGCCGCCGTCACTGCCCCGTTCCGCCCGGAACAGGACGATCGGCTCCCCTGCGATGTCGCGCAGTTCGACATCCGATCTGCCACGTGTCAGATAGAAGTCGAATATGGCGTCGTCGGATTGACGCACGGTGTGCAGAACGTCAGAGGTCACGCCGCTGGCGGGCGACCGCAGGTTGGCTTCCGGCTGCCGGCCATCCTGCGGCTGCGCGGCAAGCCAGCCTCCCACGAATCGCGTCAGATCGCTCACGCCCAGATCGCAGCCGAGGAAATACGCCTCCCCTTCGCCGTACGTGTTGCGGGTGATCGCGGCCATGCCGTCAAGCTCCCACTCATCCGCTTCTTCGCCGGCATACGAGGCAAGCACCTGCACATGCGGTCCGGCGACGGTCACGTCACCGAGCTTGTCGATGACGCGATCGAGCCAGTCGAAATCCCAATGGTCTTCGATGGGCTGGAGGCGATCTCAGCTGAAGATGGCAAGGGCCACGGTGTTGACGCCGGCCTGGCCCATCAGGCGGATGTCGTCATCCCAGATTTCCTCCGGCCATTGGTCGGGACTATAGTCGCCACCGAAAGCGATGCCGCGTCCGTCCGCGGTCAGCAGTTTTGGCCATACGAAGTCACGTCATGCACGCACGGTTATCTCCTTTGGCAGGCGGCGCAGGGCCACGGCCCATATCGGATACCAGCTGATAGACACTCCTGGCCGATAGTCGACACGCCGCCGGTTCCGGCCCCACTGCCGGAACCGACATGGGTATGTTCATGACCGCCGACCGCAGGAACGAACAGGCCCGTCCGCCACGGACCGCATCTTGCGGTTCAGGCGGACGGGCCTTATGGGAGGGATGGGAACGGGAGATCAGTTCTTAATAACTGCCTGCGCCTCATCGTCGACGATCTCGCCGGAAGCGAGCTTGGCTTCGAGCTCCTCAACGATCTGCGCATGCATCTTCTCATCGATCTTGACCTTGAACCAGAACACGACGAGGCTGAGGATGATGAGAACAAGCGGGACGTAGAAGGCGAAGGTCTTGAACGTGGCGATGTTGGACGCGGTCATGTCGGCTGCCGTGGCATGACCGGTCATGCCAGCCGCGAGGGCAACGGCACCGACCGCACCGTTGGACATCGCGCCGCCGATCTTGTCGAGCATGGGACGCACCGACAAGGTGACCGCCTCGTTGCGCCTGCCGTTCTTCAGCTGGCCGTACTCGATGGAGTCGGTCAGCGACAGAATCGCGGTCATCTGGATGAACTGCGCAGGCACATAGAAGAAGATCAGGGCGACGATGACGACCGGCAGGTTGCTGGAGAACAGGGCGAGCATCGTGTAGCCGATGATCATGGAGACCATGCCGCCGGTGAACAGGTAGCGACGGGGAATCCAGCGGTTGAGAATCGGGTACAGCGGCGCCATGATGAATCCGGCGATCAGCGGGATGATGCCGGTGATGGAGAAGGCGGCAGGCTCGTCAAGCACGAACACGAAGAGGTAGTACATCACACCGGTCGTGATGACGTTTGCGATGGCGTACAGCAGGTAGGACAGGGCGACCCACAGCAGCTGGTCGTTCTGGAACAGCGCCTTGAACGCCTCGAACGGGTTGCCGTTCTTCTGGGCCTTGGCACGCAGCGCGCTGGTGCTTTCCTTGGTGCCAAAGGCGACGGTCCAGGCGGTAATCAGGCCGAGGAGCGCGACGATGAAGCCGAAGGAGGTCCATCCGGCCTGGCCCTGGCCCTTGGCGCCGGTGAACGTCCAGGTGAAGTAGCTGACGATCGGGATGACGATGACGGTGATGCCGTTGTAGCCGATAGAGCCGGTGAAGGTGCCAAGGGCGGTGTAGGTGGAACGTTCGTGGGAGTCGGAGGACAACGCCGGGATCATGCCCCAGTAGGAGATGTCACGCAGGGAGTAGAACACGTCAAGCACGATGAACGTGATGATGAACAGCACGATGAACAGCGTGGTGTTCACGTTGACCAGTCCGAACATGCCGGAGAAGATGAGCACGATCAACACGGAGGAGACCAGTCCGCCGATGAACTGCCACGGGCGGAAACGGCCCCACTTGGTGGTGGTGTTATCCACGAGGTTGCCCAGCAGCGGATCGATGAAGATCTCGGCGATGCGGATAACGACGATCAGGCCGGTGATGACGGCGATCATTTGGGCGGCGAGAGCCTTGCTGTAGCTGACGAACAGGCAGCTGGTGACGTACGTGACGAAGTACGTGCTCATCGCGTTGTAGAAGGCAGCCTGCCCCAAGTTGCCGCACGCGTAGGCGATGCGCTGGCCTAACCCGCCCTTCCTGCGGACGTCACCGTCCGCGACATTTTCGTTGCTCATTAATCTTCTCCTTAAGAACCCAGAGCATGGAATCACTCATTGATTTTGTAAAGTAAGCATACAAGTTTTATCACCGTAAGCATACAAGTTTTATCACCGTGAGCATACAAGTTTTATCACCGTAAGCATACAAGTTTTATCACTGAAAGTAAAAAGCATTAGTAAACAAGGAGATAAACAGCGTGTCGCAAGGATGGGATAACATGAGCTGAACCGAGACATTGCATGGACGCGGCGTAGCGTCGACGGCAAGCAGTGCCAGTGATTTGGAAGCGGTAAACAGGATTTGCGTTTTATATAAAAACTGTTTATCCTTTTCGGTAAAGGAGGCCCCGGCCTCTTCCATAATATCATTCACAACGAGGTAATGACAGAAAGCAGGAGAGCATGACAGACGTCACACATGTCGATCGCGCATCGCAGGCTTGGCTGACCGACCCGACGGTGTTCGAGGTGAACCGGACTCCGGCCCATTCCAGCCACAAGTGGTACGCCCGCGACCCCCAGAGCGGACAATGGTCCGATCTCAAGCAGAGCCTTGACGGCGAGTGGCGGGTCGAGGTCGTTCAGGCCGCCGACATCAACCTCGAAGAGGAACCCGCGACGGCCGAGTCGTTCGACGACTCCTCGTTCGAGCGTATCCAGGTTCCGGGCCACCTGCAGACGGCCGGTCTGATGAACCACAAGTACGTGAACGTCCAGTATCCGTGGGACGGCCACGAGAACCCGTTGGAACCGAACATCCCGGAGAACAATCACGTCGCGCTCTACCGCAGGAAGTTCACCGTCTCCGCCCCCGTGGCAAACGCCAAGCAGGCCGGCGGATCGGTGTCGATCGTGTTCCACGGCATGGCCACGGCGATCTACGTGTGGGTCAACGGCGCGTTCGTCGGCTATGGCGAGGACGGCTTCACGCCCAATGAGTTCGACATCACCGAACTGCTGCACGACGGGGAGAACGTCGTGGCCGTCGCCTGCTACGAATACTCCAGCGCCTCCTGGCTTGAGGATCAGGACTTCTGGCGTCTGCACGGCCTGTTCCGCTCCGTCGAACTCGCCGCCCGCCCGCATGTGCACATCGAGAACACGCAGATCGAAGCCGATTGGGATCCCGAGGCCGGCACCGCCTCCCTCGATGCCGCGCTGACCGTGCTCAACGCGGCCGACGCGGCCACGGTCCGCGCGACCCTGAAGGACGCCGACGGCAACACGGTGTGGCAGACGACGGGCGACGCGGAGGCGCAGACCGCGATCTCCAGCGGGCCGCTGCAGGGCATCGCCCCTTGGAGCGCCGAAAGCCCGACGCTGTACGAGCTTGACGTCGACGTCATCGACCAGGCGGGCGACGTCATCGAATGCACGTCCCAGAAGGTCGGTTTCCGCCGCTTCCGCATCGAGGACGGCATCCTGACCATCAACGGCAAGCGCATCGTGTTCAAGGGCGCCGACCGCCACGAGTTCGACGCCGAACGGGGCCGCGCCATCACCGAGCAGGACATGATCGATGACGTGGTCTTCTGCAAGCGCCACAACATCAACTCCATCCGCACCTCGCACTACCCGAACCAGGAACGCTGGTACGAACTGTGCGACGAGTACGGCATCTACCTGATCGACGAAGCCAACCTCGAAGCCCACGGCAGCTGGTCCCTGCCCGGAGACGTCCTCACCGAGGACACCATCGTGCCGGGTAGCAAGCGCGAATGGGAAGGCGCCTGCGTCGACCGCGTCAACAGCATGATGCGTCGCGACTACAACCACCCGAGCGTGCTGATCTGGTCACTGGGCAACGAATCCTACGTGGGCGACGTGTTCCGCGCCATGTACAAGCACGTGCACGACATCGACCCGAACCGTCCGGTGCACTACGAGGGCGTGACCCACAACCGTGACTACGATGACGTCACCGACATCGAGACCCGTATGTACTCGCATGCCGACGAGATCGAGAAGTACCTGAAGGACGACCCGAAGAAGCCGTACCTCTCCTGCGAATACATGCACGCCATGGGCAACTCCGTGGGCAACATGGACGAATACACGGCGCTCGAACGCTACCCGAAGTATCAGGGCGGCTTCATCTGGGACTTCATCGACCAGGCCATCTACGCCACCCAGCCCGACGGCACCAGGAGCCTGCGCTACGGCGGAGACTTCGGCGACCGTCCGTCCGACTACGAGTTCTCCGGCGACGGCCTGCTGTTCGCCGACCGCAAGCCTTCCCCCAAGGCCCAGGAAGTCAAGCAGCTGTACTCGAACGTCCACATCGACGTGACGAAGGACTCGGTGTCCGTCAAGAACGACAACCTGTTCACCGCCACCGGCGACTACGTGTTCGTCCTGAGCGTTCTCGCCGACGGCAAGCCGGTCTGGCAGTCCACCCGGCGTTTCGACGTGCCCGCCGGTGAGACCCGCACGTTCGATGTCGCATGGCCGGTGGCGGCGTACCGCGCCGACGCCCGCGAACTGGTGCTGCAGGTTTCGCAGCGTCTCGCCAAGGCGACCGATTGGGCCGAAAGCGGCTACGAGCTCGCCTTCGGACAGACCGTGGTGCCCGCGGACGCCACCGCGACGCCCGACACGAAGCCGGCCGATGGGACCATCACCGTGGGCCGTTGGAACGCCGGCGTGCGAGGCGCCGGACGCGAGGTCCTGCTGTCGCGCACCCAGGGCGGCATGGTCTCCTATACCTTCGCCGGCAACGAGTTCGTGCTGCGCCGTCCCGCAATCACCACCTTCCGTCCGCTGACCGACAACGATCGCGGCGCCGGTCACGGTTTCGAGCGCGTCCAGTGGCTGGGCGCCGGCCGCTACGCCCGCTGCGTGGACAACGTGCTCGAGCAGATCGACGACAGCACGCTCAAGGGCACGTACACGTATGAGCTCGCCACCGCGCAGCGCACCAAGGTGACCGTCTCCTACACGGCCCACACCGATGGCCGCGTGAACCTGCACGTCGAATACCCTGGAGAGCAGGGTGACCTGCCCACCATCCCGGCGTTCGGCATCGAATGGACGCTGCCTGTGCAGTACACGAACCTGAGGTTCTTCGGCACCGGCCCGGCGGAGACGTACCTGGACCGCAAACACGCCAAGCTCGGCGTGTGGAGCACCAACGCTTTCGCGGATCATGCGCCGTACCTCATGCCGCAGGAGACGGGCAACCATGAGGATGTGCGTTGGGCCGAGATTACCGACGATCACGGCCACGGCATGCGCGTCAGCCGCGCCGATGGTGCCGCGCCGTTCGCGGTAAGCCTGTTGCCGTACTCCAGCTTCATGCTTGAGGAGGCTCAGCACCAGGACGAGCTGCCGAAGCCGAAGCACATGTTCCTGCGCGTCCTTGCCGCACAGATGGGCGTTGGCGGCGATGATTCCTGGATGTCGCCGGTGCACCCCCAGTACCATATCCCGGCGGACAAGCCGATCAGCCTCGATGTCGACCTCGAGCTGATCTGATCAGAATTGATCCGATAGTCCACCGTGCAAACGATGTGGCCCCCGACTTCCTCGCAGGAAGTCGGGGGCCACATCGTTTGCACGGTCCTTGTTAGTCCAGCGGATGCGCCGGATATCGATGCAGATCCAAACCTAGTCGTTGTAGAGCATCAATGAATAAAGATGTCACTCATAAGCTATCAAGAGAATCCAGAACCTTTTTTGAATTCATATGCTCGACACGCAATGTATCCAGCGTCGTTTATAATGATTCATTGTGCCTTAATGACGCATCGGGCTATAGCGCAGTTTGGTAGCGCGCCTGCTTTGGGAGCAGGATGTCGCCGGTTCAAATCCGGCTAGCCCGACAAACAAAAAAAGCCTGGAATCTCAACGATTCTGGGCTTCTTCTTTTATCCGGCCGCTAAACGATTTATCCGTTTTTATCCGATGACCGTAGAACCTATATGGCCTTGCGGTCTAAGGGACTTTTGTGATGTTGGGACCCCACCTGCTAGTCAGTTCGATTCCATGCGACATCGATTTCCGCTTCCCAATCTCAAATGACACCAAAATACCTGCAACCGATTGTGCAATCCCGTGGGCGGGAGTGGGTTGCAGGTAAAAGGTGTCGAGTTACAGCCCAGAATCACCCCTAACTAGTACCGAAATACCCGCAACCGCAGTAACTAACCCCTTTATACCTGCAATCCGGCAAATATGGTTCAGACAATCCGCACATCCAGACCGCTATCCGAACACACCGTTTATACTGGATCACACATCGAATCAACATCTAGAACCGACCGTCTCCAACGACCCATAGGGAGAGCACATGGACGATATAAGACCACGCTGCGGCTGGTGCAATCTCAGCAATCCCGTCTATGTTGCCTATCACGATGCCGAATGGGCGGTTCCGTCGCATGATGACCACCACCTCTTTGAGATGCTGGTGCTCGAGACCTTCCAAGCCGGACTGTCATGGGAGACGATACTGAACAAACGCGAGCGTTTCCGTCAGGCGTTCGATGGGTTCGACATCGAACGGATCCGGCGCTATGACGAGAACAAGATCGCCGAACTCATGAACGATCCGGGCATCATCCGCAACCGTCGCAAAATCGTCGCGACGGTCGGTAATGCCAACGCATTCCGGGATATCCAGACGTCGTACGGCAGTTTCGACGACTATATTTGGCGGTTCACCGGCCGTCACGTCATCTACGAGACAGGCATGACTACATCCCCTCTGTCCGACGCCATCGCAGTGGATCTCAAGACGTACGGCATGCGATTCATCGGCACCACCATCGTCTACGCCTATCTGCAATCCATCGGCGTCATCAATGCACATGAGCCTGGATGCTTCCTGCACAGGGAAAGGTGACCCGCGCAAGGATTTATAAGGTCGCTCGGGCAGAATCTCTCCGAGAGGAACCCGTGCTTCTAGTTATTTTGCTTATCGAGTTCTTGGTAGCGCTCTTTGACCCCGGTAAGGATTCCGGCAGATTGTTCACGCTACTGCGCGGTGAGCGCTTCGAGCAGTTCGCCGAAAGTCAACCCACCTTCACTACCGGATGACGGATGATGGTTTTGAGATTTTCCGGTTTGGCTCGGCGCGGGTCGGATAGGTAGATCTCGTGATGGCGGCGGGTGTCGGAGAAGTCGAGCCCGTAGCCTTGCGAACGCGCGTAGCCGTCCAGAATCGTCACGGTTGCAGGCTCGTCGTCGTACGGGCCTTTGTGCATGGCCTGCGCGACCACGCCTTCATCGAAGTCGAAGAGATATGCACGATTGATGTCGACTTCGGGATGCTTGGAGGCAAACGATGCCTTGGCCCACGCAAAGACCTCATCGGTCACGAATTCCGGCAGACGAATCATCGAAGTCCAATAGAAGTCGGTTTTACGCGTGTAATCGACGCCGGGCACACCCTTCTCCATGCTCCATAAGCCCTCCAGCGGAGGCACGGTGTAGTCGAAGTACCCGTCAATGTGCTCGTCCGGATTATTTGACTTCTTGTTCATTTTGATGGTGAACGAAATGCCGTACAGCAGTTGCATCGCCTTGGCGTAGTCGCCGCCTTCTTCGTTCGGATCTCCTACACCGTCCACCGCGACGAACCGCATCGCCGGCACCGTGACGATGACGGGCATCCTCTTCGGCTGATACAGGTCCTTATATTCCTTTTTATAGTCGAATGCCATCGCTCATTTCCCCTCCTCCACCGCATCGATCTCATCCTGACGCCACCACCGCTTGAGGTTTGGCAACAGCGCCGACATGCAGTCCTCGGCCTGTTCGACGCTGATATGGCAGGATTCCGCCATCGGCACCTCAAAACGGGTGCTGATCAGCCGAATCATGTCGATGCTCGGCTCGTGGAGGAGCGTAAGGGGCGCGAGTAGGGGTTCGCGGCTTTGCTGCGGTCTCTCCCTCACCCGGCTACACCGGGAGCTCCCTCGTCAGAGGGAGCTTAAATTCGGTCTGGTTATAGGCCCATGGGCTTCTTGGGCTTTTTGGCGCTCATGAGCATGAGGAAGCTGCGGGACTGGGCGGTGATCATGAAGCCCGCCTCATAGCTCAGCGCCGGCTCATTCGGGTTGTGCGTATCCACGACCAGCTGCCATTTGCGGCCGTATCGCTCATCCGGCAGGGTGAACATAATCGGCTCGTAATGCGCGTTGAAGATCAGGATGAAGTCATTGTCGACCATCCGGTTGCCGTACCAGTCGACCTCCGGGATATCCGAACCGTTCAGATAAATCATCATGGAGAACGCATGCGTGTTCTGCCAGTCGTCCATATCCATGATCGAGCCGGTGTGGTCGAACCATTCGACCTGCGGAATCGTGTTCGAATCGTCGCCGGGCTCACGGCCGGTGAAGAAGCGACGGCGGTGCAACACCGGATGATCCAAACGCAGATGAATGAGTTTGGAAACGAAGGCGAGCAGTTCCTTGCGTCCTTTGTCAAGATGCCAGTTGGTCCAGGAGATCTCGTTGTCCTGACAGTAGGCGTTGTTGTTGCCCTGCTGGGTGCGGGCCACTTCGTCGCCACCGCAAATCATCGGGATACCCTGGCTGAACAGCAACGTGGCGAACATGTTGCGCATCTGACGCTGACGCAAGTCGTTGACGTCCGGAATATTGGTCGGGCCTTCAACGCCGCAATTCCAAGAGCGATTGTTGCTCTCGCCGTCGCGATTGCCCTCGCCATTGGCTTCGTTGTGCTTTTCGTTGTAGCTGACCAGGTCGTTCATTGTGAAACCGTCATGCGCGGTGATGAAGTTCACGGACGCCACCGGTCGACGGCCGTTGACCTGATACAGGTCGGAGCTGCCCATCAAGCGCGAGGCGAATTCGGGCAACGTGGAGGGCTGCGAGCGCCAGAAGTCGCGCACGGTGTCGCGGTAGCGGCCATTCCATTCGGACCAGCTGGACGGGAAGCCGCCCACCTGATAGCCGCCGGAGCCCAGATCCCACGGTTCGGCGATGAGCTTGACGCGCGAGATGATCGGGTCCTGCTCCACGATGTCGAAGAACGCGGACAGCTTGTCGACCTCCTGGAACTGGCGTGCCAGCGTGGCGGCCAGATCGAAGCGGAAGCCGTCGACGTGCATTTCAGTAACCCAGTAGCGCAGCGAATCGGTAATCAACTGCAGCGCGTGCGGCGAGCGCATGAGCAGCGAGTTGCCAGTGCCGGTGGTGTCGAAGTAGTGCTGCTGGTCGCCTTCCACCAGTCGGTAGTAGGAGGCGTTGTCGATGCCCTTGAAGCTCAGGGTGGGGCCCATATGGTTGCCTTCGGCGGTGTGGTTGTACACCACGTCGAGGATGACTTCCATGCCGGCGCGATGGTAGGCCTTGACCATGGACTTGAATTCGTTGACCTGCTCGCCGCGTTCCCCGGAGGAGGAGTAGGCGTTGTGCGGTGCGAAGAAGCCGATGGTGTTGTAGCCCCAGTAGTTCGACAGGCCCTTCTCCTGCAGGAAGGAGTCGTTGACGAACTGGTGGATCGGCATGAGTTCGATGGCGGTGATGCCGAGCTTCTTCAGGTATTCGATGACGCTCGGATAGGCCAGGCCGGCGTAGGTGCCGCGGATGTCCGGCGGCACGTCCATGTTGAGGTTGGTCATGCCGCGCACGTGCGCCTCGTAGATCACCGAATCGTGGTACGAGATGTACGGATGCTGGTCGTTGCCCCAATCGAAGTAGGGGTTGATGACGGCCGACTTCATGGTGTGGGCGGCCGAGTCAAGGTCGTTCATCGCCGAGTTGTCGTCCGGGCTCTTGAACCAGTATGAGAACAGGCTTTCGTCGCCGTCGATATTACCTTCAATGGCCTTGGCATACGGGTCAAGCAGCAGTTTGTTGGGGTTGCATCTGAGGCCGTGCACCGGGTCATAGGGACCGTAGACGCGGTAGCCGTAACGCTGGCCAGGATGGAGGCCGGGAATGTAGTTATGCCATACGTATGAGTTCCGTTCGGTCATTTCGATGCGTGTTTCCACATCGTGCTCGTCGAACAGGCATAGCTCGACTTTCTGCGCAACCTGTGAGTACAGCGCGAAGTTCACACCGGCGCCGTCATAGCTGGCGCCCAGCGGATACATTGATCCAGGTCTGATCTGCATAGTTTTCAGTATCCCACTTTTTTTGTGTCAGTGATGTGCCGGGGAGTTGAACGTCAGGAGAACAGCGACGGCTTATCCTTGTCGGAGTTCCTGGCGATGAGTCTGCGTAACGCCTCATGCTGGATGGCGATCATCGAATTGGATGAGGTGATGCGCGTGGCGGCAAGGTCGCTCCACGGAATCCACGCGGATTCCACATGCTCGTCCGCATCGAAATGGCGCTGCTCCCGCCTGAACGGGCCCAAATGCAACACCATGATGTGGGCCAGTTCGTCGGTCATGCCTTCGGACGAGTAGAAATCACCTACGAAGTCAACGCCCATGATGTCACGGTCCGGCACCACGCCGGTTTCCTCGGCCAGTTCCCTCAGGGCCGCGTCCATGATGTCCTCGCCCTCGTCCATCAGTCCGGCGGGAAGCCCGTAGGCGAACATGTCCGATCCGGCACGGTATTCGCGTTCGATGAGGTAACGGTCGGTGGACATGTCGTGCACGAGCATGACCACACAGGGGGCGTGACGCAGCACCTGGCGGCCGATCTCGTGTTCCTTGCCCTGCTTGTCGGTCAGAGCGATGCGCATGTCGTCCACGTGGAAGATGCGCCCGGTATAAACGGTTTCGCTACTGATCACTTTGGCGGGCACGTCCATGTCGATGCCGTCCGAGGAGGCGTTCAGCTTATGGTCGAGCCGATGCTCCAGTTGTTCCTGCTTGCTTCCGCCAGACATGTCATCTCCTCGGAAAAAACGTTTTTGCCACGTTACTATAGCGTCTTAATCTCGATGCGCGGCAATGGACAGCGTCCATGGATCGGTCGTGTCGTGGAACCACTCGACTTCAGGCCTTGCTCCGGTCGCTTGTTCGATGGCGGCTGGCACGTCATCGATCGCGTAGTTGAACCACATGGATTCGATGGCGGCATGAGGGGTGTTGATGAAGCAGGGACGCACATGGCTCTCCCCCGCCATTCCATGGCCGAGCATGATGCCTTGGGCCCTCATACGGGCTTCATACCGGGCTTGTTCGATGGCGTCGGTCACCGGGTGGTGACGCAAATCGCTGGTTACGTACACGTCCACACCGGTGGCACGCACCTCGTTGAACAGGGAGTCCCCGGAGCCAGGCAGAATGGCCACATACTGAACAAAAGTGTCCGAATCGCCGCATACCTGGATGCCGAGCGCGCTGGTCATGCCATGATCGGACACTTCGTCGAATACTCGCTGAGCGAAATCCTTCAGGGCAACAGGCTTCGGCAAACGACCCACACGCCCCAAGCCGACCGGATGAGAGGCGTTTGCATCGTCAATCGGCACGAGTGGTTTCTGGTCGATGAGTCCGAAGTAGTCGGCCGCCGCCTGTCCCACGCCGCGATACGCAGCGTCGGCATTAGTGTGCCCTACCCACAGCCCGCAGCCGTGCTGGTAGAGTCTGCGGACGATGTCGCCCCGGAAACCGAGTCCGCTCGTCTCGTGTACGGAACGGAAGAACAACGGGTGATGGGTGATGAGCAGGTCCGCGCCAGTAGCGATAGCCTTGTCAATGATGGCGGAGGTCGGGTCGGCGGCGAACACGATGCGGTGCACGTCGTGACTCAGATCGCCGACAATGAGGCCCGGCTCATCCCATTCCTCGGCGTAGCGCAATGGGTACAGGGTCTCGAGAACGTCGATGACTTGCTTGAGATTCGGCATATGTCCCATTGTAGTGGGCTATTGCTGCAAGGGACTCATTCTGCAATTGCGGACAAGCCATGCTCGTGCTCTTCATTGCTCGACTATCGGCTCGCCTTCGCCTACAAACAATCCACTGGACTGTTTGCTCAACGGCTCAGCCCCCTCACCCGAGGGGAGCTAGAAATTGTCAGTGTGCAGCGAGTTGCCAGTCGGAACCGATGCCGCACGATACGTCCAGCGGCACGGCAAGGTCGACGGCGTGTTCCATGGCGTTGCGCACCAGTTCGGTGACCTGGTCGCCTTCTCCCGGCGCGATTTCCACTACCAGTTCATCGTGAATCTGCAGAATGATACGGCTCTTGACGTGAGCCTCGGCCAAGGTCTGCTCGGCGCGAATCATCGCAATCTTCATGATGTCGGCGGCGGATCCCTGAATCGGTGCGTTGAGTGCCGCACGTTCAGCGGCCTCACGCGCAACACGATTGGTCGAATGCAGGGCCGGGAAGTAGCGACGTCGTCCGAAAATGGTTTCCGTATACCCCTTCTCTCGGGCATTGGCCACCAGCGATTCAAGGTAATCGTGCACCTTGCCAAAGGTATCGAAATACCGGTTTTTCAACGCTTCCGCTTCACGTGGCGCGATCTTGAGTTGCTGGGCAAGACCATACGTGCTCAGACCATAGGCCAATCCGTAGCTCATGGCTTTTACGTGGCTGCGCTGGTCGCCGGTGATCTGGTCGACCGGCAGCTTGTAGACCATCGAGGCCACGTATTTGTGGAAGTCGGCTCCGGAGCGGAACGCTTCGATCAGCGCCTCATCATCGGACAGATCAGCCATAATGCGCAGCTCGACCTGTGAGTAATCGCAGCTCATCAGGGCCTCGTACCCCTCCCCCGGCACGAACACGCCACGAATCTCACGGCCGGCGGCGTTCCGATTGGGGATGTTCTGCAGGTTCGGATCCACGGAGCTCAATCGGCCGGTGGCGGCAACGGTTTGCTCGAAAGTGGTGTGGATGCGCTCATCTGATGTGTTGGTGGCATCGATCAGCGTTTGGACGATCTGCTTGAGCTTGTTGATCTCGCGATGGCGCAGCAACGCTCCGAGGAAACCGTTGGCCCGCTCATTGTCCACTGATTTGACATACAGATCCTGCAATGCGGCCGCATTCGTGGTGTATGAGCCGGACTTGGTGCGTTTGGTGGGTTTCAAACCCATATCTTCGAACAGCACCTTCTGCAGCTGCTTGGGGCTTTGCAGGTTGATTTCGGTGCCGGCATACTCCCAAGCCATTTCCTGCGCTTGGCGAGCCTCGGCGGCAAACTGGTCACGCATGGAGACGAGTCGAACGCTATCGACTTTGGCTCCTGTGTGCTCCATGCCGTGCAGCACGCGGGAAACAGGAAGTTCAATCGCGCGCATCAGCCAGCATTGTTCACGCTCGTCGATAATCGGCCCGAGCGTGACGGCGAGGCTGCGGATAATGGCCAAATCACGCAGACGATGTTCGTTCGGATCTTCTTCGACCTGATCGTCGTCGAAGTCCAACGTGCCTTGCGAAGGCTGTTCGGTTTCGGTGAAGTGGATGTCGAGGAAGTGCTCGGCCGCCTGCTTGAGGCTATCGGCATGGAAATCCGGTTGGGCCAGATACCCGGCAAGCTTGGTGTCGAACATCGGCAGGTCCATGTCAAGATCGACCGCGCCCAAAAGATGCAGCAATTCTTTATACCCATGCACGATGGTGCGGGAGTGTTCGCTTTTCAGGAACCGCGCAAGCTGTGCTCGCAGGGTATCGGTGATTGGAAGGGGCACTATGGCCGCTGATGTTGCCGTGGCCACGGCAATGGCTTGTGCCGTGGCACGCCCCGGCCTTTCGTCGCCCCATGCGGCCACGGTCCAAGCGTGGCCGACCGCGTCGCCGCAGATGGCATGCCGCTGCGAGCCATCGCCATAGTCGGAAACCGTGAAATCGGCGATTTCACCGGGAACCTTGACTTCGACGCGATGGGCCTTGACCCATTCGTCGAACTGCTCCGGAGCAGTGATGCTCGTGGGTTCCGGCAGGTTCAGATCGAGGCTGCTATCCTGCTCGTTCTGCTCATTATTCGTAGACTCGCCAGCTCCGGATGTGTTGGATGCCTTGGCCCCGGTATTGAAGGTTTTCAGTACACGACTCTTGGTGCGAGGTCCGAATTCAAGCTCCTTGAACAGGGCGTCGATCTGTGCCACGTCCACGGTGCCGAATGTCAGATCCTCGATATCGACGCCTAGATCGACGTCTCGTACCAGTGCGTTGACTTTGCGATTGAGTTTGACCTGGTCGATATTGGCCCGCAGTGATTCGCCTTTTTTGCCGCCGATTTCATCGGCGTGCTCGCAAATGCCGTCGAGGGAACCGAATTGGTTGATCCACTTGGCCGCAAAGCCGTCGCCTACGCCGGGCACACCGGGAATATTGTCGGCGGTTTCGCCTCGGAGTGCCGCCAGATCCGGATATTGTGCGGGAGTGACTTTGTATTTGTCGATGATGGACTGCGGCGTCATATGCTTCAGGTCTTTGAAGTGATGGCCCGGGTACAACACGGTGACGTTGTCATCCACCAGCTGGAAAGCGTCTCGGTCACCGGACAATACCAGTGTGTGGTAACCGGCCTTGTCTCCCATGGTGGCGAGGGTGGCGATCACGTCGTCGCCTTCGAATCCCGGCTTCTCGATGTAGGTGACGCCGAGGGCCGTGAGCATGCGTTGAATCAATGGCAGCTGGGTGAGCAGCTCTTCGGGAGCCGCCTCACGGGTGCCTTTGTATTGCGGAAGCATCTCATTGCGGAATGTGCCGCCCTTCACATCGAAGGCGACGCCCAGATGGTCGGGCTTCTCCGCGTCGATCACCTGCGCGAGCATGGTGGCAAAACCCCAGACGGCGTTGGTGGCTTGGCCGCTGGAGGTGCTGAAGTTGTCGACCGGCAGGGCGAAAAATGCACGGAAGGCCAGCGAGTGGCCGTCCACCACCAGCAATGTTTCATTGGTGGGTACGGTCACGCTGGCCTCTCCCATAGTGTGTTTGTGTTGCTTTACGACTCGGTACGGCGACGCTGATAATCAGCGTTCGCCCGAATCAGAAGGCTTCGGATCGCCGTACTTGGCGATGATGGCCTGAGCCAGGCGCTTCTTGGGGATGCGCTGGTCCATGGAGGTCTTCTGAATCCAACGGAAGGCACCCTGCTCGGAGAAGTCCGCCTTGTCCATCAGCAGACCCTTGGCGCGGTCGACGAGCTTGCGCTCCTCAAGCGTGTCTTCGGCCTTCTTGAGCTTCTCTTCGGTTTCCCTGAGCTGGTCGGTGGTTTCCTTGAGCTTGCGTTCGCTGCGCTCCACGTTGTCCAGCAAATCGTTGATCTCGGCGAAACGGCCCATGGCCACCTCGAGGGTCGGCAGCAACTTGGATTCCTCGTACGGCTTGGTGACGTATGCCATGGCGCCAGCGCCGGTGGCCTTCTTCACCAGATCGGTCTGGGAGAATGCGGTGAGCATGACGACGGGGGCGATGTTTTCATCGCAGATAATGCCGGCAGCGGTGATGCCGTCCATACGCGGCATCTTGACATCCATGCACACCACATCAGGGCGGTACTTGCGGGTCAGTTCCACGGCTTCCTCGCCGTTGGCGGCCTGACCAACGACCTCATAACCGTTGTCTTCCAGCATGGCGACCAGATCCATGCGGTTCACGGCTTCGTCCTCGGCCACGACAACGGTACGCGGACCGTCCTCGGACTTGGCCTTGTGCTCAGCAGGTTCGCTTTCATTGGCCACGGCCTTGAGCTCTTCGTCGGTCAGCACCTCATCGATGTTGATACTCGGTTCTTCGGACTTCTTCCTTGCAGCCATGCCAACCTCTTTCTTGAATTACCCAACAATGGGGTTCGCAATAATTTCAGCGAACTCCTAACTAAAGTGCCCTCGGTGGGACTCGAACCCACCACCTTCGCATACCCTGCCGAGCTGAGGGCAATTCCTTGTCAGGAATCGCTTCTGACTCAGTTTACCCTCCTGTACATCCTGTTCGCGGTTTCTCTGCGAGTTTTGCCCGCACGCTGAACCGTTCCCGTTTTGTACGGCAGTCAAGAGTAGCGGCTGCGGACGCGGCCTGTCAAATATCGGCGTGTGGGAGAATGGAGTTTCCGTTTTCGCGGAGTGTCCACATAGATGCAGGGTTTACCAAGGTGACCGTGTTCTTTAGGGTGTGCGCTGCGCGAAGACGGTTTTTTATTGGCTGAAGGAGGCCGAAGATGGTTGAAGAGACAAAGAGGCCCTTGCGCCGCAGGCGTTTTGGGTGCATTCTCGAACGCAAGGGTTCGACAGGGGATGTCACGAGCATCGAGGCTCGTTATATCTCGCCGATCAATGGTCAGCGTGTGTCGAAACGTTTCGCGCCGGGCAGGCGGGGCGATGCCGAGGATTGGCTCGAGACCGAGAGGTCGATCGTCGATCTGCACCGTCGTGGGATGATGACGTGGATTCCTCCACGGGACCGGGATGGGAACACGTTGACGCCGAAGCTGACGTTCGGCGTGTTCGCCGACGGGTATGTGCGCCGGCATCGCAGGAAGGACGGCGCCGAGATCGCGGGCTCGACGTTGCGTAACCTGCGCAATGACATCAAGCATCTCAAGGAGGCGTTCGGCGACGTGAAACTGGCCGAGTTGACCGAGGAGCTGGTGACCGAATGGTATTACGGGCCGCATCCGAACGGGGAATGGCAGTTCCGCTCGGAATGCATCCGGTTGAAGATGCTGTTGCGGGAGGCGTGTGCGCCGGGCTCCAAGGGCGCTCCTCCCCTGTTGGCGGAGAACCCGTTCACGCTGCCGATTCCGCCCGAGCCGGAGGCCGGGTCGTCGGATATTCCGCCGGTCACGCCCGACGAACTGTACCATATATATAATGCGATGCCGGGCTATACGCGGTTGTCGGTGTATCTCGCGGCCTGTGCGGGCGGCATGCGCATCGGCGAGGTCTGCGGTCTGATGGACATGGACTTCGACTTGGAGAACAAGGTGCTGATGATCCGTCGCAGCGTCAGCCATGGCGCGGATGATCTGGGCCCGTCCCGGATCGGCAGGCTGAAGACGAAGGGGTCCCGGCGTACGGTGCCTATCCCGGACATGCTGATTCCTTTGATTCGCATGCATCTCGAGGATCGTCCGGACCAGTCGAACCACATGTTCTTCCAGGCCAAGCGCGGCGAGATCCTGTGTCAGAACACTCTGCGCAACCACTTCATGAAGGCCCGCAAGGCGGCGGGCCGTCCCGACCTGCAGTTCCGCACTCTGCGCGTGACCCATGCCACCCGTCTCATGCTCGATGGCAGCAGTCTCAAGGAGACGATGGACGCCCTCGGACATGTGAGGGAGGAGACCACGTTGCGGCATTACCTGCGTGCCGTGCCGGAGCATCAGAGGGAGGCCGCGGAACGCACCGCCGCCTATCTGCTGTCCGCGGACCCGTCGCTCGCGATCGCCTCGCTGCCTCCCGCTCCCGCCGGGCTGGACGCGGACGGCGATGCGGGCGACATGGCCGCGCTGGCGTTGCTGCTTGGCCAGGTGTCGACGCTGATGGCCGGCATCGCCGCCCGGAACGCGCAGCCGGCCGGATAGCCCGGCTTCCGCCCGCCCCTGCGGTCACGCGCCTATGGCCGGACCGTCCATGCCCGCATCCTGCGCGGGTCCGGGACGGTCCGGCGTTTCCATGGGCATCGCGCCGGGCAGTACGGCGGGGTCGGGGAACATGTTCGCGGCGGGCCATAGCCCGGTCGGCCCCTCGTCGGGTGCGGGATCGTAGCCGGGGCCCGTCGCCTGCGCCTGGCGGATGCATTCGCTCACACTCCCCTGGAACGTGCTCTCGCGGGTGGCGGCCCGGCGGACCAGGTCGAGGCCGGCGGCGTCGCTGCGGTCCATGTCGACGATGAGCATGGTCGGCATGCCCGCGCCGAGGATCAGGTGCCGGCCCGTGGTCTCCACGAGGTCGTCGTGCGGCGTGATGATCGGATGGTCCGTGACCTGCAACGGGTTGGCGGGATCGTCGGGCAGAGCGAGGTGGATGTCCTCCGGCTTGGTGGCGGGGATGCGGATGGGTTGGACGGCGAGCGGCTGGGCGGGGTCGGGGTTTCTGGTGGCGATTTCCCCGGTGATCCATGCGGCGTTCCAGTCGTAGACGCCGAGGGGTGCGTGCAGGTCGGGCTCGGCCATGACGCGGGCCTGGAGCGCGTGGGCGCGGATGACGCCCCTGTTCTCATGCCAGTGGGAGTTGAGGAGTCCGATGGAGGCGAGCAGCTGGTCTCCCACCATGCGGCCCTTGTCCTTGTACCTGTTCCATTCCGCGGCTCCTTGCGGCTGGTCCGCCGGGTTGAGCGCGTCGCGTGCGACCTGGATGGCGCCGAGGGCGTGCGCGAGGTCGAGCGCGATGTCCTTCCATGGGCGGCGGGTGTCGATCGCGATGGCGTGTTCGTCGAGCCGGTAGCCCATGGGTTCGGCGGCGGCCTTCGCCTCGTGCCTGACGGCCAGGCCCTGCCGCGTGAGGGTCTTCGAGAGGGCCTGTGCGACCCGTGCGAACAGGTGGGTCTCCTCGGCCTCGTCGAGCGTGAAGTCGGGCAGGATGCCGCCCTTCTCCTGGATGTTTTGGATGTCCTGTTCGGTGTAGTCGCCACGGTCCTTGAGATGCGGGTCCTGCCAGGCTGGCGTGGTGTTGCGGGATATGTCGGCCATGATGGTCCTCCTTGATGGGCGGGGCCGTCTTTCGGCCCCTTCCCATCCGGCACCCGCACGCCGCGAGCCGCCGGCCGATTCCTTTTCCCATTTCAGATTCGCCGTTCAGGAACCTCGATGTCCGGTTTCCGTATCCGGCTCCTGTGCCTTGACCATCTTCATCAATGTCAGTCGGTTTTATATAATAAGAAAATGGTTTTATATAATAAGGAGGTGGATCATGGATTCCTCTTTTGGGAAAGAGGGGATATTATCCCGTCTGAGACTTCTCGATGAAGACCTTGATTTCCGTTTCGGCGGCGCGCGCAAGTTCGAACTCGTGATCTCAGGAGGCAGTGCTTTATCGATTCGAGGACTCATCCCTTCCCGTGTAACCACCGACATCGATGTGCTGTCCGTGCCCGACGAAGTCGTCGATTTGATGTCCGCCTATGACATGAACTCTCATGTGGACACTTTCCGGTATATGTATCCGACTCACTGGCACGACAGGATACGTCCCGTGGAATTTGATGGTTCGGTACTTGACGTATATACCTTGGGAAACGAGGATCTCGCCATAACGAAACTCCTTTCGTGGAGAGGCGACAAGGATCGAAGGGACCTTGAAAATATGTGGTCCAATGGGTCCATCAACCACAGCGCCTTGAACAGCATCCTTCTGGACATTACCGAGGTTCGTATCAATATCACAGAGGCTCAATGGAACCTGCTCAACCAACGAATAGCAGTTCTGGATGGTCGCGACCCCTTTTCTTCCGATACGAGTACGACTTTCGGATTTCCCTCCTTCTCATCCGATGACCAGCCATCGCCAGAACTCGATGCCCCTCATCCGTCCCTATGATTGGAGATCATTCGTGAGACGCCCCAACTTCGAGCCGTGGTCGCGCAGATACCTGTTGCACCTTTCCGGGTTGTCGAGATTCGATTTTCCTCGTCTGTGCGTCATGGCGTGCCATAGTGAAGGACGGCTGCGCGAGCCTTTGTTGCTGTACGCCCTGCAGTCGGACCGTTTTCCCGAGCTGATGGCCATGACCGACGATTCCGAGCTGAGGGGTGAATACGAGCATGCGGCCGATTCTCTAGGGGAACTCGCCCCCCAAGACTATGCGTTGGAGCACGGCTACGACCCTTCCACCGGTGACAGGTACCGGAAGGTGTTGAACTCCTTCTATGCCGACTGGCACAGGCCGGAGACTCTTGCCCGCTCGAAATCCATCAGAAGGGATGCCTGTCTTCGCGCGAAACGGGAGAGGGGCGTGCCTGTCGCGCCGATCTGCCGTGAACTCGGACTGAATGTCGGGAACGTGAACGCGTGGCTCAAGAATGGGGACATGTCGAAGGTGAGCCTGGAGAACGCGACCAGACTGGCACGAGCGTTCCGCGCGGCGTGACCGGGCCTTTCCGTTATCGGGGTTCCGGCCTGTGTATCGGATGCATACGCCGTCCAGCGAAAGGCCTTTTATCATTCGTCCCGTCACCGGCATGTACTTCACGACGTACAATCGGGATATGGGAGAAATCACGATGGAACCGGCTTACCACGGTATCGAGGAGGAGACCGTCACACGTCTGCCGTCCAAGGCGTTCGACGAGTTTCTCAAGGCCCTCGACAGGCCGGTGCCGCAGACCGCCCGGGACCTTATCGGCATGGAGCCCGATTGGCTATGAGGTTCGCGTCCCCGCGTAGGGCCTGGTCCGGCGACGTGCTCGACGGGTCCGGCTGCGGCCGTCGCGCCCATCTACGAGCGGCTGCCACTTCGTGCGCGGGACGCCGAGAAACACGGACATCGGCCGTATAACGTAAGTCGGAAAAAACAGCAGGCCCTCCGCCGCGGGACGGAGGGCCTGCCTTCGGGCGGAGAATCAGATCTCGGCCAGCGCCTTGTCTAGGAGCGTGCGCACCGCATTGCTGCGGCTCATGTGGTGTTTGCGCATGTACCGTTCCAGCTTCGCGTCGCGTTCGTCGTCCAGACGGACGCGGATCACGTTGGAGGCAGGGGTGCTGCCCACGGCTAGGGGACGGCCTGGGGTTCTCTTCAGCGCCTCGGATAGCTGCTCGTCGGTGTAGCCCCTCTCGGCCTCCTCGGCATCGGCCTTGAGCATCGCGGCCTCGTCGGCCGGCAGTTCGTCGTAGGAGAGGATGTCGTAGTTCATGTCCATTGCCTGCCTCCTTCCAGCAGTTTCACGTATTGGGTCCTCATGCGCATCGCATGGATGAGCGCCGGCCCCCTCGATGTGTCGGCCACCACCACCTCCAGGGGAAGGCCATCCGGTGATATACCCAGATACAGGACCTTGAGGGGGTCCTCACGCAGCACGAGGTCGCGAAGCGGATGCTCCACCACGTACATGGCGTCATCCGGTTCGATGCCGTGCTTGAGCGCCGAGGGGAATATGTTCACGGTAATATTGTGACACAAAATAGGCGACGGGTCAAGGACGTATGGGGGCACGGTCCGTCGCGGCCATTGTGATCCAGTCGACGATCGAGATTCTGGTAGGTGGCGATCTCATCCTGTTGGGCTTGGTCCTGCGTCAGGTCGCGTTGCCGTTGGAGGCCGCCTGCTGGTGGCGTTGGAGGCTGTCGCGTATGGACGCCGAAGCCGCCCTGATCCTCGCCCGGGCGTTGTCTTCCTTCCGGGATTACGTCTCGGTTAGATGAGCCGCCCTGTTTTGTCCGCATATCGATGGCATGCGTCGCATGGCTTGAGTGACAACCATGACAATGATCAGGAGGAGACGTGCGATGACGGGTTCGGCTCATGGCGGTCCGGCCGATGACAATGATGTCGGAGGTGTTTTCCGCGTATGCGTGGGCGTGGAAGAATCGGCTCGTTCCGCCCCGTTGATGTGGGGTGTTTTCGATGAACCGTTGACGGATCATGATCTGCTGGTATTGTCGCGCGCGTTTGATTTCTCGGACGGGCTCAGGGAGCATTGCGTGCCGGCCGCTTGGGAGGCCCTTGATTCGACGTTGGATTCCGGTGTGCGCGAGCTTGTATCGCATCCGCCCCGGACCGAGGCCGAGCTTGCGGCGGCCATCGCGGGTTTGGGTCATGCCGTCGCCCGGCGGGCGGTGGATGGCGCGCTCGATCGTCTTCAGTCCAGATGGCTGTAACGCTGCACTTCGATGATGTTGCGGGGCAATCTGTTCTCCGTTTCCCCGGATGGCGCATGTTCCGTCCATCGTGTGGACTGGTTGGTCCGCCGGCAGTGGTCGGCTATCTCCTTTGATATGAGCCGCATGGTCTTTCCTGATGGTTCGGACGGTTTCGGTCAGCTGGGGCATGTACATGGTCCCATTATCCCCAATATCCCTTCTTTGGTCCGATATCGGCGGGATTCGGGCCGGCGGCGGCGTGGATGGCCGGATTGCGTGTCGTGTGTTGGGAGGCTTGCATGGCTGGTGGCGAGGGGAAGCGGGGGTCGTCGGGCAAGGCGTTCGTGGTGGCCGGCATGGTGGTCGCGGCCCCGTTGCTCACGGTCGTGGTCGTGTTGTTGTGCCTGGTGATCCTGGTGGTCGCGATCCTGCAGTCGGATTACGGTCTGGGGACGCGTTGCGTGACGGGTTCCTCGTCGTGGGTGGATTGGGCGGTGTCGGTCGCGAAGGACGATAAACATGGGTATTCGCAGCCGAACCGCGGGGGCGACCCGGATTACGACTGTTCGTCGTTCGTGTGGGCGGCGTTGCGCCATGCGGGTTTCGACGTGGGTTCGAGCCCGTTCAACACTGACGGCATGGATTCGGTGTTGAAGGCGGCCGGTTTCGAACGGTCGGATTTCAGGGATGTGGCGTCCCTGCAGGCGGGCGACGTCGTGTGGGCCGACGGGCATACGGAGATCTACATGGGTGATGGCGAGTTCGTGGGCGCGCATTGGGACGAGAGGCATGGGGTCGAGGGCAGGACGCCCGGCGACCAGACCGGTGACGAGATCGGCGTGACGTCCACGTTGAACGCGCGGCACACGCGCGTGTACCGTGCGCCGGCCTCGCAGGGCTCGCAGGCGGTGTCGGGCGGCACGTCGGATTCCGGTTGGGACGGGATGGGCGCGGAGCAGGCGAAGGCCGCATGGTTCGGCGGCCTGGCCGGTCCGGGCAATACGTGCGTCTCGTATCCGCAGGGCCAGTGCACGTGGGGCGCGTGCCTGCGCGCCTACCGTCTGGGGTGGAAGCATGTGGGCCAGTATTGGGGCGATGGCGGCATGTGGGCCTCGTCCGCGGCCGCGGAGGGTTACAGGGTGACGCGGACGGCCCCGGTGCCGGGCGCGATCGTGAGTTTCCCGCCCGGCGTGCAGGGCGCTGATCCGGCGGCCGGGCATGTGGCCGTGGTCGAGTCGGTGGACGCGTCGAAGGGCACGTTCACGATCAGCGAGATGAACGCGCATGGCCCGGTGTACACGTCGCGCGAGCTGCCCATCGCGGGCGGCGCGAACTTCATCCTTCCCAAGGATCCGATCCACGGGGCCGGCGGCGGCTCCTCGTCGACGGCGACGTGCTCGGCGGGCGACCAGGACGGCGAGAAGGCGAGCGTGGAGGAGGCGAAGAGGATCGCGAAGCGCAAGATGAAGGACATGGGCTGGGATGACGGTTCCCAGTTCGAATGCCTGGACACGATCTTCACCGAGGAGTCGGGCTGGCGGTGGGACGCCACCAACCCGGACAGCGGCGCGTACGGCATCCCCCAGTCGCTGCCGGCGGAGAAGATGGCCTCGGCCGGCCAGGATTGGCGGACGAACGCGGCCACGCAGATCGACTGGGGCCTGAAATACATTCGTGACAGGTACGGGACGCCGTGCGGCGCGTACGCGGAACGCAGGGCCAAGGGCTGGTACTGAGATTATCGGCGTCCGTTCGGGTGGTTTTTCCGGGAGCGGTCGTCTCATGGCGTTCCCGGGCCGGCCGGCGCATGATTTTTCTTCTCCTTATTCCCGTGCGCCGGCGGGCCGCTTTCCTTCACGGCCCCATGCCCCCTCCCCGGGCGTGGGGCCTTTCCTTTCTTTTCCGGCCCGTTATCGGCCGTGGGCCGTGCCGGCGCGTGGTGGATGCGCGGGCCCGTGTTGTCGGGCCGTGGAGGCTTGTGATGAGGGAGGCTGTGATGTCCGGGATGGTGTTGGCCGATGATTCGCTGATCAACCTGTTCCCCGATCCCGCGTGGGATGTGGCGGGGTTCAGGGACCTGGCGGGAGGCGTGATAGCGGTGTGCCTGTACGCGGCGGTCGCGATGGTGATCGTCGGCGTGCTGACCCTGCTGCCGGGCCTGATCACGAACAACATGATGGAGCGCGCGTTCTCGTGGAAGCGGCTGCTGTGCGCGTTGATGATCCCGTTGACGATCGGCGCGGCGACGGGCGGGTTCGCGTGGGGCGCGGGCGCGTTCGGCGCGGACGGGCTGGCGGTGAACGACTCGTACCAGTCCGCGAACGGTCATCCCGACTGGAAGGGCGTGAAGAGCGACGAGGCGAAGAAGTCGGACGATCTGGGCGGCGTGGTCCGGCAGTTGGGCGAGGACATCGCGAACCGTGTGGGCAAGGCCGCGGGCGACGCGATCGACAAGGCCCTGTCGACGGGCAAGAAGGCGTGGCAGTGGCTGTCCGGCGGCGACGGGAAGGGCAACGTGTTCCAGAAGGCCGGGGACGCCGCGTCCGGGGCCTGGGATTGGGTTTCGGGCGGCGACGGGAAGGGCAACGTGTTCGAGAAGACGGGCCGGGCGGCGGGAGACCTGTGGTCGTCCCTGTTCGGCTGAGCCGTCCGCCCCCGTTATCGGCACGAGACGTCCGCCGCCTTTGGTGGCGGTGGGGAAAGGAGGGTGAATCATGACCATTATTCATCCAATCGCCGCCACCGCGTCCGATATCGTGCTGGCGTTGACCGACAACGACCTGTCCGGGTTCTCCGTGTCCCCGAACTGGACGTTCTTCCCGTTCATGAGCCTGGTGTCGAACATCGTGGGCGGCCTGTGGGCTTTGGGCATCTTCGTGGCGACGGCCGCGTGGATCATCGCCGCGTTCTCCTGGGTCGTGTCCAAGGCGATCCACAACAGCACGATGCAGCAGTACAGCGGCATCGTGTTCGTGTGGATCGCGCTGGGCATGATGCTGCTCGGCTCGGCCATGGCGATCGTCAAGTTCGCGTCCACGCAGGCCCTGTTCTGACCTCGGGGCCCGTTCCCTTTTCCCTCCGGGCCCGTCCCGCCGTCGGGGCGGGCCCTTTCCTTTTCTTGTTTTTCCGTTGTTGGGAGGCTGTCGTGGGCGATGTCGTCGAGGCGGTGCTGCAGAAGCTGTTCCCGTGGATGCTGGATCCGATGGGCAAGGCGTTGCAGGGCATGATGGTGGGCGCGTTCTCGTCGACCGCCGGATCCGTGTCGTACGCGGAGTGGAACGTGGCGATCACGGCCGCGAACAGGATCGGCTGGGTGATGGGGTTCGTGAACATGCTCATCTGCGCGGTGGGCGCGGTGCATGCGGCCGTGAAGGCCAGCCCGGCGGAGTCGGTCAAGTCGTTCGCGATGGCGGTGCTCGCCTGGCCGTTGACCGCGATCTGCGTGAGCGTGATGATCACGTGCGAGGGGATCGTGAGCCTCCTGTCCGCGAGGATCCTCGCGGTGGGCGCGGACACGACCAAAGGCCGGGGCATGGAGTCGATGGTGTCGGCCATGTTCAAGAAGATCCTGGAGCAGGCGTCCGTCCTGCATTCGCTGACGATGCTGCTCGTCTATCTGGTGTTGTTCGTGGGCGTGTTCCTCCTGTGCTGCATGCTCGCGGCCCGCACCCTGTGCCTGGTGCTGCTGGCCGCGGTCGCCCCCTTGCCGGTGATGAGCGCCGGCTGGAAGGCGACCCGGCCGGCGATGCGCCGCTGGCTTTCGGCCGTGGTGGGCGTGATGCTGGCCAAGCCGTTGGCCGCGCTGGTGATCACGGTCGGGTCGGCGCTGATGACCTCGCAGACCACGTCGGGCGTGGGCGAGGGCAGTTTCTGGGATCTGCTGGTCGGCATCGCCGCGATCTACATGGCCTGCTATTCGCCGAAGATGATCATGCCGGTCGTGCAGTTCCTGGGCGACGACCGGAGCATGGGCATGCAGCAGGCCGCGAGCCAGGCGGGCCGGAACGCGCTGGTGACCGCGGCCCAGCTGACCCGGCAGGTCGTGACCGCGGCCGCCGGGGTGGCGACCGGCGGGGCCGCGGCGGCGGGCGTGCAGTTGCCCGGCATGGCGCAGGGCGGGCTGGCCGCCCTGACCGGCCAATGGGGGCAGGTCGGCGAACAGGCCGGAAAAATGCTCGCCGGCTCCAAGGCCGACGGCAAGGACAAGGATGATGGCGGCGGGGCCCGGGATTCCGGCGCCCATGCCGCCGACCCGTCGAAGGACGACGGGTACGAGCCGCCGGTCTCCGCTCCCCCGGGCCCGGATGGCTCGGCCATTCCGGCGCCCGATGGCGCGTCGTCCGCCGGAACCGCGCCCGGCGGCGAGGGAGGGGACGGTGGCCGGGGCGTCGCGGGCCGTGACGGTTCGGACGGTGCCGACGGGATCGGCGGCGAGGGAGGCCTGGGCGGCGCCGGCGGCGAGGGCCGGACCGGATCGTCCGGCACCCCGGGGTCTCCGGGCGATCCGGGACCTGCCGGGATGCCCGGACCGGACGCGGCGCCGGCGCCCCCGGTCTCGCCGCAGTCGCCGTCGGGCCCGGTCCTGGCCTGACTTATCGATGCGTTGCCGGGTGGCGTCCCCGTATGGGCGGGGATCGCGCCCGGCCCTTTTTTCTTTTTTGATCGGAGGTTGCTGATGGTGGATGCCGACGGCAGGGACGGCGGGGCGAGGGTGCCCACGGCGGCGTTCAGCCGCCTGTCGGCCACGAACGTCTTGTTCGGGTGGACATGGCCGCAGATCGGCGTGGGCCTGGCCGGCCTGGTCATGGTCGTGGGCGGCGCGGCGGCGGGCATGGTGCTGCCGTTGATGCTCGCTGGCGGCGTGGTCATGGCGTACGGGCTGATCCGTTACGAGGGGTTGAGCCTGATGGCGTGGACGTACGTGTGGCTGGCGTGGCGACGGCGTGTGCGCGACGGGTCGACCCGATGGTCGGCGAGCCCGCTCGCCTCGGGCCGGCCGGCGGGCGTGCTGGGCGTGTGGGGCCAGGTCGAGTCCCGGGCCCAGGTGGTCGAGGGGTCCGGCGTGGAGGTGGTCGGCACCCCGTTCCATGGCGCCTGCTACCTGTTCGACCCGGAACGCCGGCGGGCGACCGCGGTGCTCGCGTTGAAGGTCGAGGAGTGGACGTTGAGCACGGATGCGTCGAAATCGTCGCGCGCGGCCGCCTTGAACGATCTGACCGCCCGTCTGGCGGACACGCCGGGAGTGGTCGAGCTCAAGGAGACCGCGCTCCTGCTGCCGGGAGCCGCGCCCGCTCCGGACCTGCCCGACGATGGCGGGTCGCCGGAGTGGATGCGCCGTGATATGGCGGAATTGTGGGCCCTGCCGGAGGTCATGACCCCGTTGGCGAACGTGAGCTACGTGTCCGTGACCTGCGACGTGGACCGGCTCAAGGGCGTGGACCACGCCCGGGGCCGGCTCACGGAACGCGATCGGGTCGGGGTCGCGTTGGGCGACCTGGTGAAGATGACCGTGGCCCCGGCCCTGGTCGAATGCGGGGCGCGTCCCGGTTCGGTGCGCTGGTGCGGCCTGGACGACCTGCGCACGCTGATCCGGTCGGTTTCGGATCCGGCCGGCAACGCGGACCGTCCTCCGGTCACCCGCGACGAGCCGACGCTGGGCTGGTGCGAGGAGAGCCTCGACGGGGAGAGCGTGACCCTGGAATCGTGCGTGGCGCGCACCTGGTGGGTGACCCAGTGGCCCGACCGGCCCGTGCCGGCGGGCTGGACGCGCGACATCCTGCAGGGCGGCAGGATGATCGCCCTGACCCATATCTGGAGGCCCATGAGCATGGAGAAAAGCGAGAAGGACCTGAGGGACCGCGAGTCCAGCATCCTGCAGCGCGACACGTTGCAGAACCAGCGGAAACTGTCGCGCGACGAACGCCGTGAGCGCCGCGAGCAGCGGCAGCGAGAGGCGGAGCAGGACGCGAACTGGCCCGACACCGACCATCAGGGGTATATCGCCCTGTTCGCCCCGGACCGCGACATGCTGGCCGTGTTCGAACGCGACCTGCGCGTGCGCGTCGGCAAGTACCATCTGCGCCTGTCCGGCCTGCGCGGCCAGCAGCGGCAGGCGTTGACCGCGGTCCTGCCGCTGGGGTTGTGACCATGGGCGCGCACGGCCAGGAGGACTGGTTCGACGAGGTCATGCCCGGGTTGGACGACGGGCGGCCTGGTGGGAAACGGCGATTCCCATGGCCCGGCCGGCATGGGAAGGACGACGGGGACGAGGCCGAGGCCCGCACCAGGCCCCGTATCGGGGTGCGTGTGGGCGTGGCGACGGTGATCGTCACGGGTCTCATGGTCACGGCCGGGCTGACTGCGGGCATGGTCTCCGCGAACCGGCGCGAACGGCTGGCCGACGCGTCGGCGGCGTGCGAACGATCCGCCCGGACATGGTCCGCGGGATCGGCCGCATGGGGCCGTGACCGCGACCGGATCATGGGATCCGTCGACCTCGACGCGCTGCGCGCCACGGACCCCGATATGGCGGACACCCTCGAACGGCTTTCCGCCGACCCCGTCACGCCGGCCGGCTGCACGGCCGGAGGCGACACGGCAACGCTCGACGCGGACGCGAAACGCATCTCCAAGGCCGCCGACATGCTCGCGAAACGGTCGGAACGGCTGGAAAAGGCCGTGGCGAAGGCCGGCCAGACGGTCGGCGACGCCGAATCGTCACGGGCCAGGAGCCGGCTCGAACATGCCGTGGCCGACGCGCGGGGCCTGCTGGCGGGGAGCACGGCGGACCAGTACAAGGTGCCGTACCTGTACCGTCGGCTCGAACAGCTCACGGAACAGGCGGCGGGGCTGCTCGACGACGGGTCCGCGTCCCCGGCGGACATGGACCGGCTCTCCCAGGGCATCGGCGCCATGGTCGCCTCGCTCGCCTCCGGCACGCGATGACGGGCCGCCATACGGTTATCGGCCCGGCGCACGCGTGTACGGACAAACGGATCAGGAAACAGGAAGGAATCGGTCATGCCGTGTCGGTCAGAGCGTTCCGGACTCATCGAACGCGCCATCCTCGCGCGATCAATGGGGGCGGGCCGATGATGCACCTCATACTCGTGATCGCCGTCGTCATCATTCTCGCCGCGTCCTATCTGCTGACGTTCGCCCTGTGCCGCGCGGCCACGCGCCGCGACATGCTTGAGGCCCGTTGGCGTGAGGAGTCGGCCGGTTCCGTGAGTGAGGAGAGCCATGAGAGCGCATGAAACGCATGAGCGTGCCGCGCGTCATGGCGGCTTCCCGCCCCATGGGTTCGCTTCGGGCCTGTTGGCGGCCTGCCCGTCGGACGGCAGCCACGACTTCTACCTGTCGATGATGCTCGACGTTCCCGTGCCGCGCGTGCCCGTGCTGCGCGCACGTCTGCAAGACTCCCGCCGAGGGGCGCAACGCGCATCCGACGCACAGGAAGCTGGCCGCGTGGTGCAAGTGCAGCGTGGGCACGGTCAAACGCCATTTGTCATGGCTGGAAGGGGGACGTGTGGTGATGGAGCAGCGGTTCCGTCTGCGTGACGGTTCGCCGGTCGTGCCGCGCTGGCGCCGTTGACGATATAGGCGTCCTTCGTGGGTGTCGGCGTCGGCGATCATGTGCTTTTTCCGTTCAGGGAGGTTTCGTATGGCTGATGCTCCTGCCGGGGTCCGTGCCGGCAAGGCCGGGGGTCCGCATGGGTTGCGGGTCCTGTCCCCGGCCGATCCGGGGTATGTGGAGTGGTGCCGGTCCGGCATGCCCCAGAGGATCCGTCTGCTCAAGCTCGCCGCCGAGAAACGCCGCCGGATCGAGCAGGGGGTGATCTGTCCGAAATGCCATAGGCGCCGGGTCCGTGCCGGCGACACGTTGTGCGCCCAGTGCCGTCACTTGGAGGATCTGCCCCGCTGCCGGGAATGCGGGAGGCGGACGAGCCGTCCCGTGGACGGGTTGTGCGCCCGATGCCTGAAACTGGTCCGGGAACAGGCCAGGCCGATGTGCCCGAAATGCGGCAGGTGCCGGTGCCTCGAGGGCGAGGACATGTGCGGCAGGTGCCGGGCGCACCGTGTGTTGCCATCCTGTTCTCGTTGCGGCGCGCCGCGGCGGAAGGGCTCGCCGGACGGGTTGTGCGGCCGATGCCGGCAGCTCCTTTCGGGGAAGGCGAGGACATGAACCCGATGGACGTGGCCTTGGAGGCCCTGTACTTGCTGGGTGTACTGATGTGCTGCGCGCTCCTGTCCCGTGAGGAGGGCTCGCGCGAGGGCCTGGGTTCGCGTCGCGCCCGCCTGTTCATGCTGGCGTTGGCGGTGGAGGCGATGCAGGCGGGGTTGGGTTCGCTCGCGTTCCGGGAGCCGTGGGGCGCGCCGTTCGCGCCCTGGCAGGCGTTCGACCTGGCGGGCGCGGTACTGGCGGACCTGTTCCTCGCATGGGCCCTGCTGCGCGGCGACGGCGGGGCTCCCGGCCCGGACTACCGGTGACGCGTACCGCCGGTCATTCCTCCCGTTCGTGTTCGTGTTCCACCTCGAAGCGGATCTTGAGCCGCGTACGGCCGCGGCGGGCATGGCGCGCGATTCGGCTTTGTCTGCCCTTTCCACCCTCCCGGACGTTGTGGCGTGCGTGGCGTCCCCGCGCACGGACGCGGGCAAGAAGATTTCTTGCGGCCGCCATGACGCGCAGGAGCGACAGCGCCACAAGGCAGCCGATGGTGAGCAGCGCCACCAGATCGTGGTTCCGGGCGGCGGGCAGGTTCAGGATGATTTCGAGGATGTCGAGCATGGCCTCGACCAAGTTTCTGATGTATTCCATGTGCCGTGGTATGCGTTCGCTGGCCATGTTTATGCTCGCAGCCGATTCTGGTAGACCTTCAATCTGCGTACGATGCCCGGTGTCGACAATGCCTACACGGAATTGGCCCTGTCGTTGGTCGGCGACTGGCTCACCCATGTCTCCGAGAAGGCGGCGTGTTTCCGTCTTTGCCGAACCGACGATATCCAGACCGTATGAGTCTGGCTTGGTGACCCCCGATATGCGTGTTTCCGGGTGCAACCATTACGGGTATCATGCCGGGAAACGGCTTGTCATTGGGAATGCATGGGGATATGTTTAATCGGGTACCCCGATATATGTAGGGTGGGTCATAGGAGGATGGCATGAGAGAGAACACACTGAGGAACGCTCCTCTCGACGGGCTGAGCATCACGCTGACCTGGTCCATACCGGAAAACCCGCCCTCACAGGGTCCGGAGGATTTCTTCTCGAATTATCAGCTTCGTTTCAAGGATTCCCAGCCCGATAGTTCGATTATCTGCATCGTCAAGAACGACGGCTGGTCCACAGGCGATTACCCATACAGCTACCAGCTGCAGAACGAACGGGAAGGCATCAGCTTCGACCTGGACGTCGACCGGTTCCGCATCGACATGACAAAGCCGGATAACTATTCCAACTGGGATTCCTTCGCTCCCGTCATCGAATCGGGCATAGACATACTTCTACAGGCATTGAATAAGACCGTGGGTGCCACGTGCTTCGATTCGGTTTCCATCCGGTATGACGACTGGTTCCCGACGGAAATCACAGGAAGGGATTCCTCCCATTTCATCAGGGACGTTCTTGGTTTTTCCATCGCCCTTCCCGACCGGATTGACGAAGGATTCCCTTCCAAAGGTGATGAATCGGTCCAGGCATACGTCAATCGGCATCTCGCCGGCTGCGGATTGGACGCGACCATCAAGGTGGCGGACATGACACGCATCGCCGGACGCCCCGCGGATCCCAGTCGTGCAGGCGTGGCCCTGATGATGCAGATCTCGAATCGCTCGTCCATCGACACGGACCTGCGTTCCGTGATGGATTCCCTGTCGGAGGAACATGACATCGCGCATAGAATGTTCTTCACCCTCATCGAGCCGATAAGGGACACGTTCGGCGTTGGGGAGGACCAATGAAAACAGCCGAACTCTTGGAGACGCTTCGGACGAGGCAGCCCCTGTCCTGGAGACAGGTGAGGGACCGTCTGTCGCTCTCGCTTCCCCGCCAATCGCGACTCGATCTGGCATCAGACGACAGATACCCGCAGGAATCGGACTACGGAGGCGGGTCGGCCATCGTGGATTTCCTGGACATGAAAGATGGCTGGGCCGGCCCCGGCACGTTCGCGCCCTCCCGGATGATCATTCGGAACGCGCGCGCCTTCCTGTCCCGGGTCTCCGCTGTCAGCCGTATCGTGCCATGCGTTTCCCCTTCCCCGAGAGGAACCATCAACATCACCTATTATCTGGATGAGGACAGGGACATATCCGTCGAGGTGGGCGACGACGAGCTGGCTTCGTCCACGAACCTTGACCGTGATGACCTGTTCCTTGTCTGGAACCGGGATGATGCCATCCCACGGCAGCTTCTGGAGGCTTTGGCCCAGGGACGCCCTTTGACCCGTTCCTGGAATTCCCCGTCCCGTGGATGGTCCGTCAGATGACGTCCGCGGAGGATTATCCGGATCATGTGGACGATGCGGAGCAATTACTTCGGGCCGTTCCGACCAGGCATCACATCGAACGTATCCCATTGCCGGACGGTACGTTACGACTCAGAATCTCCCGGGATTTCTTCCTGCCATTCAGATCCGATGAAATCGGACTATCCGCGTTCAGGGAGCTGGCCGGCAAGGATACGATTCGCAGGCATGCGGATTCCATGTTCAGCTATTGCGGATTCGGTCGCACCCAGTGCGCGGATATGCGAGAGATCGATGCGGAGGTTGAAGCCGCCCCCATTCCAAAGGCTCCGGAGCACGCGAACATCGATCTCAGCGGGCTGCTGACCGAAGAGGATATTCGCTTATATCAGGCGGCCTCCGAGGCCACGCCTCATGGAAAGATCCGTCCGGTCAATCCTCATGCATGCCGCAAGGTCTATGCCGTGCTGGATCTGTTGAGGGAACGATTCACCGTGGAATGGGATCCGGAATCCAAAGGTTATCGCAAGGCCATCCGCCGGCCCCGATGATTCCTCACGCCGCCGGCATGGACGGGATCCAGCGTACGCCGCCCTTCTGTGGCTCCTGGTTGCCGTGGCCTGCGTGTACTGAAGGGGAGCGCCGCCGGTCCGGCTTCCCCTTCCGCTCCCCCGATATCGGCGGATTGTCGGGTGGATGGCATGCCGGGCGGCGGGATCGCCGGCCGTGGCATAGGATGTGTTCATGCGGACCGTTCCCCTCTCCCGGAAGGGGTGCCGGCGGCTGGTCCGATGATAGGAAAGGAACGAGGATGAGCGAAGAGGACAAGGTGCCGTCCCCGGACGGCGTGGGCGTGGTGCCCGAACCCGAGCCCGAAACGGTTCGCAGGCGTCCGAAGTGGCTGGCACCCGCGGCCGTGGGTTGCGTGCTGGCGCTGCTCGCCGTGGGCGGTGTGGCCGGCTACCGTATGTGGTCGGCGCGCGAACTGGCCGAGGCGAAGGAGGCTTGCGCCGTGGCGGCGGACGGGGCGCGTGGCGCGGCGAACGACTACAACGCGGTCGTCAACGGCCAGGCCGCCGACGCCTCGGCGGTCACCGTCGACCAGGTGAAGGACGCGAGGACCGTGGACGCGCTGGCCAAGGCGTTGAAGACCACGGCTCCCGAGTATGAGGGGTGCTTGGCCGGTTCCAAGGCCGGTTTGGACGAGGCGACGTCGAAGCTCGACAGGCAGGCCGCCTGGTACAAGACCCATGCCGCATCGCTCGGGAAGGCCGTCAAGGCGGTGGAATCCTCGAGGCTGGACAGGACGGTCGAGGACGCGGAGAAGCTGCTCGCCGATTCGAAGGGCAGGGTCGCCGACGAGAAGACCCGTAGCATGTTGGAGCAGGCCATCAAGGACAGGGACGCGGACGCGATCGGCGAGGCCGTGAACGCGGTGGACGGGTCGGTCAAGGCCAAGGCGAAGGCCGACGCCGACGCGAAGGCCAGAAGGGAGGCCGAGGAGAAGGCCCAGGCCGAACAGGAGGCCCAGGCGGCCGCCCAGGCGGCCGCGGCCCAAACGCAGGCGCAGCAGCAGGCCCAGTCCTATGGCGGCGGCTACTCGTACGGCGGCGGCACCGGCTACACCGGTGGAGGCTACACGGGAGGAGGCTACACGGGAGGAGGCACGTACACGCCGCCCGCGACCGGAGGCGGCAACGGTGGGGGTTCCGCCCCCAGCGGACCAATCAGCGGAGGACACGGAATCGGCACATGCACGGATGGCTGCGCATCCCTTCCTCCAATTAAGCATTAATAAAAAACTATCTATCCCGTACCGGTTATCTGGTACGGGATTTTTCATTTCTTGGTTTCTGTTTCCCTGTGTTTTTCCTGTGATATCGGTGTGGTTTCCCGGGGTACGCGGGTGGGGGTCGTGGAGTCCGGCCTGTGGGACGGGTTCCGTGAGGGGCGGGAGAGGCCCGTCCTGTTGATCAACACAGGGAGGAGACCCTTATGGGTTTTCGTCATGATAGGGCGTCGGCCGGGCGGAGTCATGAACCGCTCGCGCGTGGCGCGCATGGGGCGGGGCCGGCACGCACGGTGCTTGCCGGCCTGGTGGCCGTGGCCACGCTGGCCACGGGCGGCCTGGTGGCGTCGACCGCGTATGCGGGCGGCGCGGGAGACAACCGTCCGGGCGGCGCGACCGGCGGCCTTCCCGCGGGCATGTTCTGGCAGTACAAGGACGACGCGTCCGGCAGCTTCGGTCCGGCCGCGAACGCCGACGGCTCGCCGCGCATCGCGTCGGTGGAGGCCGCGTACAAGCGTGCCGGCGTGAGTGTGGTGAACGACGGCGTGTACGACGGGCCGGGGGCGATCCGCGATACGTTGCGGGGCGCGTTGTCGAAGTGCGTGGCCGGGTTCCGTCAGCGTCATCCGGGCGAGGGCGACGGCGACTGCCGTGTCGTGGGCGTGGGCTCGGTCGCCGGCCAGCAGGGCGGCAGATGGGTGTACAACGGGTCCGGCGGCTATTCGGCGTCCGAATGGTACTCGTCCTGGGACTCGCAGATCAAACCGTATAAGTATTACTACGCAGGTACGCAGGAGTATGGTACTTCCACTCCGTTTGATGATGATCCGTCGACCAGCGTGGACAAGATCGCGTATGACAACATCGCGCGGGCCGGTGCGACGCCGAACCTGATCATCATCGTGCTGGACAAGTACCAGCCGAAGCCGCCGGAGACGCCTCCGGCCCCGCCGACGAAGAAGGTGGAGCAGGGCACGAGCGCTGATGGCATGTCGAACGAGACGGTGATCTCGACGGGCACTGGCGTGGGCGGCAAGAGGATGGTCGTCCAGGATGCGATCGATCCGAACGGCATGGCGTACAAGGTCACGGGCCAGAAGGTCACGGACACGACCACCGGCCAGGACGTGTCCGCGAAGTTCACGTTCAACACGGCGGACGGGCAGCCGGCCCCGAACGATGTGGCCACGGCCACGTGGAAGGGCGGCGACCTGCCGGAAAGGCACACATTCGAGTACCGTCTGACCATCACGGTCTCGCTGCCTTCCACGTCGAAGGTCACGGACACGCCGTCCGTCACGTGGAACGACAAGGGCACGGGCAAGGCCGACGGCCACGGGTTCCCGACCTGGCGGCCGAACCCGGACAAGAGCTGGATCCTGTACCGTGACGGCAAGTGGCAAGCCGTGGTCGATCCGGGCGAGACGAACAGGACCGGCGCGGACGACATGAAGTTCCTCGACGGGGACACGGTCGGCTCCGCGGTGAACGGCACCGTGGACCCCGGTCTGAAGGAGGCTCCCTCCAAGCTGGAGCTGACCGACGACTGGGCCGCCGCCGACTATCTGGTCGACCCGCAGGACGCGTCGAAGATCCGCGTGTTCGCGGCCGAGGCCGAGCCCGACCGCACCGACACGGTCGACGGCGCCACGGTGAAGCACTACACGCAGACCAGCGTCGCGGACATCGCGAACAAGGGCACCGACGTGACCGACATGTTCGACATCAAGGTCGAGGGCACCGTGGCGACCGCGACCGCGAAGGCCGGTTACCTGACGACCCTGAAGGGCATGAGGAAGGGCCTGCAGCTGACCCTGCTCGTCCCGTTCACCGTGAACTTCGCGGACGGCAAGGGCGCGGCCCGGGTGCGCGAGGACTTCGGCAGGCAGCCGGGCGACGAGGTCACGTTCTGCACCTCGCCGGACGGCAAGGAGCTGACCAACAAGGGCAGCCAGACCGTGAACGGGCAGACCGAGCCGACCAACAAGCCGAAGATCTGCGGCTACGTGCCGCCGGTGAAGAAGGACGTGATCGCGGAATCCTCGCAGGGCGGCGGCCAGGAGAGCGTGGACGGCAAGGTCGTCCACCCGGGCCAGAAGGTCGAGTACCAGCTGACCACCGAGCCGAAGCTGCCCGCCGACCTGGCCACCATGGTCACGAGCGTGGCGTTCACTGACCAGTATGACGAGAACCTCGTGCCGGACAAGCAGACCGTCGAGATGATGGACCTGAACACCGGCAAGGTCGTGCCGAAGTCGAAGTACGCGACCAGGTGGGATGAAGGCAGGCACCTGTTCCAGCTGACCGTGAAGGACCAGTCGCTGATCGGCCAGTGGCGCGCCTCCTCCAGCCCGCGCGTCCAGATCCGCTTCGAGGGCACCGTCAAGGAGGATGCCCCCGCCGACCACAAGATCGGCAACAAGTGGGTGCTGACCCTGAACAACAGCCTGACCCCGTCGAACGAGGTGTTCAACCTGCCGCCCGTCTTCAACCCCTCGAAGAAGGACACCCAGTCCAAGGAGCAGGGCGACCCGACCGTCTCGATCGACGGCAAGACGATGCTGCTGGGCGACACCGGCCACTATACGATCGACCTCGACGCCACGCAGAAGGACCAGGCCTACAAGGTATGGCGATTGGGCCTGACGGATGATTTCGATGACGAGTACGTGAGCATCGACCCGTCGAGGATCGAGATCACGGGCGACGACGGCAAGGACTACACCAACGCGTTCAACATCCAGGTGAGGGACGGCGTCGCCTACGCGTACGCGAAGACCGTGGACACCGAGATCCCCGCGACCGGCGAGACCGTGAAGGGCGACCCGCAGCCGACCGATCTGAAGGCCTACGCCGGGAAGTCCGACAAGGACCACGACCCGTTGAAGGACCCGGCCATCGACCAGTCGCTGCTCGGCCAGCACTACGCGGTCACCCTGCCCTACACGGTGGTCAAGGTCACCGACGGCTACGTGGTGAAGAACACCGCGGTCCAGATCGTCAACAACGTGAGGAAGAAGACCAACACCGTCTCCAACCCGTTGAAGCCGATCAACCCGAAGAAGGACGTGACCGTGAAGGTCGGCGGCGACAGCGTCGACGGCAGGAGCGTCTACCTGGACTCCACGTTCCTCTACCAGCTCGACAGCTCGATCCTGCCCGCGGACCGCGCCTACCAGAAGATCGCGAACTGGGGCATCACCGACCAGCTCGACCCGGCGTATGACAAGGCGACCGGCCAGTGGGCCGTGTACGCGGCCCGCGACCTGTACCGGGGCGGCGAGGCCATCGCCAGGAAGGGCGAGAGGATCGCCGGCAGCGGCTTCGACAGCTCGAGGCTCGGCGGCGACATGTTCACCGCGAACATCGACCCCTCCACCGGCCTCGTGGACATCCAGGCCACCCAGGCGTACCTGGACCTCGTGTCCGCGGACGACGCGCACGAGCAGGGCTGGCGCGCCTACGTGCAGGTCACGCGCGTGAAGGTCACCGACCGCCACGAGAACGTGTTCACCGAGCACGTGAACGGCAAGGACCTGACCAGCAACATCGTGTGGACCCGCACCCCTGACCTGACCCCGGGCATCAAGCTCGAGAAGTGGGACAGGAGGAGCGGATGGCCGAAGGGCGACCGCGACGACTCCAAGGACGCGCTCGACGGCGCGAAGGACGGCGACGTGATCGTGTTCACGGTCACCAACACAAGCAAGGACGAGGACGGGCACGGCGCATGGTTCAAGGCCAGCGACCTGAAGCTCGAGGACCACACCATCGTCGGCGACGGCGAGGTGAAGGACCTCAAGTACCCGGACAACTGGTCCACGCTGGTCCTCAAGCCCGGCGACTCCGTGGAGGTGACCGGCACGCTCACCGGATTCACCAAGGACAGGCACACCGACCGCGCCAAGGTCACCGGCACCCCGTTGGTCGAATGCCCCGTGGTGGACAAGGACCCGTTCGGCGACGCCTCCGGCAAGCCGTCCACAGGCGGCGAGGCCGGCGACGGCGACGGTCCCAGGCAGGTGACCGTCGGCGATCGCACGCTGTGCGAGGACACGCCAGTCGAGTCCAACACCGACGACTGGAACGGCCGCCGTTCGCTGCTGGGCGAGACCGGTTCCGCGATCCTGCCGCTCGGCGTGGGCGCGCTGCTCATGGCCGGCCTCGGCGCCGCCGTCGTGATGGTCCGCCGCCGCAAGTCGGCGCATGACGACAAGGACGCGGCCCTCATGCCGCGCCGCGCCGCCTGACCCACTGGGGCCCGTCCGATGCGCGTCGCCGCGTGGAAGGGCCCTTTTCCCGGGGCCGGCGTCCCGACCGGGACGCCGCCCCCATCCATGCAACGACATCGATCACTCCCCTCCCTGTCGGGGAGGGGAGCGGGCGCGGCATGCGGCCGCGCCCATAGGAGAAGGACACAATATGAGGAACATCATCCGCATCGGCGCCGGCACGGACGGCCGGAACCGGTTCGTCGCGATCGCGTTGGGCGTCGCCCTGGCGGCCGGGCCGGCCGTCGCGCTGCCCGCGGCGGCGCTGGCCGCGCCGGCCACGGACGCCGCGGCCGCGAGCACGACGGCCGGCGCGACCATCACACTGCAAGGCGCAGACGGAGCAAGCCTGGCCGGCCACACGTTCGACGTGTACCGGATCGGCACGTACACGGACCAGATCCTGAACGGCGCGCAGATTTCCAGTCTCGGCGTGCGCGGCGACACGGCGTCGAACGCGTGGGCGACCGACGCGATCAGCATCGCCAACGCGTACGATCCGGACACGGGCGACAACATCGCCAAGGTGTACGGCTACGATGACGCGGGCAACATCGCCAACATCAAGATGGACTCCCAGACCAGGCAATTGCGCAACATCAGCAAGGCCCTGTCCCAGTCCTCGAAGAAGCCGGCCGCCATCCAGGGCGGCGCGAACCTGACGACCACCCGGTCCACGCTGACCATCAACGTGCCCGCCGAAGGCCTCTACTACATCACCGATTCCGCGGGCAACCCGATCATGATCGGCACGAAATCCGGCAACGCGAACATCATGAAGAACGACGCGAAGGACCCGCAGTGGCGGACCCTCGGCACTGCGGTCGTCAAGGCGAAAAGCGTGAGGGTCGACAAGAAGGTCCAGGTGCAGCGCAACGGCACCACGGTAGGCAAGGACGGCACCACCAACGATCCGGTCGGCGTGACCGTCGGCGACACCGTCACCAACACGGTCGAGGTGACCGTGCCGAACAAGCAGGCCGCCTCCGCCGTCAAGTTCAAGCTCATCGACCAGCCGAAGGGCCAGACGTACGTGAAGGGCTCGCTGAGCGTCCGGCTGAAGAACGCGCCGCGGACCGACATCACGGCCGACGCGGTCATCTACGACGGGACCACGCAGAACAACGCGAAGAGCATCCCCGGCGACCCGGCTTTGAAGACCGCGGACAACAAGCCCGCCGACCCGGATCTCGCCATCCCCGCAGGCGGCTGGGGCATCGACGGCAGGAAACTTCTCGACAAATACTCCAACAGGACGATCGTCATCACCTACAGGATGACCGTCGACAAGGCCAGCGTCACCGACCCGGCCAACAACACCATCCACACGTACGGCACGTTCACCGACGGCATCCACTTCACGACCATCACCGACCAGGACAAGGCCGACATCAAGGCCTACGACTTCACCCTGCGGAAGGTGGACGCGGGCAACGTGAACACGCTGCTCGACGGCGCCCGGTTCCAGATCCAGCGCAACGGCAAGTGGATGAATCTCGACTGGAACACCGGCAAATGGTCGGATGCGGCCGACCAGGGTTCCGCCACCGTGTTCGTGACCGGCGACACGAACCATGACGGGACGGCCGACAACAGGGACGACGCGAGCCAGAGGGGCCTCATCCGGTTCAAGGGCCTCGGCTACGGCACGTACACGGTCACCGAAACCCGGGAGCCGGCCGGCTACGCCAGCTACGCGAAACCGACGTTCACCGTCACCATCGATGACGCGGGCACCAGCATCCAGTACAGGGGCACCGGCACCGTGCCGAACCTGACCAGCAGGCTGGACAACAACACCGTCCAGGTCAAGAACGTCGCGAACCTGACCCAACTGCCGCAGACCGGCGGCGTGCTCGCGTTCGCGTTCTGGCTGGCCTGCGCCATGCCCCTGTTCGCGATCGGCGGCACCATGGCCGTGCGCGGCGCGCGCAACCGCCGCGACGCGCTGATGCTCACGCACGACGGAGACACCCCGGCCGTCTGACATACGGGGGCGCGGAACAATCCGGATCATGCCGTGTCCCGCGCCCCTCCCCTCTCGTTTTCATTCATGGTTCTTTTGGCTCGCCGCAAGGGGTTCGTGCGGGTCCTGGTCCATCCGTCACGGACAGTCAAGGGGCGGGGAAGGAAAAAACACACATGCACGCATGGTTGAAACGGGCGGTCGCGGGACTGTTGTCCGCGGTCACCCTCCTGGGCGGCGGGCTCCTGACGGCGGGCACCGCGAACGCGGACGAGATCCGCATGCCCGACATCGGCAAGACCATCACGAGCCTGACGGCATCGGCCGCCACGACGTATCCAAGGGAGCTCGTCAACGGCGGATTCGACTACCTGCCCGCGGGCGGCTGGAACGTCATCAGTCCCAAGCTGAACACCTCAAGAGGCAAGTTCACAAGCGTCGACCCGGTCAACGGGCAGTACATCCGCAATGCGCATGTCACAGATGGAAACGTCGCATGGGTGAAATGGGACGGTTTTGATGCCTCCAAATTCGGGTGGATCTCCGATCAGAAAGGCGGGAAGCCCCAAGGCTTCGTCACCGACCACGCAAACAGCGTCGAATTGCAGCGGGACAATGACACGGACAATACGTATGCGGAGATCGTCGGCAGCGAAATCGGCAAAAGCATCTATCAGAAGATCGACACGCAGAACAGCACTGACGCCGTATACACGGTGCGCTTCGACCATGCGGCACTGAGTTCCGAGCATGCCGACGGGATGCAGGCGCTGGTCAACGGCAAGCCCGTGACCATGACCCGAATCGGCGGCAACAAGGCCGGGGACAAGACCGGTTGGACGGGCACGGACATCGTCACCCACGCGACCAACACGGATCATTACCGTCATGACGGTCAGTGGGCGACCTACGAGGGCAAGGTCACGATCCCGGCGAACACGCCTGTCAGCACGTTCACGTTCAAATCGCTGGATGAAGCGAAACCCGACATGGGCAACCTGATCGACAACCTGACGTTCAAGATCGCGTACAGGCTGAGCTACGACTCGAACGGCGGCACGAAGGCGAAGGCCAGCCAGATCAGTTCCATGACCGAGGGCAAGGCGTCCGAGACCGACGGCAAGGTGAAGACGGTGGCGGACGACGCGGCCGGCCGCACCGTCCTCGAATGCAAGCGTTCCGGTGAAGGTGCCACCGGACCATACGCGGACAAATTCTGCTGGATTGACTGGTCGAACCTTCCATTGAACCGGACCGGAGAACCGATACCGGTGCGCATCAACGTGCCCGGTGGGCATATCGACGCGGACGCGACCGTCGCGCACACCGACAACGCGGCGTTGACCGCGAAGGACTTCACCGGCAACAAGTGGAGCCGGCTGATCCCTGCGTACAGGCTCACGGGTAACACCGCTCTCGCTTTCACCCACATTCAAGGCAATAGTGCGGATCCGTTGGCGTCTGTCATGTTTTCCAACATTACGCCCGTCGCCAATCAAACCGCCACGAGCGTGAACGTACTGAAGGATTTTCAGCTCGCTTTCGGTGACGCTGAGACGATGAGCGGTTACGTCGTCAACGACAAGAAGATCTACGAACAGACCGACATCGAATCCGACAAGACGTTGGATAAGCTCGGCATGATTGGTGACAACAATCCAAACCAATCGTATTCGGAAGCGAACACCGGCTATGGCACAACCCACGTGACATTGGCCGGAGGTCCCGCTGGCGCGCACGCACTTACTGATGAGGCGGATTCGAAAGGCGCGGCCGTAATCGGCGCAACGCGGCCAACCCGGTTCAAGGTCTCCTTTAAACAGGTGAACCATCCTGCCGATGATTCGTGGAGCGCGATCGCGATCGGCGTGTACATGCCGTACCTGACCGCACATCCGCTGGCTTACGACAAGAACGGGCGGGACGCGACCGGTTCCGTCCCGTCCAACGAAAACGCCGGCGCCGTCAAGCAGGCCAAGTCGAAGACCAATGGCAGCGTGCGTCTCGCGGCGGATGACGATGTGGCGGAATACGCCGCCAACGGCCTGCCGGACCATCTGGTGAACGGCACGTTCGATTATCGCGGCAACGAGATCATCAACGAGAACCAGAGGGTCTACGGCAGTCACGACACAACCTACCTCGCCATGATCAGCGCGAAGACCGGCATCATCGGCAACCCGCTGCACAGCAAGCTCGACAACTGGGATTCCGGCAAGTTCGGCTGGAAATCCAACGACGACACCGCCGGTGCCGACACCGTCGAGGTGCAGCGCCGCAACCACACCCCGTATCCGACCAACGCGGGCAACGTGTGGGGCGAGATCGCCGCAGCCAAGCGGGGCAAGTACATCTACCAGGACATCGCCACCACGCCCGGCGTCGTGTACAAGTGGAGCCTCAAGCACGCGTCCCGCAACGCGGACCAGGACGACAGCATGCAGGTCATGATCGGCGAACCCGGCAAGACCGTCGCACAGCAGGCGACCCGCACCACATCCAACGGGTCGGACAAGACCGGCAGCGTCGGCACCACGATCACCACGCACGGCACCGCGCAGGACGGCAAGTGGGAGACCTATACCGGCGACTACCTCGCCACCTCGACCACGACCCGCTTCACGTTCAGGAGCGTCAGGGACTCCAACGGTCAGGGCCTCGACTTCACCGCCGAAGGCAACTGCGTCGACGACCTAAGCTTCGACAAGGCGTACAGGCTCTCTTACGACAAGAACGCGTCGGACGCGACCGGCAAGGTTCCGTCGAATCAGCGTGGCAAGGAGAACACCGTGCAGCCCGCCAAGTCCAAGACCACGGGCAGTGTCGGACTCGCGGCTGACAAAACCGCTTCCGGCCTGACGGTGCATGATCTGAAGAAGAACGACAAGGGCAAGGTGCCCTCCAGTTCGAAGGCGGATTCCACGCAGCCGGCCGCGTTCAAGGCTCCGGACGCCAAGGTGGAGACCATCGCCTCCAGGGCCGCGGGTGACGAGATGGCCGTGAACGGCGGGTTCGACACCCCGAAGTGGACGATCGCCAAGGAGGGGCAGGGCCTGCCCTGGGTGTATGTGACGCCCAATAAGGGCATGATCCGCTCCTACGCGCAGGCCATGGCCGGACAGACGGGCGTGAAGGCCGGCGGCCTGACCGCCGCCACGTTCGCCTGGCAGGACGTGGACGCCACCGGCGGCATCCAGAACTTCGAACTGCATCGCGAGAAGGACGGGAACACGGCCGCCGACGTGCATGCGGGCCGTACCGTCGCCCAGACCGTGAACACGACGCCCGGCGCCAGCTACACGTTCAGTATCCGCCACTCCGGCCGCTCCAAAGGCAACGCGGGCGGCGTGACCCTGCTCACCGGCCCCGACAAGGATCATCTCACCCCGGTCAAACTGACCCGCACCACGGTCTCCAAGACCGGCCAGAAGTACGGGGACAAGACCGGCGATGTGGGAACCGTCGCCTACACGCACTCCGATTCCATGGACGCCACGGAAGGCAGCCACGAACCGTGGGACCATTCCGACGACTGGGAATCCTACGAGGGCACGGTCATTATCCCAGCCGGACAATCCCGCACGATGATCGCCTACAGGGGCGTCGCCAAGGACGGTACTCTTACTGCCTCCGCCAATGACAGCATCATCGACGACCTGAGCTTCCGCCTCGCCTACAAGCTCAGCTACGACGCGAACGGCGGGGCCAAGAAGAGCACGTCGCAGATCAAGGCCTCCACCGATGGCAAGGTGAAGACCATCGCCGGCAAGACCGACAGTCTGCCGACCGAACTGGTCAACGGCTCGTTCGACTATCCGGCCGGCCTGATCGCCGGTGTCTCCACCAAATACCCGTGGGACGACTGGACCGTCGTCGACCCGATCAACGGCAGATACGCGCGGCACATCGGCATCGACAAGGACCCCTGGGCGCCAATCCCGGGATGGGACGCCTCCAAATTCGCATGGAAGTCGACCCAGACCAAGGGAACCGACTGGCAGCAGATCGCACAGGGAGTCGAACTGCAGAAGGACTCCAAGACCGGCAACCAGTACGCGGAACTCGTCGCGGGACAGGCGGGCACCGCCATCTACCAGGACATCGCCACCATCCCGGGCGTGTCCTACCGCTGGACGTTGAAGCACGCCAGCCTCGACAGGAACCACCTCGACGGGATGAGCGTCATGATCGGCGAACCCGGCAAGGAATCCGCCCAGGACGCGAGGCGAACCACCGTCAACGGCAACGGCGACCAGCCGGGCGACGTCGGCAAGGTCATCTCCACGAAGGTGAGCAACGACGCCGAGTCGAACCATGAGTCGAACCATTCCAGCCGTAACCATGACGGGCAGTGGGAGACCTACACCGGCACGTACATCGCCACCGGGACGGTCACCCGCTTCACCTTCAAGTCGGTAAGCTCCAGCAACAACGTCAACGGCAACATCCTCGACGATCTGAGCTTCACCAAGGCCTACAGGCTCGGCTACGACGGGAACGGCGGAACCGGCCAAGTGCCCTCGCGCACCGAGACGGGCAGGACCGAAACCGCCGCATCCGGGACGGATGGCACGGTCAGGCTTGCGGCCGACAAGAGCGCCGAACCGGAATCCGGAACCATCGCGGACGACCGCAGGGTGCTGACCGACACGACCGCCAGACAGGATGACGGGACCAGCCAGCGGACGATCACCCGATCCGACGGTTCCGTGCGCGTGGAGACCATCGCCACGACGGGCGCCGTATCCGGCTGCCAGGTCTATTATCCGGCCGGCACCAGGATCACATTGGCGACCGCGAAGGCCGACTCCGACTGCTGGGATTCCAGCCAGATCGGCAAGACCAACCGCACGTTCTACGGTTGGAGCGCGAACACGGACGCCAACGACAGGGACGTGCCCGTCGGCGACACCATGGACCGGAACACGCTGAACGCGAACGTCAGGACGGAGATCGTCATGCCCGCCAGGGCGAAGACCGTATACGCATTGTGGGCCATCAACCCCACCCTGTCGTACAGCGTGAACGCGCCCGCCGGCAGCAACGCGCCCGGCACGCCCGCATCGCAGACCGTGCCCTACAACACGGCCGCCGCCGACAAATCCGGTTGGGCGGCCGGCGACACGGGCAAGATTCCCGGCTACCGGTTCGACGGCTGGTACACGGCCCCGAACGGCGGAAACAAATACGATTTCAACACGCCGCTCACCGGCAACGTGACCGTGTACGCGCACTGGGTCGGCAACGGGTACACAGTCAGATTCGCCGGCAACGGGGCGACCGGCGGCGGCACCCCGGATCAGGCGTTCCAATACAACATCGGCCAGAACCTGCACCGGAACGGGTTCGTCCGCGACGGGTACACGTTCACCGGGTGGAAGCGCGCCGACAACCAGCAGGCGTACGGCGACGGCCAGTGGGTCACGAACCTGACCACGCAGCCGGACGGGATCGTCACCATGGTCGCCCAATGGTCGGCCAACGAGGCCCACATCCGCTACAATCCGAACCCGCCCGCGGGCAAGACCGCGGGAGGCCAGGGCACCCCCAACTGGGATGGCCACACCGGAGACACGCCGACCATCGGCCAGAACGGCTGGACGATCGACGGGTACACGTTCGCCGGCTGGGCCACCAGCCCGGACGGGAGCGGCGCCAGGTACGCGCCGGGAGCCAGGTGGACGGCGAACGGCACGCTCACCCTGTACGCGCAGTGGACGCCCGGCCAGGCCAGCCTCACCTACGACGGCAACGGGGCGACCGGCGGCAAGACCGACCCGCAGACTGGCAAGACCGACGAGAAGATCAACGTGCGCGACAACGGATTCACCCGCGACGGCTACACGTTCGTCACGTGGAACACTCAGGCCGACTGCAAGGGCAATGCAGTGAAACCTAACAGCGAGTGGACGTTGCGTGGTTCCAGCACCCTATATGCCTGCTGGGCCGGTAACGCACAAACCCTCACCTATCACGGCAACGGCGCAACCGGAGGCAACACGGCGGCACAATCCGGCAAGACCGGTGACGAACTGACCACAAACGCCAATGGTTTCACCCGCGACGGATACACGTTCGTTCGTTGGGACACCGCCAAGGACGGTTCCGGCACCGCATACGGCGAAGGCAAGAACGGCGTCAGCCAGTACGTGATGAAGCCAGCAGGCAACGACCTGTACGCCATCTGGAAGGCAAACCCGGCAACCATCCAGTACCGCAACGACTGGCCGAACACCACAGGCAGCACACCCGACACCACCGGCAACACCGGCGACACGGTGACCATCAGCCAGAACAGCTTCGACCGTCCAGGCTACACGTTCACCGGCTGGAGCACCAGCAAACGCGGCGACCCAAGCCTGCAACCGGGCGACAAACACACGCTTGAACCGAGAACCACCACCGTGTGGGCCCAATGGAAGGCCGACCCCGCACACCTGGTGTACAACAGCAACATCGGAACCGTCGGCTCGGAAACCAAGACGGTGGACGGTGTTGTCGACCAGACCGTGAAGACCATCACGAACCCGTTCGACCGTCCTGGTTACACATTCTCCGGCTGGAACACGCAGGCCGACGGCAAGGGCAAGGCATACGCCACGGGAGCCGACTACGTGCTGACGGCCAACGACAAGTCCACGCCGAAGAACACCTCCGTGCTCTACGCGCAGTGGAAAATCAACGGTGCCAGCCTGAAGTTCAACCCGAACGGCGGCATCGGCCATGTCGATGACGTGACCGGCGACGCCTTCTCCACCGTCACCATCCCCGGTGACGCGAAGGAGCCGAAGATCACCCGACCCGGCTACCGGTTCGTCGGATGGAGCACGGAGAAGAACCCGCCCGCAGGGAGCACTTTCCTGCAGCCGGGCGAAGGCAAGGTCACACTGCCCGCCGAAGGCAGCACCACCGTGTACGCCCAGTGGGAGCCGAGCCTGACCACCCTGCCGTTCACGGGCGGACAGGCCCAGGTGCCGACCATCTGGCTGTACGCCGGATTCGCGCTCATGCTGATCGCGCTCGGCGTGATGATGCCGATGCTACGCATGCGCATGGCCGCAACCAAGCGCACCGGTAAGCACATGCCGATCACCGGCGGAAAGCACGCGAAGTGACGGCAGCGGCCGAAACCGACGTGTGGGAGAGCGTCGCGGATGCGGTCCGCGACAAGCGGGCGCGCGACAATCGCGCCCGCCGGCTCGTCCGCCATTCCCGGATCTACGCGGTCGCCGCAGTCATCTGCCTGATCGCGGGCATGGTGCTTGTCGCCATGCCCCGCATCCAGCAGACGCTCGGCGACCGCGCCGTTGACGAGCAGGCGCGATCCGTCAGCCAGACGGCCGCGCTGTTTCCGGAATCCTCCCGTCAAAGCGTCATCCAATCTGCCATCGCATATAATCAGCGTCTTTATGAAGGCGGTCAGCCACAGATAGGCGAACCTGTGTTCGATGGGAAGACCGAGGGCAATTTCGAGGGCGATGCCGAATACCGGCGTCAACTGTCCGTGAATGGGTTGGATGCCATGGGTGAGATTCTGATTCCGAAGATCAGCGTCGACATGCCCATCCTCCACGGAGCTGGTCAAGATGTGCTCGAACATGCGGCCGGCCATCTGGCGGGCACCAGTCTGCCTATCGGTGGCAAGAATACGCGCGCCGTAATCACCGGTCATTCGAATCTGAAAGGCGCGACCCTGTTCACCCGGCTCGGTGAACTCGAAGACGGCGACCCGTTCTATATCAAGGTCATGGGTAACACGCTCGCCTATCGAGTCACCAGCAAACGCATCGTCTCTCCTACCGACACGAAATCGTTGCGTGTCCATAAGGGGAAGGACGAGGTCACGCTCCTCACCTGTACGGGGCAGGGCAATACGCTGCGACTGCTTGTCACGGGGGAGCGCAACAGCATGCCCGATCAGGCCCCCTTGCCCGGAGATGCCACGGGGGACGTAAAAAAGGCGGCTTTTGTTTCGGGCGTCACCGTGACGGGGATATTGGCTGTCGGATTTTCGCTTTGTCGCAGTCGGCGTGCCGTGGGTCATCATATAGGTTTGCCACAGACACATGATAGTGACAATTTGCGTTAGTAAAAAAAGGTGTTACTATATGTTTGTGAAACAAAAACACGTAATCTCCCGACATCGGGGTAAACCCGAAAAGGAAGACACATACACGAGAAAGAAGAAACTCCCCATGACACACGGCATCACCAAGATCACAGTGGCAACCACCGCCGTGATGGCAACCCTTGCCGCTCCGGCAGTCGCAATGGCCGACGAAACCACAACCACCGGCGACCAAACCAATCAGGCAATCACACAGGCCCAAGACAGCATCCAGCAGGCACAGCAGAGCACCACCGAAGCCAACCAGGCCATCGCACAGGCATCCCCGACCGGCGTGACCGAAGCACAGGCCAAGGCCGACGCCGCCGCAGCCGCACTGGACACCGCCAAGCGGAACCTCGACGACGCCGCCGCCCAGCAGCAGACAGCCGCGAACGGCCAGCAGCAGGCCCAGAAGAATTATGACGACGCCAATAAGGCCCAGCAGCAGGCCGCACAGGATGCGACTGACACGGCCGACAAGATCGCGGCCGCCCAGCAGGCCGCGAACGCCGCGTCCAACGCCATCGACGACGCCAACAAGGCCATGCAGCAGGCATCCGACAACCAGTCGAAGGGCGAAACCGACAAGCAGGCCGCACAGGCCGCGAAGGATGAGGCCACGGCCGAATCCGCCTCCCATCAGCAGGCTGCCGACAAGGCCCAGACCGATATCGATGCGGCCGACAGGCAGGCCACGGACGCGCAGCAGAAGGCCGATGCGGCGGATACCGCCATCAGTGATGCGCAGAAGAAGGCCGGCCGGGCCGATGAGGACGCGAAGCAGGCCGTGAGCGACAAGGCCGCCGCCGAGAAGGAGCTGACGGAAGCCAGGAGGCAGCAGGCTTCGGCGACCGGCGACAAGACGAAGGCCGACGAGGCGGTGAACGCCGCGCAGGCCAAGCTGGATGCGGCCCGGCAGGCCGAGGCCAAGGCGCTTGAAGCCAAGCGGAAGGCCGATGCCAAGGTCGAGGAATTGTCCAAGGATGATGGAGGTCTTTCCGACCTGGCCGCGAAGCTCGAAGCGGCGAAGAAGGCCGCAGCCGATGCCGCGGCCGCCCAGCAGAAGGCGGAACAGGCGCAGAAGGATGCCGACAAGGCGGTGTCCGACTCCTCTTCCAACGCCGAGGCGAAGCAGCAGGCCGCCGCCGATGCCAAGAGCGAGGCCGACGCCAAGAAGGAAGCGGCAGACGAGGCTCAGGACAAGCTGTCTCAGGGCGCAGTGGCCTACTTCGGCGACAAGGGTGCCTCTCAGGCAGTCAAGGTTCTCACCGATCCGACCGTCACCGAGTATCTTGACGCCATTCATAATGGTGCCAAGGGTGATGCGACCACGTTGGACAACATGATCGAGGCCCTGAAGTTCATCCAGGAAGCCAATCAGCTTCGCGCGAAGGAAGGCCTGCAGCCCCTCAAGGTCAGTGACACCCTGATGGCACAGGCCATGGCGGATGCGGATTATGCCAACAACAACGTGAACCATCCACTTCAATTCCCCGCCAGCGAAAACCTCGCCTGGGGTTACACTGATCCCTTTAAGGGCTGGTACGACACGGAGAAGTCCATGTATGAGAAGGACATGTCCGACGGTGTCCTGGATTGCAAGGCCTCGGACGGCAAGCCCGTCAACCCCTGCGCTTATGGCCATTACACCACGCTGGTCAACACCGATTTTACCCTCACCGGTTTCGGCGTCAGCCAGAACGGCAACATCACGGGTATCGGCGGGAACACCCATAGTCAGCTGTTCACCGAAAACGCTAACGGAATCGGCTCCGACGCGGGCCGCATCATGGACGTTGACGCATACCTGGCTGATTTGACTGCCTACCGTGATTCCCTGACCGGAGCCGACGCCGCATACCAGACCGCATTGTCCAAGAGCGAGCAGGCCGCACAGGATGCTTCCGATGCGGCCAAGGCGCTGGCTGCCGCACAGCAGGCCGCGCGGAAGGCCGCTGAGGAAGCCCAGCAGGCCGCGCAGAAGGCCAGGGATTTGCAGGCTGCCGCCGATGAGGCGCAGAAAGCGTATGACGAGGCCGTGAAGGCGAACGAGGACAAGGCCAAGGCGTTGGAGGAAGCCAAGAAGGATCAGACGGCGAAGAACGAAGCGTACTCCGCCGCCCAGCAGGCCACCAAGGAAGCCCAGTCCGAAGCCGACGCTGCCACCGACGCCCAGACCGCAGCCCAGACGGCAGTGGACAAGGCGAACACGGCAGTCACCGCCGCACAGGCGAAGATCGATGCCGCCGACAGGCTGGCCCAGACCGCCGCCAAGAACAAGACGGATGCGGAAGCCGCGATCAAGCAGGCGAACACGGACAAGACGAAGGCCTTGGCCGACCTGGCCGACGCCAAGGCGGCCAAGGCCGAGGCCGAGAAGGCCAAGCAGGCCGCGCTCGAAGCCAAGACCGTTTCCGACGCGAAGGTTGAAGCCGCTGACAAGCAGGTCAAGGCCGCCGATGAGGCCATCGCCGATGCCAAGGCCGCATACGCGAAGGCGAAGGACGACCTCAACGCGGCCACCGGCAAGCTCAACGACGCCCAGAACACCATCAAGCGTCTGCAGAACGCCGAGGAGAACCTCAAGAAGGCGAACGCGAAGCTGGCCGACGCCCAGGCGAAGCTCGACGAGGCGAACAAGGCCAAGGATGCGGCCGACAAGGCATACGAGAAAGCCAAGGCCGACTATGATGCCAAGCTCGCCGACAAGCAGGCGTCCGACAAGGAGCTCGCCGCCGCCAAGCAGGCCGAAGCCGAAGCCAAGAAGCAGGCCGAGGAGGAAGCCAAGAAGCAGCAGGAAGCCCAGCAGAAGGCCGACCAAGCCAAGAAGGATGCCGAAGCCAAGAAGCAGAAGGCCGAACAGGCCAAGAAGCAGGCTGCAGGCGTGACGAACAATGGTCTGGCCTCCACCGGATCGGACACCACCGCAATCGCCACGCTGGCGGCGATCATGACCATCGCCGGTGCTGGCTGCGTGCTCGTGCGTGTACGTTCCGCCAAGCATGCCGATGGATGGCATGCAGTCGAGGACTGATTCTCACCGCACCAAACGTGTTTTGCCCGCCTTCGACCCGAAACAGGGGAGAGGCGGGCAAAACCGTATTCCCACATACCGAAGCAAAACGGTAGCTTCTTTTGTTACTATCAGAAAAAAGTCAGTGAATTGCGTGAAAGGGTCTGGCTATGAACGATGTGGGCCATGCGCCACTCCCAGGCGACGTACTGCTACACCAATACCTGCAACCAAACAACATCACCATGTACCGTCTGGCGAAAGCCATGAACCTGCCACAAACCACCATCAGTGGCCTGATACACGGGAAAAGACGCATCACCACAAGCCTCGCATACCAGCTCGCCTACGTGTTGGGCACGCCGCCGGAATACTGGCTGGAATTGCAAATGCACTACGATATTGAAAACTACGACAAATTCGACGAAAGCGGACTGACGGTCCTCATTGATAATACAGTCGGCGACACTGTCCAATCAGAACGATGACCAAATTGGCGGCGCAAGCCCCGTCTTTTAAGGCTGGGGTGAGCCGCCTTTTTCTTATACGTTGCGTTGGTTTTGCACGTATTGTTTCACCATGGCGAGCGGCGCCCCGCCTACGGTTGCGACGAAGTAGCTGTTCGTCCACAGGGAGGGGAGCCTTCTTTTCAGCGAGGGGAACTCCGCCCGCAGATACCTGCTCGTCCGTCCTTTGATGAGTCGGACGAGTTTGTTGATGCCGTACTGGGGGTCGCAGTCCACGAGGAGATGCACGTGGTCGGGCATGGTTTCCAGTTCGAGTATGTCGTTTCCGGTTTCCTTGCAGACTTCTCGTATTATCTGTTTGAGCCGTTCGTCCACGGGGCCGGGGTCTCCGTCGATTGGCGGGTTGCCGAGTTTCGGATCGAGGCTGGTTATCACCTTGCGACGGTATTTGGGGCACCATACGACGTGGTAGTGGCATCTGTAGGTCACGTTGTTGTTGTGTTTCACTTTGTCCGTCTTTCCCATGCCTGCCATTATACGCCACTGCTTTCATATAAGTAGATGGTTATAGCGTGATATAATGATTCGCATGAAGGTTCGATACAAGTACAGGCTACGCCCCGGCAGGCAGGCCGAAGCATATCTGCTTGCCGAATGGGACGCGTGCCGCTATGTATGGAACCGCATGGTGGATGAATCCCAAGCGCGATACGAACGCGGCGAGACGTTCGGAGCCGCGCAGGCGCAGAAATACCTCACCTTTCTAAGGGCAAGCAAGACGGACAAGGACGGCGGCAAATGGCTCGCCGCACACTCCTGCGTACCCCAACAGCAGATAGTCAGGGACTACAGCCAATCCAGAGGGAAAGCCGTCTCCGACCGCAAGACATCCTCAAGGAAACGCAAGGCGGGAATGCCACGGCATAAGAGCCGCAAGACCGCACTGCCATCACTCAACTACCGCATCGGCGGATTCACCCTCGTGGAACAGGACGGGAAGACCCGGCTTAAACTGCCGAAAGGCGTGCTCATCCCCGTCGTATGGTCCCGCGAACTGCCCTCGCAGCCCAAGAGCGTCCGCGTGTACAAATCCCCGGACGGACGCTGGTACGCCTCGTTCGTGGTAGAGGTGGAATCGAAGCCTCTCCCGGAGACGGGGCACGCGGTCGGCATGGACTGGGGTGTCAAAACCACCGCCTCCACGGTCGGATTGAATCTTTCGACAAGCGAGGTTTCCGAAGACTCCCCAGACGATTTCCCCCACATGGGATTCGAAAGGGCGCGCCACCGCCAAGTGGTGAGACTGCAACGACGCATGGCGCGCAGGCATAAGAAGGGCGTCAAATATCCGAACCAGTCGAAAGGCTACAAGAAAGCAAGGGAACAATACCGTGAACTCTGCCAGCGCATAGCAGGGCAACGTCTCACCGTTGCCCACACGTGGGCCAAACATGTGTGCGAACGCAACGACATCATCGCCAGCGAGAACTTCAAGCCGAAGTTCCTATCGAAAACCAACATGGCTCGCAACGCCCAAGACGCCGCCATCGCCACGAACATCCAGATACTGCAATGGCAAGCCGTCAAGAACGGTCGCAAACTCATTCCGGTCAACCCGGCATACACTACGCAGACATGCTCCGAATGCGGGGAGATAGCCAATCCTCCAATCGGACTGAAAGTGCGTACATACCGCTGTCAGCATTGCGGAATGGTGAAGGACCGTGATAAGAACGCGGCGTTGAACATGCTCATCAGGGCAGGACTTGTCCCTGAAGCCCACGGGACCGTAAGACGCCATCCGGGTGCCACCCCGGAGACGCATGTCCCATCAAAGCTTAGAATCCCCCGGCTTTAGCCGTGGGGAGAAGTCAAGAGCAGAAGAATCCGCTAACGCCAGTTTCGTCCATGCCCACTTTGATGGCCTCGATTCCGCCAATTCGTTTTCCGCTGCCGCGCATTGTACTGCTGAGGATATTCTGTGCCGGCGCTTGTCCTTGTATTTTCTCCCTCGGAGTGGCTGAATAGGGCTCGTTTCCATTGGTTTGCGGTCATGGGCATCTTCTTCAACGAGTTCAACCATTACAAGACGAAATCCGAATCGGGCCAGGTGTTCACGCCCGAGCATATTCACGGACTTCATGTACCGGTTACTCGAATGGGCGTTCGCGTACGACGACGGATCCGGCCTGCCGGACGCCGGCGCGTACGCGGCCGAGCTGAAGAACGTGACCGCCACGGCCGACGGCAAACCGGTCCAGGGGTTCGACCCGACGAAGACCGGCACATGGACCATTCCCGCCGGCACCCAAGTGAATATCGTCGACATGCCCGACGACTGGAAGCTCGACGGCAAGGCGGAGCAGCCGGCCGGCACGGTCGTGTTCACCGCGTCGAAGTACGGCACGCCCGTCGTCACCTGGACGTTCAAGAACGATTCCGCGACCGATCCGGACAAGCCGGCGGACCCCGGCACGGACGCGTTGAAGAACGTGGCCGCGACGGCGGACGGCAAGCCGATCGCCGGGTTCGACCCGACCAGGGACGGCGCCTACAAGGTCGCCGCCGGCGCCAAGGTCAGGATCTCCGACGTTCCATCCGACTGGAAGCTCGACAAGACCGAATCCGGTTCGAAGCTCGTGTTCACCGCCTCCAAGGGCGGGACGGCCGTCACCTGGACGTTCGAATACCAGGCCAACGGCGGCTCCTCCGCCACCGATCCGGGCAACGGCGGCGGGAGCAACGCCGGGGGCGACGGCCAGGGCGACCCCGGCAAGACGCCGGACACGTCCAAGCCCGCGGCCTCCCCGAAGCCCGCGGGCACCGCGGACGACGGCCAGGCGGCCGGTGCCCGCCCCGCTCGCCTCGACCGGCGCGGGCACCGGCCCTGCCATCGCCGTGGCCGGACTACTCGCCATGGCCGGGGCCTCCCTGCTCGCGGCCGTGGCCCGCACCCGCCGCCATGGCGCGGACCCTGACGGTCTCACGGCCGACTGACGAAGCCATCCTTCGGCCGGCCCATGCGCCGGCCGAAGCGCTTTACGACAACAGTGGAACCGTCTGGGCTTCATGGACGAGTTCATCCGCACCTCATCCATCGGCCTTCAGCCGTCCGGCATCACGTCCGGCAACGGCATTTCGCTGCGCTTGCGCGCCTTGCTATTTCTTGATCCCGGGATGCACGAACCTCGATAGGTCGAGGCCGGCGACGGCATGACCGGAATGAATCGTCGGCGTCATGGGAATCGTTTGCCGATGGCCATTCCCTGTCGGCAAACGGCCCCTTTCCTCTACGTGAAATGCGCAACCTCCTGAGACATCATGAAGGCTGGGACCATCATCCCCCGGGAGACGACAGTCCCAGCCTTGGCTATCAGTCGAAGATGGATTCCCCATCACCCAATACGCCCAGGGAGCGGAGCTCACCGTCGAACCGGTCATGTTCCGCCTGCTCGCGCAGTTCCCTCTCCCATATCTCATAGTCGTCGGCGCACAGCCCTCCGTCGGGACCAACCCTCCAGTCGAAGCGTCGCAGCCGGCTGATGCCGGGCATGACGGTGCCGTCCGGTCGGGTCAGCGGATGGTTGACGACGACCTTGCTGCAGGTAGACCACTCGTCGGTGACGGCGAACCCGGATCCGTCGCCCAGCGTCTCGTATTCGCCCACGAGCCTTCTGCCTTGCTCGTACCATTCGCACATGTGCAGCGTGAACGACCCGTCCTCATGTTCCTCGTACATGACCGTCTCCTCTTCCGCAATCCTAGAGCTCGATGTCCTGGGCGAGCGTGGTGGCCGCGTCGTTTTTGTGTTCGATCCACCATGCCGCGTCGTTCATCCGCAGCACCTGTCTGCGTAGTTCGGCGAACGCGTCACGGTCCTCGATGCGCGCGTGGCGGGCGAGCACGTCGACCTGGCTGAGGGTGCGGCGGCGTATCGGCTCCGCCCGGTCGCACTGGGATTTGGAGCCCCACAGTTCGCAGAACCCGTCGAGCCTGTTGCGCTGCCGGGACGCGATGCCGACGCAGGCGGGGCATGACGCCCGTTCCGCGTTCCTTACCCGCTGTTCGACGACCACGTATGGGCCGTCCACGTTGATCCGTTCCTGGTGCCCGCATGCGTGCGTGACGAATCTCCAAGCCATGTCCTACCGCCTTCCCGAAAACAAGAACCGAACCAGCATTCGAACAGATGTTCTATTAAGGCGGGGACATGCACCCGTTTGACGCCCGGCGGGAACGCTACGACCGACGCGGGGCGCGCCGCGACTCCGGCCCGTATTCCGACGATGTCATGGTACAATTTATTGTACAAATAGGAGGTGCGTGATGACACAGGCCGTGGCCTACAGCAATTTCAGGGCGAATCTCAAGACCTATATGCGCAGGGTCAACGAGGACGCCGACACCCTTCTCGTGACCAACGCGGACCCGGAGGACAACGTGGTCGTGATGAGCGCCGACGACTACGATTCGCTCATGGAGACGCTGCGCGTCTACCAGAACCCGTATCTAAGCGACAAGGTGATGCGCGGCATGGCGCAGGTCCGGCAGGGCCAGACGATGGCCCACGACCTTGTCGAAGCGGGCGCGTGATGCTGCTCTGCTGGACCGAAGACGCCTGGGCCGACTACCTGTACTGGCAGGCTCAGGACCGCAAGACCCTCAAGCGCGTCAACGCGCTCATCCGGGACATGCAGCGTACCCCGTTCGAAGGCATCGGCAAGCCCAAACCCCTCAAATGGGGCCTGTCCGGCGCATGGTCGCGGCGCATCGACTCAGCCAACCGCATCATCTACACCGTCGCCGACGACAGGCTCTGCATCCTCTCCGCGAAGGACCACTACTGAACGACATGGGGCGGAACGGCTCGTGTGCCTTATCGACGTTTTCGGTCGACGAGGCTTTCTCGGACAGGATTCGCTGGCAGTTCCCGAGCCGGCTCCAAAAGGATCAGCAGGGGTGTGGATCACTCCCCAATACGCCACAGAACTTATCTTCAACCCATCCACCGTCTCCACCGTTGCCGCCGCCCTGGGGCGGCTGCGGCTGTGGTGCGGGCTGCGGCTGTGGCTGTGGTGCGGGCGTGTACCCGCCACCGGTGGATTGCTGCGGCGTGTACGTGTATCCGCCCTGGGATTGCGTGTATCCGGTGTAGCCTCCGGTCGTATCGCCCGTGTAGGAGGAGCCGTTGTCCGGCGCCTGGGCCGTGCTCTCCGCCGCCTGCTCCTCCTTTTCGGCCCTGGCCTTCGCGTCCGCATCGGACTTCGCCCTGACGGAGTCGTTGACCGCCTTCACCGCATCCGAGATCGTCTTCTCATCTTTCGATTTGATGGCGTTCTCCAATACGGTGCGGGTCTTGTCGTCCTTCACCCTGCCCTTCGAATCATTCAGGATCTTGGTCGCGTCGGCAACGATCTTGTCGAGTTTCGAACCGTTCACGGCATCCGCCCTGTCCGCGACCTCGCTCACGGTCCTGGAATATGCGGTCGCAAGACCGTCGATCTCCTTCGTCATCGCCTTGATATCAGTCAGATTGCCGGAGGGGCATTCCGGAATGGTCGTCTTCGTCTTCTCGGCGGTCTTCACGGTCGAGGTCAATACGGCGACCGTTTTCGCGTCCTTGACCTCCGAATCCTTGACCGTGATTGCGGTCTTCACCGCATCCGACTCCAGATACTCCGTCAGCTTCTTCTGCGCCTTCACCGCCTTGTCGTATGAGGTGGCGCATTCCTCTGAAGCCGCCGTCAACTGATTATGGTTCCAATACAGGTATCCACCGGTGCCGACAGCCGCCAAAACAACGACGGCAGTACCCCCAGCAATCAACGGAACCAGCCACTTCGGATGCTTACGATCCGGAGGCAGGGGGACTTCGAATTCCGTCACCGGCTCAACCGGTGGCGTGACGTTCATGTTCATAGGTTCTTCTTTCTCATTCAATTGTCTTTCCCTTATACTATGTCGTTGACTGTCAGGCTGAACCGTGCCTCCAATACATGGTCGCCGATAAGCCTTGTTTCGTGGACAATCTCAGGCTGCACCCAATGGTATGAGCTTGCAAGCACAACGGTAAGGTGGCCGCTCACAGAAAATATCGGTCAATTTCAATGAAAAAACGGGTAATTACAAGATTTGACGTTATGGTAAAAACCGCAAGACGTCAGTGAACATCACTGGTGACAAAATATCCTTCCTATCAGACACGACGAACGTGGTGAAGATGGGGTCTCAGAAGACGGTCACGAGGATGACGATCAGCACGATGTTCAAGATCAAGCCGACAAGGTTTCCCAGCACGGACTTGTCCTTTCTGAAAAGATGCACTCCCATGCAGACCAGCAGGATTATGAACGCGAATCCGGTCAGCAGGAAAAACCAGTACCAGGGTTTTCCGGCGGTGGCGAAGGCCCGTTCGATCAGAGATCCGTTCATGACATCGTACTGGGAATGCAGCCAGTGCTTGTAGAATGCCAGCGCGATGATGTAGACCAGGGATGCAAGTATGGTGGCTTTCTCTTCTACGGGGATTTGTCTGATCACGTTCCTGATTCTAGTGAACGATCAGTCCCGCCACGAAGACGATCACGCCCCAGATGAACGTGAGTCGTGCGGGGTCCGTCTTGTCGCCGTGGCCGACCCATTCGAGCGTCGCCTTCATGCCGGCGATTGTCGTGTGGGCGAGCATGAGGCAGAACAGGAATATGGAGACCGTCAGTGGCGGGGTCATCGTTTTCTCGACCGACATATTCACCAAGCCCGCTCCCAGGAGGACGAACGAGGCGACGGTGCAGGCCACGGCCACCACGTCCGCGCGGCTTCTTTTCCCGTGTCCGATCAGCGGGTACACACACAGGCAGCAGATGGCGAGCAGGACGAGCGGTGCCAGGGTCAGCGCGGTTTGCGCGTCCGCGTCGGAGACCATTTTGATGTAGTCCGTTTTCCTCAGGCGCGGCAGTACTTGGTAGGAGAGGAATCCCAGCACGGCCGTCGACATGGCGGCGGCCATCCCGACGCGCAGCAGCACTCCCTTGCATATCGCCGCGGCATCGGTGCCATGTTCCTGCTCCATGCCCTTGCTCCTTCCGTTCGTCGTTCCCATGCCGGTTTTCCCGGATCCGGTTCCCGGACCGTTTCCCTGTTCCGGTTACGACGATAACCGGGTTTCTCGGCCCGGGCACGTTCCTGTTCATGCCCGAGTCCTCGTGGCTGCCACCGTGGCCGCCGGCCGTTATCGGCGGCCCCGCTGGTGGTGTCCGTGGAGGCGTGGCCGCTTGCCCGTCCGTCGCGTCTTCCGTTTTCCGGTTCCGGTGTCGGCGGGCTGATTGGGAGAGTGTGTCATGCTGTCGGTTCTGGTGTTGCTGCTGGTGGTGGCCGCGGCGTCGTTCGCGTATCGCGCGTTCTGGATGCTGCGGGCCCGTCCGTCGTCCCGGTATGTGGGGAGCCGTTTCCGTGACGAGGTGGTGGCGATGAGCCGTCGCCAGCGTCGTCGCGCGTTCTGGGGCAATGTGCTGCTGTGCGTGTTGTGCGTGGCCGCGATGGTGTTGGTCGGCGTGCTGGTGGGCGGCATGGGCGGCTCGGTGTGACCGTCCATCGTCGTTTCGCTTCCGGCCCGTCGGCGTGTCCGGCGGGCTTTCGTCTTGTGTGTGGGCCTGATCGTCGGAGGTTGGTGTGATGTCTGGTTCGACTGGGGATGCTCCGGTGTTGGAGGGAGAACACCGGTTGGGCGAGGGCATGCGTCGCGGCGTGTTCTGTCTGGGTCTGGTGCCGGTGGCGACGGGGTTGACGCTGCGCGAGGCGATGTGGATGCAGTGTTGTCTGACGGCGGGCGTGGAGCCCGGGCCGATGCCCGCGCATGCGTTCCGTCGCGCCGACCGGCATGCGGTGGAGGACGCGATGGGCGTGGCCCCGGGTCTGATGCGCGCGATGGCCGCGGATGCTAAACGGCGTCGGCGCATGGTGGACGCGGACGAGGAGGGGCGTCTGCCCCTCGGTTCGCCCTCCCCCGTGGACATGATGACCCGTGATTTCCGCGTGCGGCCGGTCACGGCGTGGCATCAGACCAGCACGGGGCGTGCGGGGGTCCTGTCCACGCTGGTGGCGGGGTCGGGGGCGCCTCGCATCGACGGGCCGGTCATCGGCGTGGATGTGCTGTCGCGTGAGTTGTGGCGGTTCGATTCGTGGGCGACGTATGACGCGCCGGGCGTTCACGGCCCGCATATGACGACCAGCCCGGACGTGTTCATCTGCGGCCTGCGCGGCAACGGCAAGTCGTTCGCGGCGAAGGTGATGGCGTTGCGTGAGATCGAGGCGGGCCGTCATGTGATCGTCCAGTCGGATCGCGAGGGCGAGTGGGGCCGGGTCGCCAATCATGTGGGAGGCCAGGTCGTCTCGCCGGGCGGCGGCCATTATCTGAACCCGTTCGCGTTGCCGGACCGTCCGTCCGCCGGCGAGGACGATCTGTGGCGTCAGGAGGTGCTTTCCGGGCGCAAGGCGGCGTTCATGAGCCTGGCGGAGGCATTGCGCGAGGATGGAGGCCCGTTCCCGCTGGATCGCGACATGCAGGTGGTCGTGGACCGTGTGGCGGTGTCGTTCGGCACTGGGCCGATGACGTTGGAGGCGGCGGTGGACCGTCTCGCGGACCGTTCGTGGGTGGATGGGGAGTCGCCCTCGATGACGGGTTTCGAGCATGAGCCGGCGTTGGCCCGTGCGGCTGCGGCCGCGGCGGCTCGCGTGTATGCGCCGATGGTGCGTGGCGGCACCCTGTCGGGCATGTTCGACAGGGAGTCCACGATCCGGTTGGACCCGTCGAGCCCGATGATCGTGTTCGACACGTCGAGTCCGGCGTTGAACAACGAGCAGCTCAAGCGCGTGTTCACGGCGGCGGTGAGCTCGTGGATCGACCGTCTGCTGCAGGGGCGAGACGGGAGGCGGCGGATCGTGGTCGACGAGGAGGCGTGGGACCTGCTGTCGAACGCGCGTCTGGTGGACTCGTTGCAGACCAGACAGCGGTCCGCCGGCCATTGGGGATGCGCGACCTGGCTGATCGTGCATGGCGTGAACGACATGACGCATGTGTTCGGCGAGGGCAGCGAGCTGCGTGGCCGTGTCGAGGAGATCCTCAACCAGATGCAGACGAAGATCATCTTCCGCCAGGGCGGGTCGAACATCGACATGCTCAGCCGGCTGGTCCCGGATCTGAGCGAGGACGAGCGGCGGGTGATTCCCACGCTGCCGCAGGGGCTTGGGGTGTGGAGGGTCGGCGCGGAGCATCCGCGCATGGTGCGCGCCCTGGCCGGTCCGACCCTGTCGGCCCTGTTCGACACGAGCGACCTGAGGTCCGCGGCCTGAACCGCATCGTTTTTGTTGTATCCGTTTCTCCGTATTCGTTTCTCCGTATTCGTTGGTGAGGAGGCCGCTGATGGCGGATGTGTCCGGGGATCGTCCCTGGTATGAGGAGCTGGCGCCCGATCTGGAGGGCGATGCCGGCCGGGGCGTGGAGGGGTCGCGTGTCGATTCGCGCCGTCGGGTCATGGCCGTGTGGCGTGGGTTCGAGGACTCGCGTGCGGGCGTGTGGCTGGCGGAGCATACGGGGCTTCTGGCCGCCCTGTCGCGTGAGGGGTCGGTGCTGGTGCGTCGTCTGGCCGTGGGCGTTCTGCTCGTGGCGATGGCGTTCACGCTGCTGCTGTTCGCGGCGGCGGGCGGCGATCCGGTGGCCGGCGGGCTGCTGTCCATGCCCTTCTGGATGGCCGCGTTGGCCGCGTGCGCCGTGCTGTGGGCGTTCTGGGACGCGTACCGTGATTCCGGGGAACGGCTCGTGGATCGTCTGTCGTCGGCTCCGGGCATGGCCACGCGTCGTCAGGTCGCGGCCGCGTGCGGGGTGCGCGAGGTGATGCGCACGATGGTGCCGAGCGTGCTGCCGGCCATGCTGGCCGCGGCCATGCGGGAGCGTCGCATGGGCGGCGACCCGGTGTGGCCGAGGCCCTGGCAGGCGGCCATGTACGTGGGCGAATGCCATCACGTCGGTGTCTGGCTGTCGTTGGAGATGCACGCGTACGTGCTGGGACCGACCAGGTCCGGCAAGACAGTGACGGTCGTGATCCCCGCGGTGGTGGAGGCGCCCGGCTTCGTGCTGGCCACGTCGACGCGCAGCGACATCATCTCCGCGACCCGTCGCCTGCGGGAGAGGGGTGTGGCGGATCCGTCGAACGGGGCCCGGTACGGCGGCCGTGGCCGTGTCCATATCTTCGACCCGGAGGGGTTGGGCGCGGCGGATCCGCTGACCCGGCACAACATGCGTTGGACCCCGTTGCAGGGGTGCGAGGACCCGACCACGGCGATGCGCCGCGCGCAGACCCTGGTGGGTGTGGGCGGATTGGGCCAGGGGTCGAACAACAGGGAGTGGGGCGTGAGCGCGGGAGGCTATATCCAGGCGCTTCTGTATGCGGCGGCGATCAGCAACCTGCCGATCTCGAAATGCTACGAGTGGTCGGTCAGCCCCCGCAAGGCGCTCGAGGCCGCGGACCTGATCCGCGAGCATACGGGCGAACGGGAGATGCTGCGCTGGGCGGACACGATCCGTGGCCTGGAGACCATGGACACGCGCCAACGGTCGAGCGAATGGTTCGGCGTGAGGAACGCGTTCGCGATCCTCGCGGACCCGAAGGTGCGTTCGACGATGGATTTCTCGCCGCGCGACCCGCGTCTGATCGATCCGAGGCGCATGGTCGAGGATCATGACACCGTGTACGTGCTCAGCCGGCCGAAATCGCAGGCGGGCGGAGGCGTGAACGCGGGCCTGTTCGCCGTGCTCCTGCTGGACACGTTCCAGGAGGCGTGCCAGGATCTCGCCCTGTCGCGCGAGGCGTCGGGACCCAACCTGCGCAAGATCGAGCCGCCGGCCCGGTTCGTGCTCGACGAGCTGAGCAACATCGAGACGTGGGGCGGCCTGCGCAACGCGATCACGCAGGGCGGCGGCAACGGCTATCAGTTGCTCGTGGTCGAGCAGTCGCGCGACATGATGGTGCGCGACTACGACCGGGAGACCGAGCAGACCGTTTGGAACAACTGCAACCGGATCATGCTGGGCGGCGTCACCGACCGGGACAGCCTCGAATGGTGGGGCATGCAGATCGGCCGGCATGAGGTCACCCGTTTCGAGTCCACGTGGAATCCGGGACAGGGCCCGCTCGGAGGGGTCACGGAACGCCGCGGCGCGGAGGAGACCGTACTGCCGTGGGAGCTGAGCCGTCTGCCGCGCGGATGGATGGTCGTCCAGCCCGTGCGCGAGGCGCCGGCCCTGGTCCGCGCCCCGCATTTCATGGAACGCGGATGGTGGCATGACGCGAAAGGAGACAGGTGATGGACGACACCCGTGACGAGGTCGACGAGATCCTGGCCGGCATGACGGGAGGCCGGACCGGTACGGCCGGCGGCGTCTCATCCCCCGTGCCGCCGGCCGCCGACTGGGCCCGGGGACTCGACGCCGCGTCGGCGTCGGCCGCGCGGCTGACCATGCTCCTGTCGGACGTGTACAGGGCGCATCAGGGCAAGGACCCGTCGGCCAGCCTGGCCGCGCAGATCGAGCAGACCGTGCGCAACCTGACCGGCGAGCCTCCGCAAGAGCCGGAATACGGGCCGGGCCTGTGGACGGCGATGCCGCAACGCTCCTGGGAGACGATGGGCATGGCCCGGCCGATCGACTGGACCGGCGCGCCCTCGCGCACGGAGATCGACCTGATGACGATGCACGCGATCCGCTACGGCGAATGGCTGTGCCGCACGTTCCCCACATGGGAGCAGACGCTGCCCGCCTGCTGGATCGAGCACGACGACGTGGTGGCCGAGGTGTTCGCCCTGAAATGCCATGCGGACCTGGCCGCGGCCTCCCCCAACGGCGGCATGTACATGCCGGCCCTCATGCAGGACATCCACCAGGCCCTCGCCCGGGTCAAGGAATACCTGACGGCGGCCGGCACGGGAGAATCCTCCCACGCGCATCACATGGACGGCGAACAGCATGCCTCGCGCCGACGCGCCCGGGAGGTCGAATACGAGTCGTGGTATCGCCGGCGCGGCGGATGGAAGACGGAACCGGCGTTCACCGGCCGTTGGCGGGGCGGCGAGGATTTCGTCTCCTCCACGCTCCTTGCCTACGGGACGCCTCCCTCGCCCGCCTCGCATGACGATCCCTCCGCCGACGTGCTCATGGCCACGCTGGCGGGCTGCGAGGAGCGGCTGGACGGCTACCGGCGTTCCCGCGACGGCATCCGCCGCATGCCCGACGGGCCGGAACGCGACCGCCTGTCACGCCAGCTCGCCGCGGACACCGGCGGTGATCTGCGGGAACTGTCCGACCGGTGGCGTGACTGGAGGTCCATGGAGCTCGCGGCCCGCGACCGGCTCGACCAGGCCATCGCCTCCATCGAACGACGGCTCGACGACCGGAAGGCACCCCTGTCCCATGAGGAGGCCGAGGAGGCGCGCGCACTGGCGTCACGGGGACGCGCCCTGCTCGACGAGGCCGGGGACCCGCGTTGGAACCCCGACTCGTACCGGCCCCGGGACCCGGACGAGGAGCTGAAGCTCGCGAAACGGCTCGAAGGCATCGCCCGTGAACGGGATCTCGATTCCCTGGAACAGCTCGACCGGCTCACGGCCACGATACGCGCGACGATCGGCCCGAGGGGAGGCATGCGCCCATGACCATGCCGGACCTGTTCGAACAACTCGACTCCCCTGCCGAGAACGGCGACGATTGGATCCGCCGCCTGCTCTCGGAACCGGACGAGACTCCCTCCCCCACGCCGGCCGCCGGCGACGACGGCACCGATACCGGCCATGAGCCCGATCTTCCCCAAGAGGAGGAAAGGATTGTCCCGCCGCAGGCCTCAGGACCGGGGGCCGGTGGCGATGTGACGGCTCCCCCGCCTTCCGGCGCGCATGCGATCCCCCTGCCGGCATCCGACGACACGTCGCCATCCGATGACCTGGATGACATGCACCAGGACGCGATCCCGGGATTCGGCACCGATATGGATGCCGATGAGCCCGCCCGTTCGGTCCATGCCGGCCGGATCGTACTGACGGTGCTCGCCGTGGTCGCCGCCGTGGTGCTCGTCGGCGTGATCGCCGCCGGCGCCGTCACCGCGTCCGCCCGCCACGGCGCGGAACAGGCGCAGGCCGTGCTGCGGGAGACCAATACGATTGCGACTCGGTTCGCCAAAGCCCACAAGGCGTCCGACCTCGCCGACGCGAAGGCATGGAGCCGTCTGGACGCGCGGATTTCGGACAACGCGAGGATACTCGACGAGCCCGCCGCCCGGCTGTCCATCAGGGATGCTGGATCGTTGAAGGACCGCGCGGGCAAGGCCAATAAGGACACGAACACGCTGGTGTCGGCGGCGAGGAGGGCCCTCGCCATCAAACAGGAGGCCGACGCGCGCGAATCGCTCGCGAAGGCGGTCGGCGAGGCCACCAAGCTCCGGGACGGCGCGAAGCGCGACGACGACACCGGCACGGCCATCGACGATCTGACGACGATCCTCGAACGGGCCGCCGAGCCCGGCAAGGACGTCACCGTCAAGGAGCTCGAGGATCTGGCCTCCCGGGTCGAGCAGGCGAGGAAGACCCTCGAACAGGCCATCGCCACGCAGGCGGAGCATGCGAAGGCCAAGCGCGCGGCCGAGGAGAAAGCGGCACGGGAACGCCAGGAGAGGGAACGGCAGTCCGAACAGCAGACCGTCCCCGACCCGACGCCGCCACAGCAGCAACAGCAATGGATACCCCAATACCAGTCGGGACAGTCGGGACAGTCGGGACAGTCGGGGCAATCGGGCGGAACCGGCTCCCAGCCCGGCAACGGCTGGAGCGTGCCGGCCCCCAGCGACGGCAACGGCCTGCCCGGCAACGATCCGGGACTATAGCCCATCATCCATTCGAAAGGAGCACCATCATGACGGACGAGACACCACGCAAAGGCGAGCACAGGGAACGTCAGGGCCTTCTCGGCCGAGCAAGGGACCGGTTCGAGCGGATGGAGCCGAAACGGCAGGCGCTGCTGCTCGCCGTCGCGGCCGCGATCGCATTGGCGGCCACGATCGCGCTCAACCCGTTCCAGTCCACGACATCCGATCAACCAGAACCTCAATCCGCCCAACAGGCGACGGACGGCGGCAAGGATACGAAAAACCAGTCCCGGACGGACCCGTCTTCGGAACCATCGGGATTCACCGGTTCCACGGAGGACATCGCCAACAAGGTCCGGTCGATCCTCAACTCCCCGGACGGCGGCAACATCGACACGTTCGGCCAGACGCTCATCCGCCACGACGACAAGGACCTGGGCAACGCGACCGACCTGTTCGACGCGATCGGCCGGCAGGAGAAGGAATCCACTGTCCGTGCATTGGCCGACGAATGGTATGCCGAGGCGTTGCCGAAGGCCGCCGGATACCGGCTCGACGATCTCAAATCCAGTCTGCCCAAAGCGGAACATGCCGTGGACAGGCTCCCCGACCCCACGCCGGACGACTGCACGGGCCTGGCCAAGGCCGCGAAACAGGCGCGAGCGTTGGTCGACGCCGGATCCGACGACTACGACAAGCTCACCTCCGCGCAGCAGACCCTCACCAAATCGATCAGCGCATGCACCGCCAACATGACCGTCGACCAGATCGACCGCCTGTTCCCGCAGGACGGACCATCGGTCACCATACCCGACACCGGAAAGGAAGCACAATGACAGCGGACACCACGCGGCGGGAGCACAGCGGTTCCGGCATCCGTCTCGGCATCGGCTCCTGCCCCGGCATAGCGAAGATCCTGCCGGCCGGCATCCGAGGCATCACATTGCCCGACGGCACACGCGTGCGCATGCTGCGCTGCGTGACCCGGGAGGGCGGCGCCGACATCCCCGTCGCCCTGATCCCCGCCACCGGGGCGGTCCACAACCGCATGCTCGGGGCCGCCGGCGGCCAGATCGTCGAGTTCGCCGGCAGGCCACGTCTCTACCGGCCCGAGAAGGGCGGCCCCATCCTCGCGTTCACCGTCACCGACCTGCGCATCCGCGACACCGATGAGGCCCGCATGTTGCGTGCCGGCCGGACTCACGGCTGAGACCGCCACTCTGCTTCGAGCCGGCGCGGGAACGTCATAAGAACACGCTCACGAACTCGGTCGGCGTGATGATGGAAGGGCTGCCTATCCTCACGCCGGCCGAGTCCATGGTCACGTCCCGACGCCAACTCAATCGTCCTTACCGCGTTGGCGGAACGGAATATGATGGCGGACAGCATCACATTGGTGTCCATCATCACCCTCGTTGATCAGTTCCACCTCGCCGCACGTTCCGCCCGAATGCTCCCGATGAGGTCGTCGAGCGCACCCATCCGGCAGCATCTGCAATCCGCGATCCAACAGACTCAAGAAAACCGTCCATTGTTCCGTCTGTTCCCGTTGGAGATGGACACGACAGCATATCGAATCATGCATCATTCCAGACCTTGACGCCGCCCCGGTGAATCTCATTGCGCCTTACCACCATCAGCCTCATACCGGAGAATCACCCCATGTCAACGGCATGCCGTCAGTTATTGTCCAATGGATTTCAAACGCCGCGCTCGGGCTCAGGATTCCCCCGACTCTCCCGTTTCCTTTTTCCCTGATCAGTTTTTCGAGTCTAGGTCCGGCCCACACTCAGGCAGACTGCCGGCTCCCGGGAAACCCATCCGAGACGAACACGGCCACTCGTTTCCGTCTCATCGTCAGTTCCAGACCGAATCTCCTTCTCCATGGAGCCCTCTCCGGTTCCGGTCGCGTGCGGTTCTGTAAAATGCCTGCCTATGGCGAAGACGGTGATAAGGGTCATGTTCGATGATGCGACGGCTGCGGAAGGGTTTCTCGAGCGTTGCCGCGGCGAGGGACTGGACGCCGTGGTCGAGGACGCGCGGCCGATCGGCACGGTGAAGCGCAATGGGCCCGGTCTGGCGTCATGGCTGAAAGCCCATCCGGGCTGGCATGTGGTGGCGGAGTCGGTGAATCGGCGTGCGGCGTGGGCCGCGGCCTGGAAGATTCGGCATGGGGAGCGTCGCGGCTTCGAGGACGGGTTGTGGGACGCCCAGGCGCAGAACCGTGATGGCAGGTGGGTGGTGATTGCCCGCCGCGCCTCGAAACGCCGCAGTATCCCCGGCGAAGGCATGGACCCGTTGTTCTAGAACGATGTCGGGCCGCTTGTCGTGGACTGCCAGTGGAGATTCCCCGTTTCCACCTGTTCCATGGGTGATGGCCACGGAAGCATGCCGGTCCCTATTCCCGTTTCGGCACCCATGACCACCGTTTTGTGGTTGCTGTCATCGCCGGCGGACTCCGCCAGTGAGCGGACTTCGCGGATACGGGCGGAAAGCATGGTCGCGATGGCCGTGATTCGCGTTTCAGGTACGAGTCCCGTGACTGACAGGCGGTGTCCCACCTGTTCCTCCCACCCATCGAGCTTGCCAAGGTCATATCTGGTCCAGTCGGATATGAGGCGCAGCTGTCGGCGGGCTGTCGGCGTCTTATAAGTCGCGTAGAACGGTTTGGCCTTGTAGTCGCGGTTGTCTATGGCGAGCTCTCCGCACCACAGAGAGGCTCCGGTGTCGAACAACGGCGCGGGCCGGACCCGCAGTGTCTCCACGTCGCGGATGAGACCGAAGTTATTGTAATGGCGGTCGATGTTTCGCATGAGGTAGTCCACGAGTAGCCAATCGTCGGTCGCATGCACCACCGCCGCCCCTTCGCAGCCGAACAGTTGCGCCGCCCTGATCCACTGGTCCCTGGCGCTCAGGCGATTATCCCTCTTCACCGATTCGAGAATCTGCCATGCGGATACGAGTTCCTCGGTGTCCGTCAGCATTTCGGGACAGGTGGATACTGGCCTGTTGTCGTATTCGCCGAGATTATATCTGACTGCTGGTATGCCGAGCCTGGAGCAAAGGTCCGATGCGATGAGTTCGTTGACCGGTTCCTGTCCGGTACGTCCGGCTTTGATCAGTATCCTGGTGCCGTCGCCCGCAATGGTCCATCGTTTCGGAAGGTCGCCGCCGGTGGATGCGTCGGGTGCGTTGAGGCTGAACCTGTGGGAGGAGGAACGGGCAGTCAGGAGGGTTCGTCCAAGTTCCTCGTCAAACGGGTTGGTGAAGAAGTTCACGGTATCCCATTCGAGGTCGGATGATTCGGGCTTGACCCAATACTGGTCGGAAAGGCTGAGTCCATGCGAGCGGTTGAGGAGTTCCACCGCCGATCTTATTCCCATCGAGTCAAGTATGCCGCGTATCCCATCCCGAGTGGGTGGGATGGCCCTTCTTCTCCACCAAGCATCGATGCTTTTCGCGTAGATCGCGGGTTTGCCGTGGGAGATGAGTTCAAGAGGCAACCTTGAACAATCCAGTATACGGCCGCTGCCGACGGCCTTTCCCGATGAAGGATCGTAGTCGAAGGCCAGCACCGGATGTCGGCGACACATGATTATCCGTCGTTCCACGTCCGTTTCCCTCCTTGCTCCGGTGTCAGTCACTCCATCGTATCCCGTTTCCCCATCGTCACCATCGTAGTATGCGTGCCGCCGTGTCCAGGCTCCGGAAGAGGGGCTGGTGGCCGGCGAGGTTTCGCAGGAGCGTTTCGAGCTCGGGGATGGGCAGGTATCGGCTCGCGATGGTCCAGACGGTCGCGACGGCGATGAGGGTGAGTATGGCGGTGACGGTGATCCACAGGATCTGCCTGATGAGTCCGCCGCCGGTGGTGGCGCGGCCGGTGACGCCGGCGAGCACCGTGAGCGTGACGGCGAGGACGATCAGGGTGCCGGTGTCCCATGAGTCCAGGGTCCGGGTCATTGCGTCGGCCCATCGGGCGAGTTGTTCGATGATGGTTCCTGCCGTGTCTTCCATTGCGGGTTCCTTTCCTCCATGGCTGCGGGGTTCGGCGTCTCCACGCGGGGCGTCGGGTTTTCCGGCCGATTACGGTTGGCCTTCCGGGTTTTGCCGGGGTTGACGACGCCGCTTCCTTGTCCGGTGATGCGTGCGTCGAGGTTGCACCAGTGCTGTTCCTGCCGGCCGGACCGGCCCGGCGGCCTTTGCCCGATGGGCTGGTCGGGGTCGTCGATGTGCCACATGTCCCGGTAGATGGCCACGTCGCGCAGCAGGTTGTGGTCGCCGTGTTTCCGCGCCGTTTCCATGACGGTCCTCGACCAGGGCTGTTCGCCCGTGGCGGCCTGTCGGGCGAGGGCGTCGGCCCGTTGGGTGATGAGGAGTTCGTTCTGGCGCACCAGGTCGAGGGCGGCGGTGTTTCCGGATGCCTTGATGGGCGGGATGATGCCGGCGGTCCAGTCGTCGCGCACCGCGCCGTTGAGCCGGTCGAGCAGGCCGCTGCTGAGCCGGCCGGCCATGACGGCGGCGGGGTCCTGCCGGTTTCCGTGCTCGTCCTTGGGGCTGATGTCGCGGCTGACGATGGCCATGGCCCGCTTGGGGTCGGTCATCCAGGCGCGGGACCATAGCGCGCGCAGCCATTCCCAGTTCGGGGACCTCGTGATCATGCTCACGATGCCCGGGTTGTGGCATTGGCGGAGTTTGGCCTCGAGGTGGGGGCCGGCGATGAGGCCGGCGGCGTAGTCGTGTTCGCGCAGGAGTCGTGTCAGGCTGTATCTCTCCTCGTGTTCGTCGATGCGGGTTTCGGTGGCGGTGCGCGTGTCGGAGCGTGTCAGGAGCGTGGAGAGCATGCGTTGGCGGGCGATGGCTTCGGGGTCGGTGTCCGATCCGGATAGCATGGCTTCCGTCTGCCGGGTCTTCTCGTCCTTGCATGCGTAGAGGAGGTGGTTCTCCTCGCGGCCTCGTGTGGCGGCCACGTATTGCAGGTTGCATGGGAGGCGCGCGTCGGAGGGGAACATGGCGGCGCACCGGTCGACGGTCATGCCCTGGCTTTTGTGGATGGTGGTCGCGTACCCGGCCTCGCAGTTCGCTTTCGCCCAGTCCCGGGGTATGGTCCATTGCCTTCCGTCCGCGTCGCGGCATGCGATCGCGTCCGTGTCGATGCGGGTGACGGTGAACGCCATGCCGTTCTCGATGCGGTGTCCGTCGGGGCCACGTACCTGGTGATCGTTGGCGCGGGACACGATCCGGTCCCCGGCTCCTATCTTCAGGCCGTCGGACAGCGTGGCGAGGCGGGACGGGTCCCCGTCGGACAGGCCGAGCACGCGCCGTTCGAGGATGGTGCGCTGGTTCATGGCGCGCACCTGTTCGTTGGTGCCGGCGACGAGGAGCGTGGTCTTGCCCGTCTTCTGCCATTGCAGGGTCATCCGGTACGCCTCCTCCTCGCATTCCCGGTCCTCGCCCCAGTGGAGACGGTGGTGGGCCGCGTATTCGGCGACGAGCCGGCGGCATGCCTCGATGCTGTCCGGTTTCGCGCGGTCGCCGCCGGCGCGCAGGCGCAGCGTGGCTTTGCCTTCGTCTGCCCATCTGGCCCGTCCGCCGTCGGGGTCGTTCGCCCAGAGCCCGGGGTCGCTGCGGAAACGCCACAGGCTGGTGAGGGTCGCGCACCGGTGTTCCCGTTCGGCCCAGGCGAGCAGTCCGCCCGGTGCGGCGGGCGCGTCGAGCTGCATGGGGTCGCCGGTCAGTACGAGCCTGGCTCCGGCCCGTTCGCACAGTTCGGCGATGGCGTCCAGTTCCGGGGTGCCGACCATGCCCGCCTCGTCTACGATGACGAGCTGTCCGGGGTGGATGAGGCCGGCCTGTTCCCGGGCGTCGGATTCGCTGATGGCGCGGCGTATCCGGTCGCGTTCGGCGGGGGTGCGCGCCGCGGCGAGCCGGCACCGGAATTCGCGTCGCAGGTCGTCGATCTGCGCCCGGTGCCGTTCGGACACGTTGTCGAGGAGCTTGGCGATGGTGATCGCGTTGGTGCCGATGCTGTCGGCGAGCTCGTCCCTGGCCCGGACGGACAGGGTCAGGCCGAGCACGGATCCCCTCCCGTGCCGGGTCTCCCATGCTCGGGCGACGGCGCGCATGGTGGTCGTCTTTCCGGTGCCGGCGGGGCCGATGAGCGCGCTGGCCGCGTGCGGGTTCTCGAGCAGGTATGCGGCGGCCTTCGCCTGGTCGTCGCTCAGCCGGTTTCCGCCGGCCCGCATGGACTGGATGAGCCGGGTGCCCTCCCCGGGTCCCCAGGCGAGCGGGTCGGTCCGGCCGAACGTGGCCATGACGCGTTTTTCCATGTCGAGGATCGTCTGGCTGGTGTATCGGTCGAGTGTGGGGTCGTCGAACGTGCTGCGTCCGGCGCGGCTGACGAGCGCGGGGTCGTCGCCGGCCTGTCCTGCACGGTAGCGGGTCGGGGTTATTTTCACGCAGCGGCGGATGGCGAGTTCGGCGACCTGGTTGGCGGTGTCGGCGCGGGCCGTGGGGTCGAGCCGGATGTCGGCGAGGAGGCGTTCGGCTTCGGCCCGGATGTTGCTGAGCGTCCATGTGGCACGGGTGCGTTCGGTGTGTGCCATGGCAGCGTCGGCGAGCCGTTCGAGTTCCGTCTGGCCGGGTGTCTGGTGGTCGGCGAGCTGTCCGGCGAGGCGGATGCCCGCGGCCCGGGAGGCGGTCTGTCCCAGTTCTATGGTCCTGTCCCGGTGCGAGTCGACCGCCTGCCACATGGCGTCGATGCTGGTGCCGGGGGCTTCGGCCCGCAGTTTGCCGTGCCATCGTCGGGTCAGTTCTGCCAGTCCGGGTCGGGCGTCGGTCTTGGGCTTGCGGGTTTCCAGCCAGACCTGTTTGTGGAGTTCGGCGCGTCGTTTCCATCCGATCGTATGGCCGGTGCGGCGTTCCTCCTCGTCGATGATGGCGGCGAGCCGGGTTTCGATCTCCCTGTCGCGTCCGCTGAACGCGTCGATGAGCTCCTCGGGCACTCCCTGGACCTCGCCGGCCACGGCCCTGGTGCCGCGTCCGCGGGCGCGGGCCGGTTCGTGCCAGGCCCAGCCGAGTCGTTGGGTGAGCAGGTCCTTGACGAGGTTGGCGTTGTATTCGCTCAGTTCGACGGTGGCCCCGTAGACGGCGCGTCCGTCGAGCGCGGTCCATTGGCCGTCCGTGGTGCGGCGCACCCGGTTGGAGATGACCAGGTGCGTGTGCGGGTGGGGGTCGCCGTCCCTGGAGTCCCAGTGGTCGAAGGCGAAGCCGGCGACCCCGTCGCAGGCCGTGCTGGCGACGCCGCCGGCCCCGGCCCGGGTGGCCGCGTATTCGGCTTCGAAGTAGCCGATGGTCATGTCGGCCGCCTGGTGGAGACATTCGTCGATGGCGCGGCGTGTGTCCTGATCGGCGAACGCCCAGAGGATGCTCACGCTTTTGGGCACGGTCTGGGTCAGATCGTATCCGGCGATGGGCGGCTGCCCGTCGTTGTCGGCCCGTATGCCGGCCTGGTCGAGGCTGCGGCCGGTTTCGGGGTTTCGGCGTTCGTTGATGAGCATGCGCACGGTCTCGGCACCGGCCTGCCGTCCGGTCTCGCCGCCGAGCAGCCGGCTGGCCGATCCGATCCACCGGCCGGGCGGGTTGCCTTCGGCGTTGTAGTAGGCGGCTGGGTCGGGGCCTGTGAGCGGTCCGGGCGTGGCCTCGTCGGGGATGCCTCCGTCGGCCTGGAGCGCCTCGCGTGTGCGGTCGAGGTAGTAGTCGGCGCTGCTGAGTTTGGTCATGCTGATGGCCATGCGTGCTCCTCTCCCTTCCCTGCGGCGCCGCGGTCCGGTCCGTGGCGGCGCAGGAGTCGTTCCGCGTCCCCGTCCTCGCCGGTCCGGTCGCATGCGTCGATGATGCGGCCGATCTGGCCGTCGGGTCCCGCCTGCGTGACGGACCGGGGGTCGTGGGCGGCGGCGAGCGTGAGCATGCGCATGAGCAGGATGTGGGTGCGGGCGCGCGTCTCGATGCCATGTCGCCGTATGGTTTCGGTGTCCAGTTCGATGGCGTGCGCCCTCGTCAGCAGGTCGTCGGCGTTCATTCTGAGCCTTTCGATGGTTCCGGCGTTGGCGGCGGAGCGCAGCATGCGCCGATCGCGCGCCGTCTTGTAGTCATGTGCCTTGCGGCATGCGTCGCCGCAGTATTCGCCTCGCGTGCCGGTATCGAGCCGTGCGCCGCATTCGTGGCACGATCGCCGTGGGCGGGCACTTGTCCCGGTGCGGGTGAGCCGGTTCCACCTGTTGCGGCACCGGTCGGAGCAGAAGTCGGGCACGGGTCCCTGGGCGGGCTTGTACACGGGTTCGCCGCACATGCGGCAGTGGCCGGCCGGCACCCGTCCCGGTTCCGCCTTGCGCGCCTGGCGCCGGCATCGGGCCGAGCAGTACCCGTCCGCCCATACCAGGGTCTCGGGGTGCGGGCACCGGGCCCATCTGCATCGGCCGGGTCTGGGCCATTCGCTTGTGGCCCCTGTGGTCCCTGGGCGGTCGCTCATGGCCTGGCCCCTTCGTCGAGGGACCACCATCCGTGGTCCGCGCCGTTGCGTCCTCGATGGTCCTCGGCCCATATGCCCTCGATGATCCGGTCCATGTCGACGGCCCGCGGGCCCGCGCCGTCGTCGTGGTCCAGGTCGGCGCGCCATTCGTCGTCCACCCCGGGCCCGGGTTCGGGCCACATGCCCTCGAGCGTGTGGTCTTCGCCCGTGTCGGTCATGGCCGGGTCCATGGTCCATGGGCGTGGGCCCCTCCAGCCGGTCAGGCCCGCGATCCGGTCCATGCCCTTGCGGCCGATGGACCGGGCCAGGTCCACGGCCCACCGGTCCTCGTATGCCATGAGCGTTTCCGGTTCGAGCCGCATGAGCGCCGCCATGCATCTGACCGACCAGTAGCACAGTTCGACCGTCCCGTGGTCGGCTGGGCCGACGGCCTCGTTGCGCCATGCCACCCGCCGGCGCAGTTCGGCGGCCGCCTCGGCGACGTCGTTCCTGGATGCCATCAGGAGCGACTCCTGCGACATGCGGCGTCCGCGTTCCCGTTCCTTCCTCAGCTCCTCCCGGCGCCGGTTCCGGCATGCCCGGTGGATCGACAGCGGCTTCCCGCGGCGCGGGTCCCGCTCCTCCACCGCGAGCCCGCACACCGGGCATGCGGGCGGCTCCTGGATCATGTTCCCATCGTTCATGGCGCCCCCACCCGGCCCGTGTTTCCCGTCCCGTCGATAACGCCGAACCCCGATATCGGACGCCCGGACGGCAAACACCATCAAAAACGTTGCCGTTCCGCCGATAGGCGGCCGCCGCGAGGCGGTGGGTGCAAGAAGTCCATCTCCTTCGGAGATTGCATCGGGATGTGCTTTTTCTTGGGTTTTCTGATGGCGTCGTACCTTGTGGCTGGCTGTGTGGGTTCTTGGTTCTGTCTTCGTTGTTTCTGGTTTCTGTGTCGTGCTTTTTCGTCTGTCTGGGTGCTGGTTTTCATGTCGGGTTTTATTTCGCGTATGTGTCTGTTGTGCCGTTGTTTGTTCGGGGCCGGCTGACGCAGGGAGGCCGGGCATGGCGGCCCCGGCGGGTGCCGGCTCCTGCCGAATGGGGAGACGTCCACGGTCGGGAGCCTGTTCGTCGACTGTCGGGGATGCGGCACCGGTTCCGGGCGCGCCGCGCGATGCGCATGGCTTTGCTCCATGTGCGTTTGGGGAGACCGGCCCGATGGCGATGGGCTCTCGGGCCATGGACCGCATGAACCGGGTCCGCCCGCCGACCGGCCCATATGGTCCTTGGACCGTGGCCCGGTGGACGGGGACGCCATCGTCCGGCCCGGTCCATGGACCAGGGGTGGTCCGCGTGGCCGTCCCCGCATGGGCTTTCGCGTGGACCACGTATTTGGTTGGTCCGCCGAATGGACCGTGGTCCGTCAGGGTGGTCCGCGGGACCATCCCTTGCACGGTCCACGGTCCGTCAGGGTGGTCCGCGATGCCGGCCCTCACATGGGCTTTCGCGTGGGCCGCATGATCGGTCCGGCATGTGGCCCATTGGCCCATTCGCATGATGCGGTCCGGAAGCGCGCAGGGCACGCTGATGGCCCACATGCATCGACGTGGCCCATTCGGCTCCCTGGTCCTCGGTCTCGGACGCTGGCCATGGCCCGCACGACGTGGGCATGATCGTGGACCGGGCCGGATTGGATTGGATGGGTCCACGGTCGATGCCGCCCTCCGTGCCCGATCGGCCCGTCCGGCCGACGGCAAAGGGGGCGGAGCCGTCATCGGACTCCGCCCCCTTTAACGTGTGCCACTATGCCAGGTCCTTTTTTATTCTTCTTGCCGCTTCCTTGTAGACGGTGTTGTCGTCACGAACGGAAACGAGGTTGTCCAATGTGATGTTTCCCGCCATTCGCCCTGCTCCAATCGATTCAATAAATAGCTATTATTGTGATGATAATTGCATTCACGTTTTGCTGGTCGGTCAAGGGAGGACAGGGCCCGTCCGGCCCCGCCATCCCATGCCGGTCACTTGGTCGGCGCCCAGGGGTCGATTCCGGTCTGGGGCTTTGGTGTCTGGTATCCGTCGGCGGGGAAGTGTCCGGTGTTGCGTACGTAGTTGACGAGGTCGGCGGTCGCGATGTCCGCCCAGGGGTCGTTTGCGGTGTTGTCGAGGGTCTTGGTGTTCATCTTCGTTTTCCTTTCCGGTTGGTGACGACCGCTCTTTGCCGCGGTGCGCGTCGGGGCGTCAATGGGACGCGCGGGGCCCCGCAGGGGTCGCGTGGACCGTTGACGTCCCGGCGTGCGCCGTGGCATGGTGCGCCAAGGAACCGATCGGGAGGGAAAACGAAGATGGACGCCGGGACCCGGGCCACGTCATCGTCCCGGCTTGGTTGGATGGATGCCGTCTCCATCCCGGTTCGTGGATGGCGTTGTCGTTGACGGCATATGGATGCGGAAGGGCTGGATGATGGGGACGGCTGATGTCGATCGCTTCTCGTACCGGTTTCGTCGGCCCTTCGAGGATGGCGGGCACGTCGACGCCTGTGTCGAACTGTCCGGATCGAGATGGCTGTATGTTTCCACGTCCACGGCTTTGGCCGGCATCCGTCGCCTCGTTGCCGGGGTTCTGGCGAACATGGATTCGGCGTTCGGCCGTCTTTGATGGACGTCACCCGTTCCTGTCTGGAATGTGAAGACGGGGCCTCCGGCTTATGGATGGCCCCGCCCGTTTGTTTCGCTGCGGTTTTCCGATCACTCGTCGTCGGGTATGGTGTCATGGTCGTAGATGCCGACCATGCGGATGGTGCGTTTCGCCTCGCGTCTGAAGTAGACCACGAGCACGTCGTCGTCGAAGGTGTGGAACTCGAAGTGGTTTCCGTCCCCGAACGGGCTGCGCTCGAGCGGGTGGTCGTGCCATCCGCTCTCCTCCACGCGCCCCCTGGCCGCCAGTTCGCAGATCGCCTTCCTTATGGATCGGATGATGGACGCGAACTGTTCGTGGGTGTATTTCTCCTTGAGGGGCAGCGCGGTCCGCCAGAAGTGTGGCGAGGCCTTGACACTCCAGTTCACTGGCCTACCTCCTGTGCGGTGAGGCCTAGTTCCCCGAGCACGTCGTCGGGGATGGTTCGCGCGTCGGTGGCGTCGTCGGCGATCAGCCCGTATTCCTGAGCCTCGGCGAGCAGCATGTCGCGGCGTACGTCCTCGCCGAGTTCGCGTGCGGACGGGGAGGAGAAGACGCCGTCGAACGGCGTGCGGTTCTCGTTGGCGACCTGGGTGACCATCATCTTCATGGCGGCGGGCGTGGTGATGCCGTTGCGCGCGAAGGCGGCGTCGGCACGCGCTTTGACGTCGTCGGGGACGTTGATCTGGATCAATGCCATGGTAAGCCTCCTTCTCCTTATGTGTTTTCCATATAATATCATAATCTACTTGGTGTTGATTCGGGAATGATACCGATACCGTTCGTCCATGTCTCGGCCCATGCCGTTTATTTGAATCGTTCCTGGATGGGCCGCAGCGCCCCGGTGGCGGCGAGCAGGAGCGCGGCCTGCGCCTGCCGTCCCGTGCGGATGCCGTCGAGCCGGTACCGGCTTGTCGCCTTCCATATCTCGTTTTCGCGTTTCACGTCGATCAGGAGCATGTCCCGTCGGATCACGGTGCCGTCGATGCGGCGGACGCTCCATGTGCACTGCCATGCGTGGATGGCGCCGGCCTGGATGGGGCAGCCGGCCCGCTGGCATGCGTCCAGGGTCGTCCTGCTGGGGATGATCTGGCGCGGCTGCGCGCCGATGGGCGGGCGGATCCGCTCGTCCATCGCATCGAACGCCTTCGCCGCTCCTTCCTCGTCGCCGGTGTCGATCCATTCGTCCATGGCATGTCGCCGCATGTTGGCCTCTTCTCCGGGTGAGGGCCGGCCCGGCGTATGTGTGGGCCGGCCTTGGTCGTGTGTGGTCGTCGTCAGATCGCCGGCTGCTGGGGTGCCGCGGGCGCGAACCCGTCGGTGAAGGCGGGCTGCCTGGTTTGGGCTCCCGTGGCGTTCCACGGGTCGCTGGCGGGCGTCGTCGGCTGCTGGGGCTGCAGCTGGGCCATGGGCCGGTTCGGCTGTGGAGTGCGTCCCGCGAACCCGTTGTCGCGCGGCGCCTTGTTGTAGGCGACGGTGCCGGCGCGCAGGCTGACGGCGAGGTCGGTGGCGCGCAGTTCGAGGATGCTTCGTTTCGCTCCCTGCTGGTTCGTGTATTCCCTTTGCACGTAGCTGCCGGTGACGATGACGGGCACGCCTTTCTGCTTGCCGTCGGGTCCGGTCGGCAGCATGCTGTGCTGCAGGTGTTCGGCCAGGTATCCGCTGGCGGTGCAACGGATCCATGTGGTGGCGCCGTCCTCCCATTGGCCGGTCTGCGGGTTCTGGGTGCGGCTGGTCTGGGCGACGTCGAACGTGGCCCATATGCCGCCGTCCTGTCGGGTGTGGAATTCGATGCTGCCGGTGTTTCCGCTGATGGTCAGCGTGACCTGGTTGATGGTCGCCATGATGGTGTTCCTTTCCTTGCGGGTTATGGCTGTTCTGTTTTCGGGAGGCGGCCCGTGCCGTCTTCCGTGTGGGTCACCTGTCGCCGGCGCGATAGCGTCGGCCTGCCCGGCTCATTGGTTGGTGGACAGGTTGATGGTGATGACGGGGTTGGTGATGTCGGGCATGGAGTCGGCTGGCGGCCAGTCGTCGATGCCGGCGGCCTGCATGATGGCGGCGAGGCAGCCGCTGTGGGCGGCGGCGATCTCCCATTGCCAGCATTGCCTGTTGGACAGGGCGATGAGGTGGTCCCACATGGGGTAGCCGTTTTCGTCGAGCGCGGGCCGGCCGGCGTTGAGCAGGCCGATGAGTTTTCTGACCTGGGCGCGCAGGCGTTCGGCTTCGCGTGCGGTGACGGTGTCGACTTGTTGCCAGATGCGGCGGGTGGTCTCGTCGTCGATGCCGTTCGTGGCCTGTTCCCATGCCTGGTTCCTGAGGTCGGCGGCCTCCTGGGTTTCGGCGGGGTCGAGGGTGAGGCTTTTCCTCCAGGTGATGCCCATCTGCCATGCGCCGGAGTCGGTGGCCTGTGTCTGGCTGGTGATGGTGGCCGTTATCCTGTACTGGCTCATGATGGTGTCCTTTCCTGTGTCGTGGATCGTCTGTCCGGCTATCCCCTGTTTTTTCTTTTTGGCCTTTCGGTCAAGCGCAGCGTTACCGGCCAAAGCGGGTTCCGTCCAATCGATCGCGCCGGGCGCAGCCCGTCTGCGTGTCGATTTGACGGGTTCCGCGACGCCGGTATGATCGTTTCGGCTTCAGCCGAAAAGGCCGAAAAGGGAAACCTGGGGCCGCGCCCCTTTGGGGGCGTTCCTTTTTCTGATAGGGCTTGCCCGTCCATCGTGTTTCCCGCATGTGTGCGGGAGACCGATGCCGGTCGGGGCCGGCGGCTCGGGCCGGCGCGGGGAGGTCCGGGAGGGGCGCGTGGCCCTTCCCGGCCGCCGGAGGCCGTCCCCGATCGCCTGGTTGGCGCGGGCGGGGACTCCTTGGCCGTGGGTCAGCCGATGGGGTGGACGGGTATCATGAACGTTTTGCCGTCGGGGAGCCTGCAGGGCGCTTCGGGGTCGGCGAACATGGCGGCGTAGCGTCCGATCTGCTCGTCGTCGAGTCCGAGGGGGCCGTCCTGCGGATGGGGTCCCGTGATGACGAACGTGCCGCGGATGATGATGGGCTTGCCGGCGTCCGCGAGGCGGCTGTCCTGGCTGAGGCGGATGGTGCGGTTCGGCTTGAGGTTCTTGATCGCTCCCTCTTCGTCGCACCAGAGCGTGGTCCGCCGGTCGAGGGGCAATGGTTCGGCGTATCCGCCGATCGTCTTCCCGATGGCCGTGATGCTGGGGTCGATGTCGCGCAGTTCCGGACGGCGCAAAGGTTCGATGACGAGCGTCTTGATGGTGTCCATGATGGTGGTCCTTTCCTTGCAGGGGTTTGCCTGTCCTCCCGCATGGGCGGGAGGACGCTGCTGTTATTCGTCGATGTGGCCGGCGGGGATGGTCCTGCGTTGTGCCGCCCTGCGGCGGCGTTGCGGGGTGTCGATGCTCGGTGGGGTGCGCCGTCTGGTCTTGCGGCCGTATATCTTCCAGTCGATGCCGGCGGCCGTGGCCATGATCGCTATGACGACGACGTTGCCGATGGCTTCGGCGAATTCCGGGCTTGCGAGGTATTGACGGATGAGGTCCATGTGTGGCTCCTTGGTTTGTCCTGGGTTTGTTTCCGGCCTTCCTTGGCCGGCATGTCACGCCGTTTGCCCGCCGATGTAGGCGTCGGCCTCGGCCATGGATGCGCAGTAGCGTCCGTAGCCGGCGTCGACCCAATGGCCTTGGGCCTTGTGGAGCTGGTGCACGTCGTACGGGCGTGCGCCGTCGCCCGTCTCCTCGACGTCGTACCGGTATCCGCCGCGTTCGATGCTTTTGATGATGTTGCGTGCCATGGTGCTTGCTCCCGTCTGGTGGTCCCTTGTTTTTTCTTTTCGACCGGTTGGTCAAGCGCAGCGTTACCGGCCAAAGCGGGTTCCGTCATTGAGCGATCACGCCGGGCGCAGCCCGTTGCGTGGCGCGTTGACGGGTTCCGCGACGCCGGTATGATCCAGAGGCGAAGCCGACCGGCCGAAAAGAAAAAAACGGTCCGGCCCGCCCCTTGGGGCGGGTTCCGTGCGGGGGAATCGTGCCGTGTCCGCGGCGTGGACGCGGACGGGATGCGATGATGGCCCCCTTTGGGGGCCTGGCATCCCGGGAGCGGACATGCCGGCGGCGCGGCTCCTTCGTCTGATAGGGCTTCGCCCGTTTCGCCGTCGTCCCGCTTGGCGGGGCGCGGCGTCTGGGTGGGGTCCGGCGGCGTGGGCCGGCCGGGGTTTGCAAAGGGGCGGTGTGAGCCCCTTTGCCCGCCGGGGGCCGTCCCCGTCCGCCTGCCTGATGCGGGCGGGGACTCTTTCGGATGACGGGCCTGCCGTCGGCGTTTTCCTTCTCCGTCATGTGAGGGGGTGGCGGCTGGCGTCCCGGTTCATGAGGTCGCGCAGGTCGTCGAGCGTGTCGAGGCATTGGCGGCGGGTGTTCTCCGGTGTTTCGATGCCGTGGTTGGCGGCGTGGTGGTGCCAGAGGACGGTTTGGGCGAGGCTGGAGGCCTTGTGCGCCACGTCGTCGAGCATTTCGTCGAGCGCTTCGGCCGTCCATTGCTCCCAGTGGGGGTCGTCGTCCGGCGGGTCGGACAGCGCGGCGTCGAGCCGGTCGAGCATGGTTTGTATGGCTTTGGCGTCTTCGAGGAGTTCCGCGATGGTGCCGGGTTGTCCTTTCATCGGGCTCCTGACGAGGGCTCGCACGTGTTCGTCGGGGTCGAATTGTTCGGCGTGTTCGTGCACCGTTTCGGGGATGGGCCGGCCCGAAGGCACGTCTATGATGAGGTCTTCCCCGGCGGGGCTGCTGGTTTCGAGCCATTGCCCGCCGGCGAATCCGGTGTGGAGCGTCCAGCCCTGTTGATTGGCGGTGGTTTCGATGGTGTTCGCGTGCATGGTGTCGTGTCCTTTCCGTCGTGGCGTCCGATGGCGTGTGCCGTCGGACGCCACGGCTGTTTTCTGTCGGTCAGCGCAGGTATGCGGGGTATCGGCCGGATGCGGCCACGGCGGCGACCATGATGGCGAGACTGGTTTCCGGGTCGTCGTCCAGTGCGGCGAGGGCGGCGAGGGTGGCGGCCTTCCCGTCGCCGTCCCACCATGCGAGGTAGGCGGCGAGGGCGTAGGGTTGGACGACGGGCCCGCCGTGCTTCCTGGCGCGGTCGGCCATCGCGCACGCCTCCCGCACCGCGCGGGCGAGGCGGGTCTCGTCGGGGCGGATGTGGGGGTCGTCGAACGCGGCTTTGAGCGTTTCGGTCAGCAGCGTCTTGATGTTGAACGAGTGGGGCCGGGCGGCCATGTCGATGACGGTCGCCGTGTCGAGCTTGGGTTCGACGGCGGCGATGAGTGCGGCGTCCCTGATGGACAGGCGGGCCGTCATGAGCGTGGCGAGGTCGTCGAGCCGTTCCGGGTCCGCATCCTTGCCGTCGAGGGCTCGCATCCATGTCTCGAGCGCGGGGCCGGCGATGGTGCGGACGGCTTCGCCCGCCCCCTGTTCGGTTGCGGCCCGCCTGAGTTCCTCGATGATGTTCCGGGTTGTGGTGGTCATGGTGTCCTCTCCTTTTTGCGTCTTTTGTTTTTTGACCTTCTTCGGTCAGCGGATGCGTACCCCGCGTAAGGCGGTTCCGTCATGAGGCGACGCCCCGCCGTCCTGCGGCGTGTGCGGCGGCGTTGACGGGTTCGCCGACGCGGGTATGCTTCGATGGGCCGAAGAAGGCCAAACCACGTGTTTTTGCCGTGCCCGCCCTTGGCGGGCTCCATGCGGCGGCATGGCCGGCGGGCGCGCGGCGCGGTCGGCCGGGCGCGCGGGCATGGGCCCCGTGGGGGGCCGTGCGCGTCCGGGCGGCGGCGACCGCGCGGTCCCACCGGTTCCGTTTCCCTTCGCCGTCGCCCCGCGTCGCGGGGTGCGGCGCCTGGGTGGGCTCCGGCGGCCGGGGGCCGGCCCGGTTTCCAAAGGGCGGTTTGAGCCCTTTGGCCTGCCGGGGGCCGTCGCCGCCCGCCCGGCGCGGGCGGCGACTCTCGTCAGCGGCGCGGTGGCGTGTAGTCGAGCGTCGTCGCGTATCCGCTGTCGGCGGTCTCCTCGATGGCGGTTTCGTATCCGGCTTCGAGTCCCTGCCGGTACGCCTCCTCCCACAGGTCGTATCCGATGAGGCCGTCCGTGTCCCAGTTGGTGTTGCTGACTTCGATGGCCCCGGTGCCGCCCGGGATGGTCTCGTGGTCGGCGGTGAGCCATTCGAGCCTGCCGTTGTGGTCGATGAGCGCGAACCTGCCTTGGCTTCCGTCCGCGAGGTCGGCCTGTCCGGCCTGCCATGCGAGTATCGCGTTGCGGCTGTCGGACGCGTGTCGGCCGCGCGTGTACGAGTGGGCGATGCCGTTGTGGGCGATGAAGCCGGTGCGGTCGCCTTTGCGGAAGCGGAACGGGTGCGTGTTCCCGGTGCACACCCTGCCGTGGGTGGCGAGGCGGAAGTGCAGGAGGAACGGGGAGGTTTCGAGGCTCTGCCAGTGGTCCATGATGAACGCGAGCGTCTTCATGTTGTCCTCGTTGCGGTAGCGGTGGAGGCGTTGGCCGTCGTGCCATGCGATGCCCGCCCCGTCGGGGTTGGCGTCGCTCATCCGGGCGAGCTGGGTGAGGCTTGGCATGGTGTCCGCCTGGCTGGTGACGATGACGCACATCAGATTCGCTCCCTTCCCGCCGTCGTGGCGTTCGTGTCGTTGATGGCCTGTGTGGCGGCGACGCGGCTCATGGCTTGGATGTCGCGGGTCTTGAGCTTGGGGACGGGGAACTTCTGGAAGAACCGCCACATGGCGTGCATGTAATGGACGGCGGCGTCTAGTCTTCCGGCGGTGTCGTGGTGCCACGGGCCGAACGTTCGGAATTCGATGGTGTGGCGGTGCGTGTCGTTGATGGCGGTGTCCTTGCCGCAGTAGTCGCCGTGGATGAGCTCGCACCAGCGTGTGTCGGTCATGTGGCGCATGTTCAGCGCCTCGCATTGGGTTCCGTCGAGCGCTTCCAGCGCCCAGTACCAGCGGGCCGGGGTCTGCCGGCCGGTGCGGCTGATGTGCATGTGCCCGCCCGACAGCGTGTTGTCGGTGTCGGTGGCGATGCGTTCGACGAGTCGGCGGATTTCCGTGAGCTGGCTCATGGTCATGGGTTCGCTCTGGTATTCGAGGGAGCCGTCGTGGTGGAGGCTGCCGTCCGGGCACCAGCCGGCGATGAGCCTGTGGTTCCTGAGCATGTCGGTGTCGTGGTTGCCGTCCACTTCGATTTCCAGTCCGAAGGTGAACGGCTCGCGGACGGGCCGTCCCTCGTACGGGTCCCGGTAGCAGGGGTCCTGCGTGTTCGCGCAGGCGTGCCGTTCGCAGCAGTAGGGGCAGTAGCGTTCGTCGCACTGCTCGCAGTATTCCTGGCAGTCCGAGCACAGGCGGTCGTCGCACATGCGGCACCGGTACCCGCAGTCCTCGCACAGGCTGTGCTCGCAGTGCTCGCAGCAGTATGCGCAGTCCCCGCACATCCGCGAACCGCATTCGTTGCATGTGCGCGCGCAGTCGTCGCATACAGTGTTGCCGCACCCGCATTCGACGGTTTCCGTCCCCGCGCAGTCCCCGCATAGCCATCCGTCGCAGTCGCGGCACCGTACGGCGCACTCCCCCGACTGGCGTTCGCAGTGCCCGCACCGACGGTCGTCCCCTTGGCTGGCATGGTTGTTTCCGGTCATATGTCACGCTCCTATGTCGTCTTGTCTTCCGGACGGTGCGCGGCGGGACCGGATGGCCGCGGCGCGGCGCAAGCCGCGTGGCCGGTCGGCCCGGTGCCGGGACCGCCTTCGGCGGCGGCACCGGCCGGCAGACACGCGGACGCTTGCGACGCGCCGGACGTCCGGTCATGCTGTGTGCCGGCCGGCCGGGCCGGGTCCCGCCTTCGATGGCGGGACCCCTTTTCGACGTGCTCCCGCCGGATGGCGGGGCGCGGCGGCGGATCCGCGAGCCCTTCGGGGGCGAGCTCCGTTTTCGGCGGCGACCCGGATCCGGCTGGACAGGGATTCCCAAAACAGGTATCATTGTTTCCTATAGTAGGAAATCGAGGTCTGGAGGGATCATGGACGGTTCGTTGTCGCGGATGCGCGGGAAGGCGGACTTCCGCCTGATGCGGGAGCTGCTGGGATTGCCGCAGGAGTGGGTCGCCAAGCGCGTGGGCGTGGACGCGCGCACCGTCCGCAACTGGGAGAGCCCGAGGTATTTCTACCCGCCGAAGCGCGAGGCGTGGGACCTGGTGGAGGGCCTGTGGCGGCGGGCCGACGCGAAGGCGGCCGGCCTGGTGGAGATCGCCTCGTCGGCGGCCCGCGTGGCGCGGGAGCGCGGCGTCGAGCCGGCGCCGCTCATGCTGGCGTACTGGCGGGACGCGGCCCAGTGGGCGAAGGCACATCCGGAGGACGGGGATGCGGGCATGTGGAGGGTCGAGAACGCGGCGGCGCGGCTGGCCGCGGACCGGCTGCACGCCATGGGCCTGCCGGTCGCGATCGCGTACGCGGAGCCCGAGGCGTGACGGATGCCCCCTATCTCATGTCACGATAGGGGGTATTTGACTTCCATGGTTCGATTGTATAGTTTGGAATCAAGGCCTTGGCCCATGCTCCTCTTCCCGTCCGGAGGTCGGGGTTGAAGCCGAAGTCTTATCGGAGGATTGGCTGTCCGCGGATTCCCCATGAACCGGCCGTGCGGAACATGCGTTGCGAGAATTGGGAGTCTAGCCCCTGCGAACGGGTGATACGGATCGACGCGACGGCATCGATTCGAGTTCGTGTCCGACCCTTTTGGGTAGTCATGCAGAAGACCGAAACAACAGTCCTCCACAACCCGGGAACGTTACCGGTCTTGACGTTCCCGGGTTTTTATCGTCTTTCGGAGAGGGGCTTCATGACCGCCGCGTCGCATAGGGGGTCGGAACTCGACCGCTCCCGGAAAAAGAAACTCATTCCCATGTATCGCGCGGCGGCCAAGAAGTACAGGCCGCTGATCGGCCGGCATTCCCTTATCACCTGCGAGGATGGCCTCGTCATCGACATCCTATGGGAGAAGCGCAACTTCGAGCATCTGTGCGGCGTATGGTGCGACAGGCCGCCGCAGGTGGTCCATGCCGGAAAGACCATAGAGGCCAATTATTTCTTCGACCAGCTGATCAAGGGACGCCTTCCCTCCTCGGCCATACATTACTCCGATTATCCACGGACAAGAGGCAAGGCCGAGGTGCTTTCGAACGCGTTGGACCTTGAAGGCAACGTGGATGTGGTGGTCGACTCCGACAAGGCCGAAGTGGTGTATTACCTCGGCGGCGAGGCGTGGTGCCTGGGATTGGATTCCGATTGGAACGGGAACCGGATGCGGTCGGGCCTTTGCAACGGCAACGTGTTCTACCCCAAGAGCATTCGCCGTCAGTCCGTATATAAACGAATGAGGACGGACAGCATCCCCCATCGCGTTTCAGCGGTGGAACTGGTCAGCCCCTGAGTCCTTGCCGACGTACGCCCGAAGCCTTGGCAGCGATCGCATACGCGGAGCCCGAGGCGTAGGACACGAACGGCCCATCCGACATCCGCCGTCGCGGCCGTCCGCGTCCGACAACAGATCCTCATTGACTCTTACGTACAAACGCCGTACGGTTATGGCATGACGGAAATCACCAGCAAGGCCAGCCGCTTCGAGATGCGGCTCACGCCATCACAGAAGGAACGCCTCGACCGGGCGGCCGAGTTCAGGGGACTCAGCACCTCTCAATGGGCGTTGACCAACCTGCTCGTCGCCGCCGACCGGGACATCCGGGAGTCTCATGTCCTCCATTTGGATGACGAGGCGTGGGATTCGTTCGTACGGGCCCTGGACGAGCCCATGCCGGAGGAGATGGTCCGGCTGCTCGAGAGCGAGCCGATCTGGAAATGACCGATTTCACCCCGCCGCGGCGTCTGACCGCCGAGGACGACGCCGACGGTTTCGACTGCGGCCTGCCGGTTGTCAATGACTGGCTGCGGAACCAGTTGAGAAATGCCGGCAAGCAGCATACGGCGGTCGCCTATGCCACGTTCTGCGACGGCGCGCCGGCCGGTTTCTACACGTTGGGCGCGTACAGCATCGGCCATGCCGAGGCCAATGGCTGGCTCAGGAGGAACAGCCCGGATCCGATCCCGGCGATCCTTCTGGGCATGCTCGGCGTGGCCATGCGCTACCAGACCATGCACGTGGGGGCACAGCTGCTCAGGGACGCCGCCATGCGGGCGATGGGTGCGGCGGAGATAGTCGGAGCCAAGGCGTTGCTCGTGGAGCCGGCCTCGGACAGGGCCACGCGCTTCTACGAGCATTACGGGTTCCGCCACATCGAACGGTCGGGCAGGATGTTCATCCCTCTCCGTTCGGCGTGAACGGGATGCCCGTAGAAGAGGGAGGCGGGGAGGGCCGTGGACGGTTCTCCCCGCCTCCTTGTTTTCTCTCGAATCGTTTTCGTCGGCCCGCCGTTCATTTCCTTGGCGGGCGCGCTCTGCCGTCCGAGTCGAATTGGGCGAGCTGTCCGATGGCGTTGCCGGTGTTGGCCAGGGCCCCGGTGAGCAGTCGGATCCGTTCGCCGGTGTCGGCGGTCCGGGCGGCGAGTCTGAGCTGGTCGATGGCCGCGTTCACGTGGTTGCGGTAGACGAGGTCGTCGGCCGCGTCCGAATGTTCCGTTTTCGCGGGCCGGGGTTCGTCCATGCGTGGTTTTCCTTCCGGTGTTTGGTCCATGAGGTCGAGCGCCCGGACGCCGAGGCCGGCGGCGAGGTCGAGGATGATGCGGCTGCGTTTGCTGCCGGTGGCCCATCGGCGGGTCTCGATGCCTCCGATGGTCTGCGTGGTCTGTCCGGCCCGGATGGCGAGTTCGGCCTGGCTGAGACCTTGTCGCGTCCGGTGCCAGGCGAGGCGGGTGCCGTCCCATCCGGCGGGCGGGTCGTCCGTGGCATGGTCCGGTTCGGGCCGGCCGGCTAGCTTTTCCATGCTGGTGTCGAGCGCGATGGCGACGCGGGCGAGGATCCCGGCGGCCATGTTCGCGGTGTCGCGTTCCCCGGAATCGTATTGGCGCAGGCTGCGGTATGGCACGTTCGCGTGTGCGGCGAGCTGCGGGCAGCTCCATCCCCGTTCCGTGCGCATCCTCCGGATCACGGTGGTCCCGTCCTCTCCCTCTTGGGGCGTCTCGCCCGTGAGCCGGGCGGGGTTGACGCCGAGGGTCTTCGCCCATTGCCGGATCTGGTCGGGTTCGAGCGTGGACAGCGGGGTTTCGCCGTTCTCGATCCGTTCGACGGTCGCTGTGTCAACGCCGGTGAGCCGTGCGAGGGTCTGTTCGAGGACGCTTTCCCGTTCCCTGATCGCGCGCAGTTCCGCCGCGCCGATGGGGATGGTCCTGCCGCTGCCGCTCATCTGTCGCCTCCTAGGTAGATGTCGAACAGGGGTCCGGGTTCGACGAGGCCGGTGCGGATGTCGATGGCCTGGATGGCCTCGAGGGTGCCGATCATGTTCCGTACTGCGGGTCTGCTGCGCGTGGAGAACGCGCCGTGCCCGTCGATGAGTTCGAGTCCCTGTTCGGTGACGCTGCGGCGGGTGGATCCATGCAGGGCGGCGGCGAGCACGCCCGGCCTGACGCCGTGGCCGAGCTCGCGTTGAATGTTCGCGATGTACCGGCAGGCGATGCGGATCGATTCGCGGCCCATGGGCTCGCCCTGTCCCTCCCCCGTTTCCGGTGCCGTCCGCCGCCGGCGGTACGGGTTCGACGCCGGTTTTTTCACGATCTCCCTACCGTCAGCCTGGCAGTTGGAGCAGTTGGAGCAGTCGTCGCGTCTGGTGCCGGGCGGGTCGAACATGGCGAGGATGGTCCGGCGCAGGCATCGGCGGGTCTCGCAGTATGCGCTCATGGCGTCGAGTCGGGAGTCCATGAGCTGCGCGGCCCTGATGCGTGAGGGGTCGCCGGATTCCTCGGCGCGGCTTTTCGCCTCCCATGCGGCGTGGCGCAGCCATCGCCAGTCGCCGGGGCTCCAGTAGAGGACCGCGTCGGCAGGCTTGCCGTCCCGGCCGGCTCGGCCGGCCTCCTGCCAGTAGGCTTCGAGGCTTTTGCACGGCCCGTCGTTGAGGACCCATCTGACGTCGGGCTTGTCGACGCCCATGCCGAACGCGCTGGTGGCGCAGATGACGCGCGGATGGCCGGCGAGGAACCCGTCCTGCACCCGTTTCTTGTCCGCGTCCCTCATTTCGGCGTGGAACGCCATGGCGTCGATGCCTTCGGAGCGCAGTGTCTCGGCGAGCCGTTCGCAGCCTTTCCGGTTCTCCTTGTAGATGATGCCGCTGCCCTTGTGCCGTTTCGCCCAGGCGATCATGGCCTCGAGGCGTTCGCCGGGCCTGGCGCGGACCACCGTGAGGCGCAGGTTCGGCCGGTCCGCGTCGGTCGTGACCGTCACGGGGTCGGCCAGATGCAGGAGTTCGCGGATCTCCCCGGCCTGCGTCCGGCTTGCGGTGGCGGTCAGCGCCATGACCACGGGGCGCGGGGACAGGGAGTCGATGAATTCGCCGATGCGCATGTAGCTGGGTCGGAAGTCCGATCCCCAGTGCAGCACGCAGTGCGCCTCGTCGACGGCGAGCAGGCTGATGCGGATGCGGTGGCTGAAGTCGGCGAAGTCGGGCGCGTGCAGGCGTTCGGGTGCGACGTAGAGGACGCGCAGTTCGCCGGACAGGGCGCGCCCGTACACCTCGGCGCGTTCCTTCTCGCTCAGCCCGGAGTCGATGAGCGCGGCGGGTATGCCGCGTGATCGCAGGTGCCGCACCTGGTCGCGCATGAGCGCCCTCAATGGTGTGACGACGAGGGTGAACGTGCCGGGCCTGGCGGCGGGGAGCTGGTAGCACACGGACTTGCCGCCGCCGGTGGGCATCACGGCCATGACGTCGCGGCCCGAGATGACCGCCCCGACGGCCTCCTCCTGGCCGGGACGGAACGAGTCGAACCCGAAGAACCGCTTCAATGCGGCCAGCGTGTAATCCCCGTTACCGGCCATTCCGTTTCCTTTCTTTTCACCCACAAGTTTAACACCCTCAAGTATAGCATACTTATTTATTCCATGGCGTTTCAACGAAAGCGGCGGAATCACCGGCCGCAGGGCATAGATTGTTTATCGACCGCCCAGCGCACAAGGAGGAAGCCATGCAATCAGACTCTTCAAAGGCATATGAGAACGCGAGGGCGGAATACGAGCGCCTGTCCGGCCAGCCGGCATTCATCCGCCTCATCCGGAGGAAAAAGCTGGACGAGGCCGAAACGGACATGAGAGAGAAGCACAATGTCTGGGTCAGCGAGGAGGTGAGCGCCCTCGCCAATGCTTGGACCCCGGAGAGACTTCCTCCATACCGTATGATGGCGGAACTCGACGCCCGGTTCGGTACGGACAGGGGAACGGTGGAGACCTTGTTACGCAGGGAATACGATCGCTCCTATCCACTGTCCTCCTTCCATTGGCCGATGTCCCGAGTTCGCAGCATCCTGCCTGCCGCCCTGAGGGCATGCGAGGAATCCTACGAATCCGTCAGACAGGCGGGACTCCTCACGCAGGAGGTTCTCGACGCAGTCGACCAGTGGAGGAAATCCGACGGCCCCACCTCCGATTTCCGTCGCCTAGAGGCATTGCCTCCCTCTTCGAAGGTATTCGCTAAGCTCCCGTCGGGCCTTCGAGTCTGGCATCGAATGCCTCTGTCCCGGCCGAATTCTTTCTTCCCTGAGGATTCCCGATGCCGGGCGATGTCCGGCCATGTGCTGTCGCTGCGACAAGGGGATTCCTTCTCTCTGATGCACCCGTTGTCGACCTCCCCCATAGCGGATTGGTGGGGTGCCGGAACGCCCGCCGACCTGTCCCTTGACGAGCCGGACAAGGGAAGCGGCATCATTTGGGAGATGGTCGTTTTGACGGGACTGGTCTGGCCGACCGACGCCTATCTGAACTATGGCGCGCGTCATGCGGATTCTCTGGAGGTCATAATCCCGGCCCAGACGACCTGGATTGTGGACGGGTGGAGAGACATCATTTACACAAAGGAGATGACGGGGTTCCGCAAACTGTCCCCCGCCCCCGATGTCCGTTTCCGCACGCTGATGGTTCATCAGGTCGGTTTCACCAGAATCAACGTCATCGACGACGATCCGGCACCTGTCATCTGACCCTTGAATCGGCGCCGGCACCATGTCACCCGGGTGTATGGGGCGGAAGCGGGGTGGTATGGTGATCGGTCCGGACGGTTGCGGTTTCGATATGCGTTCGCCTTCGGAGATGGAGGCGGATGACGCGCGGCGGGAGTCGTATGAGGCGGCGCATGCGCCTCGTATGGCGGTCACGTCGCGTATCCGCCGGGTGGTGCAGCCGGAAGGCGGGTATCTGCCGTTGTCCCTGTTCGACGAGGTTCGTCTGGCCGATCCGGCGCCGTTGTATGCGTTCGAGGACGTCCCGGCCGATGTGACGGGCCTCGCGGTGGATTACCTGTCCCGTGTGGCGCGGGGCGTGCCGGCGCGGGATGCGTTCCGCGTGCCGTTGGCGGGGGCGCGTCTGGTGGGCCGTTCTGCGGATGCGGAACGGCTGCTCGCCATGGTGGACGGGTTCTCCGACCGTTCGGTGCGGGCCGCGTGCCTGCTGTGCGGGTTCGACGCGGCGTCGCGTCGGGGGCCGGCGAGGTGGAGGGCGGGCAGGGTCCGCGATCCGGGGCCGGCCACGGTGCATAACGTGCGGCGCATGGTGGCGCGCACATTGAGGTTCATGGACCGGATGGGGCCGGTCGTGTGGGAGGGGTTCACGTTCGACGGCGGATACACGGACCGGGTCACGTCCGGCGACGGGGACCTGCTCACCGCCGACGGCCTGTGGGATCTGAAGGTGAGCCGTTGGCCGCCGAACCCGACGTACACGCTGCAGCTGCTCGTCTATTGGCGGCTCGGCCTGCATTCCACACATCCCGAGTATCTCCGTGTGCGGCGTCTGGGCCTGTACAACGCGCGGTCGGACACGATGTGGAGCGTTCCCGTGGCCCGGATCGGCGCCGATGCCGTGCGTGCGGTGGAGCGGGATGTGATCGGCTATGCGGACGGTCTCTGACTCTCGCGCCGGCCGGTTCTATTCGCGGGGGTTCGTGGCCGGGAGTTCCGGCATGGGGCGGGCGAGCCTGGCGGCCGCGTCGGCGAGCAGCCGGCGGGCCTGGTCCACGGTGCGGGCGGCCTCGCGTTCGCGTCGGTCGGCGTCCGCGACCCGTGTCTTGGTTTCCGCGTCGAGGCGCGCGGCCTTCTCCTCGGCCGCTTTGAGGATTTTGTCGGCTTCCGTGTTGGCGTCGGACAGGAGCTTCTGCGCCCGTTCGCGGCTTTCGCCGATTCTCCTGTCGGCTTCCTGGTCGATCCCCTGTTTGCGCCGCGTGGCCTGTTCGACCTGCTCGTCCGCTTTTTTCTTCGCCTCGCCGGTCATGGCTTCGGCTTTGGCGTGCGCCTTGCCGAGGATGGTCTTGGCTTCGGTTTCGGCCTTGTCTAGGATGGCCTTGCGTTCGGCCTTGGCGCCGTTGACCATGTTCTGCATGTCGACGCCGATGTGCTCGTAGGGGTTCGACGCCTGGTATTCGAGCTTCTTGTTCTGCTCCTGCAGCATGGTCAGACGCTGGTTGAGCTCCCCGTTCTCGGTCTGCCGTCCGTGGTTCTCGCGTTTGAGCCGGATGATCTCGGCCTGGTCGAGCGTGCGGCGTCGTTCGAGTTCCGCCACGCGTCGCTCCACGGCGTCGGCCCGGTATCCGCCGATCGTGGCCCTGGGCAGGTCGAGCGGTTTCGCCTCGGCACGCCCGTAGTCGCGGATGGGTTGGATGAACTGGGTCTCCTCGCCGTCGGATCGTCTCGCCTCCGTGCCTTCGGTGTCTGTCATGATGGTTCCTTTCCTGTCGGCCGGTGCGTTTCGCATGGGTCACCCGCGCCGGCCGCGATAATCGGATCCACGTCATAGGTATACGTGAATATGCGTTTTTTTGATGATTCACGTATACTTATGTTCATGCGTAGGGAGTTGGCGATGAACCGCCTGAGGGATATGGACACGGGTTTCGGCGTGCACGTGTATCGCAAGCCGGATCTGGCGCTGGTTCTCGGGGAAACGGGACAAAGGCTCGACCGCACCTTGTCGAGCCTGGTAGCGGCGAACGTGCTGGTCCGCGCCGCGCGCGGCGTGTACGCGTTCGCCTGGTCGGCGCATCTCGGGGAGGCGACGCTGCATACCGTCGCACGCCGGCTGCGCCCCCGACAGCTGGTGTGGGAGAGCCTGGAGAGCGCGCTGAGCCGTTGGGGCGTGATCAGCCAGATCCCGGTGGATCGCGTCACGTTCATGACCACCGGCCGTGAGGGCTTGGCCGTGACCCCATATGGGACGATCGAGTTCACGCACTGCGCGCTCGACTGGTCGAGGATACTCCCCAACCTCGTGCCGCGTGACGGTGGGATGACGCCGCTCGCGTCGAAACGTTGGGCGTATCGGGACCTGAAGGCCACAGGCCGTAACCTGGATCTCGTGGACATGGATGAATTGGAGAACGACGATGGATGGGAGTGACATGGCGTTCGACTACAAGGCGGTCGCGGCGGGCATCGCGCGTTCGGAAGGCATGGGTGCCCTGCTTCCCGTGGTGGAGAAGGAACTGCTGCATTACCGGATACTTTCCGCCATGCAGGACGGCGGCTTCTTCGGCCCGATCGTGTTCCAAGGAGGCACGAGCCTGCGTCTGTGCCACGGGTCCCCCCGTTACAGCGAGGACCTCGACTTCGCCGGCGGCACGGGTTTCGGCGTCGATGACCTTCGGGGGTTGGGCGAATGCGTCAGGTCCTCCCTCGCCGGCATGTCCCCGGACGTGCAGGTGAAGGTTCGCGAACCGGTCCGGGACGAGGGCCTGGTGAGGAGATGGCGCATATCCATCCGCACGGCGGCGCAACGTCGTGATCTGCCGAGCCAGTCGATCAAGCTGGAGGTCGCATCGGTGCCGGCGCATGAGCCGCAGACGAGGCCGGTCAGGGTCAATTATCCCTCCGTGTCGGCGATCGCCGGGGACATCATCCTGGCGGTGGAAAGCCCCACCGAGATACTCGCGGACAAGCTTCTGTCGTTTGCATGCTCCTCCCATATCCGCCGTCGTGACCTGTGGGACATGTGCTGGCTGTCGTCCAGGGCCGACGTGGATGCGTCTCGGGCGTTCCGGATGGCCACGCTCAAGGCTGGGGAATACGGGGAGGTCGGAGAATGGGAGGCGCGCGCAGGCCGGCTGCGTGAGATCCCGTCGGTGTTGTCTTCGGACGCCTTTCTGGACGAGATGCGAAGGTTCCTGCCGGCCCGAATGCTCGTCGCCACCGTCGAATCCCTCTCCTGGCGCGAGTACGCCTCGCAGGCGGTCACCGGGCTGTATGATCCCTCCGGGCCCGCATGGGCGTCGCCGTATGGCTCGCCGGGTTTCGGGCGGCCGATGCCTGAGCCCGACCAGTCTTCCGCCGTTCCCATGTGGCGTGACGGGGGTCCCGCTCTTTCCTGAGGCGGCGTCCTCGCCCCATTCTCATCTCATCCGCAGCGCGCGCAGCATGGGGTTATGGTATGGTTCGGTGACTTCCATGAGGCGGGTCGGCCGCCCGTAGGGTCCGTAGGCGGTGATGGCGGGTTCGACCGGGCGGATGATGCCGGCGCGTTCGAGTTCGAGCAGCGGGTATGCGGCCGACGGGTCGGGGTTCGGGTAGAACCTGCCGTCCGGTGGGATGGCCCCGTCGGGTTCCCAGGAGACGTCCAGCTTCCCGCCGGGTCCGGTGACGGTCAGTCCCATGCCGCCGCCGTGGTGGCGGCCGGCGAGCAGGTGCCAGGTCTCGAGCGCGTCCGTATCCCCGCCGTGTCGGGGGTCGGCGTGCCAGGGTCTGCCGCGTGTGGCGAGCAGGTGGCGGCGTTCCCCGTCGAACCTCGCCGCATCCAGTCGCCTCCATGTCCACCGGTCGACCTCGAAGCGGATGCCGTGTCCCCTGATGAGGGGCGGCACGGCCCCGGTGACGGGGTTCACTTGCGGCCTCCGCGGATGATGTGTCTGACGCACATGGCGAGCAGGACGAGGTCGAGGGCGGCGGTGATGATCCACAGCCATCCCATTCGCGGCATGATCGCGCATTCGATGATCAGGAGGATGAGGATGGCGAGGCATGCGAGGGCGAGGAGGATGGCCTTGCGGCGTTCGTCGTCCATCATTCCCCTCCGTCCGTCTCGTCGGTCCAGTATTGGTCCTCGAACCAGTGGTCGAAGCGCATGTCGCCCGATCCGGTGGCGGGGTCCGAGGCGAGTGTGGCCTCGTCGGCCGCCGGGTCGTACAGCCGGTCGACGTCGAGGTCGCCGAGCCAGTCCTCGAGCCATGCCTCGAGTCCGCTGCCGTCCTCGTTGTCGTCGTCGGCGACGAGCCTGACGGCCCTGCTGATGAGGATCTCCTCGATGACGCTGTGGGCCGCATGGTTCGCGGTCGGGTCGGCGAGGCGGGCGCGCAGGCGTATCGTGGAGCCGAGCATGCGGTAGAGGAATTCGCGGTCGTACCGGTCGAGGTACCGGTCGGGCAGGAGGTCCGTGACGGGGTTCCCGTCGTCCTGGCCGAGGTGCGTGCCGCGGGGCATGCGGCCCAGACGTCTGATCTCGATCCTCGTCATGGTCTCGATCATGGACAGGTTCTCGTCGAACAGCCTGCGCATGCGGGTGCCCGGCATGGGGTGGTCGCCGCCGGTGTCGTTGTTCATAGGTTCCTTCCGTACTTCGTGTATCTCGTGTATTCCCCGTGGCGGGTGCCGATGAGCGTGATCTGCGCGTCCACGATCCTTTTGCGCCGTTCGAGCTCGCGTATCCCCCGGTTCAGCCAGGCGGACAGTTCGACGCAGCCGACGGTGGCCGCGTCGCACCGGCGCAGGTCTCGGGCGACTCCCTCGAGCAGGAGTCCCTGGACCGCGAGCTGGATCACGCCGCTGTTCTTGAACTGCGTGGCTGCCTGTTCGAGCCGGTCGACGGGATTCGGGCCCGCGCTCATCGGGTGGTCCCGTCCGCCAGGCTCAGTTCGAGCCGTCGCAGCCGTTCCTCGAGTGCGTTGATGCGCATGGTCTGGGCGAGCACCACGCTCATCGGCGCGGGCCTTCCCTCCCTGCCGGCGTCGGCGGCCGGGGCGTGCGGGCGCGTCGTCCCGGCGTCCGGCGGTTCGCGCTTCCACCGGGCGATGCACCGTTCGATGCGTTTGTTGCCGATGATGCGCGGGTCGAGCCCTGCCTCGCGGAAGATCCTGACGGGGCTTTCGCCCCGCCGGTAGCGTTCGATGGCCTCGCGTTTGAACGAGTCCGTGTAGGTGATGCGCGTGCGGGTGACCCATGCCACGGCGTCCAGTCCGGACAGCAATGCCATCTCGGCGTCCGAGAAACCCGTCATGCCCATGGCGTCCCCGCCTCCGGTGCGGTCCCTCCCGGGATTCCGGACACTCGTCCGGCCGGTCTTTCCGTCCTGTGGTCCTGCATGTGCGGCTCCTTGCCTCTCCGGGGCCCTGCCTTGTGGCCCCTTCGCCCATGCCACCCGTGGCCCCTTCTATATCGGGGGATTCCTCCGCCGCGCAAGACCGATCTTCCTTCGTGTCCGCAGCCCCAAAACAAAATGTTGACAATGACAATAAACAACGTTATTGTTGTCAACGTCAGCAAAAATATTGCTGACGGCTGATAGTCGAAGGATTATCGCAGATAAAGGATAAAAGAACAGAGCCGCTCCTTGAGAAGCTCAAGGAACAGGGATGGCGCATCGAAGCCAAGAAGAAAGGCTGGATGTGCTACCCACCCGACAAGTCGAAGCCGGGCGTTCCCATACACAAGACACCTTCGGATGCCAGATGGTATGAGAATTGCTTGAAATACCTGAGACGCGGCGGGTTCCAAGAGTGAGCGGTCGCTAATCTTGCGGAGACGAAGTTTCCTAGGCTTGTCACCGCAAGATTAGCACACCCTCTGTTCCCCCATCAACCTTCGACCGCTAGGGCGGCTGGATGGCGTGCGCCCATGGAGGCATCTCCCGGCGCACGCCATGCAATACATCGGATAGGTGAAACATGACGAGAGCACGAGAATGGCAGGTTTCCCTTGACTTCAAGGCGAGACTCGACGAGGACGCGGCGTTCGACCTCATGGAAGCCCTCGGAAGATACGGGGCCTCGGTGGCGGTCGACCCCGGGCACACGGGCGGCGGACTGACCCTCGCCGTCGATGCCCCGGACGGGGAGACGGCGCTGGATAAGGCCCTTACGCTCCTTGAGAAGAACATGCCCGGCGCGACGGTGACCGGACTCGAGGCGCGGGAGTGGGCCGACGCCGTGGCGCGGAACCGCGAGCCCCTATACCCGCCGGTGGTGGGCTACGCCGAGATCGCGCGCATGACCGGCGTCACCAGACAGAGGGCGTACGCGTTTCCCAGGATCGAATCCTTTCCCAAGCCGGTGATAGAGACCTCACAGGGCCCCCTCTATTCCGAGGACGCGGTTCGCGCATGGGCGCAGACCCGCGAGCTCAGACCCGGACGTCCGAAAGCGATGGAATAGGAAACGATGCGAGAGCCCCGCGGCCGCACGGTGCGGGGTTTATTTTTTATTTTTTTACAAGGAGGAAGCGGCTGTTCCCCGATGGATTCGTCGGGAAGGGAATCGGCCGTCACCAGGTCCGGTCGGGTTGTATCACGGGCGGTGCGCTCCGGTCCCTGAGCCGGAATGATTGGGTCATTCGCGCATGGGCTCCCTCGAGCATCACGGTCCAGGTCGTCGGGGACACGGTCCTGAGCCCGATGCCGTTCTGGAACGCCAGGATGAGGTCGTTGCGGACCGGTGTCTGTCCCTTGTTCCGGTTCTCCACGGTGTAGCGCACCTCGAGCAGGTCCTTGCAGGTGGCGTATTCCACGTCCGTCAGGAGCAGCCCGTCATGTTCCCCGTATTCCAATGGATAGGATATGAATTCCTTGCCCCGTGGTACGTGCCATTCCCTCCATTCCGCGTGTTCTTCCAAGAGCAACCCCACATATCCGACGGCCAAAGCGGTCAGTACAATCAACACGGCGATGACAACAAAGCTCATTTTCCCCTCCCGCAGAAGAAGGCATGACGAATATGGACGAATCTAAAAGCGGACGAGCATTGAAATTCCGCGGAAAAGGCCGAGGCGGATGCCCCGACCAACAAGCAATGGCTCGATACCATCGGCGGCCCGACGGGAAGCCGCCGATGATTGTCCGATTCCGATGACCGTCGGCATTGTTTTATTGCCGATATCGGGCCGATGGCGGATAATCGGGATCATGAAGGATGGAATCAATCAATGCGGGGGTTCCGGCATCGAGTCCGTTGATCATTTCGACGGTGTCGGAATCGTCAGGATCAGACCAGTGGTCAATAAGGTGGAGATAAAGAGGGCCAAGCGTCTGATTGTCGAACAGATCCCTCATCTTGCCGATATAGAATTCCCAAAGCGGCCGGTCGAGGATGACGGCACGTTGAGGCCTCTTTTTATAGGGGCGTTCTCCAAGGACGGCCTCATAGGCGCCGCCTTCGTCACGCCAGGAATACAGGCAGCCCAGTCGTTCCTCGGGTATTTCTCCGCGTCGGCCGGAGCGTATCAGTGCGCGGAGCTTGTCAGGCGTACGGTCGCCGAAGTCGAGGGGATCGCAGTCGTCGACGAGTACAGGCGCAGGGGCGTCGCACTCGCCCTGAAAAGGTACATCGATGCCTGGGCCGCCGATCACGGCGCTTGTCTCGTATTGTCCGTGCCCACGAATGAGGCAGCGCGTGGCCTCAACGAGAAGTCCGGCCACCGCGTCCTGGAGCCCGATGTCCTTCTCATGCTTCAGGTCGTATATGCCGACGGCGGTCCCTGCTCCCTTCCCTTTGCTTTGGAACGTGGGCAGGAGGCAGGATACAGTTGCTGGGCATTCCTTCCAATCGCCAAACCTGGCGGGATGTCCGTCAGGGCGGGACAATGTCCTTCCGTCGCTTCCTCTCCTGGAGTATCCGGTGAGGAATACTTCGCCGTCAAGTGGGAGACCCGCGACGGTGACGGGAATTGGATCGCCACGACCAGCCGTTTGAGGGGCGTACGCGCCGACGTCATGGACTGATGCCATTCCATCAGACCCCATGCCTGGCGCTTCGGCGTTCTCGTCTTCCTGATGATTCATTCCTCGTCCTTCCCCTGGCGAGCGGCCATGCATGGACTCATGGATTGGGCACGAGTCCGCGTGTTCGGGTGTCTTGGTTGAGCCCGTCATGTTGCCTGCTCCAGTTGCCAGTTGCCGGCGAAGCAGCTGCCGCCGTGCGAGGCGCGGTAGTCGTGGAGTTCCCTCGATCGTTCGGCGTGCAGACGGGCTTGTTCGGCCCGGGTTTTGCGGCCGGCGCGGAGCGCGAGCTCGGCGTAGCGTGAGGCCTGGCCGGGGTCCGGGTCGGGGTCGAGGCGCAGCCTGTCCGCGAGGGCGCGGATGGCGGTCGGCCCGTCGGCGTCGGCGCCGATGCGGTCGGCGAGCATGCGGCGCGCCCGGGTCTCGTAGGATTCCGGTTCCGCCGGCCGGCTCTCCCCTGTGTCGCTTCCGGTGGGTTGGCTGGCGTCGGCATGCTCCCGGCGTCGGCGTTCGAGGGTTCGCTGGTCGCAGGTCAGGTCGTCGCGCAGTTCGTCGAACAGGCGGGCGAAGCGGCGTCCCGTGTCGACGCGTTTGGCCTGGAACCCGTTGTCGAGCGCGTGGTCGAGGACCCGTTCCATGAGCCCGCTCGTGTCGGGTTCGCCGGCGGCGTCGAGCCGTTCGACGAGCCGAGTGACGGCGTCGGTGTCCCGCCGGCCTGCCGGTTTCGGGGTCAGGCCCATGGCGGCTCGGCGGTTTTCGAGCCGGTCGAGGATCCATCTGGCGCGTATCCCGGCGGGGACCCGCTCTTCCGGTTCGGGGCCGGCGTCTTGCCAGCGTTCGTCGTCGGGCTCACCCATAGGGCGGTTCGCCTCGTCCGGCGCGGATGCGGCTTCGATGATGTGGGCGGTTTGGTTTTTCCCGTCGCGGCTCTCCCCGGTCCGGGGAGATGCCTCCGTAGGAGGCAAAGGGGATATTTGTTTAGAAGTATTTGTTCTTACTATAGGGGTGTCACTGGTGACACCCCTGGAGGTGTCACCAGTGACACCCCTGGCTTCCCTTTCCGGGTTTAGAGGTGTCATTTTGACACCCCTAGATTTTGGCTTGTTTCCGCCGTTTTCCAGAGGTGTCATTTTGACACCCCTAAATCTGTCCGCTTTTCCGGCCTGTTCGGCATTGCCGTCGCCGTCACGTTCGGCCCGTTCGGCGCGTTCCGCCCTGGCCTGTCGTCCGGGTTTCTCGGACACGTGCTCGAGGGTCACGTTCATGCAGCATTCCCAGACGACGGACCGGTACGGGTCGGGCACGTAGTTGCCGTGCTCGTCCCATTGGGCGAGCTTCTGGTTGCCCCGGCGGATGCATCCCGTCTCCTCGAGCGCCTTCAGGGCACGTTTGACGCTGGATTCGCTCGTGTGCGCCTCGGCCATCAGGGTCTCCACGGTGGGCCATGCGCTGCGTCCGTCGGGCTGGCAGCGGTCGGCCAGGGCGATGAGCACGAGTCTGGCCGTGGCCGTGGGTGCGGGCGCCTCCCTGAGCGCCCATGACGTGCATTGCCAGCTCATGGTCTTGCCCCTTTCGTTTCGCGTTCCTTCTTGTGTTCCTGCATGAGCCTGTCGAACGCCTTGCTGGTGGGTTCCAGGCTTCCGTACCGGGCTCCCGCCGATGCGGCGGCGCGGCCCATGGTTTCCTCGTTCCTGTCCTCGTGTCCGTCATCGCGCATCGCCGGACAGCTCCTTCCCCGTGTCGGCGTCGAGGGCGGTTTCGAGGGCGCGGCACAGGTCCAATGCCTGGTCGAACCCGTCGAGCCATGCGCCTACCCAGTCCTGGGCGTCCCCGCCCCCGTCCGGCGTCATGTCGATGGTCTTGAGGCGTTCCACGGCCATGGCCTGCCGGTCGATCCGGCCGTTTCCGTCGATGATGATCCGCATCGTCTTCCGTTCCTTTCCCGTCGCCTCATCGGGCGAGCTCTTGCACCGTCATGCCCAATGTCGTCCGGGTCGGGTCGTGGCGTTTCCGCACCCTGTCGCACAGGGCGGGCGAGGGCATGCGCGCGAACATGCCGGGGTCCATGGCGCGGATCTCCCGTTCGTGGGAGACGAGCGCGTCGATGACGTCCTGCACGCGTGCGCGCAGCAGATCATGCCATCTGCCGGGCCATGTCTCGCGCATCGCCGCCGAGCACACCATGGCCTCGTCGCCCGCGGCCTTGATGTACCGGGTGTGCGCGGGCAGGGCGAGGATCTCCTGGATCCATTGCCAGTCGTCGCCGCGGGCGGCGTCGATCTCGCCGGAGAGCATCCTCCATGCGTCGAACGTCGCGTCGAGCATGATCGACGCCTGTTCCCATGTCAGGGGGATCGCGGGGATCTGCAGGGTGACGGCGTCGGGTTCGGCCCCTGCCGGGGCCGGCATCATCGTGATCATGGTCGTTCCTTTCGTTCCTCTATGGTTCGCGGGCCTCGTCGTCCGGCTTCCCGTTGTCCTTTCGTTTGTTCTTTCACTCGCTTGTCTCCGGTTTTCGGCCGATTACGGGCGCCTGTGCCGGCGCATGCCCTGAGGTAGGGGTAGCGGTCCAGTCTCGGGGTGGTCCCGTTGTGGTGTGCTTCGAGCCAGTGGCGGATCTCCCTGAGCAGGGGACGGGCGCGGTTCGAGGTCATGCATCGGGTCAGGATCCGTTTCCATGCGGCGAGTCCCCATTCGGCCTGGACCGCGAGGGCGAGGGCCTCCATGTCCGTCTTGTATCCGGCGCTGACCGGCAATGGGGCGTCCGCCGTGTCGCCGTCCCATTGCCGGTAGCTTTCCCGGTCGCCCGCGGCGGGCGATCCGGGGCTCTCGCCGTCGCCGTCGCGTCCCTCGAAGATGTCGGATGCGTCGCAGATCACGTCGGAGTCGGCGAGGGTCTGCTCGTGCCGGCGCCACCGTTCCCACGCCGTCCGGTCGTCCGGGTCCGTGGGCGGTTTCAGCCTTCCCGCGCGCCGTTCCGGGGTCTGGGTCATGCCCGTGCGGTGTTTGGGCCGTTGGTTTTTGAACCATTCGCCGACCACGGTGCCGGTGAGCTGGTTGACGAACGCGGCCAGGCCCGTCGACCCTCCCTCGGCCCGGTCCGTGTTGGTGCGGTGCCAGTAGTCGAGTCGGCGGATGGTGCGTATCGTCAGGTCGCTCATGACCTCGTCCGTGGCCCATGCCCAGTCGCGGCCCAGCTGCCGGCGCACGCGCGCCCGGTTGTCCTCCAGCGCGGCGTCGAGCCGGAGTGCGGCCTGGTCGGCGAGGCGGGCTCGCATGAGCCTGGCCCCGGCTTGGTCCCCGTCGTCCTCGAGCCGTTCGAGGGCCTTCAGGTCCATGGGGTCGGCGAGGCAGCGGACCAATGTGTCCGTCAACGGTTCATCGCTTTCCCTCATGGTCAGAACCTTCCGGGATGCTCGCGGCGCAGCGTGTGCAGGCGTCGTTTGGCCGTGGTGGTGGATGGGGCGAGACCGTCGGCCACGGCCCGGGTCGAGGTGACCGTCTCGCCGTTGGCCTTCAGCTTGTCGGCCCATGCGAGCCATTCGTCGGGGTCGAAGCCGGCCGTCGCCTTGCGCGCCGGCTCACCGGCTTTTGGGCCGGCATCGTGGGCCGATCCCGTGTCGGAGGAACGGTCCGGGCCGGACATGGCCCCTTCGTGGGATTCCGCGGGCTCAGGTTCGGCGTGGCCCGCATGACCCCCTGCCTCCGGGCCCGACTGGCCCTTGGGATCCATCTCGGGCTTCCGGTCCACGTGGTCCTGGTCCGCAAGGTCCTGGTCCGCATGGGCCTGGTCCATGCGGACCATGTGGATTGTGGACTCCGTGGGCCTTGCGGACGTCGTGGTCGTGGACGTCACGGAGGGCCATGAGAGGTCCTGGTCGAACGGGATGTCCTCCGGATCCTCCTTCTTTCCCCGATTCGCGTCGGTTTCCGCTTGGGCCGGCGGGTCGAACAGGTAGCGGTCCAGCGGGTCGGCGGGCGCGGGTTCCGTGGCTTTGCCCGGCTCCGGTCCGGCCGTCGGCGTGGGGATGGCCCGCGGGTTTTCCGTCCGGACCGGTTCCGTGCCGGCCGTTTCCGGCGTGGCTGCGGCGGGTCCGGCGTGCCCGTCATCGGGGCCGGCGGCCTTGCCGGTGGTCCTGGCGAGTTTGTCCTGGCGGTCGCCGGCGATGATCACGATCAGATGCGTCGAGTAGAGCAGGGCGATGGGCGGGATGCTCATGATCGCGGGCGCACCCCACGTGGGGAGCATGCCGCCGGCGTTGAGCCATGCGTGCAACGCGTTGCCCGTCACGCTGAACAGGCTGAACAGCACGAGTCCGGCCCACGGGTACCAGCGTCCGCGGATGTGGCCTTTGCGGAATCCCCATGTCGCCCACGTGCACAGGAGGATCGTGCCGTCCACGCACAGGGGGCCTCCCCATGACAGGAGCGGGTTGATGCCGCTGGACACGAACACGAGCCTCAACGCGTCGAACGAGAGCACAAACGCGATGACCGCGATCATCACGCCCACCGTCACGCCTGGCAGCATGCTCACGCTCTCCCGCCCGTCCGCTTCCTTGGTTTTCTTGTCGTTCATACCGGTTCCTCTCCGGCCGGCCCTCATGGCCGGCCTTCTCTGCTAACGGGTCAGGCGCATTCCGACGCGACGGTCAGGATCTGGTCGAACAGGCCGTTGACCTCGTCCTGGTCGCGGCTGCGGTCGTTCTCGTCGGCGGGCCACATGTCCTCGAGGTCGTGGTCCACCAGGCGCATGAACGGGCCCACGTTGGCCAGCACGCCCTTGATGTCGCGGCCGGCGCGGGTGACGATCTCGTCGACGGTCTCGCTGCCTGGCTGCCAGCGTTCGGAGCTCATCAGCTCCACGAGGCGGGTCAGTCCGGCGTTCGCGTCTCCCGCGGCGGTGCGGAACGCTTCCACGAAGTTCATGTCGTCCGCGGCGAGCCGGCCTCCTCCCAGATCGATCGCCGTGTCGTCGGGCAGCACGCCGATCGCGCCGGTCTCGTCGACCGGTGCGGGGGCCGCGGGTTCGAGTCCCTCGCTCATGCGCCGCATGGTCTCGCGTTTGATGCTCGCGCAGATCGTGGATTGCGCCATGTCGAGCTTCGCGGCGATCTCCTGCTGGGTCATGCCCTGGCCGCCCTCCTCGACGGGCAGGTTCATGTCATGGATCTTCGCGTCGAGTTCGAGGCGTTCCGCCGGCGTGAGCTCCGGCACGCTGTATCGTTTGCCATCCGCGCCCACGACCGGCTTCGGCTTCGCGGAGGCGCCCTTCGGGGATTTCTTGTTCTTTTTCAGGACACGACCGACCGTCATGTCGGTCACGCCAAGCGCCGATGCCAGTGCCCTGTTACTTATTCCATCGCTCTGGAAGCTGAGGATGAGGTTGGTGCGTTGCTGGACGGTGAGACGGACCGCGTCGGCGGTGAACTTGTCCTGGCACATCCGGTTCCAGCCGATCTGTCCCGCGGGGTATCCGAGGGCGATCCACGCGCGTCCGTCGTATGCCTGGGCGATCAGGTCGTGAAGGCGTTTCTGGCTTTTCGCGGTCTCGTAGAGCTGTTCCTGGATGTCGCCGACGAGCTGTTCGGCCTGTTCGCGGGTGAAGTCGCTTTGGTTCGTGTCGACGCCCATGTTGACGGGCAGGTGGTCGCGCGTGTATTCGATGACCGCGTCGCCTGCCGTGGCCTCCCCGGGGTCCGGCTCGTCTATGATGCGGATCGGCTCGGGAGCGCCCTCGGCCGGCTCCGGCTCCTCGGCGGCGGGCACGTCGACGATCTCGACGTCCTGCCATGCGGGGGCATCCTGTGAATATCGGGGTTCGCCGGTGGTCGGCTGGGTGGGGTTGATGTAAGAATTGGTCATGATTGGCTCCTTCTGGTCCGACGATTGGTCTTCTGGTCCGACGATTGGTCGGGGTCGGTCTTGCCGGCTCCTCCTGATGTGATGATTGGTGGGGTTGGCTTCTGCTGGTTCCCTCGCCCGAGCCGGATTCGTCCGGCAAGGGGCAATGCAAATGGGTAAAGGATGGGACCATCGCCCGCACGCGAACGGCAATTCGCGTGCGGGCATTCTCTTTTTCACGGACCATCCCGTGCGCCCGATATCACCTGTGGGACGCGTGGATGGATGGAACGGATATCGTCTCCAAACACAATCGATCGGCGGGCATGATGGAAGACAACACTGCGGGCTTCTCCCTCGTCCTCCGCCGCCGTCTCATGACGGTGGACCGGATATCCGGGTTCCTGCAAGGCGCATCGATGCCCCTGCGTCTCCATGTCTCCCCGATCATGACGGTCCGGGCGGCTCTGCGTTACGAGGCGCTGGCCCATGACGAAACGGTGCTCGCGCGGCGGGCGCGCCTGGCCTGGCTGGCCTATCGCATGGCCGTCGCCGATGGTCTGTTCCGTAATGTCACGGATCCCGCCGTCATGGATGGGCTGCGTTGGATGCTGTCCACGGGGATCACTGACGGCGAGCTGTTCGATGCCGGGCTCTCGTCCGGCATCGTGCTCGCCGCCGCGACCTGTGACGACGCGTATGGGTTCGTTCACGACGTCGCTTCCGCGGTCGCCGAGGGGCGTCGATCCGCTGTGGCCGCCGTGGGCCGCACGCGCTTGTAGGGTTGGCATTCCTGGTTCTCTCTTTTCGCTGCAGATGGGTGGTGGATGGGTTTGTTTCGGGTAAGGGATGGTTGTTCATCCCACCGGGATGGGCCGGCAAGCCCGGTTCCCGGTGCGCGTGGGGACGGCAATCCCCGACGCAAGTCTCTTATGATGTTCGGCCGTGACGCTGCGCGCCACGACCTTGTCCTCCAGATGGACGCCGGCGGCGCGCAGGAAACGGATGTCGCGTTCCACATGCTCGCCGCGCAGCAGCGTCGCACCGGACAGGATCCGTTCGATACCTTCCACGTAGATGCTCAACGGCAGACGGTTCGACAGGTCCACGTTCACCCCTCCTGCCGGCACGCTCTTCCAGCCGTCTTCCCTGACGGGATGGAAGAACGCGTCGAACACCATGCGACGCGCCTGCCTGTCGACGATACGCAATCCGACAATCTCCCCGCACTCGGGAGTCGGACCGGTCACACACAACCGAAGCCACAACACTCGCTCACTCATCATTTCTTCTTCTATGCCACCTTCACCGGTGAAGGGTCATCAGTTAATCCGCACAGATAGTCTGCAGAAACACCAAAATGAGAGGCACTCACTCTGACTTCATCCGCGGCGAAGGGGATTTCTCCAGACAACTTTCTGGATGCTGTGGATTGGCTAACTCCAATTAAGTGCCCATAGCTTGACTGGGACATCTTCTTCTGCTTCCTGACCTCATCAATTCTCGTACTTGTAAACATTTCATGCGTCATGCGCATAATCATAGCGTCATTTATAGATATTGCAACTCAGACTATATACAATTGGCTTATGCATGTTTCAACAATGATCAACTCGCCAGCCGCTTTGAACCTGCAAGATACGGTCACGAAGAATATTCGCATTCTTATGGCCGCTTATGGGACGAAGCAGGAGGAATTTGCTGCCGATCTAGGCGTCGCCCAAAGTGGCCTAAGCAGGAAATTAAATCGACGTACTGATTGGACAATGTCAGACATAGCCAACGCGGCTTGCTTCTTCAACATTAGCGTGGCCGACTTGGTGCTACCAATCACTTTTTCCACTGGGCTGCGGCCGGATTATCAGGTGCAACATAATGTTGCACCTGATAATCCGGAGTCCCGTGAACTTGCCGGAGCAACGGGCCCACGCTACATCGTGAGGCCAGACGATGCCGAGAATACGAAAAAGCGCGGAGCGAACAATTCGCCCCGCGCCATCGTGATGCCGTATGACCCGGACTTTTTGGTGCCCTCGGTGGGACTCGAACCCACACTGCGCAGATTTTGAGGCTGCTTCCTCTACCAATTGGGATACGAGGGCGTGCCAAAGCACTCTGAAGAGAGTAGCATACCAATTCGACTCTTGCGACACAAGACACGCGCCAATCCTCCATTCCCCCCGGTGAAACAGGCGAAACACGTCGATATCGCGGACGGCGCACCCGTGTGTTGCCCGTTCTCCTGCGTGGTTTCACCGCTTACAATGGGCTGTAGTTTCGATGTATCGCTTTTGTTAGGAGGGCTTATGAGCAACGAAACTTACCGTCAGTTCGATCCCTGGCGCCCCTCTCCGGTCAAGGAGATTTCCCGTAGACAGATTGTGGAGACGCATTATTTCAATGTCGATCACGTCTCCTATGAGTCGAATCAAATCGGTTCGTTTGAACGCTACTTTGTTCAGGAGAACAATGGCGACACTGTGGCTGTGCTGGCCGTCACCGATGATGGCATGATTCCGCTGGTCGAGCAGTATCGCATCGCCAACCATCGTTGGACGTTGGAGATTCCGGCCGGTCACGCCAACAACCCGTCCGAACGCCCGACCGATGTAGCTAAGCGCAAGCTGGCCGAAGAGGCCGGTTTCGACGCCACCAAGCTTACGCAGTTCACCCGTTTTATGAACACGCCGAGCTATTCCACCCAGCACACCGCAATCTTCTTCGCCACCGGTCTTACCCCGGCTTCCCGTCAGGAAATCGGCCCGGAGACTCCGCGTTCCGACGTGCGTATGGTGTCGGTGGACGATGCCTATGAGATGGTGGTCAATGGCACGATTGTGGATGCCAAGACCATGGTCGCCATTTTGCGCCTGAAGAGCGGCACGCTCGATCATCTCAACGACTGATCGCCACGCTCGATCACCGCGGTGACTGTGGGCCATTGCAATCACCACACAATCGCAACATAACAGATAACGAAAGCCCCCATCCACTTTGGATGGGGGCTTTCGTGTGCTATATGCTAGCTGTCAGCAGCTACCAGAAGCCTGAAATCAGTCGCAAGCGCCAACGGTGTGCACGTAGATGGAGTCAGTGCGGCCCGGCTGGTGATCGCCCTGAGCAGAGCTCAGGATGACGATCTTGTCGCCGTCAGCAACCTTGCCAGCATCCTTGAGGACCTTGTCCGTGTAGACCATGAGATCCTTGCGGGACTTGTCGTGGTAGTCCTCCTTGAGCAGGAAGGCTTCGGTGCCCCAGGACAGAGCCAGCCAGTGGTAGGTGTGCTCGTTGCTGGTCAGGCCGTAGATCGGGGCGGCCGGACGCTCACGGGAGACGCGGTGCACGGTGGCACCGGTCTGGGTGTAAGCAACGATGGCCTTGGCGTTGAGCTTGTCGGCCAGGTCCACAGCGGCGGAGGAGACAGCGCCGGTGGAGGACATGTCAAGGTTCTTGAGCTCCGGGATACGGTCGAAGCCGTGGTCGGTGGCGTAGCCGGAGATACGGGCCATGGTGGCCACGGTCACATCCGGGTACTTACCAACGGCGGTCTCGTTGGAGGTCATGGTGGCGTCGGAGCCGTCGAGGATGGCGTTGGCGCAGTCGGAAGCCTCTGCACGAGTCGGAACCGGGGAGTTCACCATGGAGCCGAGGACTTCGGTAGCCACGATGACCGGCTTGGCGTACTGGCGAGCCAGCTCGATGATGCGCTTAGTGGCCAGCGGGACCTCTTCCAGCGGGCACTCAACGGCCATGTCGCCACGGGCGGCCATGACGCCGTCGAAGGTCTTGACGATCTCTTCGAGGTTCTCCAGAGCCTGCGGCTTCTCGATCTTGGCAATGATCGGGATGCGACGGCCTTCCTCGTCCATGATCTCGTGGGCGCGGTCGATGTCGGTGGCGAAACGCACGAAGGACATGGCGATGATGTCGGCACCGGTGCGGATGGCCCAACGCAGGTCGGCCTCATCCTTCTCGGTCAGAGCCGGCAGGGAGACGGCGACGCCCGGCAGGTTGATGCCCTTGTGGGAGGACACAGGACCGGCCACGACGACCTTGGTGTACACGTTGTTGCCCTCGACCTTGGTGACCTCAAGACGGACCTTGCCGTCATCGATCAGGATCGGGTCGCCCGGGTGGCAATCGCCCGGCAGGCCCTTGAAGGTGGTGGAGGTGATGTGCTCGTCGCCCTCGACGTCATCAGTGGTGATGACGAATTCCTGGCCGAGCTGCAGCTGAACCTTGTCTTCGCCATCGGCGTTCTTCTTGAACCAACCGCAGCGAATCTTCGGGCCCTGCAAATCAACGAGCGCGGCAACGTTGCGACCAGTGGCTTCGCTGGCCTTGCGCACGTTGTTGTAGACCTTGAGGTGATCCTCGGGGGTGCCGTGGGAGCGGTTCAGACGAGCAACGTCCATACCAGCTTCAACGAGCTTCAGGAGGTTGTCGTAATCCTCGGTGGAAGGACCGATGGTGTCTACGATCTTGGCTTTACGCATGAATGCCTGCCTATTCTTGTTCAATTTGGTTCGAGGCGCGATTGCCCCATTTGCCGAAACCCAGTCTACTAGCGCGAGCCGACTCATGACAAGTTTTCTTCACGGTGTGTTGTGAGCGCTCACATTGTTGTGTTGACTGGGTTTAAGGGTTGTATTCTCTAACGATTTCAGGCCTTTTCAGCGCTTTCCATGCTCTTCATCTTGATCACGGAAGCCACGGATGCGCCGCCAATTGCGAGCACAATCACAGCCAGCGACAGCCATGTGGGCACCTCCGGCACCCAATGGACGCCTTCGCCGCCGTTGATGAACGGCAAGGTATTGCCGTGCAGGGCCTCCATGATGAGCTTGACGCCGATGAAGCCCAGCACCACGGACAGGCCGGCAGGCAGGTAGACGAGCTTGTCGAGCAGAGCACCCAGCAGGAAGTACAGCTGCTGCAGGCCGAGCAGTGCGAACACGTTGGAGGTGAACACCAGGAACGGATCCTTGGTCAGGCCGAAGATCGCGGGAATCGAGTCGAAAGCGAACATGACGTCGGTGGTGCCGATGGTCAGGAACACGATGAGCATCGGGGTCCAGTAACGCACGCCGTTCTTGGTGGTGCGCAGCTTCTCGCCGTCGTAGTCGTCGGTAATCTTGATGATCTTGCGCAGATTACGGATGATGCCGTTCTCGTGATATTCCTCATCTTCATCGCCGCCGAGCACCAGTTTGACGGCGGTGTAGATCAGGAAGGCACCGAACAGGAAGAACACCCACGTGAAGCGGGAGATCAGGGCCGCGCCGATCAGAATGAAAATGCCACGGAAAATCAAAGCAATGGTGATGCCGATGGACAGCACATACTTCTGAATCTGCTTGGGCACCGCGAAGTTCGACATGATAATGACGAACACGAATAGGTTGTCGATGGACAACGAGTATTCGGTGAGCCAGCCGGAATAGAACTCGATGGCGGGCTTGGAGCCGGCGAAGAACCAGATGCATCCGCCGAAGATCAGCGCCATAACCACGAAGAAGGCGATATGCTGCACGCATTCCTTGGTGGAGGGCACATGCGGTCGACGCCCGATGACGAACAGGTCGACGATAAAGAACAACGCGAGCACCACGAAGGTGATGATTTCAAATGCGAGTGGGGTTTCTGCCATGATTCCCTACACTAACTTATGTATGTGACGGTTTTGGGGCCGTTCCGGTAGCGCTGATCGCCAGGCAGTCAGGGGATGTGTTGTTCGACACGCTCCGGGCCGCTCAGGCCAAGTCTTTACGGTCGACAACGCATCCCCTGACTGCCCGCCTCGGGTATGGGAATTTGGTTACTTGTTGGCTTCCGTCATTTGACGGAGTTCTTTTTTGAGGTCTCGGATCTCGTCGCGCAGACGGGCCGCAAGTTCGAACTGGAGTTGTTCGGCGGCGGTGTGCATCTGTTCGCTCAGTTGGCGAATCAGGTCGGCGAGGTCCTGCGCGGGCAGGCCGGCCTTCAGGATCTCCTCGTGGCGTTTGTCTGCCTCGTTGGGATCGAGTACCGGCACGCCCAGGTGCGTGTTGCCGGCCTTGCCCGCGTTGCGGTAGCCACCTTCAAGCAAGGTCTGGGTGTCCACATCCTCCTTGGCGAGCATGTCGTTGACGTCGCTGATCTTCTTGATCAGGGGCTTGGGATCGATGCCATGCTCCTGGTTGTAGGCAATCTGCTTGGCGCGGCGACGGTCAGTCTCGTCGATGGCTTGCCGCATGGCTTCGGTGGTCTCGTCGGCGTACATGATCACCGTGCCGGACACGTTTCGGGCCGCACGGCCGATGGTCTGGATGAGCGAACGATAGGAGCGCAGGAATCCTTCCTTGTCGGCGTCAAGAATCGCCACCAGCGATACTTCCGGCAAATCGAGGCCCTCACGCAGCAGGTTGATACCGACAATCACATCGATCTTGCCTTCGCGCAACATGCGCAGCAGTTCGACGCGGCGCAACGTATCCACATCAGAATGCAGGTATTCGACCTTGATGCCGCGTTCCAGCAGATAGTCGGTCAAGTCCTCGGCCATCTTCTTGGTCAGAGTGGTGACCAGCGCGCGCTCGTTCTTGGCCACACGGGCCTTGATCTCGGCGAGCAGATCGTCGATCTGCCCCTTGACCGGGCGTACGTCGATCTTCGGGTCCAGCAGACCGGTTGGGCGGATAATCTGTTCGACCACCCCATCGGACAGTCCCATCTCATAGTCGCCTGGCGTGGCGGACAGGTACACGGTCTGGCCGACGCGCTGCAGGAATTCCGGCCATTTGAGTGGTCGGTTGTCCATCGCGGAGGGCAGGCGGAAGCCGTGTTCGACCAGCGTGCGCTTGCGGGAGGCATCGCCCTCGTACATGGCACCGATCTGCGGCACAGTGACGTGTGATTCGTCGATGACCAGCAGGAAGTCGTCAGGGAAGAAGTCGAGCAGCGTGTGCGGCGGGGTGCCAGCGGCGCGGCCGTCAAAGTGGCGCGAATAGTTTTCGACGCCTGAGCACACGCCAACTTGGGTGAGCATTTCCAGATCGTAGGTGGTGCGCATGTTGAGGCGCTGCGCTTCCAGCTCCTTGCCTTGTTTGCGCAGTTCTGCCAGGCGTTCGTCGAGTTCCTCGCGAATGGTTTTGAGCGCCCGTTCCATGCGTTCGGGGCCGGCCACATAATGGGAGGCCGGGAAGATGTGGACTTCGTTTTCCTCGTCGATCTCGTCGCCGGTCAGCGGGTGCAGCGTGGAGATGCGGTCAATCTCGTCGCCGAAGAATTCGATGCGCACGGCCAGTTCCTCGTAGACGGGGATGATTTCGACCGTATCGCCGCGCACGCGGAAGGTGCCGCGCGTGAAGGCGATGTCGTTGCGCTTGTACTGCATGGCCACGAATTGGCGCAGCAGGTCGTCGCGGTTGATTTCCTGCCCGACTTTGAGGAAGAGCATGCGACCGGCGTATTCTTCCGGCGTGCCCAAGCCGTAGATGCAGGAGACGGTGGCCACAACCACGCAGTCGCGGCGGGTCAGCAGGTTTGCGGTGGCTTGGTGGCGCAGGCGCTCCACATCGTCGTTGATGTTGGAGTCCTTTTCTATATAGGTGTCGGTCTGCGGGATGTATGCCTCGGGCTGGTAGTAGTCGTAGTAGCTCACGAAGTAGCTCACGGCGTTGTCCGGCATGAGTTCGCGGAATTCGGCGCATAGCTGCGCAGCGAGCGTCTTGTTGGGCTCGATAATCAGGGTCGGTCGCTGCAGCTTTTCGATCAGCCAGGCGGTGGTTGCGGTTTTGCCGGTACCGGTGGCACCCATAAGAACCACATCATTCTCGCCGTTTTCGATGCGTTCGGCCAGTTCGGCGATGGCCTGCGGCTGGTCGCCGGATGGCTTATATGGCGATTTGACGACGAAAGGCTTGTCCGCGCGCTCGATATTGAATCCCATAGGGCCTCATCTTAGCGACCTGCGCACCATCCTGCGTATATCTCACCCACTTGGGCCAGCATCTCGGGCAATGGATGGGTGGAGTCGATGACGATATCGGCTATGGCCCGCCGCTCCTCCTCACTGGATTGGTGGCGGATGCGGGCCTCGGCCTGTTCCAGGCTCATGCCGCGTTCCTCGACCATACGGTCGAGCCGCATGCACACGGGAGCTTCGACCGTGACGATATGGTCAAAGGCGAATGGAATATCGTCAATGACCTCGGCGAGCAGTGGAATGTCGTGAATGATGATGGCTGCCTCGGGGTGCTCATGCTCCAGTCGCGCCGCCTCGGCATAGATCAATGGGTGCTCGATGGCGTCGAGCCGTTCACGTGCGCCCGGCGCGGCGTTCGCGCCGAAGACATGATCGGCAATCCATGGCCGGTTCATAGTGCCATCGGCGAGCAATGCATCAGGACCGAACTCGGCGACGATCTGTGGCAGCGCCACTCCCCCGGGTTCGACGATCTGATGCGCCAGCGCATCGTAGTCGATATGCAACGCGCCGAGTTGCTTGAGTTGCGCCGCCACCGTACTTTTGCCCGCGGCGATGCCGCCGGTCAGTCCTATTCGCATCATGGTGCCCATGATAGCTGGCGCTCCCCTCGGCCGGCTATCGCCGACAGCTCCCCTCAGGGAGGGGAGCCGGCTCGCGTAGCGAGACTGAGGGGAGTCATTGGCGGATAACTCCAAAAACACAAGAAACCCGGCCCAATCGGACCGGGTTTCTTTACACGCTAAGCGCTAGCTTCGCGGCAAACTCACTTGCCGAGCAGCTGGTCGCGCAGGGCGGCGAGCTGATCGGAGTCGGCGAGGGTACCGGTAGCCGGAGCAGCGGAAGAGTAGTTGGAGGTCTCCTCGACCGGCTTCTCTTCCTTCGGGCCCTGGCCGTCGGCGGCTGCGGATTCGGCAGCGTTCTCCAGCTCCTTGGCCACGAACTCCTTGTGCTCCTCCCACAGCTCGTGAGCGGCGGCGTACTGAGACTCCCACTCCTCGCGCTGCTTCTCGTAACCAGCGATCCACTCGTTGGTGTTCGGGTCGAAGCCTTCGGGGTACTTGTAGTTGCCCTGCTCGTCGTACTCGGCCGGCATGCCGTAGATGGCCGGATCGAAGTCCTCGGAAGCCGGGTCAACGGAGTCGTTGGCCTGCTTGAGGGACAGGGAGATGCGGCGACGATCGAGGTCGACGTCGATCACCTTGACGAACACGGTCTCGCCCGGCTTGACCACGGTCTCCGGGTTCTCGACGTGACGGTTGGCGAGCTCGGAGATGTGCACCAGGCCCTCGATGCCGTCCTCGACGGAGATGAAGACACCGAACTGGACGATCTTGGTGACCTTGCCCTTGACGATCTGGCCGGGAACGTGGGTGCGAGCGAAGCGCTGCCACGGATCCTCCTGAGTCGCCTTCAGGGACAGGGAGATACGCTCACGGTCGAGATCGACGTCGAGCACCTCGACGGTGACCTTGTCGCCGACCTTGACGACCTCAGACGGGTGGTCGATGTGCTTCCAGGACAGCTCGGAAACGTGGATCAGGCCGTCAACACCGCCGAGATCGACGAAAGCGCCGAAGTTAACGATGGAGGACACCACGCCCTCACGGATCTGGCCCTTCTTGAGCTGGGACAGGAAGGTCTCGCGGACCTCGGACTGGGTCTCCTCGAGGTACTGGCGACGGGACAGGACCACGTTGTTGCGGTTCTTGTCGAGCTCAAGGATCTTGGCCTTGATCTTCTGGCCGATGTACGGGGAGAGGTCGCGGACGCGACGCATCTCAACGAGGGAGGCAGGCAGGAAGCCACGCAGACCGATGTCGACGATGAGGCCGCCCTTGACGGCTTCGATGACGGTGCCCTCAACGACGCCGTCAGCTTCCTTGATCTTCTCGATGTCGCCCCAGGCGCGCTCGTACTGGGCACGCTTCTTGGACAGAATCAGACGGCCTTCCTTGTCTTCCTTGGTGACGACAAGGGCCTCGATGGTGTCGCCGACCTCGACGACTTCGTCAGGATCAACGTCCTTCTTGATGGAAAGCTCGCGGGAGGGGATGACACCCTCGGTCTTGTAGCCGATGTCCAGGAGGACTTCGTCGTGATCGATCTTGACGACGGTGCCCTCAACCAGATCACCATCATCGAAGTTCTTGATGGTGGAATCGACTGCCTTGATGAAGTCCTCTTCGGTGCCGATGTCGTTGATGGCAACCTTGGTGACTTCAGTGTTGTTCTCTGCCATGTAAATATATGGTTTCTAATAGTGGATGGATAATTTCTCGATATTCAGTTATACGCACACCCTACAGGCATACAGATACTCACAATACAAGCAACTCTGCCCAAATTTCCTAGGAAACTCTAGGCGTGTCGTTCGGCCATTTCCACGACGTTGGCTAGGAGCATGGCTCGGGTCATGGGGCCCACGCCTCCGGGGTTGGGGGTGTAGGCGGAGGCCTTGTCGTAGCAGGCCTTGTCCACGTCGCCCTTGATGCGGTAGCGACCGGCTTCTTCGTCGTAGACGCGGCTGACGCCCACGTCGACCAGCACGGCGCCGTCCTTGATTTTGTCGGGCGTCACGAATCCGGCCGAACCCATTGCGGCAACGATCACGTCGGCGCGGCGCATGTGGTCGGCCACATCCCGGGTACCGGTGTGGCACAGGGTGACGGTGGCGTTGACGGCGTTGCGCGTGAGCATTAGGCCAATCGTGCGGCCAATGGTGATGCCGCGGCCAAGCACGCACACTTCCTTGCCGTTCAGATCAATGTCATAGGCGTCGAGTAGCTCGAGCACACCGCGCGGAGTGCAAGGCAGCGGCGTCGAAATGTCGCCGCGCACATGCAGCACCAGTTCGCCGAGGTTGTACGGGTGCATGCCGTCGGCATCCTTGGCCGGGTCGATCATGTCGATGATCGCGTTCTCGTTGATGCCCTTGGGCAACGGCAGCTGGACGATGAACCCGGTGCAAGCCGGATCTTCGTTGAGTTCGCGTACGGCAGCGGCGATGTCGTCGAAGCTGGCGTCCGCCGGCAGTTCCTTCTTGACTGAGGTAATGCCCACTTCCTGGCAATCGGCGTGCTTGCCGGCCACGTACTTCATCGACCCGGGGTCCTCGCCCACCAGCAGCGTGCCCAGCCCCGGTTGGATGCCCTGCGCCTTGAGCTTGTTCACTCGCTCGGCAAGGTTGGTCTTGATTTCGGCCGCAATCTGCTTACCGTCGATTTTTGTGGACATCAACGCCCTCCCCTGTAGTTTCGGTGCATTCTATCGAAACGATAGGCTATCGTTGGAACAAGTCAGGATTATATATCGTTCGCTCTCACGAAGAAGGCGTGCCATGGGGACTCAAATCACACGACTTACGCGACTCGCCGCAGCCGGCCTGAGCGCCGTCCTGTTGTTCGCGACCACCGCATGCGCAGCCACCTCCCCCGCTGAAACCGAGCCGGACAACAAGACCAGCGTTCCCGCACCGACCGGGCCGATCAATGTGGTGGCCTCCCTCAATCAATGGGGCTCGCTGGCCGCCGAGCTGGGCGGCGATGATGTGGAAGTCACGTCCATCGTGAACTCCACCAATGTGGATGCCCACGATTTCGAGCCAAAGACCTCGGATGTCGCCAAGCTGTCCAAGGCCCAAATCATCGTGGCCAACGGTGCGGGCTACGATTCCTGGGCCACCAAATCGATGACCAAGACCACGAATATCGTATCCGCCGCTTCCGTCATGGGTGCCGTCGAGGGCGATAACCCGCATCTGTGGTTCTCCAAAGACGCTCGATCCAGCATGGCCACGGCCATCACCGATGCATATATAAAGGCACTCCCCAGCAAGAAGAAAGCCTTCCAGAAGCGGCTCAAGGCATGGCAGGCGGACGAGAAATCGTTGGAAACATGGGCGTCCGAGTTCACCAAGTCCCACTCCAACCTCACCTATGCAGCCACCGAACCCGTGGTCTATTATCTGATGGCCGATCTTGGGTTCAAAGATCAGACGCCCAAGGGGTATACGCAATCGACCGCTTCCGGCGGCGAACCGGCACCCGCGGACCTGCAGTCTTTCCAGAAACTCATCGAAGACAAGGGCGTGGATGTGCTGGTCAACAACACGCAGGAAGCCAGTGACGCGACCAATATGATCACTGGCGCTGCCGGTCGCGCCGATGTGCCGGTAGTCGACGTCTCCGAACAAATGCCCAAGGACGCCGACACGCTGAACGCCTGGATCAACCAGCTCATCAACACCATCATCGACGCGGTGGATCCAAGCTATGGCTGCGAAGACGCCACGGACGGCGATACCGCGGACAGCAACGCGAATTCCGATGATTCCAGCGCCGAAGGCTCCGCCACGGATGATGCCAATGCGCAAGACTCCAAGGCCAGCACCGGTTCCAGCACGGACCCCAAGTACATCCGTCAGTGCAAGGCGGCCGCATCCAGTGACTCATCTCAGGATTCGGCAAAGGCCGATGCCGCCAATGGCGATCCCGGCGATGCCTCCGGCAACGACCAGACCGACTCCGGCAAATAGTTAGGAGCAAAGGACACCGGCATCGGATTCGCGCCAATGCCAATAGACGCCTTGCATGAGAAGGGTTGTGCGACCATTGTCGAGATGGCCGCACAACCCTTCTCTTTGGTTATCACCATCCGTACACGATATTGAGAACGATTGTCAGCATCGTTTGCCACAATCGGGCGTTATGAGTGAAACTTCCGATTGCATCGTGTTCAGCGATGCCGCCATCAAGCGTGGCGACCATATCATCTGGCAGCATGGCACCTTCGCCATTCCCACCGGTTCGGTCACGGCCATCGTCGGCACCAACGGCACCGGCAAAACCACGATGATGAGGGCCGAGCTGGGCCTTTTGCCGCTCTGCCATGGCAGCCTGACCGTGCTGGGCAAGCCCGCAGGCGAGATGAACAAACGCATCGGATATGTGCCGCAGAGCTATGTGGCGAATGTCGATTCCAATCTCACCGCCGAACAATCCGTGTTGCTGGGCCTGACCGGCACCCGATTCGGCATCCACCCCATCACCAAGGCCCAGAAAGCCAAAGCGCTCGAGGCGATGGAGTTCACCGGCATCGCCGACAAGGCGCGGTACCGTCTGTCCGAACTGTCCGGCGGTTTGCGCCAGCGTGTGGCCATCGCCCAGGCGTTGGTGTGCGACCCACAACTGCTGATGCTTGACGAGCCGTTGGCCAACCTCGATCTGGCCAGTCAGCGCGCCACCGTACACGTGCTGGCCAAGCTGAACCGCGAACTGAACATGACCATCCAGGTGGTTGCGCACGATCTCAATATGCTCTTGCCGATTCTGACCGGTGCCGTCTACTTGCTCGACGGTCACCCGCACTACGCCGATATGCACAAAGTGCTCGACTCCGACCTACTCACCCACCTCTACGGCACACAGGTGCAGGTGGTCACCACTCCGCAGGGAGACATGTTCGTGACCCCGACGCCGGATGAGCTCCAGGACCAGCCGCAGGATATGCACACGGCAGCCGAAGTGGCGCAATTGCACCATCACGAGCACGGCAATGCCACCAATGGCAGTGCCGCCATCAGCGCCGAGAATCGATAACATCAAGCGAGCCGACCCACAGCCCATCAACGGACTGCAGCTCAGGCATGGAGAAAATACAGAGACATGAGCACCATCAACTTTTCGTATGATCCCGAATGGCTGGATACACTGTCCGCTCCATTCATGACCAACGCCTTCATCGCCGGCCTGTGCATTGCCCTAGCCGCCGGTGTCATGGGATACTTCACCATCGCCCGTCGTTCCACCTTCGCGGCCCATGCGCTGGCCCATATCGGTCTGCCGGGCGCGACCGGCGCGGTGTTGCTCGGCCTGCCCGTGTCACTGGGCATGGGCGTGTTCGCACTGGGCGGCGCACTGGTGATCGGTGCTTTGGGCAAGCGCGTTTCCGAGCGTGAAATCGCCACCGGCACCGTGCTGGCCTTCGCCACCGGCTTGGGTCTGTTCTTCGCGCGATTGTCGAGTTCCGCCTCCCAGCAGATGCAGTCGATCCTCTTCGGCTCGATCCTGACCATCACCACCGGCCAGATCATCGGCTTCGCCGTGTTCGACGTACTGCTGCTGGCATTGTTGGCCATCATCTACCGCCCGCTGCTGTTCAGCTCGCTGGATGAGCAGGTGGCACAGGCCAAGGGTGTGCCGATCGGGCTGATGAACGTGGCGTTTATGGCGATTATGGCCGGTGTGATCACCATCGCCGTGCCGGCAGTGGGCACCTTGCTGATTTTCGCACTGGTGATTACGCCCGCGGCCACCGCCAATATTCTGGCCGGCTCCCCATTCAAGGCAATGGTGATCGCCAGCGTGCTGTGCTTGGTGTCGATTTGGGCCGGACTCGTGCTGTCGGCGATGTTCCCCGCTCCCCCGAGCTTCATCATCGTGACGCTTTCCACCCTGTTCTGGGCTATCGCCAAAGCCGTGGAGACGATGCGGAAGTAATCTCATCCATTTTTTCTTGCCCCCCGCTGGCGAATTCATAGCGGGGGCTTTGTTATATCTTCTCCACCAAGGCATTGGCGATGGCGGCGATGCCTTCGCCGCGGCCAGTGAATCCCATATGGTCGGTGGTGGTGGCAGTAACCGATACCGGGCAACCAACCGCCGCAGACAGGGCGGCTTCGGCTTCAGCACGGCGTGTGCCGATTTTCGGGCGGTTGCCGATGATCGCCACCGAGGCCGATGCCGGCGTATACCCGTTGGATGCCAGATGCGCCACAACTTCTTGCAACATATCGATGCCATGCATTCCGGCACCATGCGCGTCCGCACCGACACCGAACAGTGAACCAATGTCTCCCAAGCGGGCGGCGGCAAGCAACGCGTCAATCAGAGCGTGCGCGGCCACATCGCCATCGGAATCGCCTTCGATCCCCTCGTATTTGGCGGCATCGGCCTCGCTGCATGAATCAGACGCCGGCCAGTAGAGCCCGGCAATCCACAGTTCACGGCCTGAGCCGGCAGGCGCAAAACGGTGAGCGTCAAAACCCTGCCCTATCAACACTCCTGCAGACCCCATGCAGTCCCCTTCGATGGCGCTGCCCAGACGAACGGCAGCAAACGATTATGAATCACGAAGCCCCGGCGTATCGCATAAGGACACGACCGGGGCCTCAACAATCAAATCACTTCTTCTTGGACTTCTTCTCGGCTTCGACACGAGCCAAAGTATCGGCCGCGGCCTCTTCGGGCTCGGCGGTGTGATGCTTGTCGTCACCGGGTTGAGCGGGCTCGTAGCCCAGGTTCACGTCGAGCAGACGCTGGGCTTCCGCCTCGTCGATCTTCTCGGACAAGGCGATCTCAGAAGTCAGAATGGCGCGGGCCTTGGTGAGCATACGCTTCTCCCCCGCGGACAGGCCGTGCTCGTCGACATCGCGCTGGGCGAGATCGCGAACCACTTCGGCGATCTTGTTGACATCGCCGGTGGCGATCTTTTCGACGTTCAGCTTGTAACGGCGAGACCAGTTCATCTCTTTCTCGATGATCGGGGTCCGCAGGATGCCGAATACCTTGGCCACTTCGGATGCGGAGACGATGTCACGCACGCCGACCTTCTTGGCATTGTCCACGGGAACGTTGATGACCAAACCATCGGAAGAGAGTACGGACAACTGCAGATATTCGCGCGTCACTCCCTTGACCGTCCGCTCGGTAATGGCCTCCACCTTCGCTGCACCATGACGCGGATAGACGACCATATCGCCGACTTTGTAAGACATGTACCCTCCGAGAACTGACGGCTTACACACAAAAACTCGAATAATTATGCCATGCGGCCTGGACCGCCCCTATGAGAGCGCTCACAACCACGAAGACACACCGAAAAGGGCAAGAATTCGCCATTTTCGACGCGCCAATGTAGCGTTTACGACTCCAACGCACGTAGACTTTGGGTCATGGCTGAAGAAACGAAGATCAAGGAAGATACCGTCACCGTGCCTGTCGCCCAAGGCGACCTCGATGCGGTGAGCAATGCTGAATTCTACAATCCCCACGGAGTTCTCGGCGGGCATCTCGGCATCGGCAAGCATGCCGACACCGCCACAATCCGCGTGCTGCGTCCGCTTGCCAAGTCCGTGACCATCCTCACCCAGGATGGCGAATACCCGATGACCCACGAATACAACGGCGTGTTCGTGGTTACCGTGCCGGCTTCCGGCACTAAGAAGCAGCCCACGATTCCCGACTACCGTGTCAGGACCGAGTGGGAAAGCGGCGCAGTGCTCATTGAGGACGACCCATATCGCTATATGCCCACAGTCGGCGACATGGACACCTATCTGTTCGGCGAGGGCCGTCACGAGAAGCTCTGGGAGACGCTTGGCGCGCATGTGCTGCGCTATGACGATCCGATGGGCGGCGCAGACGGCACGCCCGGCGAACAGGTGGTAGGCACCGCATTCTCCGTGTGGGCCCCGAACGCCCATGCCGTGCGCGTAGTCGGTAACTTCAACGCTTGGGATGGCCGCCGTCATGCCATGCGCGAGCTCGGCTCCTCCGGCGTGTGGGAGATCTTCATCCCCGGAATCGGCGCGGGCGAGACCTACAAGTTCCAGATCCTGAACGCCAATTACACGTGGGAGATGAAGGCTGACCCGATGGAGCGTCAGCACGAAGTTCCGCCGAACACCGCCTCCATCGTCACCGAATCCACCTACAAGTGGAACGATGACGCCTGGATGCAGCACCGCCGCACCACCAACCCGCATGATGGCCCGGTCTCCATCTATGAGGTGCACGCCGGCAGCTGGAGGCAGGGACTGACCTACCGCGACCTGGCCAAGCAGCTCGTGGACTACGTCAAGCAGGAAGGCTTCACCCACGTGGAGTTCATGCCACTGGCCCAGCACCCGTTCTCCGGCTCCTGGGGCTATCAGGTCACCGGCTACTATGCGGTCGACTCCCGTCTCGGTTCCCCCGACGACTTCCGTTACCTGGTCGACCAGTTCCATCAGGCCGGCATCGGCGTGATCATGGACTGGGTGCCCGCCCACTTCCCGAAGGATGCCTTCGCGCTCGGCCGCTTCGACGGCACCCCGCTGTACGAGGACCCGGACCCGCTGCGCGGCGAACACCCTGAATGGGGCACCTATGTGTTCAACTTCGGACGCCGCGAAGTACGCAACTTCCTGGTGGCCAACGCCCTGTTCTGGCTTGAGGACCTGCACGTCGATGCACTGCGCGTGGATGCCGTCAGCTCCATGCTCTACCTCGACTACAGCCGCGAACCCGGCCATTGGCGCCCGAACATCTACGGCGGACGCGAGAACCTGGAGGCCATCGACTTCCTCAAGGAGGCCACCGCCACCGCGTACAAGAACAACCCCGGCGTCATGGTGATCGCCGAGGAGTCCACCGCATGGCCGGGCATCACCGCCCCCACTTCCGCCGGCGGCATCGGCTTCGGCATGAAGTGGAACATGGGCTGGATGCACGACACCCTCGAGTATCTGCACGAGGAGCCCATCAACCGCAAGTGGCACCACAACGAGATCACCTTCTCCATGGTGTACGCCTACTCCGAACACTACGTATTGCCCATCAGCCACGACGAAGTCGTGTACGGCAAGGGTTCCCTGTACGGCAAGATGCCGGGCGATGACTGGCAGAAGCTGGCCGGCGTGCGTTCGATGTTCGCCTATCAGTGGGCTCACCCAGGCAAGAAGCTCTCCTTCATGGGCAACGAGCTGGCCCAGTGGGGCGAGTGGGATCACGACGCCTCCATCGATTGGGATTGCCTGAACTGGCAGGAGCACCGTCAGGTCCAGACCATGGTCGCCGACCTTAACGCCTTCTACAAGGCGCATCCGGCACTATGGAGCCAGGACTTCGACCCGGCCGGCTTCCAGTGGCTGACCAGCGACGATGCCGACCACAACACGCTGAGCTTCCTGCGCATCGGTACCAAGGGCGAGACCTTGGCTGTGGTGGTCAACTTCTCCGGTGAGGCCTGGTCCGATTACCAGGTGGCGCTGCCCACCGGCGGCAAGTGGACCGAAGTGTTCACCACCGATGACGCCAAGTACGGCGGCTCCGACATCCACAACGGCACCTTCGAAGCGGTCGAGGGCGAATATCATTCACGTCCGTTCTCGGCGAAGATCACCGTTCCGGCTCTGGGAGTTGTATTCTTGAAGCCGGAAGACTGAACTGGTCAACAGGCTGAAAGGTAACCGGTTTATTTATGCTCAATACCACAGCGCGTCAGAATACGACACCGCGCACGGTGCTGGTGGTCGAGGACGAGCCCACGCTCGCCACGGCCATCGCCCAGCGCATCACCGCTGAAGGATGGACCGCTCGCGTGGCCGGGGACGGCGCTTCCGCCGTCCAGGCCGCGTCCCAGCTACGCCCCGATCTGGTGATCATGGACATCATGCTGCCGGTTATGGATGGTCTAGAGGCCACCAAACGCATCGTCGCCGAACGTCCGGTGCCGGTGCTGATCCTCACCGCACGTGATGACGAGGCCGACAAGGTCATCGGTCTGGGAGCGGGTGCCGATGATTACATGACCAAGCCGTTCTCCATGCGCGAGCTTATCGCCCGCTGCAAGGCGCTGCTGCGCCGCGTGGAGCGTGCGAAGGTCATCGCCAAGAACTCGGAGAACGAGAAGCTGCTCGACTTCGGTTCGATGGTCATCGACCCGGCCCAGCGCATCGTCACCGTGAACGGCGAACAGGTGCATCTGACCCCCACCGAGTTCGATCTGCTGGCCACGCTGGCCCGCCGCCCGAAGTCGGTGCTCACCCGCGAAAAGCTGCTCGAAGAGGTCTGGGACTGGGTCGACGCATCCGGCACCCGCACCGTCGACAGCCACGTCAAGGCGCTGCGCCATAAGCTCGGTGCCGATACCATCCGCACCGTGCATGGCGTGGGCTACGCTTTCGAGCCGCCGACCGCGTGATGGCATCCAAAAAACAACAGCAATCCCGGCTTGATGCGATGAAACCTCGCGTCAAGCCGGTTGATTTGTTCTCATCTCTGAAGCTGGAACTCAGCGCACTGATCGTTATCGCCACTGCCATCGCGTTTGCCATGTGCTGGTTCCTCCTGAAATTCGGCTGGTCCGGTTGGATCGCCATGCCGCTGACTTTGGTGGTGGCCTTGGGCATCACCTATTTCTTCTCTCGCGGCATCACCGCTCCCCTACGCCAGATGCGCGATGTGGCCGAAGCCATGGCGGATGGCGATTACACGGTCCGCGTGGATATCGATCAGGATCGTCATGACGAGGTCGGCAAGCTGGCTCGCTCGTTCAACGAGATGGCCGGCGAACTCGAGCATGCCGATAAAATGCGCCGCGACATGATCGCCAATGTGAGCCATGAGCTGCGCACGCCCGTTTCCGCTTTGCAGGCGATGGTCGAGAACATGGCCGACGGCGTCACCGAGCCCACTCCCACCAATCTGGAGAGCATCCTCACCCAAACGCAGCGTCTCTCCGATCTCATCGCCTTCCTACTGGACCTGAGCCGTATGGAGGCCGGTGCGGCGAGTCTGAATATCGAAAAGTTCAACTTCGCCGACTTTCTTGACGAGACCATCGAGCCGTTGGAAATCGCCGATGGTGGCCACGCCCACGACATCCGCGTCACCGTGCCGGCCGACATCACGATGGAAGGCGATCAGGACCGCCTGCGCCAGCTATTCACCAACATCATCGCCAACGCGCTGAAACATTCGGCCGACGGCACCACCGTGCTGGTCGACGCCCACGAGGACGAAAACCAAGGCACCATCGTGACCAATGTGGTGAATTTCGGCTCCCAGATTGCGCCTTCCGACCGTTTGGACATCTTCCGGCGCTTTGTCAAAGGCAAGACGGGTCCCGGCACCGAGTCGGGCGGCACCGGTCTTGGCCTGTCCATCGCGCGCTGGGCGGCCCAATTGCACGGTGGCACCGTCAAAGTGGTCGACGACACGCGAGGTGCCGATTTCGAAATCATCCTGCCTAAATATCACATCGCCGAACGCTGATATTGTCCGACGTCCTACCGTATACTGTATTCGAACAGATGTTCGAATACAGGGTGGGAGGCGCAGCATGACACAGCAATCCGAGTCACAGGCCATGGCGCACGAGGCCACGCTGTTTGTTATGCAGATGGCCGGCGATTCCATGATCAATGCGGGTATTCACAACGGCGATCTGCTGATTGTCGATCGTTCGTTGGCACCAGTCCCCGGAGATGTGGTTGCGGCTGTCATGGACGACGAAATCGCCATCAAGCGGCTGGTTTCACGGGCCGGCATCACCATATTGCACGCCGAGAATCCGCGATACCCCGATTACATGCCGAGCAACGGCGCTTCGCCTGCTATCTGGGGCATCGTCACCGATGTCATTCACCCGTTGATATCGTCATCGGACCGTCGCACCACGGCATCCGCCAATACCAGCACGCCCACCACCTTGGTGCCGGCCTGCTGAAACGCCTGAACGCATTGCCGCACAGTGGCACCTGTGGTGACGATATCATCAACGAGAAGCACCGCGTCGCCATTGCCGATGAGATCACGCTTCACCCTGACATGACCGGTGATACGACGGGCACGCTGTGCCGAAGAGACCTGCTGCACGGAGCGTGCCTTGGTGGAGGAGCTCAGGGCATTGCATGGTCGCGCATCGACGCCGTACCCACGCAATGCCCCTGCCACCGATTTGGCCAACGGTGCCGTATGGGCACGTCCTCTTCGGCGCATTGACGCCCGCGATGATGGCACCGGAACCACCAATACGCGATGACCCAAGCATGATGATGGTATTGGCGTCTTGTTCAGCAGCGACACCATGATGCGGCCGAACGGGCCGTCAAGCTCGGTATCGTCGTGGTCCTTCCAGTCGAGAATGGCACGACGTACCGCTCCCTGATAAATCGATGCGGACCATATACGGGCTCCGCCACCACTGTCTGCATCCCGTTCCCGGCATTGCGCAAACAGGGCCCAGCATGCCGCACACAATACCTCATCCGGCGCGTCACACCCAGCGCAGCCGCGTGGAAACAGCAGATTGCAGACCTGTGCCCACATCGCATGCCACCACTTGTATACGCTCGGCCCGTCCATAACGCGTCACTATCGAGCTGGAGTATCGAATCGCGCAAGCAGTGCATCCAGCAGTTGTACCGTATCTTGCGGATTCTCAACACGAACACCGATCGCACCGGCCTCAACCGCGGGATAGTCATTACCCGTAGGCGTCATGCGATCACCCACGAACACCATTTCATCGGCCCGTATGCCAAGTGTCTGCGTCAGCTTGCGCACGGCATAGGCCTTATCGATGCCGCATTCGCTGACATCCACACTGGTGTATCCGCCGGCCCTGGCCCGCATATGCGGCAGATCGGCCTTGACCGCTTCGACCAGCGCCTGTTTCTTCGTGTTATCGCGATCCCATGCCTGCTTGGCCGCTACGGGCGCGAACTGCCCAAGAGCGGAGAAGGTGATCTGGCTGCCCCTGTTCTCGATTCGAGGCCCCCATACCTGCTGTTCCCACAATCCCAGTTCCCGGGCATGTCGCTCAAGACTTTCCGAGACAGCGGCCACGGTGGCTTCGGACAGATCATGCGCATACACCAAGGCCCATTGCGTGCCATCCCACCGGTAATACCGGGAGCCGGAGGTAGGCATGACATGCAGATTGCCGCGCCTGGCATTCGGGGTGAGTACATCCAGCACCTGCGAGGTGACCACCGCCATGCCGCCCCCTGAGATCAGGGCCACCACCGTATGGTCGAGCAACGCACAGAACCGTTCGATCATCGCGGGCTTCATCGGCTGTTTTGAGCTGGCCAGTGTGTTGTCCAAATCGAAACCGAACACCTTGGCGTTGGAGCAGACATTATCGAAATCAAGTTCGGACCACGAACGTACCACCATTTGTCGTGCCTCCCTCGTTGACGAATGTTCACAGCCAATGAACCAATCCTAACGCATGTTGCCTCCGCCATGCCCTATGGTGGGAACCATGCTTCAGCCACCTTGGAACGCACGAATCTACCGCAACCGCCACGGTCGCGGCACACGAACCCCGATGTTCGGCACCCGTCTGCCCCGTTACCGCACTCGCACCGGCATGTTCGACGATATGGTGGCGGCCCAGGTTCGCAGGCTCGGCCAAGCGTGGCCGGAACTGATACGTCCGCTCCAGTTCGCGGTGGAGGATGTGCCGCCTTCGGATCCGACGCCTTGGCAGACCGAGCCGAATATGACGTCCCAGTGCTTCCCCGCCAGCCACGGCATTCCCGCACGAGTCGTGCTCTACCGCATGCCGTTGCAGACCGAGGCACCTACCAAGCTCGAACTGCAATTGGCCGTCAGGGATGAGCTGGTGGCCCGCATAGCGGAATTGTATGGGCGCAGGCCCGAGGAAATCGACCCCGACTGGGGCCTGTGACAACACTGCGGGCCGTGTCACTTGTAATAAGGTAGTGGCACGGCCCGCAGCTATATCGCCGCCGAAACATCATCAGACTGACGCTTCGGCGAGCATACCCTTCTACTTGACGATGGAGGAATCGTTCCGAGCCCAGACATGAACCGTGGCGGGCATCAGCGTTGAAGCGTCGATGACGGACAATCCGGCGATGTCCTTGTCTTGCAACGAATCGTGACTGAACCGCGCTCCCCAGCTCACTTTCTTGGATGAGTCCTCCAACATCAGCACGACCGCGGTGCCATGATCGCCGGAAAGATTGCCGGCTTCAATCGTTTGTGCTGCGTTCGCATCCAGTGTGATTTCCTTGGAGGTTACCGAAGCACCGGCATCATCGTAGGCGCGCAAGGTGACCGTCCTGCGCGCATTGGACGTATTGGCCAGCGTGATGGAGGCCTTTACTCCGTCGGGAAGGGCCAACCCCGAGAATTCGGATGGCTCGCCGGCATTGACCAATGCGAAATCGGCTTGGCCGGAGTCACCGGAGCGTGTGGCCTTGACGGAGAACGACACGGCGTCCTCTGCGGTGGACATCACGCCCAACGCCCCATCAGGAGCTTCTCCCAAGTCGATCGCCGTCACTTTATCAGCAGTGACGGTGGCATCTTTGGCGGGAACCAAGCCTTTGGCGGTAATCCATGACAGCCCGGTGCTGGTGTCTGCCTTGGCGAACAGATAAGCGGTGACCGCATCGCCGGCAGTGATGGACGGCGCCACCGATGCATTGGATGCGGTCGGCAGCGGCAGCGCGAAATCAGAACCCTTCGGTGTCAGACCATCCATGGTCACCGTGCGCACCACGGACGCGATAGGAGTCTCCTTGCTGGAAACGGTCACGAACAGACCATGCTGCCCATCGACCGCGGCGGACAGTTCCATCGAGGACTCCCCCTCGGCTGGCACAGACAGCGTGGATTGGGTGGACAATGCCATTTTCCCGGCTGTCTCGGAACCCCAGACGGCAATGTCGACGGTGGTCGGCTTGGTGGAGAGATTCGAGACGATGAGCTGCTGTGTGGTACCGGTCGTGCTGTCGGAGAGCAGGAACGACTGGCTGAGCGAGGTCGATACGCAGGATGCCGCCGATATGCCTCTCACATCGCCATCATCGGCCCATGATGCGATGGTGCCGACGGTGCCGGTGCCAGCTGCGGCCTGCAGCATACGGGTATTGATCAGACGAGCTCCCTGATTGATCTTCTGAGCACCGGTTTTCACCGAGGAATCGTCGGTCGAATCGGCGTCTTTCAAAGTTACGTCATCTGAACTGGACTTTTGCCCGATCGCCGAGACAGTGGCGCTGTAGACGGAGCCGAACGCCGCATAGCGCGCTTGTGTGCTCAGATTGCCGACAGTGGCCTGGAAGGCGCTGTCGCCGTACGTGCCGGTATCGGCCAATCCTATAGGTGCCGGGCAGTAGGTTTCGGACTGGGTCGGACTAACGGTCTGGTCGATGGCATTATCGGAAGCGGCCACCTTATCCACCCAGATATTGGGGATGGGGGCCATGACGAGAACGACGAACAGCGCAATCAACACCAGCATGGTGATCACACCGAGCACGATGCCGATCGCACGTTTGAAACCAGAAGTTTTGTTGCTCATGCCTGCTCCTCCAATCCGTAGGACGGTCGTCTGCGAGGCATGGCGACCAAGCAGTACAACGCCGTGATCACACCTAGGCATATCAGCCAGGCGTGCCTCCAGACACTATGCTGTGCACGTTGCTGCCATGAGGTATCCACCTGCTGTGAGGCGCTGCTACGCAGCGTCAGACGATAGTAGCTGCCGCTATCCGTGGAGACCAGGGACTGGGTGCCGTTCGATGCGGCGATATTCGCGCTCAACTGTTCATACGGCATGTCGTTCAAGGAATCGCCGGTCTCGGGAACCACGTAGATGCCGCCGAATCCAAGCGCGCTGATGGCCGCGATGGCCTCTTCGTCGGGATTGGACAGCAGCGAGGCACAGGCCTGGGCCAGTTGTTCGTCAACCGCATCATGCTTGCCGGACAGCAGGCGCGCCCGCTGGACCGGAGAGCTGTCGATCAAATCGCCGCGCGAGGTGCGCATCACCGCATAGTTGACGATGTTGCGGGTCTCCGCGCTCACGGCAAGCACACGATGATCGACACCGGCCTCCAGATAATCGGTGGTGACCATGGGCAGGCCGTTTTCAGACACGCCCAGTCCCGCATCCTTATGACGTTCGATGCCATACATGCATTGGATGCCAATGCAGCACACCAGTATCAGAGCAAGCACCACACGGCCAGACACGATGAGCACATGCAGACGGTCCTTTTTCGATGCGGGATCACTGCCAGACGCATGCAACGGTTGGAATCGCTTCACCGCCCCACCAGCGACGAGACACACGCAGGCGAGGAAGCCCAATATCATCATCGCGATGCCCGGCTGCGCGGAACCGGCCACGACACCATCGGCATCCACGGTTATGGCCACACGGCTGGAGACCAGGGCGAGCGCGCCTCCGCAGACGATTACCACCCACATCAGTCGCGAGGTCCGCAACGCGAACGGCAGCACCAGCGAAGCAAGAGCAAGCAGCGTGATGACGCCAAACAGCACAGTGACCGCCAAATCGGCATAATCAGTCGACCCCATTCGCCATCCCAGCGCACGCTGTGCGGCCTCAAGCAGACTCAGCGACGCCGGCGACCCGTTGGCGGATGACGTTGGCACCGTGATGTCGCCGAACAGTTGACGCCACATGCCCAAATCGGCGTAACGCACCGCATTGACGAGCGTAGGAGCCACCGCAAAGGCGGCAGGAACCGGAATTAGCAACAGCATGGCGCGCTTGCGACGCACGAATAGCAGGAACATCAGGAACACGACGATCAGCGCGAACAGCAGCTGCGGTTCAGCGGCCACCACAGGGATGAAGCACAGTGCGGCGATGGCCGCGGCCTGAACGGATGTGCGCGGCTTGAGCGGGTCTTCGGTATGGTACATGCCCACGGCACGGAACACGAATGCGAACGCGGCCGGCAGGAACACCATTACGGTAAGCATCGGCATATTGGCCTGCGCATACCAGCCGAACATAATGCCGGTGGATGCCCACAGCAGTCCTCCCAGCACACGAACCACGTCCGAGCGGGTGAATACGCCCGCCAGCGCCCAGAACGACAATGCGCTCAGCGGCGCGGCCACAAACAGTATCATCGCCAAAGCGGCGGTCACATGGCCGAGCGTGACCAACGAGGCCAGCATCAGCACCAGCAGCCACGGCGTGGGCGGCGCAGGAATGCCGGTGCCGCTGCCAAACACCCACGGCGTGGTGGCGGACTGCACCAGTTGCGTGAAGCTGGCACCGGTGGGAAGCAACACATCGGAATACAACGATCCGCCGGAGAATATCGAACGGAACACCGGCCAATACATCACCGCGATGGCCGCAAAGCACACCAGCGCCATCACCACGGCCGCACTCCAGCGATATATGGTGCGTGTCCGCAGATGGGCACGTTCCAGCGGACTGAGCAGCACTCTGCCCTGCTGGGATTGGAATGCATCCCGACGATCATGGAACTGCTTGATCTGCTGGCTGTCTGCGAACAAGACATGCAGGGACGATGCGGCGACCTTCGATTGTCTGGCCACCAGACTGCGTGATTTCATGTTTCCCGCGATATCGGCCAAGGCCAGCCATGGCAGGCACAATTGCACCCATGCTTCATACGGCTTCTTGCCGAACATCATGGATATGGCCATGCCAAAACTGCGGAGCAGCCTCCACAGCCAGACGATAAACCAGGACGACATGGCCAGGTCCGTGTACAGATACCGCTGTTGGGAGCGATGCACCGTCATCGCATGATTGACCGTGTGATCGTCCTTAAGCGGTTCCCCGCCTCGCGTACGAATGCCCTCATACCGTGCGCGACGATGTGATATCTCCGCTTGCGGGACAACCACCACGCGTCCGCCGCTCAGGCAGACACGGCGGCAGAAATCAACCGATTCGCTGTAGGTGGTCAGCCAGGCATTGATGCCCCGCAGTCGCGTGAATTGCGACATGGACACCAGCGCGCCTGCCAGCGACACCGCAAACACATCCTGCCGCCCGTCATACTGCTCCTGATCGGGTTCTCCATCGACCACCAGGGAATGCACGGCGTGGTGACCCGCATACATACCGACATCATGCAGATGGGAGCCTTCCCAATCGCACTGTTTGCACCCGAGCACACTGGCGCCCGGCGTATTGCGCCACGCCTCAAGCAATCGTTCAAGGCATGAGTCATCCGAAGGGCGGGAATCATCATGGAGCAGCCACAATGCGCGGGGAGCGTCATCCAGATCGGCACGATCCAATGCCCGGCTGACCGCATCGCCGAAGGAGCGTGCGCCCTTGGCCGAGACGATGTGAATGGTCACATGCTTGGACTGCGGCACCTCCATCACCGGCCCCGATGGCGAGGGGATGACCTCGAACGAGGTGGTTATCCTCGAACTGGTGCGCCCGGTCGCGTCGGCGATGATGACGACCCCCGGAAGAACATTCTGCGTCAATACCGAACGCAATGTAGACCGGAGGAAACGCATATCCTCCTCAACGGTGATCACAGCCGTAATGCCGGTATCCACATCCTGCCTATGCGTATATGGTCGAGAAGACATGGCGTCGGCCAACGCCTCATGAATATCGCTATTACCTGTCGGACTCATAAACTCCCAGTGTACGCACCAGACTTGAAGGGGGTGTGTGGAGCTACGCCCGCTCCCGGTGCTCTCGCTTATATCGACGGCGTTCGCGCTCGCTCATGCCACCCCAAATACCGAATCGCTCATCATGGTCGATGGCCCATTTCAGGCATTGCTCACGCACTTCGCATTTTGCGCACACACGTTTGGCATCACGGGTCGAGCCCCCCTTTTCCGGGAAGAACGCCTCCGGATCGGTTTGCGCGCACAACGCCTTGTGCTGCCAAGATACATCGCCATCAGGTCGGAATAGTCCCCACAATTCGTGCCATGGCTCTTCGGCTGAATCGTCGACCACACCCCACATGCGATTCTCCTTGCCTATTGAGCTTTTCATACGGACTAAATTACACACATGCAATTTCGGTTTTGTCAAATTCTTTCTCGTGTCATTACATCATTTTTATGGAACTGTGTGCTATGGCGTGAACGCGATGCCCTGACGCCGTTGCACATGATATTGTGCCGTTCCTGCGCAGGAACACCATAGCGCAGGAACACCCGGCGGATGCTGTGTCAAAGTGTCATTCAGACAATCGACAGTTTCAGGAGGGGTTATGACGCAGGAATCAGGTGGGGCGGATCCGCATATCAACCCGCCAAGCTTCATTCCTGCGGGAAATCGACGCACCCGGCCTTCCGGGCAGGTGCCACGCTCCTTCGCCCCCGCCCGAACCTCGCGCCAGTCAGGTCAAGCTCCATCGGCCCGTCCGTCCGTCACGGGAAATGACATCGAAGAGCCTCAACTGAACGCCAACGCCACGGCAAGCGCCAACGTCGCGGACAACGGCAGGCGGACTCCGCCCAGTTTTTCTCCGAAAACCGGACGCGCCACTCGCAGCACGGCTCCGGATGCCACCGCACCGCGCAGCATTCCGCCGTCGCGAGCGCGGATGTCTTCCGGCTCATCCCGCAACGCCGTGCGCAATCCGTCGGATATGCCGGTTTCCCGGCCCTCATCGCCAGCAGCAAACGTGTCCACGAAGTTCAGCCATCTTGGCCGGCCGGCGGCGGCAACGGCGAAAACGGTAACGGCACGCCGTCCGCGAGCCTTACGCATCACCCTATGCGCAATCGCGGTACTGGTGGCGGCGTTGATTCTTTCCGTTTTCGGTGCCTGGCAATGGGTGGACAGCAAACTGAATCGGAGCGACTGGCTGACCGACACCCCCAACACGCCGGCCTCGACTTGGCTGATTCTTGGCTCCGATGAGCGTGACGGTTCCACCGATTACGGCGGCGTAGACAATATCTCTGGCTTCAGGACCGATACGATTCTGGTGCTGATCAAGCCCAAAAGCGGGCCGAGTTCGTTGGTTTCCATTCCCCGCGATTCGCTCATGAACGTCGATAACCAGTACATGAAAATCAATGCGGTGGCGCTGATTGCGGGCAAGAAGGCTTTGGTAAGCAACGTCGAGCAGATCACCGGCCAGAAAATCGATCATGTGGCACAGATCAAGTTCGGCGGTCTGCAGAACGTGGTGAACGCCTTGGGCGGTATCGAACTGTGCTATGACGAGGATGTTCAGGATTCCTATTCCGGACTGAACTGGAAGGCGGGATGCCATACGGCGGATGGTTCCACCGCATTGTCCTTCTCTCGTATGCGATATGCCGACGCGCGAGGAGACTTCGGACGCAACGAACGCCAGCGACAGGTCATCTCGGCCATCGTCAAGAAGGCTTCCAGCAGTGAGACCCTGACCAATCCGTCCAAAATCGTGGCAGTGTCCAATGCCGCGATGAGCGCACTCACCGTGGACGAGAAGACCAACCCTTACACGTTGCTCACCATGGCGTTGGCGTTCAAAAGCGCCACCGGCTCGAATGGCATCTCCGGCAGCGTGTACTGGTCCGACCCCGATTATTACGTTGATGGCGTTGGTTCCTCGGTGCTGCTTGACGACGCCAAGAACACCGAACTGTTCAATCAACTTGCCGACGGCACGTATAAGGCCGGCACCGTGGGCAATCTGGCGGAAGGCTGACCGACGCTTTCCCGGAGCCCATCGGCTTCATCATCGGCGCATGATCGTCACCGTTGCCTACACCGCCAATCATGCACGGGCAAAATGTCATGTGGATAACTCGGCAAGCTAGAACCACATACCTTGATTCGGCTTGCGCTTTCGGCATGCGTTCCCCCACGCTGGAAGCATGACATCACAGCAGAACGATTCGAAGCGACATTCCGTCCATACGGCATCCGCCGTATCCCGGGCGAAGCACCGTTTGGGCGCGCCGCCATTGCGCGCCCGCCTGACCATGTTTGCCGCGGCATGCCCGATGATCGCGCAGGCATTGATGATGGTCATACTGCTGTTGCACGGGCAATGGCTGTTCGCCGCCATGATCGCACCGGGCATATTCGCCTGTCTCGTGTCCCTGCTGCTGACGCTCCCCTCGCCTCCAGGCCCGGAGAAGGCTCCCGATCCGCAACAGGCAACGATCGATGTCGGTATCACGGGCGACGCCGATGACCGCGCCGCAGACCTCCGTCATGCGCCGTCGCAGCCGATAGAATCGCTGCTGCACTTCGCACGCCTGCCATGGCGCGCCATTGTGGGCCGCTGGCTTGAACCCCTTGACCTTGCGGTGCCGATCGGCATGACCGGAAGCGAGCCGCTGATGCTCGATCTGAACCGTCAGGGGCCGCATGCTCTGGTGGCCGGCACCACTGGTTCCGGAAAATCCGTGTTGCTGCAAAGCTGGTGTCTGGCGCTCGCCTCGATGAACGGGCCTGAGCATCTGAATTTCGTGTTCTTGGATTTCAAAGGCGGTTCCGCGTTCCGCAAACTCGAACGGTTGCCGCATACCGTGGGCAGCGTATGCGATCTGGATCTGGCGCATGCCGTACGCGCGTTGCGTGCGCTGGAAGCCGAACTGACACGCCGTGAACAGCTGTCCGCCGCTGTCCATGCTTCCGATATCCGCGATATGGTCAATCCGCCACCGCGCCTGATCGTGGTCATTGACGAATTCCATGCCCTGAAGGACCAGCTCCCGGATTATGTGAATCGTCTGGTGCGTATTGCCTCGCTCGGCAGGTCACTGGGCATGTATCTGATCGCCTGTACGCAGAATCCCATGGGTCAGGTCAGTGCCGATATGAAGGCGAATATGTCCGTCAGCATTTGTTTACGGGTTCGGGACCGTCTGCAATCATGCGAGCTGCTTGGCGATGGTCGTGCCGCCGACCTCAGTCCGGCAATGCCCGGTGCGGCGTTCTGCAACGATTCCGAACAGGTGACGGCATTCCGCTGTGCAACGGCACGCGATATCGATGCGGTGTGCCGCCAGATCGCGTTCGCATCGCGGTTCGTCGGAAGCCCGCCGCAACCGTCCCTGTTTACCGCGCCACTCCCCCGGCACGTAAAAGACCGGACTGTGGCCGACCACGCACCGCAACGCATTCGATTTGGACTTGCCGACGATGGCATCAACCTGCGAGAGGCGACGGTATCCCTCACCGGTGGCAATATCGGTGTCATCGGCCCGCAGGGGCGCGGCAAAACCACGTTGCTGAAAACATTGGCTCGACACGCCAGCATGGCTGATGGCTTGGCGGTACGTGTCAGTTCCCCGCATCGTCGGGTATGGAGCTCGCAATGGCTTCATGGCGGCCGTCGCACGCCGTATGCCAGCTCGGATGCACCACCGCCTCCGCATATCGTGTGGTTCGTCGACGACGCCGATGAGTTGTTCGACCCATTCCGCACCGACGAGCAGGCGCTGTCTTTCACACATGCGTTGGCCGATGAGTCCGTCAGCGTGGTATTCGCCGTCAGCACGATTCGCCCGATACGTATACCGGAGCATTGCAATACCAGAATCGTGTTCCCGTGCGGGGAGAGAACGTCCGATCTTATGGCCGGAGTCCCCGCTCGCCTATTGGATATGATGAGTCATATCGATGCCGACAACGCGGGCCGGGCCGTGCTCATCGAGGGCACATCGGCATGTCTGGTGCAGTGCGCTTCGTGAAAACTTCGGTTTTTTCTCGGCAAAACCTCTTGAAAATCACCACGGTTCGTGGTTACCTTGGTACTGGACTTAAGGAACAACACCAGCCACGGGGCTTTTAAGGGAGGCAAGCAATGAGCAGCGCTTTTGATTGGCGAGCCAAGGCCGCATGTCGTGACAAGGATCCGGAACTCTTCTTCCCGGTGGGCAACACCGGTGCAGCCTATCAGCAGATTGAGGAGGCCAAGGCCGTGTGCCGCACCTGCAAAGTGATTGACGCATGCCTGAAGTGCGCACTGGACACCAATCAGGATTACGGCGTGTGGGGCGGCTTGAGCGAAGATGAGCGTCGTGCGCTGAAGCGCCGCGCCATGCGCGCCCGCCGTTCTCAGGCCATGCAGATGCAAATCTGATGTTTTGATTATCGCTTCGTCATACTAGGAAACCCTCCCGCTTGGGAGGGTTTCCTCATTTCGGGCTTCGCATCACTCGTCCTGAGCAGCCCTGAGCTTCATATCAAGCACCACGCGGGTGCCGCCTTCGCGGCGCGGCTCCCAATGCACGGAACCACCGAAATCATTGGTCACAAAGGTGTTGATGATCTGCGTGCCCAAACCGGAACCGGAAGAACGAGCCAATCCACCCTGTTCTTCGGAGCCGAGACCGGAACCGTCATCCTCGACCACCACATTGAGGTTCGGGCCGGAGCGGCCCACGGAAATCGTGATATGGCCATCCTTGCGGCCTTCGAACCCATGCTCCACCGAATTGGTGATGAGCTCGGTCAGCACGAGGGACAGCGGCGTGGCATCCTGAGCGGGCATCATGCCGAACTTGCCCATGTAGTTGATATCGATGTGCTGGTCTTTCATCGTGGCCAGGTCCACGGCCATGCGCAGCAGGTTGGCGATCACCTTGTCGAAGTCGACGACCTCGTCGGCGGTCTGGCTCAATCCCTCATGCACCATGGCAATGGTCTGCACGCGGCGTTGCGCCTCCTGCAATTCCTTCTTGACCTCATCCGACTTGGTCTTACGAGCCTGAAGCCTCAGCAATGCGGAGACGGCCTGCAGGTTGTTCTTGACACGATGGTGAATCTCGGAAATCGTAGCGTCCTTGGTCTGCAGCTCCTGCTCACGACGGCGCAGCTCGGTGACGTCACGGCATAGCAGAATCGCTCCGATACGGCCGTTGTTGTCATACAAGGGCAACGAGCGCATCGAGACGGCGGAACGGTTGGCGTTGAGTTCGGAGTCGACCGCGGCTTTGCCTGTCAACACCAACGGCAGGGTTTCCGGAACAGGGTCGTTCTCCTTCAATAGCTGTGTGCCGAGTTCGCTGAGGTAATGGCCAGGCATGGTGGTCAGCAGACCGAGACGCCTAAAGCAGCTGATGGCGTTCGGGGCTGCGTATCGAACCACGCCGTCCATGGTCAGGATGATGAAGCCGTCCGCCACGCGAGCGATATGGCGTTGGCTCATCACCGAATCCTTGTAGGGGAATTGGCCTCGCGGAATCATCTCGTACAGATGCTTGCCGGCGTTGATGCTTTCCGACTCATATCGGCCGTTGGATTCTCGTGTGGCCATATTGGTCTCACGCACGACCAAGCCCAAGGTCTTGCCATTGTGCCGAACCGGCGCGTACACGTTGCAGACGGTCGCCTTGCCCACGGTTCTCAATACCGTGGAGCGGAACACCACGCTGGAGAGCATGGCGGCGTCCAATTCGCCGACCATGTCGTCCGGCATGACGTTTCCCACCACGTCTTCCGCCCGCAGCGTCATAACGGTGGATGGACGGCATTGCTCGGCCACCACGTATTTGCCATCGCCATCCTGTACCAGCAGCAGCAGATCGGCAAAGCTCAAATCGGCGATCACCTGCCAATCGGCGACAAGATGATGCAGCCACTCGCGGTCCTCGTCGTCGAAGTCGGGGCGCGTTGCAAGGATATGTGAAAAATCAGCCATATCCCTATCATACGCAGACGCACCGCCGCCGTCGCGGCAAGCCACACGGGCAAGTACGACGACTATGACGACATCGCATCTTCAATACCGCGCCAATCGCGTTGCACGGCTTCCCGCCCGTGGCCAAGGTGCCGGCATGTTGCTTATCGTACACGGCAAGCATCACGTACAGTTTGATATCCGAAGCCGCCACCATATTGCCGGCATTGCTGTGTCCATGGAACCCATCATCGCGTTTGCCTGCGCTTTGGCGTTGTCATCGCCATTGTCCTGGGCCGCAAGATAGACCGGCAGATAGAAATCGGCAGCCACGAATTGCTTGCCGGACTGCGACGTGGTCGCGATGGTGGCGTCCTCTGAGGAGTCGGCGGATGTTCCATCGATGACCATGGCGGAGACGGCCACATCGGAGGACGAGTATGAATCCGCGATGTCAGACAACTGGCTGGATGTGATCACCGGAGTGGAAGGCTTCGACTTCTCCGTCGAGCTTTTCTTGGACGAATCGTCGCTGTTCTTGTCTTTGGCGCTATCAGACGTGTTCTTCTTGGCCTTGGACTTGGCGTCAGAAGAATCCGTCGTGCCATCATCGGCGGAATCCAACGCATCGGCCCCGGTCGACTGTGCCGATGTTTGCGCCTGCGGCTGAGCTCCCCACAATCCCATGCTATGGGTGATGAACAAGCCGATGACTAACGCCACGACACAAATCAGCGCGATGAGCACAATCACCACCGCTTTGGTGTGATCGACGCCAGGACGCCCGGCGGGAGGTTCAGGAGAAGCAGGGGCCGCCGGATTGGCCTCGGGCTGCTCCAATGGGCTTCCGCACTGCGAACAGAAGGCATTTCCTTGCTCGTTGGCAAACCCACACTCCGTGCAATACACCATCGCCGAGCCCTTTATTGCTGCGACGTTCTCATCTTCGGATTCCATAGTATCGCCGCCATTGGGTGATAGTGTTCGTGCGAGTCGGTATTGACAAGCATAAAAGTTACGCTAACGTAGGTTACGGCAGCGTAAGAAGCGTATCGTCAACTCGTGAAACGGGGGCATCACCATGGCATCAACAACCGGCGACTCGGAAAAGACGATGCATCACGACGCTCATAACAGCGCGACGATTGCAGAGGATGCCACCATCGCATCCAAGCGTCAGGCGGCTATCGAGGCGCGCGAACAGGCGTTGCAGGCCAAGGCTGATGCCGTACGGGCCAAGGCCCAGTTCAAGGCCGAGGCCATTCGAGCCAAAGCCGAGGAGAAGGCCCGGCACAAGCTCGCCAAAGCGGAGAACCGTGCGCTGAAAATCGAGGGCATTGCCCCTGCGGAAGTGGAACGCAAGATTCGTCTCGACGTGCACGGACGGCCAAAGCCGTTGATGCGCGGCTGGATTCACGCGATTGCCGCTCCCCTGTCATTGGCGGCAGGCATCGTGCTTATATGCTTGGCACATGGCGCGAGTCTGAAGTGGGCGTGTGCCGTGTTCATGACAGCGTCGCTGATTCTGTTCACCAATTCGGCCTGCTACCATCTGGGCGATTGGAGCCCGCGCGTCACCGATGTGCTGCGGCGTATCGATCATGTCAACATCTTCCTGCTCATTGCCGGCACGTATACCCCGGTTTCGTTTGCGCTGGAACCGTTCTGGCGCAATGTGATCATCATATCGATGTGGGCGTGCACGGCCATCGCCATCGTGATTCATGTGATCTGGATCAATGCACCACGCTGGCTGTATACGGTGGTGTACATCATCTTCGGCATCTACGGCCTGGCTTATATGGTGATGTTCTGGAATTCGCCGTATGCGGGGCCAGCCGTGGTGGTGCTGCTGTGCGCCGGCGGTGCCTGCTACATCCTCGGCGCCATCGTCTACGCCTTGCGCAAGCCCGACCCTTGGCCTCGCGTCTTCGGATTCCATGAGATTTTCCACTGCGGAACGGTGGCCGGATATGCCTGCCATATGGTGGCCATCTACATGGTGATCGTCTCGCTGTGGCAATAAGCGCTACGACATATAAGTATGCCCCCGCCTACGGGGGCATACCAGTCACTTAACTCAGGCCAGCGGCTTGGCGGCCTTGACAGTCACGGACAGCTCGCGGCCGTTCGGTGCGGTGTAGGAAACGACGTCGCCCACCTTGGCGCCCTCGATGGCCTTGCCAATCGGGGAATCCGGGGTCATGATGTCGTAGTCGGTGCCGGCCACGATGTCACGGCTGCCGAGCACGTAGGTCATCTCGTTGCCGTTGAGCTCGATGGTCACCACAGAGCCCTCGCCCACGGTGCCTTCCGGAGCATTCTCGATGATCTTGGAATCGCGCAGCTTGACGGTGAGCTCGGTGATGCGGCCCTCGTTCTTGCTCTGCGCCTCACGGGCGGCCTGGTAGCCGCCGTTCTCGGACAAGTCGCCCTCGGCACGCGCCACGGCGATCTTGTGCGCGATTTCCTCACGCAGCTCACCTTCACGATGGGCGAGCTCTTCCTTCATCTTGTTGTATGCTTCCTGCGTCAGCAGGTAGACCTTGTCCTCAGCCATATCGTCCTCCTGAACCGTTGTCGATGCTGAAACAATCTTCGTTATTTATGACAAAACGCCGGCTATGACCCCGGCGTTCGTCATGTGCTGACCTATGGTCAGCGGGTGGAAATGATGTCGATGACGAACACCAGCGTGTCCTCGCCGCCGATGCCGGCCTGCGGGATGCCGCGGGAACCGTAGCCGTATTCCGGCGGAATGGAAACCACCAGACGCGAACCCACGTTATGGCCCGGCACAGTCTGGTCCCAGCCCTTGATGACCTGTCCCACGCCGATGCCGAAACTGGCGGGCTGATGACGGTCGAAGCTGGAGTCGAATGGGGTGTCCTTACCCCACACCACGCCGTGGTAGTTCACGGTGACGGTGTCGCCGCGACGCACGATCGGGCCGTCTCCCTCGGTCAGCTCCACAACCTTGAGGCCCTTCGGGGCTTCGGGCGTCGGGAACTCGATAACGGGCGTGGTGCCAAATTCGGCGTTCACCTGAGGCATCTGATCTGTCATTAGTCCTCCTTCAAAGACACAATGCGCCCTACCTTAGCACCATCGGCGAATCGGCGGTAGTCCTTCATCCCTGTGCGATACGACACGCTGGCCGTATACGTCAATTCCGGTCATCATGCTGGTGAATACCGGACATGTCAATCAGCATTCGACGACATTGACGGCAAGTCCACCCTTGGAGGTCTCCTTGTATTTGGCCATCATGTCTTCACCGGTCTGCTTCATGGTTTCGATGGCCTGATCAAGGGTCACGATGTGTGAGCCGTCGCCGAGCATGGCCATACGCACGGCGTTGATGGCGGTGTTGGCGGCCATGGCATTGCGCTCGATGCATGGAATCTGCACCAATCCGCCCACCGGATCGCAAGTCAGACCCAAGTTGTGTTCGATGCCGATCTCAGCAGCATTTTCCACCTGTTCCGGCGTGCCGCCCACGACTGCGGCAAGTCCGGCCGCCGCCATCGAACAGGCCGAGCCGACTTCGCCCTGGCAACCGACTTCCGCACCGGAAATTGAGGCGTTGCGTTTGAACAGGTATCCGATGGCACCGGCGGTCAGCAGAAACGTGACCACGCCCTGTTCATTGGCGTTGTCCACGAAATGCCAGTAATAGTGAAGCACGGCGGGAATGATGCCGGCGGAACCGTTGGTCGGAGCGGTTACGATGCGCCCGCCTCCGGCATTCTCCTCAGAGACGGCCAAGGCGAAGAGATCCACCCATGCGGCGTCGGAAGACTCGAGCACGGCGTCTTTGCGCCGGCTGTCGCGGCGCAGCACATCGGAATTCGAGGCGAGACGCCGATACATTTTCGGCGCGCGGCGGGGTACGTCAAGGCCACCGGGCAATGTGGGTTCCGCCGAGGTGCATCCGTGGTCCACACAGGCGCGCATAACACGCCAGATGGCATCAATATCGGATCGGACCTGGATGCCCGAGCGTGAAGCGGTTTCGTTGGCCCATACAAGTTCGGCGATGCTGAGATGATGTTCCCGGCATAACGACACCAGTTCAGTGCATGATGAGAACGGGTAGGGTGCCTCGACGCCGAAATCAGTGGATGATGACTCGTCCGCATCGGCAAAGGAGGCGCCTTCCGGAGGGCGTTCATGAATGCCGATCATCGGGTCTTCGGGAGCGCCTTTGCGCACGAATCCGCCGCCGATGGAATACCAGACCTGTTCGTCGACCAAGCTTGCGGCGGCGTCGAACGCCTGGAATCGCATGCCATTGGGGTGCGCGGCCATGCGCTTCCATTGTTCGAACACCACGTCACGGTCGTAGTCGAAATGGATGCGTTTGAGGCCGGCGAGGTTCAGAGTATCATCCAACGCGCAGATCTCGCGGATGTGCATCATGTGGTCGGTATCCACGGTGGCCGGCAGATTGCCTTCGAGCCCAGCCATCGCAGCACGATCGGTGCCGTGGCCGAGACCGGTCAGCGCCAGAGAACCATAAAGCGTGATTTTGACACGTGCGGTGCGATCGACCAAATGGTCGGCCTGCAACGAGGAGGCGAAAGCATGTGCCGCGACCATCGGGCCTACGGTGTGCGAGGATGAAGGTCCGACGCCGATGGTGAACATGTCAAGCACACTGAACATTTGGCTCCTTCTCCCCTGCTGGTTCGGCATGCCGGTGTTACCAGGCGTCATACCATCACGATATCGTATCCCAGCCCAGCGCCCGGAATCGCTTTCGCCTTGTGCGATGATGGCCGCGCGCGTCATGCCGGCGAGCGATAAGTCAGTCAGTGAGACAGTGCGGAGAACATCATGACCAGTACGATGATACCGATGATGGCCAATACGATCTGCACCACCATCAGCCCGATGGTCAGTCCCTTCTTGGTGGCGATTTTGGGCGCGTACGCCTGTGCCAACAGGAAGGCGATGAAGCCGAACACCGCGTAGTTGACGGTCAGGGCCATCACATCGCCGTTCGACAACACCACGCCGTTCAGCGGCTGGTTCAGCGTGTTCATCATCGCGCTCATCACGAACATGCCCCACACGCCGTAGCCGATTAATCCGACGACGCCGTACAGCCATGGCTTGAGTTTGTCGTTGGCACGCAGGGTCAGGGCTTCGGCACACCACAACAGGGCGAAGCCGACGATGTAGGTGAACGCCACGGCGATCAGTATCACGATAGTCGCCCATGGCAGGAGTGCGGCCACATTGCCGATCATGGACAGATAGAATCCCGAGCAGGCGATGGCACCAACGGTGAGTGCAGTGCCCGCAATGACGGCTTGGGCAAGCATGGTGGGCAGGGCGCCTTGTTCGACTCGTTCGACATCGGTCCAGCGTGAAGCCATGTGGATTCCTCGTTTCATCAGGTACATCGTCACAACGCCACATAGCCTAACGGCCTTTTGTTTCGGCCTTATGAGCTCTCCACATAGTGAGCTGCGAGCCCCCTCTGACGAGGGGGGCTGTCGGCGAAGCCGACTGGGGAGAGACCACGGCACAGCCGCAAAACGGCATCGGCCACAGGCCGATTTCAAGGTGCCTCCGGTGGGACTCGAACCCACAAGCCGAAGCGATCGATTTTAAGTCGACTGCGTATACCATTTCGCCACGGAGGCCAACTTTTCTATTATAAGCTATCTCCTGCCCTGAGCATTGCTTGCGGGTTGCTGCACTTCGTGCAGCCGTCGCGGCATAGCCGCTCCCCTCGCCTACAAACAGCCCACCGGGCTGTTTGCTTAACGGCTCAGCCCGCTGGAGGCACTTACCACTTACGCTATTGAGCCAGCAACCGGCGACCATAATCGAGCACAATGCCGTCCAGCAGACCGTGTTCGCTGGCAACGAACGAATCGATGGCTTCACCATGATCGGCCTTGGCGGCTTCGCTGACACGCGCCAGCACACGGCTCCAGACCACAGCGCCGCCGCCGACCACATCGATACGGCCGGGGTGGATGGTCTTGTATTCGCGGCGCTCGGCGCGCGTCATCCTAAGGAACTTGTCGTCCACGGCATAGGCGTCTTCAAGGCTCAACCGATGCCCGTCGACCACGGTGTGGTCGTATTCCTTCAATCCCATGGCCAAGGCGGTCATCGTGGTCACCGTGCCGGACACGCCAATGATGGTACGGGCCTTGCCTGCGTCCACGGTGCGGAAGGCCTCATCGATATGTTCATCGACGTCCGCAACGGCCTCATCGATCTGTGTCTGGGTCGGCGGATCATTGGTCAGATGACGTTCGGTCATGCGCACGGAACCGATGTTCATGGAAAACGCGCCCTGAACCTGGGTAGTGGGCGCACTGACGCCGTCGCCACCGATGACCAGCTCGGTGGACCCGCCGCCGAGATCAACCACCAGATAGGGGGCGGGCAGATCGTCGCGATTGACCACGGAAGTGGCACCAAGGAAGCTCAGGTCGGCTTCTTCGGTGCCGGGAATGACTTCGGGGCGCACGCCGAGGATACGTTCGATCTCATCCTCGAACTCCTCACGGTTTTCCGCGTCACGAGTTGCAGAGGTGGCAACGAAACGCAGGCCGTCGATGGGATGTTCGGCAATCACACCGGCGAATTCCCGAGCGGCCACATAGGCGCGTTCCAACGCTTCGTCGGCAAAACGATGGGTCTTGTCCACATCCTGGCCGAGACGGATCACACGCAGGATGCGCGGCACCACCTCATGCATGCCATCGGCATCGACACGTGCGATTTTCAGTCGAATGGAGTTCGTGCCGCAATCAATGCCGGCGACGGTTACGGATTCCTTGCTCATTGCCTTCTCCTCGTATCCCTTAGTGCGTATGAATGGACTGTTCGCGCTGGCTCATCTGTTGATCAATCGTCCAGCGTGCAGCGGCAGACGGTCGGATCGAATTCGTCTTTGACGCGTTCCAGTACCAAATCGCCAATGGGGTTGACGCCCGGTCCCATAACCAGGGATTGGGCCAGCAGGGCATGCAGGCACTTGACGCGCACCGGCATGCCGCCGGCCGAAGTGCCTTCAATATGCTCCTCACTGTCGCCAAGACGTCCTGCCAGTTCGTGGCGGAATGCCAGATACAGGTTATGGGCCTGCTCATATGCGGCCTTGAGCTCCTCGTCCGAGGCCAACATGTCGTTGTATTGCTGCATCACGCCGGCGGCCTCGACATGGGAGGCGGCCTTGACGGCTTCCGGACCGGTCAGATAGCACGTGGTGGGGAAAGGGATTCCGCCGGGCAACACCGGACGGGTGATTACGGCAAGTGGCCTACCGCAGACGCATCGCGCCCCCACGGCGACCATGCCGCGCGGGTATCGGCCGAGCTGATGCTGCACCAGGTCGATGTCATGATCGTTGGCGGGCTCGGCAAGCACGGTATCGACAAGGGCCTTGGCCTTGGCGGCGATATCGATGGTCACTGTTGGGTTCCCTCCCCTGTGTTCTGTTGGGTGTTCTGTTGGGTGTTCTGGTCTGACTTATCGGACCGCTTGGATGAGTCGTTGGATGACGAGTCAGAGGAACCGGAAATATCGGATTTGCCGGACTCGCTATCGGTCACAGGCTCATCGGCCTTTTTGAGCGAGTAAGACAGTTCGCTGTACCATGGCAGAACTTTTTTGTTGCTGCTACTGGAATCTTCCGTTTTCTGGGATTCGCTATCGGAACCGGTCACGGCTTCGGGATGAAGCACACGCACGGCCTGTTCGCCGGGGAATACGAAGCCGAGGCGTTCACGGGCCTGGGCGGTGATGTAGGCCTTGTCATCCCAACGCTTGATGTCGTTTTCCAACTCCTGCTTTTGGGCAATCAGCGAAGCCTCCTCACGCTTGAGACCATTGAGTTCGGCCAGGTTCAGGGCATAGGTGTGGAAGGTGGAGACCAGCTGGATGGTGCCAAGGGCGATAATGAACAGGGAGACGAAGAACGCTATAGGCCCCGCCGACCCTTTTTTCCTAACTTGTGCTTTGCCGGTTTTGCCAGGTTTGCCGGTACGGGACGACTTGCTCATGTCACACGAAAATACCCGCCGCATTCGACTTGACGAATACGACGGGTATCGAGCTTCAGTGGAAACTCACGCCTTTACGGGCGTTTCAGCTCACTTGGCCAGGTACTTCTTGCAGGCCTTGAAGGCGCTGTAGCCGGCGTACTGAGCGGTGGAGCCGAGCTCCTCCTCGATCTCGAGCAGGCGGTTGTACTTGGCAACGCGCTCGCCACGGGCCGGGGCACCGGTCTTGATCTGGCGGGTGTTCTTAGCAACAGCCAGGTCGGAGATGGTGGTGTCCGGGGTCTCGCCGGAGCGGTGGGAAACCATGGAGGTGTAGCCGTTGGCGGTGGCCAGCTCGATGGCGTCGAGGGTCTCGGTGACGGAACCGATCTGGTTCAGCTTGACCAGCAGGGAGTTGGCGGCGCCGAGGTCGATGGCCTTCTGCAGACGAGCCGGGTTGGTGACCAGCAGGTCGTCGCCGACGAACTGCAGACGATCGCCGAGGCGAGCGGTGATGGCAGCCCAGTCTTCCCAGCCTTCCTCGTTGAACGGGTCCTCGATGGAGACGATCGGGTACTCGTTGATGAGGTTCTCGTAGTAGTCGAGCATGTAGGCGGAGTCACGCTCTTCACCGTCGAAGCGGTACTTGCCGGTCTCCTTGTTGTAGAACTCGGAGGAGGCGACATCCAGGCAGATGCCGATCTGCTTGCCAGGCTCGTAGCCGGCGGCGGAGATGGCGTCCATGATGTACTTGAGGGAGTCCTCGTTGGACTTCATCTTCGGGGCGAAGCCGCCCTCGTCGCCGAGGCCGGTGTTCAGGCCTTCCTTCTTCAGGACGTTCTTCAGGGTGTGGTAGACCTCAACGCCAGCGCGCAGAGCCTCGGAGTAGGTGTCGAAGCCGTACGGGGAGATCATGTACTCCTGAATGTCGGTGGCGAAGTCAGCGTGAGCGCCACCGTTCATGATGTTCATGTTCGGGACCGGCAGGATGTGGCCGTTGGTGCCGCCGATGTAGCGGTACAGCGGCAGGCCGGCGGACTCGGCGGAAGCGTACAGAGCAGCCAGGGAGACGCCCAGGATGGCGTTGGCGCCCAGCTTGCCCTTGTTCGGGGTGCCGTCGAGCTCGATCATCAGGTCGTCCAGAGCGCGCTGGTCAGCAGCGTCCATGCCGATGACCTTCGGAGCGATGACCTCGTTCACGGCCTTGACCGCGTTAAGAACGCCCTTGCCGCCGTAGACGGACTTGTCGCCGTCGCGACGCTCCCAAGCCTCGGCCTCACCGGTGGAGGCACCGGACGGAACCAGGCCCAGGCCCTGGGCGCCGTCTTCGGTGTCCAGAACGACCTGAACGGTCGGGTTGCCGCGGGAATCGAGAATCTGACGCGCGTACACGCTTTCAATTACTGCCACAACTACTCCTTAAAACGGTTGTGTATCTTGAATGACATTCTTAAGAATAGTGCGATTTGTGGACGTTGTGAACAACACGCCCAAAATTTAGCGTTAGCGCTCACAATGCCAGTGTGCCGCCTGATTGCAAGGCAGTACGGACGAAATCGCTCAGTCAACATCCTTGCCATTGAGGTAGCCGATTTCACTGTCGGACAATTTCAGTTCGCTGGCTTTGAACGAGTCCTGAATCTCCTGCGGGTTTCTGGCCGAGGGAATCGTGAACAGATATTGGTATTGCGCAAGTTCCCACGCGAGCGTGACGCGCTGGTAGGAGCAGTCGTGAATCTTGGCGACTTCGCGGAACCGGTCGAACAGATGCTCGTTGAACGGGTCAAGGAATCCACCGAGCGGCGACCAGCAGACAAAAGCCAAACCGAGCTTTTCGCAGGTTTCCAACGTGTGCTCAGGGTCGCGGTGGACCGGGGAGAACTGGTTCTGGACGGCCACGAGACGATCTCCCAAAATATTGTGGGCGGTTTCGATGTCCGCGTTGTCGATTCTGGAGATGCCGACAGCTTTGGCCACACCTTCGTCCACGAGCTGCTTGAGTGCGCCCATCTGGTCTTCGTACGGCACCTGCGGATCGTTGCAGTGCGAGTAGAGCAAATCGAGCGTATCGACACCGAGGCGGCGGGCTGATTCCTTGGCATTGGCGATCATGGTTTCAGGTCGGGCGTCGGCCTGCCAGCCGTAGTTGCCGTTGCCGTCAAGCGTGCGCAGCCAGCCGGTTTTGGTGGCTACGAGCACCTGATCTTTGGGGCCATGCCACGAGTGCAGAGCATCGCGGACCAGATATTCGCCATAGCCCATATCCTCCGGTTCGCCGGTGCCGGGTGCGCTGGGCAGATAATAGGACCAAGCCGTGTCCAAATAACGGACTCCGGCATCGAGCGCGGCATGGATGGTCTCGATTGCCTGATTACGGTTGGAGGGGCGCCCCTCGATGGCGAGCGCCATCGTGCCCATGCCGAGGCGGGGAATCTCATAGCCGGCAAGTGTTGCCGTGGTCGCGCTCTGGTTCGTGCGGTTCGTAGTCGTTTCGCTCATAGCAGTCACTTAATCTCGCTCGCTGGACAGTCGGAACGATTCCGTCTGGGGTGAATCATCGTCACAAACGACGGCATGAATATGAATATGGCTCACCGGATGTTGCCCGGTGAGCCATAGCTGGCTCGACTGCCGCCTCGCACCCCGTCTACAAACGGCTCTGCCGTTTGCTTGACGACGGGGTCCATGCCAAATCATCAAGTAACTGGTTGGTCCAGAGGACTACCTGGTCGGAGCTCATGGGACCTTGGCCCAGGGAGCCGGTGAACGGGGTGGGGACGATGAGTTGGTGGGTGACCGGGCGGTATTGGGTGCCTTTGTAAATACGGCCCATACGCATCTGGATGGATTCGGGCGGGTCGATGCGACCGATGCGCACGCGGTTGGATTGCGCGAGAATCTCCGAAATGCCGAGCTTGCGGGCCTTGAACTTCAGACGGGCCACGTCGAACAGGGTCTCGAATTCGACCGGCGGCTTGCCGTAACGGTCGGTAAGTTCCTCTTCCAAATCCTTCAGATCGGCCTCGTTGCGGGCGGAGGCGAGCTTGCGGTACGCTTCCAGACGCAGCTTGTCCGAATCAATGTACTCGATCGGAATCGACGCTTCGATGGGCAGGTCGATGGACACGGCCACCGGCTCGACGTTCTCTTCGGGCTCCTTGTACTTTTCCACGGCTTCGGACACCATGCGTACGTACAGGTCGAAGCCCACGCCCTCGATATGGCCGGACTGCTCGTCGCCCAGAAGGTTACCGGTGCCGCGCAATTCCAAGTCCTTCATGGCCACGTCGAAACCGGAGCCGAGCGCCGTGTTCTGCGCGATGGTGGCGAGCCGGTCATGGGACTGCTCGGTCATCGGCTTGGACGGGTCGTACAAGAAGTAGGCGTACGCGCGCTCGCGGCCGCGACCGACGCGGCCACGCAGCTGATGGAGCTGGCTCAAGCCGAAACGGTCGGCATGGTCGACGATCAGCGTGTTCGCATTGGAGATATCAAGACCGGTCTCGATGATTGTGGTACACACGAGCACGTCTATGTCGCGATGCCAGAAGTCGCGGATGATCTGGTCGAGCTGCTTCTCCCCCATCTTGCCGTGGGCGATGCCGACGTGCGCCTCGGGCACCAGCGTGTGAATCTTGTCGGCGATGGACGAGATGTCCTGCACACGATTGTGGACATAGAACACCTGGCCGCCTCGCAGCAGTTCGCGGCGTACGGCTGCGGTGACCTGCGCATCCTCGTAGGCGCCCACATAGGTCAGCACCGGCAACCGGTCTTCGGGCGGGGTGGCGAGCGTGGACATCTCGCGAATGCCGGTCACGGCCATTTCCAGCGTGCGCGGGATAGGCGTGGCAGACAGGGACAGCACGTCCACGTTGGTGCGCAGGGCTTTCAGCGTCTCCTTGTGTTCCACGCCGAAACGCTGCTCCTCATCGATGATGACGAGTCCCAGATCCTTGAACTTGATTTTCGGGTTCAGCAGCTTGTGCGTGCCGATGACCACGTCCACCGTGCCGGTTTCCAGCCCCTCGATGGCCTCGTTGATCTCTTTGGTGGTCTGGAATCGGCTCATGGCCGCCACATTGACCGGGAAACCCTCGAATCGTTCGCTGAACGTCTCGTAATGCTGCTGGACAAGCAGCGTGGTGGGCACGAGCACGGCCACCTGCTTGCCGTCCTGCACGGCCTTGAAGGCGGCACGCAGTGCGATTTCGGTTTTGCCGAAGCCCACGTCGCCGCAGATGAGGCGGTCCATCGGCACGGGCTTTTCCATGTCGGATTTAACTTCGTCGATGGTGGTGAGCTGGTCGGCGGTTTCCTGATAGGGGAAGGCGTCTTCCAGCTCTTTCTGCCATGGGGTGTCCGGGCTGAACGCGAAGCCCTTGGCGCGCTGGCGGGCGGAGTACAGCTTGATCAGGTCGTCGGCGATCTCGTGGACGTGCTTGCGGGCCTTGGCCTTGGTGGCCGCCCAGTCGGAGCCGCCGAGCTTGTTGAGCTTGGGGGCTTCGGCGCCGATGTATTTGCTGACCTGGTCGAGCTGGTCGGTGGGGATGAACAGTTTGTCCGCCGGGGCGCCGCGCTTGGAAGGCGCATATTCGATGACCAGGTATTCGCGAGTGGTTTTGTTGGCGCCGGTGCCGATGATGCGCTGACGCATTTCGATGAACCGGCCAATGCCGTGCTGCTCGTGCACCACGTAATCGCCTTTTTTGAGCTCCACCAAGTCGATGGCCTTGCGCCGGCGTTTCGGCGTTTTGGCCACGGCCACGGCTGAAGTGCGGCCGGTCAGGTCGCGTTCGGTGAGCAGGGCGATTTTGGCGGCTTTGTCCACGAAGCCGTCGATGGCCTGAGAGCGGATGACGTCGAAATTGGCGATGCCGGTAGTGTTGATCGCACGCTTGAGCCTGGCCAAGGTGCCGGCCGCAGCGGCGGTGATGGTGACGTGGAAGCCGGCATCGAGCAGGCCTTCGATGCCTTGGGAGGCCTTGGCCTCATCCCCTCGGAATTCGGCCGGGTTCTGGGCGTCGAGCTGCACATGGCCGGTCAACGTGGTGTCCACGCCGAAACTGGTGAGGCGAATCACCGGATGTTCGGAGTATTCGAGGGAGCTGATGGTTTCCGCATAGTCGAGGAAGCTGGCTTCGTCGAAGCTGATGGGCGCGCCGGCGCCGTGGCCGGAGGCGGCCACATGCCAGCTTGCGGCCAGGAACTCGTTCGCGGTTTTTGCCAAGTCTTCGGCGGAGCGGCGTAGTTTCTCCGGGTCGCTCAGGAGGATCACGGCGTGCTTGGGAAGCATGGAGCCCACCGGTTCCAGATGGTCCACGAGTGCGGGCATCAGGGATTCCATGCCTTCGACCGGAATGGCGTTGGCGATGGATTCGAGCATGTCCTCAGCATTGGGAATCGAACCGACCAAGGCTTTGGCGCGGGTGCGCACGGCGTCGGTCAGCTGCAGTTCACGGCATGCGGTGGCCCAAATGGTCTTGAGGCCGTCGCCGTAGGTACGCTGGTCGGAGGCGTGGAATTCCTTGATGGTGTCAATTTCGTCGCCGAAGAATTCGATACGCACCGGGTGCGGTGCGGTGGGCGGGAATACGTCAAGAATGCCTCCGCGCACCGCGAACTCGCCACGGTCCATGACCAGGTCCACGCGCGCATAGGCGTTTTCGATCAGACGTTTGGCGGCTTCGTCGAGGGGCAGGTCCTCCCCCACGGTGAACACGAGCGGCTCGACATCGCCCAGTCCTTGGACGACTGGCTGGATGAGCGAGCGGATCGGCATGACGAGAATGCGAATCGGGCCGAACATCGAATCGGTATCGCTCGGATGCTTGAGTCTGCGGAACACGGCCATGCGGCTGGCCACGGTGTCCGCGCGCGGGCTCAGACGCTCGTGCGGCAGGGTTTCCCAGGCTTCGAGCTGGGCGATGTCGTTCGGGTCGCCATCATACCAGGAGCGCAGCGAGCCCACGGTCTCTTCGGCTTCGCGGCCGGAGGCCACGACCAGCACGACCGGCTTGCCGGGTTTGCCGGCCACACCCTGCCCGATGGCGGCGGCCAAAGCCGGGCGCAAACCTTCGGGGATGCCGGCCAGGACGGAGTTGTCGACGTCGTCCGAAGCCTCGATGTCGCCGGCGGCGAGCTTCAGGAAGGTCTTGTCCTGTTCCAGCTCAGACAGGATGCCTACCAGTGAGCCGTTGATCAGGTCCGGGTGCGTCGCCTCACCGGCCATTGAACTTCTCCTGGGTCTTGGCAAGACCGTGGAAGATGATGTCCTCGGCGGCGTCGGCGCCGTCAGCCAGGAATTCGGGCAGCTGCTTGCGCTGGTCCGGACCGAATCCGCCCAGCACCCAGTTCACCGTGTTGTCATGCGCGTTCGCACCGCGCTTGGAGTGACCGACGCCCATGCGCACACGCGCGTATTTCGGCGTGCCGAGGGAACGGTCAATCGACTTGATGCCGTTGTGGCCGCCTGCGGAGCCGCCTGCCTTGACCTTGATACGGCCGAATTCCAAGTCCATGTCATCGTGAATCACCACAATATGGTCGGGCTCGATCTGGTAATAGGCGCTAATGGAAGCCACCGCATTGCCGGAATCATTCATATAAGTCAGCGGCTTGGCCAGAAAGAACTTGACGGTGCGGCCGTCCAGGTTCATCACGCTTTTACCGAGCATGGCCAAGCCCTTGTGATCGGCGAAGTTCACCGTCCAACGTTCGGCGAGCACGTCGGCGGTCATGAAGCCCATGTTGTGCCGCGTGTCCTCATATTTTTTGCCGGGGTTGCCCAGTCCCGCAATCAGCCAGAAATCCGATGCCATAATCCGCTCCTCGTCCGTCTTCCTTTATTCCCGTATGCACGTTCTGTACGTTCCGTACGTCATGCGCGCGTTCGCCTCGCGCACTGGCCCATGCCCGGCCGGATCCAACCGTCAAGATTGTACTCAACGCCGCCGTCAAGCTCGTTTGCTCCGGCATCCTCACACTTTTCTTGACTGAAATGACTTACTGCAAGGCTACAGGTCCAAATACCAGTAGGACATGTCCCGCATGGTGCCGGTGGAGTCGGTGGCAGCGGCGGGCATGAGTCCGAATTGGGTGAAGCCGAAGCGGTGCATGAGGGCAATGGAGCCGGCGTTATCGGCGAAAATGATGCCGCAGGCCTTGCGCATGTGGCGGGCCAGCGCCTCGGTGAGCAGCCTGTCAAGCATGAACGTGCCTACTCCCCTGCCTTGCCATGCCGGATCGATGTAATAGGCCAAATCGGTGACACCGTCATATCCTGCGCGGTCATAGAACACGGAGAGCGCACCGAAGCCAATGATTGAACCGTCTTCCGATTCCACAACAAAAACGCCGTAGGGCGGCGTATGGGATTCGACCCAGGCGCGGCGTTGGTCGAAGGTGCGCGGGGTGAGGTCGGCGGTCGCACCGCCGGCCATCACTGAGGCGTTGTAGATGTCGGCGATGGCTTGGACGTCGGATTCGACGGCCGGACGGAAGGTGTATGGCATGAGGTTCCTTTGAATACGCAAATAGCCCGTCCTTATGATAAGGACGGGCTATGTCAGTTGAGGTAACCGACTCCCTTCAGTCGCCTTCGGCGATGGCTCCCCTCACCCTGAGGGGAGCCAATTCCTGTCGGAACTACTTGTCGAGCTCGATGGCCTTGTTGAGGGCGTCTTCAAGCTCCTTCTGCGCCTTGCCGTAGGCGGTCCAGTCGCCGTTCTTCATGGCGGACTGGCTGTCCTTCATGGCTTGGGCGGCATCGTTCAGCGCCTGCTGGAGTTCGGGGCTACGGTCGGAAGACGAGCCGGAATCCGACTTGCCGTCCGTGGTGCCGGACTGGCCACCATTGGTATCGGAACCAGATTGGTCACCGGATATGCCGGACGACTGGTCACCAGACGATCCGTCACCGGACACGTTCTCGGCATCGCCTGCGGCCGCGCCGGAATCACCACCGAACACCTGATCCAAGGCCTCATCCAACGTATCCGCAAATCCTACCTGATCACCGAACGCGACCAGCGTCTTCTTGAGCAGCGGGAATGAAGTCGCACCCGAAGACTTGACGTACACGGGCTGCACGTACACCAGTCCGCCACCGAGCGGCAGGGTGAGCAGGTTGCCGCGCACCACTTGCGTGTCGCCGGATTGCAGCAGGTTCAGTTCCTTGGATACATCGGCGTTGGCGTTGAAGTTGTTCTGCGCCTGGCCGGGGCCCGGTACGTTCGAATCCTTGGGCAGCTCCTGCAATCGGATGGTGCCGTAGTTCGAGCCTATCTTGCCCTTCTCATTGCCGGCATCCGAGTCGACCGACAGGAAGCCGGTCAGGATCTCACGGGTGGACTGGCCAGCCGGAATGTAGGTGGAGGTCAGCGAGAACACCGGTTCCTCGGTGCCACCGGTCTGCAAGGTCAGGTAGTACGGCGGCTGCAGGATGTCCTGGTCCTGCTGGGACTGGGATTCGGTCGGATCGACCGGCGTCTGCCAGAAGTCTTCGCCTGAGTAGTACTGGCTGGCAGAGGTCACGTGGTACTTGGAGAGCAGCTCGCGCTGTACCTTGAACAGGCTTTCCGGGTAGCGCATGTGGCTCATCAGGTCGCCGGAGATATCGGAGAGCTGGTGGTACTGGCCGGGGAAGATCTTCTCCCATGCCTTGATCACCGGATCGGATTGATCCCACACGTACAGGTCCACGGAACCGTCGTAGGCATCCACGGTGGCCTTGACCGAGTTGCGGATGTAGTTGGCCTTCTGAGAGCCCAGGGACGAGACCGTTGCGGAAGAGACGGTGGTGGAATCCTTGGTGGCGGAGCCGAGGTCGGTTATTTGCGAGTACGGGTAGGCGTCGGAGGTGGTGTAGCCGTCGACGATCCACTTGACGCGGCCATCGACCACGGCCGGATACACGCGGCCGTCAAGCGTCAGGTACGGTGCCACCTTGGCCACGCGCTCCTTGGGGGAACGATCGTAGAGAATCTGCGATTCGCTGGTCACACGGTCGGAGAAGAGGATCTGATCGGAGCCGAAGCGGATCGCGTAGAGAATCCTGGAGAACAGGTTGCCGACCGAAGGGCCGCCGTCGCCCTTGAACGTGGTCAGAGCACCTTCCGAACCGGTCGGGTAGTCGAACTCCCAAGCCTGCGTGCCTTCAGGGGCACCGACAATCGAGTATTCGGTGGTGTTCGGCGAGAAGTAGATGCGAGGCTCGTACTTTTCGGATTCGGTGAGCTTGCCCTGGGTGGGGATGCCGGATTCGAAGAATTCGGGCTGGCCGTCGGCGGTCACCTTGTTGCCGTAGGCGGCCACCACGCCGTAACCGTGGGTGTACACGGTGTGGTCATTGACCCAGTTGCGGTTGTCATTGCCGGCCAGATCGAGCTCGCGGGCGGCAATCACGGTGTCCTGGGAGACGCCGTCGATCTCGTACTTGTCGACCGCCAGGGTGTCGGCGAAGGTGTAGTACTGCTTGGACTGCTGCAACTGTTTGAACGTGGGGCTGACGACCTGCGGGTCGAGCAGACGGATCTGCGCGGTGGTGTCGGCCTCCTTGGCCAGAGCGCCCTGCTCACCCTTGTCGGTCACCTTGTATTGCTCGGTCTTGAGCTTGTCAAGACCGTAGGCGGCGCGGGTGGCGTCGATGTTGCGCTGGATGTAGGTGGATTCCATCTCCTGTGCGTTCGGGTTGACGCGGAAGCGTTGCAACAGCACCGGCCATGCCACGGTGAGCACAAGACCCACCACGACCACGACGGCAATGGAGGTCACCGGCACACGCCAGGCCTTGAGCGCGGCGGAAGCGCGCACGCCGATGGACGCCTGGCCTTCGAGCGTGTGGGAGCGCATGAGCCAGATGCCCAGCACCACGCCGAGGATGGCGGTCAGCACGGCCATGATGAAGGTGACGGGGATGTTGGCATGTACGGCGGTGTAGGAGGCACCGGTGATGCGTGAACCCTGCACGGTGAGCTGGTCGAAGACGCCAATCATCTGGCGCACTGCCCAAGCGAACATGTTGAGCATCAGCCAGATGCCAAGCTGGCGACGGCAACGCTTGGTAATGGAGAACAGGCCGCGTCCGTTAACCGGCATGGTAATGCGGATACCACCCATCAGCACATGAGTGACCACGGAAAACACAAGGCCCACGCCCAGCAGCATGGCCACGGCGGCGAGCACGAGCTTCAGGCCCGGCAGCACGAACACGTAGAAGCCGTTGTCCAGACCGAACTGCGGATCGGTGGTGCCGAACGACTGCGCGTTGAACATGAGCAGAATCTCGCTCCAGTTCGCGTTGAACTGAGAGCCGAAGATGACGCCGACGATCAGCGAAATCACCACGGCCACGCGGCGAGCGGTTTTCGAGCTGACGGATTTGCCGACCTCGACCACATCGCCGTTAATGCGAATGGTGGAACCGTCGGCCGAATCAGGGCGTGCTCGAATGGCCAGCCAGGCGGAAACGAAGCCGGTCAAGGCCATGAGCAGCGCGTAGGCCACCCACAGACCGATTTTCACCCCGAGCTGGGTCCAGACCACGGACTGGAAGCCGAGCTGGCCGTACCACATCAGATCGGTGATGAATCGGGACAGGCCGAAGAACAGACCGACGATGATGGCCAAGGCCAGCACCACGCCGATCAGAATCTTGCTGCCACGGCTGCCTCCTGAGCCACCGGACGCTGGCTTACGGGTGATACGCGGATTGGCCGGGCCATGTGGAGGGCGGGATGACCCGGAGGGGCCGGCGTTGGTGTTGCGGGCCGGACCGTCCCCATCGGCCTCGACATCGAGGATGATCGGATCGTCATTGTTCGCATTGTTGCGTCGTGAATCGCCGCCATTGCCGAACAGTACTGAGAAAGGATCGTTAAAAGACATAACTCAAGCCTATCGAAAGGGCGGGAGGTAGGTTATGCCCTGAGCACAGAATGAGGCAGCGTTCTGTTCTACGCTCCGTTCTACGCTTGCCGGTATGAACAGCCAACGGCCACAACATATGCGTCCCTCAGCACACGCCACACGCCAACTTCGGCACAGGAGCACTCCAATCGTGGCGACAATATGTGCTTTGGCGGTGGTGTTGGCCGGCGTGGCAGCCTACGGATGGCATGTCGGATGGTTCGCCAAATCCACATCAAACGGCAACACCACCACTCCCCAGACCTCCCAGACAAGTGCGTTACCACGCGCCGACGTTCCTTCCCCGAAGAAGAACGAACCGGCCGCACAAGCCCAACGTGCGGTATCCGCCATGACGCTTGAGGAACGTGTGGGACAGTTAGTGATGGTGCCGTTGCTTGCCGGTTCCGATCCCTCCTCGTTGGCTTCAACAATCGCCGACGAACACATTGGCTCGGCCATTCTCATTGGCAATTGGAATACCGGCGCCGATACGGTCAAGACCGCGACCGCGCAACTCCAAGGATATGCGCCGGCCGGCAATCGTCTCATCATCGCCACCGATCAGGAGGGTGGTCAGGTGCAGCATCTGACTGGTACCGGTTTCGACACAATGCCCAGTGCCGTTGAGCAGGGCACAATGTCCGCTGACGCATTGCGTCAATCGGCAGGCACGTGGGGTTCGCAATTAGCTGCTGCTGGCATAAATGTCGATTTGGCACCGGTGCTCGGCACGGTGGTGGGCGATCGTGCCTCAAATGCTCCGATTGGCGCGCTGGATCGTGATTTCGGATTGGATGCGGCCGGCAACGCCGAACATGGCATCGCCGTTATTGAAGGTTTGCGAGACGCTCAGGTCGGCGCGGCGGTCAAACATTATCCTGGGTTGGGCGCGGTAAGCGGCAATACCGACTTCACCACCGAAGGCATTCTGGATACGACCACCACGTTGGGCGGGGCCGAGGCAGGTGCCTTTGACCAGGCGATCACCAAGACCGATCCTGCGATGGTGATGATGTCGTTGGCCACGTATCAATCCATCGACCCGAATAATCCGGCGGTGTTTTCTTCTACGATTATCGACGGTCATATTCGCAACGCCCTGAAGTACACGGGCGTGGTGATTTCGGATTCGATGTCTGCCGAAGCGTTGAGCAGCTACGATGTAAGCCAATTGGGAGTAAAGCTTGTCGAGGCGGGCGGCGACATGTCCTGCATCGGTCAGACGGATTACGTAAAGCCAATTGTGGACGGCCTCAACGAACGGGCGAAGTCCGATCCGGCTTTCGCTTCGAAGGTGACGGCGGCGGCGACTCGCGTAATGGCATTGAAAATCAAGATGGGACTGGCCTGACTGCTTATCCTTTGCACTGGTGAGGATTGATGCGCACTGATTCGCGCTAATCCTCACCAGCCCTCGTACAAATGCACACTAGTCCTCGTACGAATCGTCAGTCCTCGTATGAATACAGACCATGCTTGCCGATGTATTGCACCACGCCGTCAGGCACCAGATACCAGACCGGCTCGTCGTGTTCGGCGCGGCGGCGTACATCGGTCGAAGAGATGGCCAAGGCCGGGATCTCAAGCGTATCGACCTTTCCTTCGGGCAAGGTCACGCCGTCCGGACTGGAGTAGCCGGGGCGCGTGACGGCCACGAAGTGGGCGAGGTCCCACATGAGGTCGGCGTCCTTCCACTGCATAATTTCGGCCACGGCGTCTGCGCCGGTGATGAAGAACAGCTCGGCGTCGGGATGTTGGGCGCGGATATCGCGCAGGGTGTCGATGGTGTAGGTGACGCCCGGACGGTCGATGTCGACACGCGAGACGGTGAATTTGGGGTTGGATGCGGTGGCGATCACAGTCATCAGATACCGATCTTCGGCGTTGGTGACGTGCTTGTCCAGCTTGAACACAGGTCGGCCGGTGGGTACGAAAATCACCTCATCGAGGTCGTATACCCAAGCTACTTCGGAGGCGGCGACCAAGTGGCCGTTGTGAATCGGGTCGAACGTGCCGCCCATGATGCCGACGCGCAGGCGCGTATGCCAGTTGCCGCGTGCGGAAAGCCTGCCTTTGCCATGGCTGCTGGCCCCGGCCGGCGCGGACAGGTCAGACATGCGCCGTTCGGTTTCGCCTTGGGTGACGGCAACGATTTCGGCGGGCTCGGCGGATTCCACTGATTTTTCGGACTGAACTGACGCAGCCGTTTTGTGGCTGTCGGTAACACCACTCATGCCTGGTCGCCCTCGCCGGCGGCGTCATCGGCTGATTCGGTTTCCTCTTCGATTTCGCCGGCGGTGGGATTGTCTTCCCTGGGATCGATCTTGCCCATGTCTTCATCCCATTCGTCCTGGACCACGCGACGAATTTCGGCGAAGGTGGGCAGCGGGAAGTCCGGCTGGTAGAGGCGGCGGACCTCGGCCACACGCTCGGTGATGCGGATGAGCGTGTCGGTCATGCCGTCAAGGTCACCGTCGTGCTCCATCTGGCTGTATTTGCCGATGTAGCCTTCCATGAGCTCCATGTGTTCGCGCACGATCTTGAGCTGGGCATCGTCGAGGTCCGCGACTTCGGGCGAATCGGTCTCGGGCCAACCGATGAGCACGGCGTCCGCGTATTCGAGCGACGCACGCTGGGCGGCGGAGGCGATGCCGTCCTCGATCTGCACAAGGAACACGTAGCGGACGATGCTGAGCCGTTCGGCCGCGATCTTCAGGCCGAGCTTGGGATCGTTGAGGTCGATGTCGGGCCGCAGTTCGCTTGCCTTGTTTGCCGTGTCAGCCGTAATGTTCATGTTGCCGTCCTCGTTCATGCGCGCACCTGTCCTGTTCCGTAACCGATCCACTTGGTGGTGGTCATCTCCCGCAATCCCATGGGACCGCGTGCGTGCATCTTCTGCGTGGAGATGCCAAGCTCGGCACCAAAGCCGAACACGCCGCCGTCGGTGAAGCGGGTGGAGGCGTTGACCATGACCACGGCCGAGTCGATGCGCTTGGTGAATTCCTCGATGGCCGCATAATCCTCGGCGATGATGGATTCGGTGTGGCCCGTGGAATGCGTGTTGATGTGGTCGATGGCCGCGTCCAGGTCCGACACCACCTTGATGCCCATTTTGAGGGCCAGGTATTCGGTGTCCCAATCCTCTTCGGCGGCGTGGTTGAGGTCAAGGCCCTCGATTGCCGCGCCGGAGATGATGCCGTACGACGTGGTGTCGGTCTGCAGCACGACGTTCGCCTCGGCCAGAGCGGCGGCGATCTGCGGCAGGAATTCGGCGGCGACATCCTTATGAACCAATAGCTTTTCGGCGGCGTTGCACACGCCCACGCGCTGGGTTTTGGCGTTGATGATGATCGGGATGGCCTTGGCGAGATCACCGGACTTGTCGATATAGATATGCACGTTGCCGGCACCGGTTTCGATGACCGGCACTTTGGAGTTGCGCACGACGGCTTGGATCAGACCCGCTCCTCCTCGCGGCACGAGCACGTCGATATGGCCTCGCGCCTCCATCATGGCGGTGGCGCCGGCGCGCCCGTACTGGTCGACGGATTGCACCAGTGCGGATTCGAAACCGTGGGCTTCAAGCACCGGGGCGATGACGCCCAACGTGGCGGCGTTAGTGCGTTCGGCGGCGTGGCCGCCTCGCAGCAACGCGGCATTGCCGGACTTGAGGCACAGGCTGGCCACGTCCACAGTGACGTTCGGCCGGGCCTCGTAGATCATGCCGATGACGCCCATCGGCACGCGCGTCTGGGTAAGGCGCAGACCGTTGGGCAGGTTGTATCCGCGCACGATCTCGCCGACCGGATCGGGCAGGGTGGCCACATGGCGCACGCCTTGGGCGGCGGCGGCCACGCGCGGCACGTCGAACAGCAGGCGGTCGAGCTTGCCCGCATCCATGCCGTTTTCCTTGGATTCGAGCATGTCCAGCGCGTTGGCGGCTTCGATGTCCGCAGCATGCTCGTCCAACGCGTCCGCAATGGCAAGCAACAGTTCGTTTTTGGCTTCGGTATTTGCCTGTGCAAGACGCTCCTGTGCGCGTGCGGCCTGATCGGCCTGGCGGCACACCGCGTCGAACACCTCAGGACTCAATTCATCGCTCATAAAAAACAAGAGTAACCCACAATGGGCCGCATTGCCCGTTTCGACCCATATTGCACCGAAGATAGCCGGGGATATAAGCGCGGCTCCCTCTGATGAGGGAGCCGCGTACATCCGCAAAAAATCAGTGAATCTGGTCCAGGTCGGGGTAGAGCGGGAAGTCTTCGGCGAGCTTGTCGACGCGGGCCTTCAGCGCGGTCACGTCGGCGGACGGGCCGGCGGCGAGCGCGGTGCCGATGATGTCGGCCACCTCCTCGTATTCCTTCGGTCCGAAGCCGCGGGTGGCCAGGGCGGACGTGCCGATTCTCAGGCCCGAGGCCACCGAGGCCGGGCGCGGGTCGAAGGGCACAGTGTTGCGGTTGATGGTGATGCCGCAGGCGGCGAGCAGATCCTCGCCCTGCTGGCCGTCCATCTCGCTGTTGCGCAGGTCGACCATCACCAGATGCACATCGGTGCCGCCGGTCAGCACGGAGATGCCGTTGGCCTTGACGTCGTCGGCCAGTAGTCGTTCGGCAAGGATCTTGGCACCGTCGAGCGTGCGCTGCATGCGGTCCTTGAATTCGGGGGTGCCGGCCACCTTGAAGCTCACGGCCTTGCCCGCAATCACGTGCATGAGCGGACCGCCCTGCTGGCCGGGGAACACGGAGGAGTTGAGTTTCTTGGCGTATTCCTGCTTGGCGAGAATGAAACCGGAACGCGGACCGCCGAAGGTCTTGTGCGCGGTGGAAGAGACCACGTCGGCGTACGGCACGGGGCTCGGGTGCAGGCCCGCGGCCACGAGTCCGGCGAAGTGAGCCATATCGACCCAGAATTTGGCGCCGACCTCGTCGGCGATCTCCTTCATGGCCTTGAAGTCCTCGATGCGCGGGTAGGCGGACCAGCCGCCGATAATCATGGCCGGGTGGGTTTCGAGCGCGCGCTGGCGGATGATCTCCGGGTCGATGCGGAAGGTCTCGGGGTTCACGCCGTACGCCTCGGCGTGGTAGAAACGGCCGGAGAAGTTGATCTTCATGCCGTGGGTCAGGTGGCCGCCGTGGTCGAGGGCCAGACCGAGCACGGTGTCGCCGGGTTTGACGAGCGCCTGGTAGACGGCGGCGTTGGCCTGGGCACCGGAGTGCGGCTGGACGTTAGCGTATTCGGCGCCGAACAGGGCCTTGGCGCGTTCGCGGGCGATGGTTTCGATCTGGTCCACGTATTCGCAGCCGCCATAGTAGCGGCGGCCGGGGTAGCCTTCGGCGTATTTGTTGGTCAGCACGGAGCCCTGGCATTGCAGTACCGCTCGCGGCACGAAGTTCTCAGAGGCGATCATCTCAAGGCCACTGCGCTGGCGGCCCAGTTCGGAGTCCAGCAGTTCGGCGATCTCAGGATCGGTTTCGCAGATCGGCGCGTTGAAAGCATCGGTTGCCTTCTGCGCAAGGGGTGAAGCGGTCATGGGTGCTCTTTGGTATAAGCGACAATTGATTCGCCGTTGTCGCCTTACCGTATGGCCCGTTTGCAGCCGGCCTGTTTCATGATATGGCCGGTCCCCGTTCGATGGCAATGGTGATTTTCGCCGGTGCGACCGGTCGGTTATGCGAGACGGACGGCCCTTCTGCCCACGGCCCACGCTAGACTGATGTGGATTCATCATCCCTTTCAGGCAGAAGGATTCATCGTGACAACCACCTTCCATTCCACCCGTAGCACCACCGATTCGCTGACCGCCAAGCAGGCGATTCGTAAGGGCATCGCCGATGACGGCGGCCTGTTCGTTTCGGACGCGTTGGGCAAGACCAAGGTGGACGTGGCCTCCCTGCCGGGCAAGTCGTACCAGCAAATCGCCGCCGAGGTGCTGGGCGCGCTGCTGCCGGACTTCACGGCCGAGGAGCTGGGCCAGTGCATCGCCGACGCCTACGGCGAACAGTGGTCCGACGAGCGCATCACCCCGCTCAAGCCCCTGGGCGACGATTACGTGCTCGAACTGTTCAACGGCCCGACTTCCGCGTTCAAGGACGTGGCGCTGCAGATCCTGCCGCGCTTCATGGCGCACACCACGCCGGCCGATGGCGACGCGGACGAGAAGATCATGATCCTCACCGCCACCTCCGGCGACACCGGCAAGGCCGCGCTGGCCGGCTTCGCGGACGCCCCGGGCACCGCGATCACCGTCTTCTACCCGGAAGGCAAGGTCTCCCAGGTCCAGGAGCTGCAGATGACCACGCAAGCCGGCTCCAACGTGCAGGTGGCCGCCGTGGAAGGCAACTTCGACGACGCCCAGTCCGCGGTCAAGCGCATCTTCGGCGACCGCGCCCTGGCCGAGCGTCTCGCCGGCAATTCGCACGTGGTGCTTTCCTCCGCCAACTCCATCAACGTGGGCCGTCTGGTGCCGCAGGTCGTCTACTACTTCTCCGCTTACGCCCAACTGCTCGCCGACCAGGTGATCAACGTCGGCGATGAGGTCGAGTTTGTGGTCCCGACCGGCAACTTCGGCGATATCCTCGCCGGCTACTATGCCAAGCTGCTCGGTCTGCCGGTCAAGCACCTCGTGGTGGCTTCCGACAAGAACAACGTGCTGTTCGACTTCCTGACCACCGGTACCTACAACCGCCAGCGCCCGTTCTTCCAGACCATCTCCCCCTCGATGGACATCCTCATCTCCTCCAACCTGGAGCGCATGCTGTACTACTTGTCCGAGGGCGACACCCGTCTGATCTCCATGCTGATGAACGACCTCAACAAGTGGGGCACGTACGAGATCCCGGAAGAACTGCTGGCCAAGATTCGTCAGATCTTCGGCACCGGTTGGGCCGATGAGGATCAGGTACGCGAGTCCATCAAGCACTGTTGGGACGAGAACCACTACGTGATCGACCCGCACACCGCCTGCGGCTACTACCTGCTTGAGCAGATGCCGCGCGACCCGCTGACCCCGCGCGTGCTGCTCTCCACCGCCAGCCCCTACAAGTTCCCGCGCGTGGTGAACGAGGCATTGGGCTTCGACGCCACCGGCACCGACTTCGAGTGCATGGATGTGCTGGCCCACGAGACCGGCACCACCGCCCCGGCCGCCCTGCGTGGTCTTGAGACCGCCGACGTGCGGTTCAAGGACGTCGTGGCCATCGACGGCATGGAGGACTACGTGGAGAAGGCCGCCCAGGCGCTGTGATAGTCCGCTGACGGCACTAACTGACAATTCCCAACCGATACATGCTTTACCAGCATGTATCGGTTTTTTGTTTTCTGATGTCACAAGTCGAAGGTCCAGGCATGTTCAAGCATGTCCGAGCCTTGTCACGCGCGGCTTTCTTGCGGCTTTTCACCTGCAACGAGCCAATGGCGTGTTGCTTGTTTTTTCTAGGAAGGCGGGAATCGCCATGCTGCCGGCGAACGGGAAAATCCATGTGGTTTGTTAGGTTCTGTTTCTGCAACTGAATAGTCCCATGAGGGAGTAGACAGCATTGCGGCGAAGGGCTCGGCCCAAACCGCAATGTGGCAAGTCAACATCGTGGCCGTCGGCAGTTCCGTTACGGTCTGGCTTTGCCTTAAATGACGAGACTCATGTACCGCGGAGTATGCGATACATGGTCGTCAACGATTCGTTTGGCTGCGTGCCGCCATGTTGCGCGGTACGCGAGTGATATTACGCGGGTTTCAGTGCGGTGTGTCAACCAAACGAGAGGAACATATGACCACGGCCAACGGGCAGACGCCCGCACCATTCATGCAGGATGCGCCAGCAGTCATCAGCACGCTGGGCACCGATGCACATCAAGGCCTGACCAGCGAACAGGCCGCGCACAACCTGAACCAGTACGGTCCCAACGCCTTCACCAAGCCGAAGCCGGAATCGATGCTTTCCCGCATCGTCAAGACGGCCGCCGACCCGATGCTCATCATGCTTATGATCGCGGCGGCCATCACCCTGGGCGTCAACATCACCCGCGCCATGGCCGGCGGCCACGCCGACATTCTCGAATGCGTGGGCATCTTCTTCGCCATCGCCCTGTCCGTGACAATCACCGTGGTGATGGAGGGTCGCAGCGCCAAGGCATTCGAAGCGCTGAACGACATCAATGACGACACGACCGTCACCGTGGTGCGCGATGGCGAGGTCACGCTGGTGTCGCAGCGAGACATCACCATCGGCGACGTACTGCAGATCAGCACCGGCGACAAGCTGCCGGCCGATGCGCGCCTCATCGAATCGAACGATCTGACCGCCGACGAATCCGCGCTCACCGGCGAAAGCGTGCCGAGTGCCAAAGCCGCCGACGCCGTGTTCACCGACCCGAAGACCCCGGTGGCCGACCGCACGAACATGCTGTATTCCGGCTGCTTCGTGACCGCCGGCAATGGCCGTGCCGTGGTCACCGCCGTGGGCGACGACACCGAGTTCGGCAAGATCGCCCGCGAACTGCGCGCCGCCAACACCGGTATGACGCCGCTGCAGGAGAAGCTCGCGAAGCTCGGCAAGGTGATCGCCGTGGTGGGCTCGATTGTGGCCGCACTGGTGTTCGTGCTTCAGGTGGCCCGGTTCGTGGCTTCCGGCACCGCCTCGTTCGACACGATTTCCGAGGCGTTCATCACCTCCATAACGCTGATCGTGGCCGCCGTGCCCGAAGGCCTGCCGACCATCGTGGCCGCGTGCCTCGCGGTGAACATCATCAAAATGTCCAAGCAGAACGCGCTGGTCAAGAAGATGGTGGCGTGCGAGACCATCGGCTGCATCAACGTGATCTGCTCGGACAAAACCGGCACATTGACCCAGAACCGCATGACCGTGATCGAGGCGTACAATGCACCGGGCCGCGCCTTGGAGAAGCCCGAGCAGATCAGGAACCGCATGCTGCTGGAGAACTTCTGCGTCAACGGCACCGCCGACGTGACCTTCCCGGGCGCCACCGAAGCCGAGGCCGGCGCGATGCCGGAATTCATCGGCAACCCCACCGAATGCGCACTGTTGGTCGCCGCGCACAAGGCCGGACTCGACTACCGGATTCGCCGCGAGCGCGCGACGGTGCTCCACACGTATCCGTTCTCGTCGGAGACCAAGAGCATGACCACTGTGGTGCGTGACGGCGACGGCATTACCGTGTTCGCCAAAGGCAGCCCGGAGAAGATGCTCGACCTGTGCGCCGTCGACGCCAAGACGCGCGGCGAAATCGAACGGGAAATCGCGAAGTTCCAGGCGCAGTCCTGCCGAGTGCTCGGCTTCGCCCACCGCCATATTTCCGATAAGGACGCCGACACTGCGGCTCTCGATTACGCTGCCGACCGCGCCGGCTTGGAATCCGGCATGATGTTCGACGGCTTCGTGGCCATCGTGGATCCCCTGCGCGAGGATGTGCCCGGTGCCGTGGAGCGCTGCCGCAAGGCGGGCATCGAGCTCAAGATGCTCACCGGCGACAACATCGTGACCGCCACGGCCATCGCCAACGAACTCGGCATTCTGGACGAGCGGCATATCGCCGTCGAGGCGCGCCAGATCGAGGAAATGAGCGACGAGGAACTGTCCCGCGAAATCGGCCGCATCCGCGTGATCGCCCGCAGCACGCCGGTTATCAAGATGCGCGTGGTGAACGCTCTGAAAGCCCAGGGCAATGTGGTGGCGGTGACCGGCGACGGCATCAACGACGCGCCCGCCATCAAGAACGCGGACGTGGGCATCGCCATGGGCATCGCCGGCACCGAGGTGTCCAAGGAAGCCAGCGATATCGTGATGCTGGACGATTCCTTTGCCACCATTGTCAAGGCCGTGCACTGGGGCCGTGGCATTTACGAGAATTTCCAGCGATTCATCCAGTTCCAGCTCACCGTGAACCTGTCTTCGGTGGTCGTGGTACTCGCCTCGCTGTTCAGTGGTCTGGCCGCGCCGTTCACCGCATTGCAGCTGCTGTGGGTCAACATCATCATGGATGGCCCGCCCGCGCTGACGCTCGGTATGGAGCCGATTCGCGACAATCTTATGGACCGCAGGCCCACCCGCCGTGACGCCGGCATCGTCTCGCGCGGCATGCTGGAGCGCATCATCGTCTCCGGCGCGTTCATCGCCGTGGTGTTCATGGCGCAAAGCTGGACGAACTTCATGGGCGGCACCGCCGAACAGCAGTCGACCATTCTGTTCACGCTGTTCGTGGTATTCCAGCTGTTCAACGCCTTCAACAGCCGCGAGCTGGGCAACGCCAGCCTGTTCGCCAATCTGCTGCGCAATAAGGTGATGATCGGCGTGTTCGCGCTGATGTTCGCACTTCAGGTGCTAGTGGTGCAATTCGGCGGCGCGATGTTCCGCACTGTGCCGCTGCCGATCGACATGTGGCTGAAAATCATCGCGGTCGGTTTCGGCGTGGTGGTGCTGCAGGAAGTTATCAAGACCGTCAAGCGCGCAGCCGCCGCCATCCGCGCGCGCCGCACGGCCAATGAAAGCGATTCCCAGCAACCGCACCAGCCAATCGCTCTGGATCTGGTGGACTGATAACACACCGATAACGGAAAGAGACCGACAGATTCCTGTCGGTCTCTTTTCATTCGCGGTCAGACAAATGCGCGGCTAGAGTTCTTTGGCTCGGTAGATGCGGATGGCTATAAGCATGGAGCCAAAAAATGCGAGCAGACACAACACGGCGAGAACAAGCGCCGTATGCCACCAGATCGTCAGGAAATCGGCGATATTCAGCAATAGCCATTGCCAGTCGACAGGCAATCGAGCCAGCAGCGCAATGACGGCATACAAGCCAACCATGACCGCGACAGAGGCCACCATCATCTTGCGGAAGGTGAACCGGTATGCACAGGCCAGCAGCACCGACCCAAGAATGATAGCCAAAGCGAAGATGAAAGCACCTGCTGCCAAGGTACCGATCCACCCCATATCTGCTATATCGCCAAAGACAATGAAGACGCCGCCGCATATCACCACGTCCAAAGCCCAGAGCAGGCCAACCACCAACAGAAAAAGGTACCGACCTACAACTTGTGCAGTGCGTGAAACAGGAATCAGCCCTCGCATGGCACTGTGCCCTGCAGATTCCTCGGATGACGCAGGCCCCAATGCACTCATACATGCCATCGCCGATGCCAAACCTCCGAGTCCGCCCATCAGACCACTAACAACGTGTTCATCGACGTGGGTCGATATCATCACCAGCGATACCACGATAGACAGCACCGGGAAAACCAGCAGAAACACCATATTCGCCACGCTGAACAGACCCGTCCCGACACAATCGAATCGACATTGCTTTACTACGGATTTCCAGCTCATCGTCACCATTCCCTTGAAGCAAATATGCGAGAGGCAATTACATACGAGATTCCATATGCCACAACCGTCGTTGTCAATACCGCAATAACCAGCCACAATCGTTGCGCGATGACGGCATTCGCGGCATGGGCCAATCCTCTGGTCACCGAAGCAGGCAAAATAGATGGCAGTATGAATACAGCCAATACAACGACATAAATCACCATCATCGTGACTCGAAGACCGCCTAGTTTGGTCCACAGATAACCCGTGGGCACGATAAGCGCGACCATCAGCGCGGTGCAGAAACCTCCCAACGGCGCCGCCCACAGATTGCCCGCGAATGACCAATCCGGATTGACCAGCACTTGCAACCCGTCAATCAGAACAATCATCGCTATCGACAATACGGAAATCACCAATCCAACCACATATCGCGCAGCCACCTGACTCTTCCTCGAAGCCGGAATAATGCCACGAAGCCGATATCCGTTCTGTAAGTCAGCAACCGCCATGGTTAGCACCCACATGGCGCAGATGAATACCGTCATGATGACACCCATGCGATAGCCGAAGCCATCACCATAAGCTTCACCTTGAAAGATGACGGAGAACAACGGTGCCAACAACAACGAGAACACAGTCCGTACGTCGACGCACAGGTAGGCCATATCGACGCGCAATGCAGTGGTCAATGCATGTTGCCGAGACCGCGACACCCTCAGTATTGCCTCCATGGCCGCTCACCTCCCGCTCAAGTCACGATTGGAATCATGGGCATTGGTCAGTCGAATGATGTCATCAATGGAAGCCGATTCAACGACAAGCCCCGAAACCACCGACGCAACAGCATCAAGCCTGTCTGACCGGACCAGCGCATCGAATCCGGTGGCATACGTATGTGAGCCCAGCACCACGTCCGCAGGCAGTTGTGCCAGTTCGTCTGGACCGCCCTTAATCAGGCGGAACGATTCCTCAAACTCGTCTTTCGGACCGGTGTAGTAGAGACGGCCATCGGTGATGTAGGTAATGAAGTCAGCAGCACGTTCGAGGTCGGCAGTGATATGGGTGCTGAACAGTACCGAATGCTCGCCATCCTCAATGTAGGCATGCAGGATATCCATGAGTTCGTCGCGGGCAAGCACATCGAGTCCGCTGGTCGGCTCGTCGAGAATCAGCAGCTTGGCATCATGGCTCAATGCGATGGCGAGCATCAACTTCATCTGCATACCGCGGGAAAGATCCTTGATATGTTTCTTGCCGTTCTGCGCGCCACCAAGGCCGAAAGTACCCAGATACTTGCGATAGCATCCACCGTCCCATGATGAATACAGTGGCGCGACGATACGTTCAACGTTCTTGACTTGCCACTGTTCATACAGGTAGCTGGAATCGAATACCACGCCGAGTTGTTCCTTGACGGGCTCCTCGTCGGCGACGTTGTCGAGGCCGAGCACGTGAATCGAACCGGCGTCGCGGTGGATCATGTTGAGGATGAGTTTGATGAGGGTGGATTTGCCGGCGCCGTTCGGGCCGATCAGTCCCATGATGTAGCCCTTGGGCAGGTCGAAGGTCACGTCGTCCAGCGTGAAGCCGGAATCATAGTGTTTGGTGACGTCGGTGACCTGCAACGCCATCGCGTCGGATTCGGATATGGCGGTCATGGCCATGGTCCTTTCTTGAGGTTATTCCTTGCGGTATTCCTCTTCGAGCATGCGGTCCAATGCGTCCAGCGGAATGCCGGCGGCTTTGGCGCCCCGGCTTGCCTCGGCCAGGCTTTCGCGAATCTGGGTTTCGAGCTGACGTTGCATCAGTTCGTTGCCCTTGTCCATCACGAAAGTGCCTTTGCCTTGGATGTTCTGCACCACGCCCTCATCGGCCAGTTCGTTGTACGCCCTGGTGACGGTGAGTACGGAGATGCGCAGCTCCTTGGCGAGTTTCCTCAAGGAAGGCAGGGCCTCGCCCGCCTTCAACTCGCCGCTGAGCACCGCCGAATGGATTTGGGTTTTGATTTGCTCGTAGATGGGTTCACCGGACACGGATGAGATGATCAGTTTCACCTATGCCCCTTTCGATTGTGGTTGACTAGCACCCCAGCTGTTTAGCTGTTATACAACACAGTATAACTGTTCTGCTTAACTGTCAAGGTGTGTTACATAACAGCTAAACAGTGAACAAACACCTCGCCAACATACAGTGTCGAAACATGGGCCGCGCCTACAATGGCCTCGGAAAGGGGCACCTATGCCAAACAACGCCGTTACGCCGACAGCCCCGCCAGCGGGGGTGTAACTTTTTTTATCACAGCACGCGCGGAGCGTCGTGGAAGTCGAAGAGGACGCCGTCGGCCAGGTGGCAGATTTCGGGCCAATCGGAGGCGGAGGAGTCGTCGTGCATGGCCCAGACCTTCATGCCGACCGATTTGGCCGACTTCATGCCGACCAGCAGGTCTTCGAACACCGTGCAGTCGGCCGGCGCGGCGCCTAGGCGCTTGGCGGCGAGCAGGTAGACGTCGGGCTGGTCCTTGCCGACGTCGTTCGCATCATCGACGGAGACGATATCGTTGAACAGTTCGAACATGCCGACGTGGCGTAGCGCCGGCTCACGCAGATGCGGGGGCAGCGAGGTGGCGACACCCAGTTTGACACCGGAGGCTTTCAGATCGCGCAGATAGTCAAGCGCGCCGGGTTTGGCTTCGACCGTGGTGGAATAGGCGACGCTGGCCATGTCGTCCCATTCCTGCATGAGCTCTTCGGGCGTGTCTGTAAGGCCGAAGCGTGCGATGGTGTATTCGGCGATCTGGCGGAATTGCATGGCGGAGACTTTGGTCATGTAGTCGGGCGGCACTTCGATTCCGCGCTTGTTCAGGAAGTCGATGTCGACTTGGTCCCAGACTCCCATGGAGTCTAGGAGGGTGCCGTCGAGGTCGAATATGGCGGCTTTGGTCATAGGACACTTTCCTTCAACAGTTCTCGGGCGTGGTCTAGTGAGGCTTCGGATTCGCTGCCGGAGAGCATGCGGGCGATTTCGTGGACGCGGGTTTCGCCGTTGACTTCGGCGATGGTGGTGACCACGCCCAAATCGTCGTCATCGGCATCCGGCGGCTCCTTGGTGACCACGAACTGCGCGTCCGCCCACGAGGCGACCTGCGCCAAGTGGGTGACAACGATGACCTGCGCGCTGCGGGCCAGCCGTGCCAGACGTTTGCCCAGTTCGACCGCGGCCTTGCCACCCACGCCGGCGTCAACCTCGTCGAAGATGAAGGTCTGGTCGGCACCGCCGCGCGTGTCGGCGGCCACCAGCTCCAAGGCCAACATCAGTCGACTCAGTTCACCGCCCGAAGCGCTTTTGCCCATCGGCAACTGCGGCGACCCCTCGAACGGCGTAAACAGGAACGCGATATCGTCGCGACCATACGGACCGAGCGGATCATCGGCCTTGTCTCGCGGCGTGACACGCACTTCCAAGGAGGCGCCCAGCATGGCGAGCGAGCCAAGTTCTTCAGTGACGCGCGCGCCCAAGTCGGCAGCGGCAGCCACGCGCGCGGCGCTCAGCACGTCGGCGGCGGCGAGGGCCGCAGCGTACAGCGTCTGCCGTTCGGATTCGAGTTCGGCGACCTTTTCCGGCGAGGCGTCCAAATCCTCCAGATCGAACGCCGCCTTGTCCCGCCAAGCGAGCACGTCGGCCAAGGTGGGGCCCCACCGACGGGTGAGGTCGCCAAGCTCGTGGATACGGCCGTTGATCTGGTCCAGATCCTCCACGCTGCCTTCGTCGCCCAGCTCCTGGCTCAGGGCGAACACCACGTCGCCCAAATCGGCATTGATGGATTCAAGCCGATCGGCCTGCTCGGCGAACGTGCCGCCGACGCGAATCGCGCGCAACGAGGTCACCGCATGATTGATGAGTTCCACGGCCGAAGCGCCGTCGGCGGCGTCCACATCCACCTGCGAGGCATCCAGCGCGCCCAGCGCCGAACCCACGCCTTGGGCGATGTCAGCCGCGTTTTCGATGCGTTCGCGGCGCGCCTTCAGCTCCTCGTCCTCCCCCGGCTGCGGGTCGGTTCGGTTGATGCGGTCGATGGATTCGCGCAGGTAGTCGGCCTGTTGGCGGGCAGAGGATTCCTGCGAGCGCAGGCGTTCCAGCCGCTCATCCATGGCGGCCAGCGCATCCCACGCCTTGCGGTAGGCGGCCAGTTCGGCTTCGTCTCCGGCCACCCGGTCCAGAAACTCGCGTTGCCGTGCGGCGGCCGCGATTTTCAGCTGATCGGTCTGGCCATGAATGATGACCAGTTCGCCGGCGATGGCCCCCAGCACCGAACGCGGTACGGACTTGCCGCCGAGCACGGCCCGCGAACGTCCGGAAGCGCGTACGGTGCGGGAAAGGAACAGTTCGCCGTCTTCGGGGTCGACGCCCGCGTCATGGGCCTTGGCCACGGCCACGGCAGCACCGGTGAACCCGCTGTCGGCATCGTCACCGGCATCGTTGGTGTCGCCGGAATGTTCAGATGCGACGGCATCATCCGAGAGCGCGAAAATCGCCTGGGCCCAAGCCTCGCCCGCCCCGGCCGAGACGCGCGAGGATTCGGCGGCCCCGCCGGAGACCAGTCGGATCGCGGAGAGCAGCATGGATTTGCCGGCGCCGGTCTCACCGGTGATGGCGGTCATGCCTGCGGCCGGCGCAATGGTGGCTTCTCGAATCGGTCCCAGATTGCGGATATCGAGTTCTTCGAGCATCAGGATCCTGCCTTGCCGTCACGTTCGCCCGACTTGTCGGGCCCGGTACCAGCGACGCCAGCGTCACCGGCAACGGCAACGCCAACCGCATACGCGGCCGCCGGGAACGTGTGCCCGTGATGCAGCGACTGGCTCGAGGCCTCGTTGCGCGCGTGCTCGCGCCAACCGACCACGGGCAGATCGAACTTGGAGACCAGACGGTTGGTGAACGGCACGCCGGAGAGTCGGGCGAGGCGCAAGGTATCGCGCGATTCGCGCACCATGACGCGCGTACCCTGCGGCAGGGCGCGCTGACGGCGTCCATCGCAGCAAATCCAGCCTTCGGACATGGAATCGTCCAGAATATCGATGGTGAAGGTCGAGCCGGAGCCGATGATCAGCGGCCTGGCGAACAGGGCGTGCGCGGCCAACGGAATCAACTGCAGGGCCTTGACGTTCGGCCACATGACCGGACCGCCCGCGGAGAAGGCGTAGGCGGTGGAACCGGTGGGCGTGGAGACGATGACGCCGTCCGCGCCGAACGAGTTCATCTCCACATCGTCCACGCGGATGGACAGTTCGACCATCTTGCCCCGGTCGGCGCGTTCCAGTGTGATGTCGTTCAGCGCCCAATCCTCAATGGGCTTGGTGGCGCCGGGCAGCCAGACGTCCACATGGGCGATCATGCGTTCGTCGATCGAATAGTCGTGGGTGGAGACCCGGCGGATCGCCTCGTCGATCTGGAAGCTTTCGAATTCGGCCAGGAAGCCGACATGCCCCATGTTCACGCCGAGAATCGGCACTTGGGTGCAGTGGACGAGTTCGGCGGCGCGCAGTATCGTGCCGTCGCCGCCCAGGACCACGACGATTTCGGTGTCGTCCGACACGCACGGCGGCTGCACGCCGAAATCGGGGGCCTCGGTGTTGTCGATGATGGCGACTTCGAAACCGGCCACTCGCAGCTGGCTCACCGCCTCGGCCACTACGGTTCCGGTCTGCCTGAGCCTGGTATGCGTCACCACCACCGCGTTGCGCTTGGCCATGGCATCCTCCTGTCGATTCGGTCGCACTGCTCATTATTCTAACCGCAGACACCGTCATCAGTCGTACAGGTGTTCGAAAAATGCTGCTTCGTGGCGCGTCGCCGGCAACGTTCCACAGAGTCGATTATCGTAAGGCTTCGGCATACAATGGCGTACAGCCGCGCAATCACCGTACGCGTGCCGTGCGCAGCGCGATGGCATGCCGTATGACCGTACAGCAGTATCAGTTGAGGAGCTTGAGGACCCATGGCCAATGACTTCGACGAATCCTCCGCCAATGAGGAGGCCTCGAAGGGACTGTCATGGTGGTATTCAGCCGATGTACAGAGCCGAGACAAAAGCGATAAAACCGCCAAGCGCATTCGACGTATCAGCATCACCGACCGTCTGCTCAGGCACCCGGGCCGTCTGTCCATGGTGTATTTCGGCGCACTGATCATCATCGTCACCGGTTTGCTGCTGCTGCCGATCTCCACATCGGACATCATCTTCACCAATTTCCCGATCGCGTTCTTCACCGCCGTCTCGGCCCTGTCCACCTGCGGCATTCCGGTGGTGAACACCGGCGAATACTGGTCGATGTTCGGCCAGGTCGTCGTCCTGTTCTCCATCCAGTTCGGCGGTCTGGGCGTCATGACCTTCGCCTCGATGGTGGCTCTTGGCGTTTCCCGCAGACTCAAGGTCTCCCAGCGTATGCTCACCGCGAACGAGCTGGGCACCACGAAGCTTTCCGAGGTCAAAGGCGTGCTCACCGTGGTGCTGGGCACCTCCATCATCGCCGAGGTGCTGACCTTCGTGCTGCTGCTGCCCGACCTGTTCCGCGTGAACCATGGCAATATGGGGCGTACCTTGTGGCAGGCGCTGTTCTACGCGGTGTCGGCCTATAACAACACCGGTTTCACGCCGGATGCCACTGGTCTGCATGTGAACCGTTGGGGCGTGGGGCTGCCGATTCTCATCAGTGCATTCATCGGAACGCTCGGCTTCCCCGTGGTGCTGAATCTGGTGCAGTGCGCACGCCGGCGGCTCAGCCCGAAACGTTGGACATTGCACACCAAACTCACTTTGGTGACCACCGCTGTGCTGGTGGCCACCTCACTGGCTTGGTTCCTGCTGGTCGAGTGGAGCAATACCGGCCTGTTCCCCGCAGATGACCCCGGCATGAAGATGCGCCGTGCGATGAGCGCCGCCGTCATGCCCCGCTCCGCCGGTTTCGATATTTCCTGGGTGCCCGAAGTCACGAATGAGACCAAGGTGTTCATGAGCATACTCATGTTCATCGGCGCAGGTTCCTCATCCACCGCTGGCGGCATCCGTGTCACCACGTTCGCGGTGATTCTCTTGATTTGCCGCGCCGCATTCACCGGCCATCGCGATGTCACCGTGTTCCGCCGCCGTATCCCCCGCCGTATTCAGATGACCGCCGTGTCCGTGACCACGGCCTGCTTTGCGTTGGTTATGGTCGGTGCGATGATGCTGATGTTCACCACCGGCTGCGCGTTCGTGGACGCCGTGTTCGAAGCCTGCTCGGCCTTCTCGTTGGGTGGTTATTCGGTGGGCGTGGCAAGCGCCGGCAATCCGGCCAGCCTGTTTATTCTGTCCGCCGAGATGATTGTCGGACGACTTGGCCCGTTGACCATCGCCTACTCCATCAGCCGACCGATGGCTCCCGAACCTATTCGTTATCCGCAGGAAAACATTATCGTTGGCTGATCGGCCATTCAATCGGCGCCCAGCAATCTGACATAGAGAGGACCATCATCATGGCAGCAAAACCGAGCGGCAACAAAAGCGTGCTGGTCATCGGACTGGGCCGTTTCGGCGGGTCCGTGGCCGCCACCCTCGACCAGATGGGTCAGGATGTGCTCGCAGTGGACAAGAACCCGGAGCTTGTGGCCCGTTGGTCCGCGCATCTGCCCACCATTCAGGCCGATATGACCGATGTGCTGGCCATCGAGCAGATCGACGCCTCCCAGTTCGACACGGCCGTCGTGGCCATCGGCGACAGCATCGAGGCTTCGGTGATCATCACCGGCAACCTGCTGGACGCCGGCGTTTCCGACCTGTGGGCCAAGTCCGTGTCCCAGGAGCATGCGCGCATTCTGCAGCGCATCGGCGCCCGCCACATCATCAACGCGGAGACCGATGCCGGCAAGCGCGTGGGCCATCTGGTGGCCGGCAATTATCTGGATTACATCGAAATCGACGGGCCGTACACCGTCGTCAAGGTCCACACGCCCCTGTACGCGGTAGGCCGCAGCATCGAGGACGTACAAGTACATGACAAGTACGGCGTGACCGTGGTGGGCCTCAAGGCCCCAGGCAAGGAGTTCCAGTACGGCTCCAAGGAACTGGTCATGCATCGCAACGACGAACTCATCCTCATGGGCAAGCAGGATCAGATCGACCACTTCATCCAAGGCTAACCCCCTAACTGCGCTCGCTATACCCCCTATCTGCTCACATCGTGACCGATATAACCCCCTCAACATGGATGCGCTCATTATTGTGGCAATAAGCCATAAAGCTGTACGTCCATATTAATAAGGGGAGTTTTATCATCATGGGCAAGCATACGCAGAATTGCACGCTGATAGGCAAAGGAGTCTACGGCACCATAGGAGTGGACCAACGTTCCCGTCTTGCCGATGGCGCGCATTTTCACACCATGATTGTGACCAGCACCCTCGAGGCCTCAGTTATAGAAGGGGACAAACTGGTGGTAGTGCCCGAGTTTTTGCGCACTTTGGTCTTCGCCCGTCCCCGTGGCGATGAT